>Ga0307374_10007000_pt1 | contig 17396 bp, 14 predicted proteins | sample OX3MG_FD_202532 | JGI IMG/M metagenome (GOLD analysis project Ga0307374, IMG submission 202532) | Soil microbial communities from Risofladan, Vaasa, Finland - OX-3 | ecosystem: Environmental > Terrestrial > Soil > Coastal area > Acid sulfate soil | place: Finland: Risofladan, Vaasa | collected... | reverse complement strand
TGCGGCGGAAGTTTCCGACCTGGCTCGTGGGGACGTGCATCCTCGCGCTGTTCCTCGCCAACACGATCAACGTCGGTGCGGACCTCGGCGCGGTCGCGGCGGCCGGGTCCCTGTTGAGTCGCGGACACGTCAGCGCCGTGTGGCTGATCCCGCCGATTGCCGTCGTCATCCTCCTCCTCCAGTACCAGCTCCCGTACAAGATCATCTTCAGGCTGTTCAAGTTCCTGACGATCGCGCTTTTCGCGTATGTGGCAACGGTGATCGTGTCGCACCCGCCGCTCCTGAAAACGATCGAGTCCACACTCATCCCGCACATCGAGTTCTCGTCTGGCTTCATCGGCATCATCGTCGCGATCCTCGGCACGACCATCTCGCCGTATCTGTTCTTCTGGCAGGCGAGCTCCGAGGTGGACGCCATGCGTGCTCAGGGCCAGGTCACTGAGGTCTCACGGCGCGGCGTGAGCGAACACGAGCTGAAGAACGCGCGAGTCGACGTGCTCGTCGGGATGGCGTTCTCCCAGGTGGTGATGTACTCGATCATCCTCACCGGCGCGGCGGTGCTGCATGCGTCCGGCAAGACGGACATCGCCACCGCGGCTCAGGCGGCACAGGCACTCCAGCCGATCGCGGGGCCGTTCGCCTTCATCCTCTTCTCGGTCGGGATCATCGGAACGGGGCTGCTCGCGGTACCGATCCTCAGCGGGTCAGCTGCGTACGCGGTCAAGGAGTTCCTCGGCATGAGGGGCACGCTCGCCGACACCGCGCGATCGCGCCCCGCGTTCTACGGGGTGCTGACCCTCGCCCTGGCCGGCGGCCTTGTGATCAGCCTGGTCGGGATCGACCCCATCAAGGCGCTCGTGATCACCGCGATCATCAATGGGATCGTCGCCCCGCCGATGCTCGCCCTCATCGCACTGCTCGGCAGGGATCGCTCCGTGATGGGCGCGCGACGGAGCGGGACGCTGAGCAACGTAGTGCTCTGGGTGACGACCGGGGTGATGTCGGTGGCTGCGCTGGCGTTGCTGGTGACGGCACTGATCCCGAGGTGACCGCCGTTTCGGGTTGGTATTGTGGATGATAGATTTCTTGACATCGCTAGTACCACTTTGTTAGCCTCGCATCGGTCGGCGTCGTACATCGGAAACCTTCCCTCCCCAGCCCTACCCGGCCGGGTCGATGACCCGGTCGGGGCGGGGCGACACTCCGATCAGGAGTTGCCGGGAACAGCCGTGTTCATGGTCTCCGCGCCGTTCAGCCGCCGCGCCGGCGGTCCGTCAGAGGGGAGGGGCATCGTGATCGTGAAGGTGGTTCCGCGGCCGACCTCGGATCGCACCGCGATGTCGCCGCCGTGCAGCCGAGCGATCTCGCGTGCGATGTAGAGGCCGAGGCCGGTCCCCCGGATGTGGCTCGTCTCAGGGGTGACGAGCCGTCCGAACCGCGTGAACAGCATCGATTGCTGCTCGCGGCTGATCCCGACCCCGTGATCGGTGACACTGATGTGGCACATACCGCCTCTGCGCGTCCACGCCACGAGAATGCCGCCGCCGCTCGGCGAGTACTTGACCGCGTTGTCGAGCAGGTTGCGCACCATGGTCACGGCCCTCGCGTGATCGGCGATGACCGGCATCGGGTCCCGCCTGCCACGCGTGGAGATCCGATGCCGGCTGCCGAGCCGCGGCTCGAGCGCGGCCATCGCGTCGGTGATCACGGTCATCAGGTCGGTCGGGGCGAGCGCCAGCTCAACGCCCAGCGCCTCCATGCGCGCGGTCTCCAGCATGTCGGTGATCAGCCTGCCCATCTCATCGGACTTCTCGGCAATCCGCTCGAGGGCTGTGTGCCGGTCCGAGCCGGTCAGCGTCCCGTCGAGCAGCATCGACACGTAGCCGACGATGATGCCGAGCGGGCTGCGCAGCTCGTGCGCCGCGATGTTGAGGAATTCCCCTTTCAGGCGTTCGAGTCCCTGGGTCCGTTCGGCTTCAGCGCGGAGTGCCCGGTCGGCAGCGACGTGACCGACGCGAAGGCCGACGAGCTCCGCCAGGGAGGCCAGCTGACAGAGCTGCGACTCGCTGAAACCGGCGTCGTCACGGGCGCTCACGGCGATCACACCGGCGACGCCCGAGCCGGAGACAACCGGGACCAGAGCGCACGATCTGACCTGGTGACGCGTCACGACCGCGGCGCCCTCCGGCGTGAGGTTTCCGAGCTCCGACAGTCCGATCACCTGGATCGCGCCCGTGATCACGGCACGCTCGAAATTCGGGAACAACGGCAGCTCGTACCGACCTCGGAACGCTTCGCCGGTCTCGTCGTACTCGGCGATCGCAGTCAGCACATCGCCGTCCAGTCGCAGATAGGACGCGCGGCGGGCCGGCGCGCCGACTGGCGTGGCGATCTGTGCGGCGATCCGCGCGGCCGTGTCGAAGAAGGGATCGCGATCGTCTTCCACCGCCGGCAGATCGAAGGCGGAGGAGGTCACGCGGGCGGGTCGAGAGGCAGGAGCCGCGTTCAGACCGACGGGAGCGCCTTCGGAGCGGTGACGCGGCTGACCGTCTCCGAGAGGCGAGACGGCGTCGTGTCCGCTTTGACGAGGAACTCGAGTGCGCCGAGGTTCAGGCCGCGCTCGCGGAGCTCCGGCTCGCCGAAGTTGCTGAGAATGATCACCGGGATGGCCGCTGTCTTCGGGTCAGCCCGGAGCCGCTCGAGCACCTCGAATCCATCGACGCGCGGGAGGCGCAGGTCGAGGTAGATGAAGTCGGGCCGCTCTGCGACCGCCATCGCAAGGCCTTTCTCGCCGTCGTCTGCGACGACCACCGCATAGCCGTCGGCAACGAGCCGGAGCCGGTACATCTCGGCTGCCGCATTGTCATCCTCGATCAGGAGGACCTTGACGTCGTCGTCCAAAGTACGGTGTCTCCCCATTTGGTTCGCCGGGCGCGGACATGACGAAGCGTCCGCATCTTCTCTTATCCAGCGGTTTGATGTGCAGTCTCTCTCCCGTGCCGGTTCACGGGGTATAGACTCACTATCATGGATTGCGGTCGCCGCGCTGTGGGGGACCCGATCGATGGACCCGACCCGCCACCGGGCTGCCAGAATACGCAGGTGATCGGGAAGCGTCTGCGCACGCGCACCATCGGGAGCGCTTGATGAGCCGGACGGCCGTGAGCCCGAGCACCGGCCACATGATCAATCTCGACAAACCGCTGTACACCATCAGCGTCGCCGCCGAAATCCTCGCGACACATGCGCGGACGCTGATGATGTACGAGCACCTCGGCCTCGTCATCCCGAGCCGCACGGCGACGAACCGGCGTCTCTACTCACAGCGAGACATCGTCACGTTGAGCGCAATCCAGCGCCTCACGCGCGGGCACGGCCTCAACCTGGTCGGCGCGCGGTATCTGATCCTCTGCCTCCAGCTGCTCGACGCCAACGGCATCCCACGACCGCCGGAGCTGGCGGACATCGACATCGAGCACGTCAAGATCTGAGCCTCCGTTTCCGCCCCGGATCGGGCATCGACGGGCGAAGGAGCCTATGCTCGTGAGCAGGATGCAGAAGCCAGAACCGCCGCAGTCTCCGCCCGAGGACGAACAGCACATCGAGCAGCAGCAGGCCGACGATCGGCGCCGGAAGGATCAGTCCGAGAAGATCGAGCGCGATCGCGCCGACGCCGCGGGCCGACAGGCTCGCGAGGGCACCTAGGTCACCTGACCGACGCCGGCAGAGCCTCCTCCGGCGGAAGTGTGCGCGCGAGCTCGATGGCATCATCGAGGAGCGCCTGCGCGCCGACGACGTTCGCCTCGGCGCCCGAACGCGTGCTGACGCGGTTGCCGTCGAGGCCGTCGGCAACGCGGCCCGCTTCTCGGTCGTACACGGCCTCGTGCGCCGGGTTGCGTCCGTCGAACCACAGGCGAGCGTCGGAGGCGAAGCCGGCAAAGTCGCTGCGGCCGGTCACGGCGGCAAGCCGCGCGAGGTTTTCCACGGCGGAGGACACGTCGTACGGCTGAGTCCTCGGCAGCGCGAAGCAGGTGTCGATAACGTCGGGATAGAGCCGCTCGGCGCTCCTGGATGCGGTCGCGATGAGGTCGTCGCGCTCGAGGCGGACACCTGCTTGCGCAAGGACGGCTTCCTGCACGTGACCCCAGAGATGCGGTCGCCCTCGCTCGGCTGTCGCGTTCATGAGGATGCCGTCGATGCGGCACTCGGCGATCTCCTCGCACCAGGTTGTGAGCAGATCGCGCCATCGGTAGCGGTCGTCCCCCCGGTCGATCAACGCCAGCGCCGTCCAAGCGTGCAGGGAACGAACGTCAGGCGCGACGCCGGCGGTGGTGACGACATGCGGGAGGCCGCGAGAGAGTGCGGCGTCGACGCGATCGTCATCGAGCGACCGTAACGCGCGCGTGAGCGCGAGGAGTGCGCGTGCCTGCCAGAATCCACCGCCCGCCACGGACGTCCGGCCGGTGCGGTTGCGGGTTCCATCCCAGTCGACGATGAAGTTCAACCATCGTCCGTCCGGCTCCTGCATGTAGAGGATGAAATCGAGCAGCCCCTCGCACCAGCGACGCACCCACGGCAGCCGGGTCGCGTCCCAGAGGTCGCAGTAGAGCTCGAGCGCGCGCGCTGCGTCGTCGACGCATGCCACGCCCTCATGTCCGGCCTCTCGCGCCTCCACCGCGACGTCCGTCGCGTCGGCGTACACCGCGATGGCGAGCGCACGGGGTCCGGCCGGCGGCACGCTCCGCGTCAGCCGGGCCAGCTGTCTCAGCACGGACGCATCTGGTCAATGATGTCCCGAACTCGAAGGTCAGCGGCGGCAAGGCAGCAGTCCGCCGCCCCGTAGTAGACGCGGATGTCCTTGCCCTCGTCGTCGAGGGCGACATGACCGCAGGAGAAGACGATGTCCGGCAGCAGCCCCTCGTGTTCGTACGGGGCGATGGGGGCGAGGATGGGCTCTGGGGAGCGCGCGATCACGCGGCTGGGATCATCGCTGTCGAGCAGCAGGCCGCCCAGTGCATATCGCGAGGTGCGGTCGACCCCGTGGTAGATCTCGAGCCAGCCCTCGGGGACGCGGAAGGGGGTGGTGCCGGCGCCCGTGCGCAGGTCGTCCCAGAAGCCGGGCCGCGGCAGTGCGAGCGGGCGATGGTCGCCCCAGGACACGAGGTCGTCAGAGAACGCGATCCACATGCCGAGCACCCGCCCGAATGACTGTGGCATGGGGCGCGTGAACGCGACGTAGCGGCCTCCGACACGTTCCGGAAAGAGCACGACGTCCTTGTGGTCGGGAAGGAACATGACACCCTGGCGTTCGAACGAGCGGAAGTCGGTCGTTGTCAGCCGGCTCGTGGTGATCCCGAGGCGGCTCACCGATACGTAGGTGATGTGCCAGACGCCGTCGATCAGCGTTGCCCGCGGGTCCTCGCACCCGTATTCCTCCAACCGGTTCGCGGGGACCACGGCGGGCGCAGCGTCCATCTGGAAATGGATGCCGTCATTGCTGCGCGCAACGCGCAGATGTGACATCTGCGTCAGGAAGTCGCCCGAGTCGTCGGGCGTGGCGCTGACACTGCCGGTGCGGTTCCGGTAGCGGATCGTGCGAGGGTCGCTCAGGTCGAGGCCGGGAAGATCGCGCGGCAGGAAGACCTCAACGACGCCGGCGGGCGTGTGCTGCGTGTCGAGGAATGCCATGCCCACGACGTCTTTCGCCGCATATCCGGGAGCCAGCGGCTGGAGTTGCGGCTCCGGGCCCGAGAGGTCGAGCGTCTGCGCGTCCGCAGGTGGCGCGGCGCCGGTGCGAGGGCTCTCGCCCACGCGAAGGAGGAGCACCACCTCGTCGTCGACGCGTGCTGCCGCGGCGTTGAACACCGAGACGACCTCGAGACCGGGAAGCGACGGCGGCACGTCGGCCGCCGTGAGGAGCGGATTCTCCTTCAAACGTCGCCCGAGGTCTCGCCTCTGGGCGACCGCGCGAACGGGCGGCCCGCTGATCGTGCGGGAGGCGCGTATCCCGGCGAACACGTCGAGCAGGGCTCGCGCCGAGCGTGGCCAGGTCGCATCGCCTGCGTACGCGAAGGCTGCCTCTTCCATCGACGCTTTCGCCACAGGATCGTCGAGGATGCCGGTCACCGCGTCGGCCAGTTGTGCCGCGTCGCGAAAGTCGACGAGGACTCCGCGCCCGTCTGCGAGCGCTTCCGCTGCGTGGACGTAGCGCGTGGACACGACGGCCTTGCCGGCGCCGAGCGCATACGACAGCGTGCCGCTCGTGATCTGGTTGGGGTCGAGATACGGCGTGACGTAGACGTCCGTCGCGAGCAGCAGCTCGATGATGTCCGGCTGGCTCATGTACTGGTCGATGAACGCCACGTTGTCGTCCATCCGGAGCGCGCGAATCTGCGCGATGAGCGTGTTGCGGTAGTCCTCGCCCTGCACACGGAGGAGGTCCGGATGAGTCTGCCCCGCGATGAGATAGAGCGCATCCGGATACCGCTCCACGACGCCCGGCATCGCGGCGATCATGAACTCGAGGCCCTTGCGCGGATCGACGAGCCCGAACGTCGAGATGATCGTCCGTCCGTCGACGCCGAGCTTGGCCTTGAATCGCCGCCGCCCGCGCGGCGCGATCACCGGCATCCCGTGCGGGATGACGATCGGCGGCCTGCTCAGGCCGTAGTCGTCGGCGAGGATGGCGACAGCGCTCACCGCCATGACGATCACCGCGTCGCAGAGCTCGTCGATGCTGCGCACGGTGTCGCGGATGGAGGGCGACGGAGCCGGCAGGACGGTGTGCATCGTCGTCACGACCGGCTTGTGCAGCTCCTCGAGAAACCCGCGCAAGTGGTCCTGGTAGACGCTGTCGGTCCAGCGACCGGCGACGAGCGCCGGCTCCTTCCACGTCCCGTACAGGCCGAACTCGTGCTCGACGTTGATGGCGTCGATGCTCGACGCGTTGATCGCACTCGCCGCGGCACGGTAGCTCTCGGGATCGCCCTGGCGGATGCGCCAGCGCACCTCAGACCGGTACGGCCTCCGTACCGACGGCTCCTCGATCGCGGCGATCTGACACGTGGCTGTGGAATCGGTTGCTCGCACAGCCGAGACGAGGTCTGAGGTGAAAGTCGCGATGCCGCATCGACGCGGAACTGCGGATGACACAAACGCGATTCGAATACCCAAGCGGTTGAACCCAGCATACTCCGGGCCTTCCGACGGCGTCCGCGACGATCTCGCCGGGTCCGGTCAGACGTACTTGATGCGCGGATCGACGGCGGCGTACAGGAGGTCGGTGATGAGCGACCCGACCACGGTGAGCACGCCCCCGATGAGGATCGCGCCGAGCATCGTGTAGAAGTCGCGATAGACCGCGGCGTTCCAGAGCGCGAGGCCCATGCCCGGGTAGGAGAACAGCACTTCGACGACGAGCTGCGCGCCGAAGATCTGAGGAAGCCGCGTGCCGAGGAGTGTGATGATCGGCAGCACGGAATTCGGCAACGCGTGACGCAGGCTGACGCGCGCGTGCGAAGCGCCCTTCGATCGCGCGGTCGCGATGTAATCCTTGGTCAGCTCCTCCATCGTGGAGGAGCGCAGATAGCGGCTGAACAGCGCGATGGTGCCGATCGAGAGCGTCAACACCGGGAGCACGAGTCCCGCCGGAGCAGCGAGAACGTTGCCGACGTCCCATGCCGGTGCGTTGAGCGAGAGCAGGCGCAGATCGGACGCGAGCAGGACGATCAGGAGCGTGCCGAGAAGAAACGGCGGGGTCGAGTAGAGCGCGACCGCGATGATGTTCGCGATGTGCGCGCCGCGCGTGCGACGTCGCGATGCCTCGTACATGGCGAGTGGCACCATGCACACGATCACGACAACCGTGGACAGGCCCGTGAGGATGAGCGAGTTGACCATCGGACCCTCGACCAGCGCACGGAGATCGAGGTCGACGGCGACGCCCTGGATCGGGTCGAGCTGGTCGGCGAATCCCGGCGGCGTGAACGCGATCCTGCCACGGACGACGTTCTCGAGAAAGGAAATGTACTGCACGAAGACCGGCTGGTCGAGCCCGTTCTCGTGGTCGTAGATCGCCCATTGCGGCGGCGTCGCGCGTGGTCCGAGCATGATCCGGCCCTGGTCGCCGGGAAGGAGATGCTCGAGGACGAACACGAGTGTCACCACCCCGAAGACGACGACGAGCGCCTGCAGGATGCGTCCCACGATGTATCGGAGCATCCGGGCCGTCTCGGTTGATCAGGTTGGCGACGCGGCGGCTGTTCCCGGGGTCGACGGTTTCGCCGCGGGCGCACTGCGCGCGAGGATCAGCGAGCCGATCGTCGCTGGGATGAGCGTGAGAACCCCGCCCGCAACGAGCGCGGCAGCCACCGCGGGCGTGAGCAGTCCCGTCGTGAGTCCGAGGCTCGCGGCGGCGGCCGGCATGCCCAGCTGCGCGGACGCGGCAAGGCCGGTCGCGAGGTAGCGCTCGTGGCCGGCAACCCGAGCGGCGATCACATGCGTGATGACCGCGGCACACACCAGGCAGATCGCGAGCAGGATGCGTGACGGGGTTGTGAGCAGCGCCCGCAGGTCGAGCTGGGCGCCGAGGAGCACGAAGAACAGCGGCACGAAGAACCCGTTGGCAACGCCCGTGAACTGGAGCGCGAGACGATCCGACTCGCGAAGCCTGACGAGGATCATCCCGGCGAGGAACCCGGCGACCAGGGTGCTCGCCCCCGTTTCCTGCGCGATCGCGGACAGCCCGAGCAGGAGCACGAGCGAGATGCGCACCTGCCAGGCCCATCCGCGCTGCAGCGACTCGTTGCGCATCTGGCCGAGAACGGCGTTGGCGCGGATGCGCTCGGCGGCGAGGAGCGCGAGGATCCCGACGACGATGATCGCCGCATCACCGCCCAGCGCCTCGAGCGGGCTTCCCGACTTTGCCAGCGTCAGCGGCATCATCACAACGGTCACCGAGTCCGCGACCGCGACCCATGCGATCAGGAACGCGACATTCGGGCCGGCCAGCTTTCGCTCCTCGATGATGGGAAACGCGATCGCCGCCGAGCTGCCGGCGATGATCACCGCAATCAGCGCTGGGTGCCCGATAGAGAGCGAGCGATCCACCAGAAGGCCGAGCGGGATCGCGGTCACCGCGACGACCGCGAGCCCGAGCACCCCGCGTGCGAAGCCCTGACGTATGGCCGGGGACCCGATGTCGACGTGGGTGCCGGCGGTGAACATGAGCATCGCGAAACCGATCGCGCTCAGCACGGGCAGCGGCTCCACCGAGGAGTTGATGACACCGAACCCGGTGTGGCCGAGCACGACGCCGGCGATCAGCTCGCCGATCACCGCGGGAACGAGGCCCCTGCGGCCGTACGCGAGGAGCGGCCCCATGCTGCCCGCGAGCATGAGGATCGTCAGCTGCGCGAACATCGGGCGATCATGCCGCGATCCGCGCCGCCTGTGCCGATCGTGACGGCAACCCGGAACTACGAAGCGTGGGTGGGCCGTCAGGTACCCCTGGTGCGCGCTGATATCGCCTTCAAGCACGCGGAGATGGCGGCCGGTGCCTTTCCCTTCCTGCGCGCGACGTTCTACCGCTGGATGCAGCAGTGGCCCGCGCGCTGTCCGGAGCTCGCGCGCGCGCCGAAGGTGCTCGCCGTCGGCGATCTGCACACCGAGAACTTCGGCACATGGCGCGACAACGAGGGCCGCCTCATCTGGGGTATCAATGACTTCGACGAGTCGTATCCGCTTCCGTACACGATCGACCTGGTGCGTCTCGCGACCTCGGCGCGGCTGGCGATCGATGCCGGCAGGCTGCAGATCACGCCGCGCGCGGCGTGCGCGTCGATCCTCGACGGCTATCGCGACGGCATCGCGGGCGACGGCCTGCCATTCGTCCTCGCCGAGGACCATCCCGTGCTGCGCGCCGAGGCCGAATCCGAGCTGCGCAACCCGGTCAGCTTCTGGACGAAGATGCGCGGCCTGCCGGCGATCCGCGCGCCCCAGGCGCAGGCGGTGAAGCTTCTGCGAGCCGCGCTCCGCGGCTCCGACGCTCCCCACTACGTGGCGCGTCGCGCCGGGCTGGGAAGCCTGGGCCACCCCCGAGTGGTCGCCCTGGCCGAGCACCGTGGGGGCCTGATCGCCCGCGAGGCGAAGGCACTCGTCGGTTCGGCCGCCGGCTGGGTGGACGATCCCGGCGCCGTCCCGCCGATCCACTACGAGGCCATCGTCGCCGGCGCCGTGCGCTGCGCCGACCCGTTCCTCGAGGTGCATGACGGATGGGTGATCCGACGTCTTGCTCCGGACTGCAGCCGGATCGAGTTCACCACCACGACGACGGTGAACCAGCCGCAGCTGCTCTATTCCATGGGTGTCGAAGCGGCGAACGTCCATCTCGGCAGCGGGAGGCGACGCGTCGCCGCGGTCCGAGCTGACCTCGACAAGCGCGGCGCGGGCTGGTTGAAGGACGGCGCGAAGCTGATGGCGGAGGTGACGCTGCAGGACCAGGTCGCCTGGCGCCGGGCGCAGACCGTCTGAAGCTCAGACCCGGAGGAGCGCGACCAGGGAACGCGCGGCGACCGTGAGGGCCTCGCCTGGATGGTGATGCCGGGTGGACGGCTCCGTGTTGCGCTCGGCGGTGTCCGTGTACACCGACCAGTTCTCGCCCCAGCCGCCGGGGATCACCCACTCGACGGGATCGTCGCCCGCATGCAGCAGCACCATGAGCGTGCCGCCCCTGATCCGGCCGCCGCGAGGGCCGCGATCGGGGATCTCGTCGCCGTTGAGGATCATGCCGAGCGACCGCTGGCCGTCGTCGAACCACTCCGCGTCGCTCACCTCCTGGCCGGACGGCAGGAACCAGGCGATGTCCTTCCGCCCGGACCCGTGCACGGCCTGGCCGGAGAAGAAGTGGCGGCGCCGCAGGACCGGCTCGCTGCGTCGCAGCGCCACGATTCGCTGGACGAAGGTGAGCATGGTCTCGTCGACGTGCTCCCAGTCGATCCACGAGATCTCGTTGTCCTGGCAGTAGGCGTTGTTGTTGCCGTGCTGCGTCCGGCCCATCTCGTCGCCGCCGAGCAGCATCGGGCATCCCTCGGACAGGAGGACGGTCGCGATCAGATTGCAGCGCTGGCGACGGCGGAGCTCGAGGGTCGCCGGGTCGTCGGTGTCACCTTCGACTCCGCAGTTCCATGACCGGTTGTCGTCCGTGCCGTCGCGGTTGTCCTCACCGTTGGCCTCGTTGTGTTTCTCGTTGTACGAGACCAGATCCGAGAGCGTGAAACCGTCGTGCGCTGTGACGAAGTTGACGCTCGCCGACGGCTGGCGGCCGTCACCCTGGTAGAGGTCGCTCGAACCGGTCAGCCGGTACGCGAGGTCCCGAATGCCCGTCGCGCCGCGCCAGAAGTCACGCACCGTGTCCCGGAAGGCACCATTCCACTCCGCCCAGCGCACCGGGAAGTTGCCCACCTGGTATCCGCCGTCGCCGACATCCCACGGTTCGGCGACCAGTTTCACCCGCGACAACACGGGGTCCTGATGGATGATGTCGAAGAATGCCGAGAGCCGGTCAACGTCGTAGAACTGCCGGGCGAGCGCCGACGCGAGGTCGAATCGGAAACCGTCGACGTGCATCTCGATGACCCAGTATCGAAGGCTGTCCATGATCAACTGGAGCGTGTGCGGGTTGCGGACGTTGAGACTGTTGCCCGTACCGGTGACATCGAAATAGAAACGCGGGTCGTCGTCGTTGAGCCGGTAGTACGCCGCGTTGTCGATACCGCGAAAGCTGAGCGTGGGACCGAGTTGATCGCCCTCGCCGGTGTGGTTGTACACGACGTCCAGGATCACCTCGAGCCCGGCCGCATGCAGCGCGCGCACCATCGCTTTGAACTCGCGCACCTGCTCGCCGTTGGTGCCGGCCGACGAGTAGCGTCCCTCTGGTGCGAAGTACCCGATCGAGTCGTATCCCCAGTAGTTGACGAGGTTGCGCTCCACGAGCTGCGCGCCGTCATAGAGGTGGTGGACGGGCATCAGCTCGACCGCGGTGACGCCGAGCTTCTGCAGGTGCTCGATCGCCGCCGGATGCGCGAGGCCGGCGTACGTGCCACGGAGCGCATGCGGGATGTCCGGGTGACGCTGGGTGAAGCCCTTCACGTGCAGCTCGTAGATGATCGTGTCCGCCCATGCCGTGTTGGGACGGCGGTCGTCACCCCACGGGAACGAGTGGTCGACGACGACGCAGCGCGGCATCGCCGGCGCCGAGTCGAGCGTGCTGATGCGCAGGTCGTCGCTGCCGATGCGATAGCCGAACAGGGATCGTGCGTGACGGAACCGCCCGGAGATCGCTCTCGCGTAGGGATCCAGCAGCAGCTTCGCGTGGTTGTGCCGGAGACCCTCGTGTGGCGCGTAGCGTCCGGCGACGCGAAACCCGTAGCGCTGACCCGGTCCGACGTTGTCGACGAATCCGTGCCAGACGAGGTCGGTGCGTTCGACCAAAGGGTGCGTGGCGATCTCTCCGCGCTCGTCGAACAGCACGAGATCGACGGCCTCGGCGTTCTCGGAGAACAGCGCGAAGTTGGTGCCGGAGCCGTCCCACGTGGCGCCAAGCGGTGCGTCGACACCGGGCCAGGCGTCGCGATTGCCTGGGCTCTGGCCGGGTGCGGGTGGGTCGGGAACGGTCATGGCTCCACTCAATCCTGTGCAATCGGGTCCGCGGCGTGACAGTTGCCACGCGCGCCGGCGACCTGCCGGCATGGGGCGTCCAGAGAGAGTACGAGGATGCGACGGGGGCTCGCCGCGCCATCAGCGAAGACGACGCGCGGGCGGTGGAGGCGTCGATGCTTCCACGCGACGGGGCCGGTGAGGAACCCGTCTTCGTCCGCCGAGGCGAACCGCTCCCGCCCGCCGCCGTCAGCATCGAGCTGGAGGATGGGCGCGAGGTCGGCGCCGGCGCGACCCTTGATCGCGAGTTGCCGTTCGGCTACCACCGGCTGGTCTTTGCCGACGGACGCCGGGCGCGGCTCATCACCAGCCCTGGGAGATGCGCACTCCCCGCGGACATTCGCGGGTGGGGTTGGGCGGTGCAGCTGTACGCGGTCCGCTCGCGCGCCAACTGGGGATTCGGGGATCTCGGCGACCTTGCCGAGCTCGGCGACTGGGCGCATGACAGCGGAGCCGCCGTGGTGCTGCTCAACCCGCTGCATGCCGTGCGTCCGGGGCTGCCCCAGGAACCTAGCCCGTACTTCCCGTCGAGCCGTCTGTTCCGCAACCCGCTGTACCTCCGCATTGAGGACATGCCCGGCGCGGCGGACGACCCGGTGGTCGCTGCGACGGTCCGGGAGGCCGCCGCTCTGCGCGACTCGCCGTACGTCGACCGGGATCGCGTCCTGCCGCTCAAGATGCGCGCGCTCGAATCCCTCTGGTCGCGCTTCCCAGGGGACGCGGCCTTCGACGCGTACGTCACCCGGGAGGGCGCGCTCCTCGAGCGATACGCGTGCTTCTGCGTCCTCGCCGAGCGCCATCCGGGGCCGTGGTCGGCATGGCCGGAGGAGTACCGGCGTCCCGACACCGCCGCATCCCAGGCGCTCGTCAACGGCGCCCGCGACCGCGTCGACTTCCACCGCTGGTTGCAGTGGTGCATCGACACCCAGCTCGCCCGTGCCGGCGAGCAGGTGCCGATCATCCACGACCTTGCGGTGGGGTTCGCGTCTGACGGCGCGGACGCGTGGCTCTGGCAGGACGAGGTCGCGTCGACAGCGCGCATCGGTGCCCCGCCGGACGCCTTCAACCCGGCCGGCCAGGACTGGGGCGTCCCGCCGTTCGACCCGCATCGGCTGCGAGCAAGCGGATATGCCCCGCTCGTGGCGACGTTCCGCAGGATGATGCGCGCCGGCAGAGGCATCCGCATCGACCATGTGATGGGGCTCTTCCGGCTCTGGTGGGTGCCGCTCAGCGCCACGGACCCGTCGAGAGGTGCCTACGTGCGCTACCCGGCGCACGAGCTGCTCGACATCCTGGCGATCGAGAGCGAGCGGGCGGGTTGCGCAGTGATCGGCGAGGATCTCGGAACCGTCGAGGACGGTGTCCGGCCCGAGCTCCGTCACCGCCGGGTCCTCTCATACCGTCTCGCGTGGTTCGAGTCGGAGCGACCGAGCCGGTTTCCCGTCGGAGCTCTGGCCGCGCTCAGCACGCACGACCTTCCCACCGCCGCGGGCGTCTGGACCGGCGCCGATCTCCGCGAGATGGAGTCCGAAGGTCGTGCGGTGAACCGCGATGCGGAGCTGAGCGTCCGGCGCCGCCTGCGGCGGATGACGGCCGCCGAGGACGGAGACCCGGCGTCGCTGGTCGTCGAGCGTGCCTACGACGCTCTCGGAACCGCGCCGAGCCGTCTCATCGTGGCGACCCTCGACGATGCCGCGCTGGCCGAGCGGCGGCCGAACCTTCCCGGCGCCGTCGACCGGCCCAACTGGTCAATCCCGCTGCCGCGTACGCTCGAGCAGCTGCGCAAGGATCCGCTCCCGCGGCGGATCGGGACTGCCCTCACCCGGCCTCGCTGACCCGGGCGGAGATCAGCTCGCCGTGCCCACCTGGCCGGCCGGCACGGCGACCGCCGCCGCACGGGCCGCGGCGATGCCCTCGCCGGGGTCGTCTCCGAGGAGCGACAGACCGGCGGTGAGCGTCCTGTCGAGTGCCAGCTTGCGCATCTGCACGAGCACGCGCTGCGCGAGCGCGTTCCCTGAGGCGTTGCCACCCTCGCGTACGAGAACGATCGCCGCCCCGTCCTCGAGGATGCACACGGGCTCGTCGGCACGCGAGTAGGCCATCACGAGCGAGGCGTAACCGCTTCGCGCGGCTGACGGGATCGATGGATCGACCACGAAAACGCAGCACGATGCCTCGGGCCCGGCTTCGAGTGCGGAGCGCGTGAACTCGTCCAGGGTTACCTGCCAGGGCAGCAGCGACAACGTTCTCGAGTCACTCATCGGGGATCTCCGTCATTCCTGTTCGGGCAACGTCGGTCAGGCGCCGACGAGGAAAAGATGTTCGAGGTGCGCGAGCGCGGCGATGCGATCGGCCACAGGGCTGCCACCCGCGTCCCGCCACTGCAGCAACGTCTCGACGGCGTCGGTGAGGTCGCGGACGCGGAGTGGCTTGCTGAGGGCGCCGAGCCCGGCTTCCGCAGCGCGATCGTCACGGATGGCGCCGGTCACAAAGCTGATCGCCACCCGCTCGAGCGCGGGCTCCTCGAGGATTGCTCGGGCGAGGCGGACTCCGTGCATGTCGGGGAGGATCCCGTCGATGAGGATCACCGGGGCAGCCGTGCGATGCAGCTCGGCCATCGCCTCCTCTCCGGTGCGGACCCCGACCGGCGCATAGCCGGCGCGCTCGAGCGCGAACGTCAGGAACCCGCGAACGCCGTCATCGTCCTCGACGATCAGAACGCTGGGCGAACCCGCTGTTGCCATGGCGGCTGGATCATACCCGGCGGTCGCTACGGGTACGACCCGAGGCGCACTCCTTCATCGAGCCGTGACCGTCCGCGACCTCCGGTGCTCGCAGTCGTTCATGTTGTGATGGCAGCCGCAGGTCTCCATGATCTGCAGGAGCTCCAGATCCGCACCGTCGAAATGAAGCACGGGCGTCCCGTTGGTGTCAGCGTCGGTGGGGACGACGACACTCGCCGACACGTATACGGGGTGGCCATTGAGGTGGACCCACGGAAGCATGTTCGGCACGCCGGCTCGAACCATGCGCTCGGCCTCCTCGGCTGACGCGGCCTCCTCGAGCGACCGATGACCGACGGAGCTTCGATACGACGAGGTCGCCATGTCCATCGGGAGACCCGGCGAGTCCGAGATGAGTCCGGCGACCGCCTCGGGTAGCAGGTCCATGCCGATCTCGACGAGCTTCCGCGTGAGGGTGCCGGCGGTGTCGGTCGGCTCGATCGTGAGCGGCGCCTGCGCCAGGACTGGTCCGGCGTCGACCTTGGGGGCGGCGCGATGCAGGCTGATCCCCGTGACGGGCGCGCCGTCGGCGATCGCCCAGTACACCGGCTCCGGGCCCCGATACGCCGGAAGCAGGCTCGGATGGACGTTGAGCCAGCCGTGTCGCGCGAGACCCAGCGCACGTGGCCCGACGATCTGGTCGAAGCTGGCCATGACCACCGCGTCGAGCCCGAGCTCGTCGATGGCGAATCGGGAGTGCTCGTCGTTGATTCGCCACGCGCGGATGAGGGGAATGCCGAGGTGATCGGCGATCCGGCTGAGCGCGTTGTCGCCGAGGATCGCGGGATGCGCTCCAGGAGACGTGATGATCCCGACGGGCTGCACGTCGAGCTGGAGCAGCCGGAGCAGGAACGCGAGGCTGAAGTCGGAAGGGAACCCCGCGAACGCGACGCGAGGTCCGGAGCCGGCCGCGATGACCTCGGGCGGGGGAGGGAGGTCGCGATCGGGGATGAACGTGAAGATCTCGTGCGCCCAGAGATCGTTTCGCACCGCATCCAGGTAGGCGGAGTTGGTGGCCATCTCAGCTGATGCTACCTGTCGGCGCGATCGGGCTCACCAATCGTTCACGGACGAGCGCCTCCAGCACCGTTGCGATCGCGCCGCGATCGCGCCCTGCAGCTGCGGTCGCAACATGCGAGTGGAGCTCGTCGATGCTGCGCGGCGCGGGGGTTGCGATCATGGCGCGGAGCACCGCGCCGCGCAGCTCCCGGGTGCTCCCCTTGTAGCGGACTGACGGGCGCCCTGCCGGCGCGGGTCCGATCGCGACACGTGGTCGGGATGCGCACCCGGTCGCGAGCGGACATCCATGGCACAGGGGACGCGCACGGCAATGAACGGCGCCGGTATCGAAGAGGGCATACGTGAACTCGCGAGAGCTCAGCGCACGCGGTCGCGCCGCGGTGAGCGCCGCCTCGAGCGCCGCGGTGTGGACATCACGCGGCTCGAGGCCCAGCGCTGCTCTGGCGGTGACCCGGGCGATGTTGACGTCCTGCGGCGGGACGCCCGCGTCTCCGAAGGCAAGGACGCGCAGCGCCCTGGCGGTGTACGCGCCGACACCGGGCAGCTCGCGCAGCCCTGCCTCAGTCGCCGGCCATCCGCGTGCGCGAAGGGCGTTTGCGGTGTCGTGGAGCGCTCGCGCCCGGCGTGGGTACCCGAGGCCCTGCCACTCGCGGAGGACGTCGTCGAGCGGGGCCGTGGCGCAGGCGTCGGGATTCGGCCAGCGAGCCATGAAGGATTCCCAGCGCCCGATGACTCGAGCAACCTGCGTCTGCTGGAGCATGACCTCGCTGACGAGGATCGCCCAGGGGTCGTCAGTGGCACGCCACGGCAGGTGATGCCGGCCGCTCTCCGCATACCAGCGCGCGAGCCCGCGGGTCCACACGCGTCGCAGTTTGTCAG
>Ga0307374_10006999_pt1 | contig 17401 bp, 10 predicted proteins | sample OX3MG_FD_202532 | JGI IMG/M metagenome (GOLD analysis project Ga0307374, IMG submission 202532) | Soil microbial communities from Risofladan, Vaasa, Finland - OX-3 | ecosystem: Environmental > Terrestrial > Soil > Coastal area > Acid sulfate soil | place: Finland: Risofladan, Vaasa | collected... | reverse complement strand
CTCGTCAAACAATTAGCCGCGCGCTCATTCCGTGTGCGGCGGTCCAAGACGCTATCTGCGCATTCCTGCCCCGTTGGGCGGATCACGTCGGCATGACGCTGACCATGGTTGGAAAGGATGTGACTTTCAATCCGAGAGCGAAGCCAACCCGAATCGCACTTCCAAACTACGCGATCATCACTGGTCCAAACCGGATGCGAGTGGTGGAGCAGCAGGCCGGCCATACAGAGCGACTCACCCGCGAGCAGCGGGATCCGACGCTGTTTGTGAGCTAATGCGCCGATCTAGGTTCGGAGGCCGGGCGGACGGAGTCACTAGCCCGAAGACTATGGCGACATTCAAAGAGCTGGTGATATCCCTGCGTATCTACACACGCAAGCTCTTGCGCCAATGGTGGGGCAGCATAGGCTTGCTGTTTGGTCTGCTGGGCGTCGCGCTGAAGCTCACGGGCTGGGCCCAGCCACCGACCGCGTTCTGGGTAGCCGCTGCCGTTCTCACCGTCGTTGTTGCATCCTTTCAACTCTTCCACTCCGACCGGATTACAGCCGCGGAGAATGCAATCGCGGCCGGAGGGCCGGCTCTGCCGCACTGGGATGGAATCGGGCTCCGTGGGCATCGCGGAGGCGAGACCTACCTCGAAGTCATGGCTTGCAGTCAGGACACGACAAGGCCAATCCTGTCGACCACGGACTTCCCCCAACTGAGACAGGAGCTCATCGGCGCGCTTGGTCTTGAGGATCGAGACCTGAATACGCGCTCGTTCAGCAACTTTTTCGAGGTGACCTTGGCCGGTGATCAGGGCGGCTTCAGCAGGCTAGCTAAGGTCGACATCAGCAATCCGCAGCTATTCATGAAGTTGAGCTGGCGCCTTCGGGAGATGCCGGTCGATCTTGCAGAGATCCTTATACGAAGTGTGGACGGCGTGCGAGTGCTACGAAAAGACGCCTGCGCCCGTGCCCTCGGTCAACGACCTTGGCTTCTGTTATCTCTCGCTGATTGGCCCTCAGGGGGGATCGCCATCGGCGATCTCGTCACGGCTCGGTCGTGGGCCGAGAGCGATCATCACGGCCAAGCTCTGAATGTGCAGGCGAGATTGGCCCAAGGCGATAGCGAGTGGGGATTCATTCTCCAGTTCGCGGAGAAGATGCTTGGAGATGCAGGGTACATCGGGTACGAACCAAGCCTACGGGTGCTGAGCGAGGCCGCCGTGCGAGCCAAGCACGCGGTACAGGCTGAGGTACGCGAACCTGTCGGCCCAACGAACATTTGATAGCAATGCGAAATAGATATATCTACCCGCGAAAGCAACCGACTTAGGCAGGCTGGGCTCAAGGATCGAGTCATGCGCACCGACTCCGGGAGGCGTACTCGCTCGACCGGTGACGTACTCATACACGAGGTCGAACGAGCCGCACTAGCTAATTCGTAGCCGGACGGGAATCTGTTCAGGCTGTCGCAGAGCTACTCGGCAATGCTTAGCGACCAACAATCGGTAGGCTCTAGTTCGGTGCTCTATAGCTACTGCATTCCATATGACGACGGCGCCGCCCCGAATCCTTATTGGGGCATCTGCACGCTCGCGATCTGCAAACCTGTGATTCGCCAAACCGCCGAGGTTGGTGACTGGGTGGTGGGGACGGGCTCCAGGAACTCCCCAGTCGGCGACACCGCCGGCCACGTTGTGTACGCAATGAAGGTCACGCTGAAGATGTCGATGGCCGATTACGACCAGTGGGCGCGGCAGCACCTACAGACGAAAACACCAGCTTGGCGAATCAGCGATCATCGCCGGCGTCTTGGAGATTCAATCTATGACTTCTCCAAGGGCTATCCGCGCTTGCGCCGGAGCGTTCACGGATACGGCAATGTGATAACCGACCTCGGCGGACGCAATGTTCTGTTATCCGACCACTTCTATTACTTCGGCGACCACGCCATCGAGTTGCCTGAGGACCTGCTCCCCATCGTCAAGCAGGGGCAGGGACGCCGGTCGTGGTCAAACGTGCCCTATGCCGATGCGTTCGTCGGATGGCTGGAGGGCATCGGCATCGCCCGAGGCAAGCATGGCAGGCCTCAACTCGATCTGTTCAAGAATGAGACCGAGGCTGCTACCTGTGCTCACCAAAAGAGGCTTGAGGCTGAAGAGGACGAAGAGGTGGGGGAGGAGCCCCGTCCGCCATCGTTCGGGCTACCACCAGTAAGTGGACTTCCGGGTACATAGTGGGTTAAGGGGCGACATGCATGGCGCCATCCAGCCGGTGCTTGACGACGCCGTGAGCGCGTTTGAGCGGGTCTTAAATGGCAGAGCGTCGATCTATCTCACAGGCAGCTTCGTGGACGAGTCGGCAAACGACTTAAGCGACATCGACGTGGTGGTCATATGGGCCTTCGAGCCTCAGCGAGCCATAGTCGTGGACGCCACTCGTCGCTCGCTGCGTGCGAGCTCTGGTAATCGATTGGATGTAATGGTCGTCTCGGCAGGCGATCTCGCGTCCCCGAACATGGCATGGCTGATTCCTTCGCTGAAGCTTGCGTCACGGCACCTTGCTGGTCCCGACCTCAGAGGGCAGCTTCGGCTTCCAGGAAGCGATGAGTACCCGCCGCTGATACTTGAGCGTGCCCTCACCGAATGCGAGCCTGGCACCGGCAGGAGCCAAACACGGGCTTTGTAGTCGCTCCCGATCCGTCGTCTCCGTTTCTTGGCTTTGAGCGATGTTTGACTTGGTATCCACCGCCGATACTGCAGGGGACTAAGGAAATGGTCGCGCTTGCGAGCCTCTGCGCCGCAGCCTTCGTTGCGAGGGGCGGTGATCACGTGCCTGGGAAGCGGCAAGCGTTTGAGCTTTACGAGCGAATGGGCGACGAACCGTTCTCGAGTTTCGCCGCACACTTTTATCGTCGTTGCCGTAATGATTGGGGCTCTGCCATCCCCAATACTCAGGACGAGCGCGAGGAACTCCAGGATTACTGCGGCTCACTCCTAGCTTTCGAGAATCACCTTATCGACGCTGTGCGCGATTGAGCCCGGCCTGTCAAGCTGACAGGCCAAAAGTGTCATGGCGCTCCAAGAAGAGCGATGCTAGAATCCCGTCCTGCGCGAGCGGACTGGTCGCTCGGACCGGACTCGACGGGCGGCTCAGCTACTCAGCGCGACGCTCCACAGGCGGGGCACGTCGAAGAGAGTGATGACCCCAATTGGAGGCGAGTTGTGGCGGCCGTCCACAGTCACGACAATGCCGTAGAGCGGCTCACCTCGATCAGTGCATTGCTTAAACGCGGCCAAAGCCTTCCTAACGGGATCGGTCGGGCGGAATACGCGAAAGGCTCGCGGATATTCCTCGTATTCCATCACCCGACGGACTTGAGTGTCGAGCCGGGCGGTTGCTCCACCAGCATGCTGGCCGAGCCAGCGTGCAATGGCAGCCGTTGTAATCACGCCGATTAGGAGCTGGTCTTCACCGTAGACCGGGAGCTGTGAGAAGTTTTCCGTCGCCATAAGTTGAGCCACGGTGCGGATTCGGTCGGTCGGCCGACAAATGACGGTATGCCTTAGAAACGTGGGTGCCAGTAGAGCGGGTGCCTTGAGCCGCTGACGGATCTCCATGATTGCGTTCAGCGTTGCTTCCACTGGCTCAGCGAGATCTCTGTTGTTGTGAACGATAACGTTTCGCAGTTGGCTGAACAGCACAAGCTCATCGACAACCGTGCTTAGCGCCGGATCCTTCTGAATGGCCATTTGCAGCACCTGTGGAAAAGAAACGCGGGTCCTGGAGGTCTTAGTAGCTTTGCGTAGCAGCGCGTCGATATCGTTGAAGGTGTCAAGGAATAACTTGACGGGTCGCTTCGCAAGTTTGGTAGCCGCCATGTCAGCCTCTTTGAGGCTCGGTGAATATCACCACCAGCAGGGACCGAGCTCGTGAGCACGCAACGTACATCAGCTTCATCGCCTCGGCATCTTCCCGCTGGTAGACCTCGACGACAACGACCGCTTTCGCATCAAGGCCCTTAAACCTATAGATGCTGGACAAAAGGACATCGTTGCCTCCTGCCGGCGTGGGTGTCAATCGAAAGGAGCCAACTGCGCCGATCACCGCGCTTCGATCGACACTGTACGAAGTAAGCACCACTAGATCCCGAGGAGATATTCGCTCGTCGTGGATTAGGCGGTGGAGGACCTTGCTGAGTGCGCGCCGAAGATCAGCGCGGGCGATCGTGAGGATCTCCACTGGTGGGCCTTGAGGCCCGGCGCACTCCATAGGTTCGTCGTTCCGGTAGTAACCCATCACCGCATCGAATATTGGTTTGGAGTTCCGGAAGTTCTCCCATAGACGGGTGTCGAGCAGGCCATCCGGCAATCCTTGGGGCCGACCGTAGATGGCTTGATTGGAGTCGTAGAACACGTAGAGGACTCCGTGGTCTGGATCTTTGAGGGTCAGGAGTAACGGCAGCCACCATGTCTGCGCAAAGTCCTGACCTTCATCGACGACTATCGCGTCATAACGAGGGCCAAGCTTCGCGGTCGCTGGTTCAAGAAGGCCGGCCACACGATCCCACCAAGCCGCGGTCGGGTCACCGGGTGGCAACGGAATCCTAGCCTCCGTCGCCATCGCGCGACTGAGCTGGTGGAAGCTGTACACGTCCAAGCCCGAGGCGCCAACCAAGGACTGCCGAAGATAGTCGGCGAGCGGACGATTGAAGCAAGTGAGCAGGGTGCGAAAGCCGAGATTCGTAAGCCTGCGCGCCTTCTCGACTGCAATCAGGGTCTTGCCCGACCCGGCCGGTCCCGAGACTGCGACCCGTCGCTGGCCCGAAAGCATCTGAAGGACGCCGTACTGACGGTCGCTCAGCCGGACGATTGCGAGATCGACCGCGTCGACCTGGATCGACAGCGGCTGGCGAAGCTCGAGATCGTGCGCTAGTGCGCCGACGAGCATTTCGGCTCCGCGGCGGCCGGGTTCAGCACGGTCTCGCGGCCACCAGGCCAGGACCCCTTCGATCCGCGCCCGGAGAGCGGGCGGACTGGTCAAGTCTCGTGCATCAAGAACGATCTCAGGTTGAACGTGGGGTAGGGAAGCGCCGTCAAGGATGCCGTCGGGGAAGCACACTGCATATGCGAAGGGACCCCAGCGCTGCGGCCACCCAGGCAGCCCGCGTACGTAACGATGGAGGGCGTAGGTCGAATCTCGCGCTTGGCTGACCGGATCAGCAATGTGCACGTCGCCAGAGCCGGTCCCGGACGTGAGCCAACGGCCCGAGGCGGCGTCGTAGCTTATGCGCCCACCCTTCACTTCGAGGATCAGGGCCCCGTGATCAGGGTGGACAACCAGGAAGTCAGTCTCGCCATCGGGACTATCGCGGCCGGGTCTTTTCTGGAGCCATTGCACGTGGTGCAGCACCGTCCACTCGTCCGACAATGCCTGCTCGAGCGCGCCGAACATCTTGACCTCGGCCTCGCTGATGCGATTCTGGATTGACGCCGGCAGCATCGTGGCCATTCCGGGTCTTGGCGCTTGTTCTACGCGGGCTGCACTGTCAAGGGCCGCCCGAGTTTGCCCAGCTGCCGCGCTACGGCATGGTGCACAGCACTTCGGAGATCGTCCCGCGCAATCACCAGCGCCAAGCCGGTAGGGTGTCCGCTGCCAGAGACTCCGGTCACCTCCCGGTAGGCCGCGACCCGGGCAGCTCGATAGAGTGCAGGCAGACCCTGCCCTGGGACCGCGGTCTTGCGGCCGTCGGGCTTTATCAGACTGGCCCACCCAGTGCCATCGGCGGTGTCCATGAACTCAGCAAGCGGATACCGGTCTAAGAACACAGACAACCGGCCACGGTCATACCGCTGGCATTCCCCCACCAGAACAGAGTGCTCGGTATCTCCGATGCGAACCCGACCTCTCCATGCTTTGGGGTAGGTCTCATCGAAATGGCCGCCCTGTGCCGGCCAGCGATGATCAAAAGCTGCGGTTGACTCAAGTGGCGTCAGCCACGCTGCGCCGGCCGGCATTGGGAGTTCGCCAGGCGCCAAACCCAGGGTTGCCGGCGCCATTGAGGCGCCACCGTGCTGGTCGTCATTAGGCGCGGTTTGCGTGAGCTCGTCCACCTCTTCATCTACATCTCCGCGGCCTTCGACAATGTCGGCGGCAGGTTCATCCGGCGCGAGTTCAGCAGGTCCGGTACTCGAAGAATCGGATACTCCGCACACGCGCCTGATTTCCCGGACGATCGCCGCCTCGCGTTGCTGTACGAAACGCTCGTAGAGCGCGTGAGCGGCGTCGGACGAGAGTGGCTCCTTAGCCTCTTGCATTAGAGCGACCGACTCCGGACCGATGAAGTGGGCGTTTAAGAGACTCGAGTCGGGGCCATGCGGAAAAATGTCCGCATCGCCGAGGTACGCTGCTGGCGCCGCGTCCTTGATTCGGCCATTTGTCTCATCCGAGATCAAAGTCCTATTCGCGATTGTGTTTACATCGGGACGGCGCTCGACTCCATGTCGCTTCAAGAAGGCTTGCGGGAAGATGTGATGGTCTTGGAGCTGCTGGAGTTGGATGTTCTCGCGGCGCCGCCAGTCTTGCGCCTTCCGCAGTGCCAGGAGACAGAAGACTCCGCTGTACACGGCGCTGGCGAAGCTAGCCGAGCCGCGGACGCGATAGCCGGGAGATCCGATCAGGTTGCGAGCCTCGCTGAAAACGTCCGGCTCGGGTCCGCCTTCAAACCAGTGCTTCGTCATCTCCAGGTAGTCCTTGCGCGACTTGCTCTCGACCGCGCTTGAGTACCGCTCCAAGAAGACGTTGCACCAGTACCAGCGTCGTAGGTCGACGCGCTCGGCAGCTCCAAGCTTGCGCTCGTCAATCTCAGCTCTCAAAGCGGCCACAACCGGCAGGAGTCCGAAGCCGGGCAACCACTTGTCGGCAAAGACGCCGAAGCCGTCGTCACCAACGTGCGTAACGAGCTCAAGCGCGCGATCCATTGCCGCGGCGGCGCGTCGCCAATCATTCTCAAAGCCTTCGGGCTTAAGGTCGATTAGGATCCGTGGCTTCGGGTCTAGACCGCGAAGAAGGGCAAGGGTGCGAAGGACCAGGACCCCAAACTTGTTCTGATCAGCCTTGCCGTCGGACCACGCACGCAACCGCCCATGCTTCTTGCAGGCCTCCGCCCACAGATCGTGGAGCTTGATCTCCGAGCGGTAGAGACGTGCGGTCAGAAGGTCGTACACAGAAAGGTCCACGCCGGTTGAGTTCAGCTTCTCGAAGATGGCGCACACCCGCCCGATCGAGCCTGCATCCGACTCGTCAACCTGGGGGAGCTCGACAAGAGGGACCTCGAATGACTGGAAAGCAGTCGCCGCTGCAGTCCAGGCTTCGCGCCACTGCTCTCGGTACTGAGTCTCATGATGAGCTGAGTTCGTACGCATCCAGTCCTCGAAGCCATCTCGCCAAGTCAGGAACCGATCCATGCTGAGGAGTGATGTGCATGGCAGAATCCGCTGCTCGTACTGGACGTCGGCCTCCTCGAGTCCACGCAACTCGCGCCTGGCCCGATCGAAAACGACCGCGTCGCTGTCGGGCTCGCTGAGGAGCACGTCAAGACTTACGAAGAACCATCGACGCTGGGTTGAATCTTTAAGAGATAGATCAGGGGCGGTCAGGGCGTAGACCAACGATGACAAGCGCTGCTGCCCGTCCAGAACCAGTAGGTCGGGCGTTGGCTGAGCGTGCAGAGGCTTGGCGCCACGGAGAAATATCGGGGCAAATGGCGGCTGCTGCGGGTCGCTTCGCAGGAGAAGCAGCGACCCGATGAAGTAGCCCCTGAGAATCGACCGGACGAGGTCCGCCACCTCCTCCCGGGTCCAAATGAAGTCCCGCTGGAAATTGGGCAAACAGATCTTGCCGGCATGGGCTTGCTCAACAAGTCTGACTACCTTCCGCTTATCGGGAATGATGTCCATCCTGCTCATCTGCCGACCCTTCGGGCGGGTCGTTCCACGTATTCCCAGCGCACGGACCCACGCTTGGCTCGTTGATTTCCTTTCTTCTTCTTAGACAACTTCCGAATGTCTGCGGCGGGGTTTCGTAGGACGAAGGTGTACAGCCGAGCCGCCATGGTCGCGTCGGGAGTCCTTCCATTCGATGACACCAGCCCACGCTTAATGGCTTGTGCGATAAGTTCTTTGGACGTCATGGGCTCTTTCGCCTCGCGAAGAATCTCCCGGGCCGCGGCTAAGAAGCTCACGATGCTGGGGTGGCTGCCGTGGCAGAGGTCGCCAGAGTGGTGGCGCGATGAAGTCGGTCGTAATCCTCCAAGAGCGCACGCTTAGTCAGATACTCGCCGTACTCGGCCTCGTCCTTTCGTTGAAGGATTGGGAACGAGTCCAGGGCTAACTCCACCTCGTCTCTGGGAAGCCCGTATAGGTGAAAGAATGCTGCATCGAGTTCTGATCGCAGTTCATTCCGCCGGTTCTTACTCCACTCAAATGGAACCGACCCGTACCCGAGCTCCAACGCGAACCCTTTCATGTCGACCGCTGTATACACGAGTTCGAGCACTCGGGGAATAACCCACTTCGAAATCGTCACGTGGGGCTCCCACGGCGCCGGGGAGCGAAATGCCTGCGGCGTAAGAAGCGGGAGTTGCTCGACGATAAAGAAATTCAGGTGATTCCCGCCGACCTTGAACCTTGCGACATAGTCGAGCGCCAAGGAGGATAGACACGCTAAGAGACATGGCGCCAGCTCCCGGACGCTACGATCCACCAGTAACAACGGGGCGTTGTTGCCAACTGCCGAGTACGGAAGTGCGGTAGGGACTACCGTTCTCCAGTTCGTCGCACTCGTGACATCTGCCAAGGCGAGGAACCATGGTTGCTGGTCACGCGGACCGATCTTGTTTATGACGTCGCTTTCGCTGACCCAGTATTGAGGCATTGCGAGGCGGCTAGCATCCTGGTGGTCAACTTCGCTGAGAGGGGCTGGCTGTGCTTGGCGCAGCCTTGCCAACGGACTAATCACAATGTCGGCTGCACGGTGGTCGAAGAAGCTGAACATCTTGCCTTCGTAGAGGGGAAGATAGTGAACGGAGCCACCTTCGAAAGTGTTGCCAACCGCCCGAGCGCCCGAGCGCTCAAGGTCGGCTCGCGTACGGAATAGGCCCGAGTCGGAGGTCATGTTGAAAAGCCCCTGTCTAAACGTGATACCCCAAGGGTTGCCGTCCTGGCGGGAGCGGTCGATGAGCACTGGTATGCGCTCGTAGATTCTCTTAGCGATCACGGCATCGCGGCGCGTGCGGAAGATTGGGCAGGTTCGAGTGTTCGGGTTGAGCAACCGCAGGTCGTCGGCGGTGAGACGGAAGCGCCGTTCGCCGTCGGCGAGGTCGGACACAACATGGGCAAAGAAGGCAAACTCGGCGCCAGCTTCCACAGCTCGCTGCAGGCCGCTCATGGTCAGCAGACAGAACTTGAACCGGCTATCGACGGCGGGGAACATCGGAGCGCGGTTCTCGAAGTCGTACAGGCTGACCAGGCTCCGGCGCTGGACAAGGTCCGCGAAGAATTCCTTGGTCGTGTCGTCGGTTGCGATCCCAGTAGGAACGATGATGCCGGCTTGTCCCCGCGGGTTCAGCAAGGTGCGCATCAGCTCGGCGAAAACCGAGTAGGTGTTGATGCGGCCTTGGCCGCATAAGGGGAATCGCCCGGAGCTCCGCAACAGGTGGTTGATGCCTTCCGAGTGACGCAAGGCGGCCTTGTAGGCGGCGTGAAGCACGGGGTCGCTGACCGCGAGTCCCGAGATCCTCCTCTTCCTCTTGGCTCCGGTGAGGTCTGCGATCTCACGGTCGCGCTCGGCAAACCACTCCTGTTCCTGAAGTTGGAGTTGCTCCCAGGGCGGATTGCCAAGCACGACGTCGAAGCCACCGGACCACCCGCTGGCGACGTTGTCGGCGACCTCGCCTTCGGCAGGAACTCGGAAGACGGCTGGAAACGTAAGGTGCCAATGCATAAACCGGTATTCGGTGGTTAAGGCCTCGACCGCCTGCCGCACCGATGACTCTGGGCCGAGCGCGCCGTTGGCGATGCGATGCCGCGCGTCCTCCGTAATTTCGACTGCACCCTGCTTCTTGGGGGCTACAAACGCGGCGCACCATGCGTCAGCAGCTAGACCAGAGCGTTCCATCTCGACCGACGCAAGCAACTGGCGATACTTCTTCTCTTTCTCGAGGACCCCTGTCAGATCGTCATCAGGAAGGGAATCAAGCTCAGCTGCGCGGCTGCTGGCGAGTACGGTTCTTGCCAAATCATCGGTTGCGAACAGGAGCGTCTGGCCAGCCGCTTCCTCGCGATTTCGCCGGCGCCAAGACGTGGCTATCTCTCGGTCATCTCCTTCGATTGGCTTGAACGCGTCATCGGGGATTCCTTGCTGAAGGAGAGCGGGGGTTGCACCCACCAGGGAGTTGCCAAGCACGATTCGGTGATCAAGGAAGGACAGCGGACGTCCGGGCTCGAGGGCCTCCATCCAGAGGGAGACCTTGCACAGCTCGACGGCCATATCGTTCATATCCACGCCGTGGATGCACCCTCCGATCACATCCCGGAGTGCGTGCCGGACGGCTTGGGGCGCAGCCTCCGTATCGCCCGTACGGACAGATGCGAGGCGCTTCGCTATTCGGTGAGCAGCGGCGATCAAGAAGTGGCCGCTGCCGCAGGCCGGGTCAACCACCTTGAGATTGAGGATGGCGGCCTCGGGGTCTGGGGCGGACGCAGCTTCGGCCAGTACCGGGTCCAGCGCGGTGTCGAGAAGGTTCGCGATCAGAGACGTCGGTGTGTAGTAGCTGCCGGTGAGTTTCCGTTCATTGCCACCGGCTGTCGCCAGTGAAAAGGTGGGAGCTTCGAGGTTAAGCTCCGGATGCAGCTCGAGAAGCGATTCATAAACGCTTCCCAGCTCCTCGCTGCCCAGGTTGCGGTAATCGACGCCACGACGGACTCGGCCCTCACTCGTGAAAGCCAGGGCGGTTACTGTCTCTAGCAGATCCCGATTCGTCAGGCGGCATGAGGCCAGGTCCGTGATCGCCTCGGCGCGCCAGAGAAAGCTGCCTAGAGCCGGCAGCCCAAGCGGCGGAAGTCCACCCTCTAGGCCTAGGGAATTCATCACCAAGGTCAGCCCTTCGTACAGATCGGAGTGGGCGGAGCCACCACGCCGCTCTGCCAAGCGTCGCAGGTGTGCGACCGAATAGTGATCGGCGTAGGTCTTGCGGGCGCTGGCGTCGGTTTCGGGAGGGTGGAGGAGGTCACGGTCCTCAGCCACCATTAGGAAGATCAACCGGTACACAAGACGCAGCAGTTGCCGATAGAACCCCTGCCGGTCTAGGCTTCCCGCGCGGAGGGAATCCCGCAACGTCCCGTTCGCAGCGTGAACGAGGAAACCACACCCTAGCGAGGTGATCGCGACCTCAACGCCCTCTCGCAAGCGGTCGAGTGCACGCGTGCCCTGCTCGGTTGCGTACTGTGACCACCGCTCCAGCCAATAGGTCTCAGGGCGCTCGCCTTCGAGCCGGCTTTGATGGGCGACGAGCCACAGGACGACGAAATCGGAATAGACCTCGCCGTCCATCATCTCCTCGAGGTCGATCTCCAAAAAGGCCTGCCTGGTAATAGCTGCGCTGTCTCGGAGGAGTCGCAACTGAAGCCCATTGCTGACGAATCCCCAGAGCCGGTCACTTGAATCGTTTAGAAGTTCCTGGACCAGACCATGAGGGCTCATCCGAGCTGCTCCGACGACGCCGTGAGCACGCTTGTCCAGGTCGACGCCTGCGCCGACAAGATGTATCGGCACCACGCCCCAGTCGTGAGAGATCGGATAGGTCCGCCCATTCAGCTCTACGGCGCGCGTCGGGGCGAGCCGGCCGTATCCCAGCTCCGCAAAGAGCGGCAAGAGCCACTTCTCGCGCGTCTCTGTCGTGGCCAAGTCCCCGGGCGCGAGCTTTGCGCGCGCGACATTGAAAGCGGCCCACGCTGCAAGGAGACGGTTCCAGGACCGACTTACGGCCTCATTGAGCCTTTCGCGCGGAGCCAGGTGGTAATCGACGTCTGGGGACATGCCAGGCAGGGATCCGGCTGCGACCTGGCTCAGTAGGTCAGTTGGGAGGAGGCCACCCTCTGTCCGAATGGTTGGGAAAGTGCTGGGCCGCGCCATCAGCAGCCAACCGCGGCGGGCTGCGGAAGAAACACGTAGACGCCAAGTACGTCGGGCGGTAGTTGCGCCTCGACGCGGAAGCGTGCCACGGGTATCCCTGCCCCTTGACGCACTCTGCGGTGCGTCTCAAGCAACTCGTTTGCGCGCCGATTCGCTTCGGCGTTCAGCTCCGCTCCCAATTTGCCGAATTCCTTGAGGAGGTCGCGAAGGACCACCGATGCCTGAGCCTGGTCAACGTTGGCCGTCGGTCGGGCGCCGAGGAGAGCTTCAACCTTGTCCGGCTCGAGCCAGCGGGGTTCCCCAATCGGTCCCTCAAACGCGAGGAGACCACAGTCCTCAGCCAGCAGAGGGTGTTCGCGGCCATCGCGGACGGTAATCAGGTGCAGTCGGTAGCGCAACAGCACCAACGTTGTGCGTGTCGTAACATCGGCGGTTCGAACGACACCACAGCGAGCAGCTGGACCGCCTTCGACAGGATCGAGGCTCGAGTTGAGTACGTATGAGGCAATCGCCTCGACCACGGGCTCGGTTCGGGTCAGCAGTCTCTCATTGGAACCAATGGGGCCTTGTATCCGGAGACGGAGATGGTCAGCGCCCACAGTTTCGCGGAGAGATGTCCGCGCTTCCACGAGGTTCAGTTCCAGGACGTTATCTCCAGATGCGAGACCGCCGGCAGCCTGGGCCGCCGTCCGCACGAACGAGACAATATCGGCACCCTGACCGACGGACCGCTGGACCGCGTCCATCTCGCGGGCGACCTCGTCGACTTTGATCGACTCCTGAGCGAACATCGTCCGGGATCGTTTCTCGCGGTCGGCGTCGGCCTCCCAGTCCGAGAAGAGCTGTTGCTGCTTCGGCTCCAAATACTCCTGATACAGGACCATTTGATCGGCTGGCGGAGCTCCCCGCCCTCGCAGCAGGAGGCCTTCGACGAGTGCTTCCATGATCTCGCTCGGATTCCCTGGAACCGGAACGGAGACGCCAGTCGCCGTTCGAATGCTTCGGTGCTTGCGAAGAAGAACGTTGAGCACGATGTAATCGATGTCGTTGTCTCGCCCGAAATACGAAAGCACGCGCACGATAGGCCGTGGTTGGCCGAACCGGTCGACCCGTCCCTCTCGTTGCTCGTGGCGTGTCGGGTTCCATGACAGGTCGTAATGGAGAACGGAATCGAAGTACATCTGGAGGTTGATCCCCTCCGACAGGCAGTCTGTCGCGACCAGAACCCTTCGGGGCGCATTACCGAGTGCCGCGACCCGCGTCTCACGCTCGTCGGGTGGCAACTGGCCGGTCACGGCCGCCACCTCGACGCCCCGCGGCAGCTTTTTGCGCAGCTCCTCCGCCACGTACTCGGCCGTTGGAATGAATCTGCAGAATACGATCGGGTTGTAGCCGTCCTTGATCAGTTCGGCGACAAGCTCGGCTGCACGCGTGACCTTGGCGTCGCCCTTGCCACGCAGTCTGTTCGCCTCCCTCGCCATATCCAGGAGGCGTCGGCGTACCGGGCCCTCGTCGCCTTCGTAGTCGCTCCCAGGCGCAACATCAACCGGGGCGTCGTCGTCACTCTCGACCTGGTCCAGAACTAGACGAGCGCCGAGTGCATCGGCCTCGGCCGTTGATTCGGTGTCGGCCGTTGTTGCGCGGGTGCGCAAGGTGGCCTCCGCAGCGGCTGGACTCGAGGCTAGCGAACGAAGCAGGGCGAGCGCAGACCACCATCGAACGCGCTGGCGATGCCGGCCGCCGGATGTATCGGTCACCACCTCACGCGCGAATTTGAGAACGCGATCGAACAGATGCCTGTACTCCGGGGTGAGCTGGTAGTCCTCCTCGCGATCCTCGCGAGTCGGGAACGGTGTTTCGGTGGCGAGGTAGGACTGAATATCGCCTCGACGGCGCTGCACGAAGTACTGGGCAAGGCGGCGGCGGTCCGGCTCGCGGGCGGGGCCAGTCAGGTCATCGGGCAGGTCAGCGAGGCTTGGATCCATAAGGGCGACCAGCGAGCGGAATGCCTCGGTCTTGCCACTGTGCGGTGTGGCCGTAACTAGTATCAGGTGGCGCTGAGGGTCCTTCGCGAGTCCCTTGAGGAGTTCGTGGCGCTGATGCTTGCCGGTCGTCGTCGCATCCGCTGCGCAGGTATGGGCCTCGTCCACGATAACGAGCTTCGGGCAGGTGCGGAGGAAGTCATGACGCCTGCGATCTGCCTTGATGTAGTCGGTCGACACGATCACCAGCGGATGCATTTGGAAGAGGGTTTGACCTACCGCGCAGTCACGCTCGAGCCGAGCCGCTGTTGAAGGGAGAACAAGCTCGGCGTCAAGGTTGAACTTGGCGGCCATTTCCCTTTGCCACTGCTCGGCAAGGTGGGGCGGGCACAAGACTGCCAGGCTCGACGCCTCGCCCGAGTCGAGCATCTCACGTGCGATCAGAAGCGCCTCGATCGTCTTGCCGATCCCGACGTCATCGGCGATAAGCACGCGGACCGGATCGCGTCGGAGCGCGAGCAATAGCGGTACGAGCTGGTAGGGCCGGGGCTCCACCGCGAGGTGGCCGAATGATCGAAACGGCCCCGCGCTGGAGCGAAAGCCGAGGCGCAAGGCATCCCGCAGAAGCCGGGCCGAGCGGTAGTCGCCCGGTCGATCGGGATCGGGCAGATCGAAGCTGGCCGGTGCAACGGACTCTAGTTCGGTCAGGACACCTGCGATCTCGGAGTCGGTTCCGCCTAGCGGTCTCAGGAGAAGAAGCTCGTCGGTCGAGTCCGGCAACACCATCCATTCGCGACCGCGAGCCTTGACCAGCGACCCCACGGCGAAACTCAACGCCCGTCTCCGAAAATCCAGGGATAACGGGCCACCGTCGCGCGCCAATCCTCGTCATGACCGAACCGGATCACCGCCCAGCCGCGATCTTCCATCGCCGACCTTTTCTCAGCGTCGCGAGCGGCCAGACTTGGGATCAAGTGGACTGGGCCGTCGACGTAGATGACCGCAACCTCGTCGTCGTAGACGAAATCGGGGCGAGTGCCGGCCTCTTCGAAGAGGACCGCTGCCTTCGAGGGCAGTTTCAAACCCTCTCCGTGTAGGAATTTGAGCCAATCTCTTTCGAGGTCCGAGCCCGCGAGGCTGGACAGCCGCCTGAGGTGCTCGTCCCGATCGAACAGGTTAGGAGAGGCTTCGACCGTCGCTCGCGCTAGTGCCCTGAGCGTTGCGACGATCGCCTTGCGATCAAGCATTGGGTGGGACGTCTGATTCCGATAGCTCAGCAGGCAGTCGTAACAGGCAGCTTCGCAGTTCTCGCGGGCACCAGGGGCATGGCCACGGTCCGTGCCGTCCGGATCGAAGTGACAGAGATCCAGCGCAGTAGCGGCAACTCCCGCCATTGCCGATGGGTCCTCGATAAGGCGCCGGAGCACGCCCGCACCACCCTCTGCGGCTTCGTAGATCAGAATCCGCCTGCGTGAGTCGTCATCGGGCAGAGGCTCACTAGCCAACTCACCGTCCTCGAGTTGATACCGAACCTGAATGGCCGCTCGGAGGGCGGCCTCCAGCGAAGCCATCTCGGCAATCGAGGCGTTCCATGCAGGCTTGATCAGCAGGCAGTTGCGGCGATCCTCCACGTACGGGATCACCCGCTTGACGCGCGGTCCGGCCTGATCGCCCTCGTCTGTCGCTACCTCGTATTCGCTTCTGGCCCAGTAGCCTCGTTCGACGTCCAAGACGAAACCCAGCTGTGACTTGTCTTTGCGCCGGCTCCAGCCGTAATTGATTCGCCAGATCGTCGCCGCGGGACCAAAGGCGAGCTCGAGCCTTGGCTCGCCGTCGGCCATCGCCACACCCGTGGTCGCGGAAGGCCGGCCGTGCACCTCCGCAAAGCGCACAGCGGTCCGGATCTCGTATCCCTGGCGCTGACGCTCCTCCTCATCCGAGTTGATACGGTCCCGTCGCCGGGTGACCACGTTCTGGAGCCGGAACAGCTGAGTTAGCGGTGGGCCAAGTTCAACACCGCAGTTCTGGCAGATGTCCGCGCCGCTGCCTGTTGCTAGTTCATGTAGGTAGCCGCACTCGACACAGCGCTTTGCGGAGGCGGTAGCAACCTCAGCTGACTGTCCATCGGCGGAGTCTCCGACCGGAAGAATCACCTGGTTGATCTGGTACCGCGAGCCCTCGTGGTAGATGAAGTTGCGCGGGCCAAACTCGCTGATGGCAAGGAACCGCGGGCGCTGGAGGTATTCATCGTGACCCTTGGCCGACCGGCGACCGGGTATCCAGGCCGAGAGCGGCAAGCGAGGGAAGCTGTAGCCTGGCAGGAACCCTTCACTTGCGAAATACCGGTAGCTGTAGAAATCCGACTGCGCGATGGGCGCGTCGTCGGATGTGAGCAGGTTGAGCTGTGCCACAGCCTGACGGCGCAGCCGCTCAGCGCCCTTTTTGTCCTGGTCCGAGCGAGATGCGTCGATCGTGATTTTGTGCTGCGCCACGACCTGCGCTCGGGCGGCGCGGTAGAGGTCACGCCATCGGCCGCACGCTGACTCGAATCGGAGCCCGACTGCGTCCAAGGTATCGTCGATCCAAGTGGGACCCCACCACGGCGACATCTCGATCACGGGCATCACGTCGTCCAAGACGACCTGCACCCGGGCGCGAGCCCGGTCGCGGTGTTTCGATTCCGCCAGGGTCTGGGCGACGTGCTCGAGGATCTCAAGAGTCGGTTCTTCGCCGGATAGCTCCAAGACTTCTTTCAGGGAGCGCCCGAGGCTCAGTCGGGCTTCTGCGAGCCAGACGGCATAGACGTGAGCCCGAACGAGATCCTCGTTAGCGAGCTCCACTCTTGGGGGCGCCACCTGGCCAGAAACCATCAGCTCGGGCCGCCGGAAGAAGTACTGGTCATGGGGGCTTCCGGTCGAGCAGTAGCTGAAAACGAGAGCTGGCTGTCCGCTCCGACCGGCCCGCCCACTCCGCTGGGCATAGTTGGCAGGTGTGGGGGGTACGTTCCGCAATCCGACGACGCTCAATTCGGCAATGTCGATCCCCAACTCCATCGTCGGTGAGCAATAGAGGACCGGAAGAGTGCCTTCGCGGAAGCGCTTCTCACGCTCCTCCCGCACTGCGTATTCGACCTGAGCGGTGTGCTCGCGAGCCTCGAGGTTGCGTCCCACTTCGATCGATCCCTCTCTGTACAACTTGGCAAAGAAGGGGTTGGGGCGGATGCCAACCTTCGGTTCTCGGGGC
>Ga0307374_10006992_pt1 | contig 17417 bp, 17 predicted proteins | sample OX3MG_FD_202532 | JGI IMG/M metagenome (GOLD analysis project Ga0307374, IMG submission 202532) | Soil microbial communities from Risofladan, Vaasa, Finland - OX-3 | ecosystem: Environmental > Terrestrial > Soil > Coastal area > Acid sulfate soil | place: Finland: Risofladan, Vaasa | collected... | reverse complement strand
CGAGCCGAAACCGAGAAGGCGAATCAACCCTACAAATGGTATCCGCAGCGCGCCGGTCGCGTCGACCTCATCATCGATCGCGCCAGGGAGACAGGCGCGAACAACGATCCTTACGCGCGCCAGGAGATCGCCAAACTGATGATCCTGTCCAAGTCCGCCGAGTGGACCGCGCGCCGCGCGCGCGCCGCTCAGCAACAGGGACGCCCGCAGGGTCCGGAAGGCTCCCTCGGAAAGCTCGCAGCCAGCCACGTCGCGAGAGCCTGCTCGCGCGTACATACGCTGATTACCGGCACGCAAGCGATGCTCACTGGACGCGAAAGCCCGCGCGACGGAATCATCGCCGAAATTCTGGTCTCGGTGCCCGCGGTCTCGATCGCTGGGGGCACCGACGAGATCCAGCGCAACATCATCGCCGAGCGTGTGCTTGAGCTACCGAAAGAACCGCGGTCGGACACCGGCCCATTCCGAAACGTGCGAAAGAACTAGAGGAGCCAGCGGATCCGCCGCCAAATGAATGGCCGGCGGAACATCGATCAGCTGATCTTCGCCCGACTGTGCCGGCTCTTCCCATCGGCTAAGATAAAGTCATCAGGACTGAGCTGTCACTATCGGTGCAAGCCAGGGGGCGGTAAATCATCCGCATCTGCGCCAGCGCGGCACCGGACGCGACAGGATTCTCGGCGGCTTCGGGGTGCCGGAATCGCGCGGCGCTTTTCGAACTTTCCGAAGGGTCTGGAGCTCGACGCTCCGATGCTGGGCGAGCACAACGAATGCGTGTTGACGCAATATACCGGATACTCGACGGCGCGCGTCAGGGAGCTCGGGAACATTATTGTGCTCCGTTCCGGACGCGCGTAGATTGCACACCCTGATCGTTGCTGGAGAACGACTATGCGGATCCGGATTCACCCAATGGTATGCGGATGGCTTGAAGTGGACGCGCGGAACATTCTCGCCAAGCAGCCGGGGCGCTATCGCCTGCCAATTCCGAGCTTCCTGATCGAGCATCCGAAGGGCACCGCTGTATTCGACACGGGATTGCATCGCGACCTGCAGCAGAATTCGGGTCGGCTCGGACCTCTGGCGAAGGTGTTCGACGTTCACTACCAGGCGGGCGAAGATCTCGATGCGCGACTGCGCGCGCATGGAGCCGAGCCGGAGAGGATCGACTACATAATCAACTCCCATCTTCACTTCGATCATGTGGGCGGCAATATTGCTATTCCCAATGCCTCGTTGATCGTTCAGCGCCGCGAATGGGAAGCCGGCGCCGACCCCGACTTGATTCGCAAGAACGGGTACAATCGCGCTGATTTCGATCTGGGTCATCGCCTCAAGCTCGCCGATGGCGAGTACGATGTATTTGGCGACGGCCGAATCGTATGCCTGCCGACTTACGGCCACACCGCGGGCCATCAGTCGCTTCGGGTACGCCTTGATTCCGGCGAGGTCATCCTGACTGCCGATTCGTGTTACATGCGCAAGGCGTTGGACGAGATGATCTTTCCCCCTTTCGCCCACAGCTACGACGCGATGCGCGAAGTGATGGAACGCTACCGCGCGATGGAGCAGGTCGGCGCGCGACTAATCTTCGGTCACGATGCGGCGCAGTGGAGCGGTGACGGATCGCTCGCAATCGAGCTTTAGTCTCAGCTATTCGAAGTAGTTGCCACAATGAATCGGCGCAATCGAATCAGACTGACTGAAACAGACCAAGCCGACTTTCTGCGCGATGCAAAAAAGGCCGCTTTGGCCACCATCGGCAAGGACGGATTTCCGCATCTTGTGGCGATGAACTTCATCGCGCGCGATGGCGCCATCCTGATGAGCTCATACGCAAAGGCTCAGAAAGTGGTGAACATTCGGCGCAATCCGAAAGTCGCGGTGATGGCCGAGCGGGGACGGCACTACGGCGAATTGCAGGGAATCATGATTCGCGGCGAGTGTGAGATCATTACGGACCCCGCGGTCGTGGTTGAGACCATGCGTGCGATCCGCGGCCGCGAGGCGACAGGCGCCGAACCTGTCGAGATTCCGGCGACGGTTTCCACCAAGCGCGTCATTCTCAAGGTGATTCCAGCGAAGGTCGCGTCTTGGGATCACCGCAAGCTGGGCGGAAGATATTGAGTTCGGTCGCGGATGCATCTTCGCCGCGTCCGCTACGAAAGCGAGTGTCCAACTCTAATCTGTAACGGCCAAGAGCGCGGGCGGCAGGTGCTTCAAACTGATACATTTTTGCCCCGCGTTGACCTCCCGCCTGGAATCGTCGGCACGCGTGACTGGTCCGGTCAGCCATCAATGCCTTCCCAGGCGCCCACTCAACTCCTCGACCTTGAGCTCGCCCTCGCGCGTCTGACCACCGACTTCCAGGAATTTCCGCATGTTGCGCCTTCCGCTCTCGGTCCGGACAAGCTGCTGAAACAGATAACTCTCGTCTTTGAGGCCTTCCGACAGGGGTTTGTCGGCTGAGTTGATTGCCTGCTTGGTCAGCCGCACCGCCTCGGCAGGAAACGAGGCAATACGTTGAGCCAGCCACTCGACGTACGGCCCGATCTGCGCCGCCTCCAATGCCCGGTTCAGATAACCCCAGCGTTCTGCAGTCTCGGCGTCTAAATCGATTCCGCCGAGGATCACTTCGATCGCGCGATTTCGGCCGATAAGCCGCGGCATACGCTGGGTTCCGGTTCCACCGGGCAGAATCCCGAGCGGCACCTCCATCTGGTTCACGACAGTCCTGCCGCGCACGCCGAAACGCATGTCGAACGACATCGCGAGTTCCGACCCGCCGCCTCCCACCCGCCCCTCGATCTGAGCGATGGTGATTTTGTTCATGAGGCGGAAGCGCTCGCACATGTCGTGAAAGAATGCATTGGCATAATCTTCGCGACGTGCTGGCTTGTCCGTTGGAAAATCCAAAATCGCGCCTACATCGAAGTGCGCAATGAAGAAATCCGGATTCGCGCTTCTGAGCACGAGTACCAGGAGGTTTTCGTCGGATTCGAGTTCGCTTGAAAACCGGACGATTTCGTCCAACAGTGCCCCGTTGATCAGATTGATCGGAGGATTGTTGATGGTGGCGTAAGCGACCCTTCCTCGAACCTCTACAGTTACGAGCTTGTATGTTTCGTAGGCCATTGCTTCTCCATCAGAGCCGCATGGATTCGAACGCCGCAGCTCTCCGCGTCAATGTCGTAGCTGGTTTCTTGCTCGACGGCCAGATGTGGCGACGCAATGGTAAACGCTCGACCAATTGCGATCGCGTCGGCGAAGACTCTTCCCGTCGCGAATGCACCCTACGCGTCCCGAATCCGAGGCCGCCGTCGATGCGATGCTGCGGCGCACGGTGCCCGCCGCCCGTGCTTTCGTTTACCGGCGCTAAATTAGACAGATGGAGCGGTTAATCGATTGGCCAACCTCGATCCCAAGCATGCGCAGCTCGCGACGGATCCACGATGATTCTCCGCGAACGGGTGGTCGCGTTGACGCCGCTCTGACGGGCTTCGTAGTTCGCCCCCCGGATATGAGAATCTCGCCTGAGCAGGACAATTTGATGGACAATCGTCTCTGCCAAGAGGGATACTCGCGCAAGACTTGGAACGCGACCGGCGTCACGGCAACTATCCTGCTTTCACTGGGCAACCGTCCGGTTGGAGGAAAAAAGAAGATGCAGCAGAGTGTGGCATTTCACGATCCCAATGCGCTTGTGCAAACCGAATGGCTGGCGGCGCATCTCGACGACCCGGAACTGAGGATCTTAGATTGCACGACGCATCTGCGCCCGGCTCAGCCGGGCACGAAAGCGCCGTATATGATCGTCAGCGGCCGGGCGGATTATGACGCGGCGCACGTTCCCGGTGCGGGTTTTCTGGACCTTCAAGGAGAGTTGTCGGACAACAGCGTGAAGCTGCGCTTTATGCTGCCGCGCGCTGAAGATTTCGCGGCGGCGATGTCTCGCCACGGGGTTGGCGACGGCTCGAGGATCGTTTTGTACAGCGCGGGCGGCATCATGTGGGCGACGCGAGTATGGTGGATGCTGCGCGAGTTCGGATTCACGAATGCGGCCATCCTGGACGGCGGTTGGGAGAAATGGAAAGCGGAAGACAGGCCGGTCTCATCCGAGCCGTGCCGTTATGCGCCGGCGGTGTTTAGCGCACGGCCGGGAGCGGGACTGTTCGTGGGCAAGGATCGCGTGCGGGCGGCGATCGAAGATCCAGAGACCGTCACCGTCAATGCGCTGCCGCCCGGCTTTCATAGCGGCAAAGGCGGCCGCTACGGGCGTCCTGGCCGAATTCCCGGCAGCGTCAACGTACCCTATGAGGCCCTGATCGATTCGCAAACCCGAACATTGGCGCCATTGGCGCAGGCCAGCGCGAAGTTTACGGCCGCGGGCGTAGATAAATCCAAAAACGTAATCTGTTACTGCGGCGGAGGAATCGCGGCCACGCTCGACTTGTTCGTTCTGCATCAATTGGGCTACCGCAATCTCAGCGTGTACGACGCTTCGATGAGCGAATGGGCCACAGACGAATCTTTGCCGATCGAAACAGATTGAAGCGTTCGTTGGGGCCGGACGGCGCAATGGTCCTGGCCTTTTCGCCTCTTCGCTCACATGCGGAATCGTCCGCGTGCCCACTGTTCCCCCTGTTTTCGATACCGCGCGTAGCCGCGTCGATCTTCCGCACTTGTGGAACACGCAGGAACACGGGATCGGCCTTCGCCAGCTCGTGGCAGGTCGAATTTTGCTTCCATGCGGTCTGACTACGAACCTGCGGATGGAACCACTTGAATTGCGCCCTGATAACGTTCGCTCGATTCTAGGGCGAGGCTCCATCGCGCGCACTCGCTCGGTTTTCGAGCGATTCTCCGATGAAGACGAAACCTGAAGGACTGGAAAGCCGGAGCGGAAGTTTGACGTGCGCGGGCGAACGGCGCAGATTGGAAAAACCCGAACGTGCGGCTGCTGTGTTCGGCCTTAGGTCTATGACCGGGAAGCGTAACCCAATTTCCAGAACCGATCGGAAAACGCAGTCTGCTGCCGCCTCGTTGTCAGTTCCGAAACATCTCGCACACGAAGACGATTGACCAGATATTCCGGTCGGAGAGCAATCCCGCTGCGGCCATCGAGCCCGTTATGACCGGCGAACACTGGATCGACCTCAGGTGCCATCCGTCGACACGTCCGGAGGCGGTGCGCGCCATTCAGGTGCTCGTACGCCGCTCGGCAAGCGCTGAACTCCAGATGACCTTCCGCCTCGACGGAGATATTCCGCGAATCCGGGTCTCTTCTCCGGGGGAGTCGCGCATCGGTACAGAGCTATGGCGCCACACCTGCTTCGAAGCGTTTATTGCAGTGGGAGGGCAACCGGCCTACCACGAGTTCAACTTCGCCCCGTCCGGGGAGTGGGCAGTGTACGCCTTCTGCGGCTATCGTAACGGCGGGCCGCTTTCGAACGAGATGATGCGCCCACACATTGTGGTGCGCTCTACTGGCGGTCGGCTCGAGTTGGACGCCCTTGTCCAGCTCGATCTCCTGTCTGCCCTCCACGCGCGTGCTCCCCTCCGCATCGGGCTCTCGGCGGTCATCGAGGCGAGCGATGGGTTCTCGTACTGGGCGCTTCGTCACCCGGTCGACAAACCCGATTTTCATGATGCCAATGGATTCGCCCTGCTGCTTGAGCCGCCAGGCCCCAGGTAATAGGTCGCGACCGCTCTGATGAAGCACTCGCAACCACGAGGTCTCAGCCGGCGGCGTGTGGAACAGCTTCTATCGGAAACGAAGTATGACCGCTACGCCGGCAGCCGAGTTGACGTTCTCTCAAACCACTTCCTTGGACATCCATACAAACCAAATCCGCTGATTGGATCGGCCGACACAGCCGAAGTTTTCACGGCTTCCCTCGATGGATTCGATTGTGTCACGTACATCGAAACAATTTTGGCTCTCGCGCGCGCTTCCACCGTTGATGACTTCATTGAGTGGCTGCGAAAGATTCGGTATGAGCGAGGCCACATTCAATGGGAACAACGAAATCACTACATGACGTTCTGGATCCGCAACAATGTGCGCGAAGGGATAATCAGGCGGATATCAATGCCGACTGTCCCGATACTCAGGAGGGAACGCGTTCTGAATGTCGTACCCGGACTTGCCGCACAGCGGACTCGCGTGAAATGCGTACCAAAGCGGGCAGTGCCTCGGCTCGCAGCGCATTTGCAGAGCGGTGATCTGATTTTTTTCGTGTCCACACGCAAGAATCTCGATGTGTTCCATGCTGGAATCATCGTGCGCGATGGCAAAAGGGTCCTCATGCGCCACGCGTCGCGCAGCCAGGGTTTTGTCGTGGAACAGGAATTAAGAGAGTTTCTCAAAGCAAATCGGATGGCGGGCGTAATTGTGGTGCGGCCGGAGGGTTACAGCGCATCGCGGTCAGCAACTAAGATGAAGCGATTATCGATGAGGCGAATTGCCTTCTCGCACAGGGGAGATGGTGCGAAGCGGCGGAGTGGAATGTGAACATCGTCTATCCAAAAGACTACTCATCCGCGAGCATTCAGGTACTTCTCGATGCCGCGGATTCCGACGTTTTCTTTCTCGGCGATCCGCGGGTGAACATCGAGCACGGACCACGCATGTTCGATCGAATGGCGCAGGTCATACGCGAAACCGCCTGCGGCTGGGTTTATGCCGACGCGGCAGGCCATCCCCGTATCGATTATCAAGTCGGGAGCATCCGCGACGGTTTCGACTTTGGCCCGGTAGTCGGCGTGTCAGTTCAGGCCGCGCGTCAGGCAGGAATCGACAGCGCCTGGAAATGGGGCGGACTATACGATCTGCGACTGAGAATATCGGAAAAACACGCCGTCGTGCGGATTCCCGAACCGTTGTACAGCGCCTCGATGATTGATGAGCGGCCGACCGGTCAAAAGCAATTCGACTATGTGGATCCGCGCAACCGCGATTACCAAATCGAAATGGAACGTATCGCGACGGCCCATCTAAAACGAATCGGCGCCTGGTTGCGGCCGCACTTCGAGAAAGTTCCGGCCGCGGCAGAAGCATTTCCAGCAAAAGCCAGCGTCGTCATCCCGGTTCGGAATCGCGAGCGGACAATTCTCGACGCCGTTGAAAGCGCCCTCGTCCAGAGCGCCGATTTCGAATTCAATGTGATCGTGGTCGATAACCATTCGACGGATCGGACGACAGAAATCTTGCGCGGTATGAGCGATTCGCGGGTTAAACACATCGTCCCCGAACGCCGGGACTTGGGAATCGGCGGATGCTGGAACGAGGCGATCTACTCCAGGGACTGCGGACAATACGCCATCCAACTTGATTCTGACGACCTGTACATCAATGGCGGCGTCCTTCGCCGGATCGTTGCAGAACTTGAAGCGGGACCTTATGCGATGGTCATAGGCTCCTATACGATGGTCGATTTTTCGCTGAAGGAGATTGCGCCCGGTCTTATCGACCATCGCGAGTGGAGCCGCGAGAACGGAAGAAACAATGCGCTCCGTGTCAATGGTCTTGGCGCGCCGCGCGCATTCAATACGTCGGTTTTGCGACGTATCGGATTTCCGAATGTCAGCTATGGCGAGGATTACGCCGTAGCGCTCCGCATCAGCCGTGATTACGAGATCGGCCGGATTTACGAGTCGGTTTATCTTTGCCGCCGTTGGGAAGGCAACAGCGACAGCGCACTGCCCCTGGAGGTTGCGAATCGATACGATCTGTATAAGGACTGGCTCCGAACCATCGAGATTCAGGCGCGAATGCGGCGATGATCCACGAACTGGAAGATCTATTCGAGCGGCAGACGCGGGCGTGGCCGCAGCTCGCGAAAGGCATTGAAGGCCTCGTGCGGGCAGAGACACGGCCGGTACGGATCAATTGGTTCGACATCTTCATCCGTCACATTCCCCATCGCGTGGGCAGTACAAGGGCGCCGGTCGACCAGGAGTCGGTTGCGAAACGCCCGTGCTTCTTATGTGCGGGAAATCTTCCTCCGGAGGAGGAAGGTGTGCAGTTTGATGAGGACTTCACAATCTACTGCAATCCGTTTCCAATCGTGGATCGTCACCTGACGATCGCTCACAGAGAACACGGCTCGCAGCGAATCGCGAACCATTTCGGAAATATGCTGGAGCTTGCTGCGGCCTTGCCCGGATATTTCGTCATCTATAACGGTCCGGAATGCGGAGCGTCCGCACCAGACCACATGCACTTTCAGGCAGGCTCGCGAAGATTGTTTCCGATCGAGAAGGACACCGCCGGACTGACTGGCGTTGCCGTGCCGAACTACGGAAGAAATGTGCTCTTGATTCGTGGAAGGGATCGGTCTGCTTTGATCCATCGAATGGATCGCGCCATCGATCTGCTCGCGGAAGTGACCGGCAAACGAGCAGAACCGATGGTCAACATAGCTGTCTTTCGTGAGAAAGGTGAGTGGGTCACGTATCTGTTCCCGCGAGGAAAACATCGGCCAGAGGTCTTTCACACGGGCGAACTGACGGTGAGTCCGGCATCGATTGATTTGTGCGGAATATTTGTTGTGCCGCTGGCACAAGATTTTGAAAGAATAACGGCGCACGCCATTGCCGCAATCTTCCGAGAGGTTACTTTGCCCGACGATCAGTTTCGGGAAGTCGCCGGGAAGCTGGAGACTGAGCGTTGAACCTATCTGTAGGCCTGATTGAAAGACAATCCGCCGTTGAAGTGGAATTGACCGGCACGTTTACGGATACTGCCGGCAAGCCGTACTCTCCCGGGCACTACAGATTTACTTCTGAAGTTACGCTTACTCCTTCGGACCTGGCATCGTGCGCATTCGCGCTGGACGACGTCACGATCGGAATCGGATTTCATTGGGAACGCAAGGAGCGCCAGGTATTCCGTGGAGCTCTTCGCCTCGTGAAACGAGCAGCCGGTCTGACGGTGATTAATGATGTTTCGCTCGAAGAATACGTCACGAGCGTGATTTCATCCGAGATGAGCGCGTCCTGTCCTCGCGAACTGCTGAAAGCTCACGCGGTGATTTCGCGCAGCTGGCTGTGGTTTCCGAAAGCAAATCCCTCTCCCTTTGAGCGAGGTCATAGTCAGGGTCTCAACTCTCACGAAATTCTTCGCTGGTACGGCCGCGAAGCGCATCCGGATTTCGATGTGTGCGCCGACGACCACTGCCAGCGGTATCAGGGCATCACGAAAGCGTTCTCTCCGGCTGCAGCCGAAGCGGTTCGCGCGACGGCCGGCGAGTTTCTCCGATACAACGGCGCTATCTGCGACGCACGGTTTTCCAAGTGCTGCGGCGGAATAACCGAGAGCTATGCGACCGCCTGGGAAGATGAAGATATTCCCTATCTCAGATCTGTCTACGACGCTCCGGCGCAATCCTGCTCTGACAGTCCTGAGATATGGATACGCTCCAACCCGCCGGCTTACTGCAATACGGACGATTCGAAGCTCCTCTCACGCGTTCTCCCGGGATTCGATCAGGAGACCCGCGATTTCTTTCGATGGAAGGTCGTGTACACGCCCGAAGAACTCGCCGATCTGATCAGATCGAGGCTTGCCGTGGACCTTGGTCCGATTCGCGACGTGCAGGCGCTCGCCCGCGGACCTTCTGGGCGGATATATCGGCTGAAGATCACGGGGGAACGCGATCACATTATCATCGGTAAAGAACTGGAAATTCGCCGCGCTTTGTCGCGTACGCATCTTTACAGCTCTGCGTTCGTCGTAGACAACGAGTCCGGCCGCTTTGTCTTTAGAGGGGCCGGCTGGGGACATGGTGTCGGCCTATGCCAGATCGGCGCGGCAGTGATGGCAAATGAGGGCAAGACCTGCACAGAAATCTTGCAGCATTACTATCGTGGGACCACTGTCAGCGTTTGATGTCCGCTTCGCGCGCTCTAATCCATCATGGGTGTGACCGGCGGAACAGCGACGCTGCATACTGCAGTACTGGCTGCATATCGGCTGGAAGCACATCTGCCTCGTAAATTTCCAGATAATTGACATGTCGGCCGGCACTGTTCGGCGCCATCCCTTTATCGATTGATCTTCTCAAAGCCAGAGGAGGATTGCCCTCGGCGCCCATAACTTTGCTGGCGATGTCGCCCTGGGAACTGCTGCGCATTTCAAAGCCAGTGATAATCCGTCCGCTGTAACCATTGATAAAATCGGTGTTATCAGGTGCTTCGACCGGGGCGTGCCCAGCGTGAAGATCGCTCGACTGAATCGCAAGCCGGTTTCCGAGAACCCTCATTGCCCGGTCGACGATTTCTTGCTTTGCGCGCAGGCGTTCTTGCTTTGCGCGCAGATGCGCGGGACGACCCTTTTCCCCGGGCCCAAGAATCGGGAGACTCGGAGCAGCCAAAGAAATGCACTGATTGGGAAACGCGCCCGCGTAGAAGTGAAAGGCGTCTTCCCACGCGCCCAGATACTTGGTGGGTGTATAAGAGTCGTTGAGCCACCGCCGATGAGCCGGTGGCGAGTTCGGCAAGGTCATCTCCACGGAAACCGACGTCGGCCCGGCGGCCGCAATCATTCTAAACGCGGGCGACCCGCCGTACCTTGAGCTCAGTAGTTTCATGAATGTGAACCAACGGTCGAGGTACACGCGATCCCATGGCATCGGGAGCCTCGCGACGGTGCCCTTGCCAGGCCCATATTGTATTTTGAAGAGATCGGTCTGCGCGCCTTCGAGCGCCCATGCGGGAGAGAAAAAACCCGGAAAAATGATGAGATGTACCCATTTCTTCGACGATTCCGCGGCGGTGAACAGCGCATCCAGCTGCGACCAATTTGGTTTTCCTAGGACCGGCTCGATGTCGCGCCAATTGATCTGCACCGCGACGCCCCTCATGAAGGGATTATTCAAGACTTGCAGATTCAAGGATCGATAATTTTTCTCTCCCGACGGCAGAAGGACGACGAGTCCGCTCGGTATGGCGTCTCCCGCTGATGCGCACCTGAGCGCCTCGCTGCGTTCCAGGCCCTGATTGGGCTGAGCACGAGCCGGCAGCGAGGTCCATGAGAAAAAGCATATGCCAAGCAGAACTCGAACCGCGCACCGAAACCATGAAATGCACATGCAGTGCTCTCCTTGTGCAGGCGGGTTAAGGATCGATAGGTAACGACGCATTTTACCCGGAATTTCCGCTTTTGACTTTGCAACCGCGCGACTTTTGGCCCAATAGCCGCTCCAGCGTCAACTCGGCGCCAGTCTGCCGGTTCTGGCCCGCTCGCGGTAGTGGGAGTGGCCCGCTGCGAGCCCTTCCGGCCGCTTTCCAAGGCAGCTCCGGCGGCTCTTGCAGGAGATTCTCGACGGTTTTTTCGAACTCGATCAGGGGTTGGCCGCTTCTGGTTCAGATCGGAGTCCATTTCACTTAAATCCATGAATTCGATAGCGAATCTCGGAGCTGATCAAAATGTCGGTTCAGACGGCATTTTTGGTAGGGACACGTTCTCCGGGTCCTTGCGTGATCACAAATCGCGCGCGCACGCGCGCTTTGCGAGCGACTCTCCGAGATGTCCGAAAACCGATGGACTGAATGCTGGATGGCGCAGTCCGGTGCCAACTGCTCTCCGCGTCAACCTGTCAACCGGTTGACACCCATACGGCGGTTGACGTCCGGCGGCTAGCGAGCCGCCAAATGATTAAACCCTGTTATTTTCCAGTCAGCCAAATCGACCATTTGCGTCGCCGCTCGCATGGATTAGGTTTTGAGGAGCGACAGCAGACTCACACTTGGATTTCTTCATGCCGTCCGTGCGAGGACGACGGCCTCGAACTCGATAGCCTCGAAACGAGTCTCCGCCGGGAGATCGAGCGTGCGGATTAGGTTTTGAGGAGCCACAACCAAAATTCTCGGGAGGCTCAACCAGTTTTGTGAGCCGGCGGCCCATGAATAATCTGCAAGCTTAAGTATTCGGCTGCCACAAGTAACGTCAATGCGACGTCATTGCACATTCTCCACGCTATAGTGGGCCCAATCAGTGGTATAAGGGCACAATGAGAGCTCGCGCATTTCCTCCTGAGCCCCAGATCTCTCTTGCGTCAGTTTTCTCGGACTCCGCAGCCCGATCCGAGTTGAGGAAGCTCCGGGTATCGATCACGAGATCGATCAGGACTTGGACACTCGGGTTTGCAATCATCGCCCTCTTTGCTAGCGCTTGCGCAACTCCTGTCGGAGTCACGCGGCTCGACGAGCAAGCGGCGCATCGCGAACTGACCGCGAACGTTCTGTCGACGGGCAACCCGAGCGAGTATTCGACCCAATTGCTCGAGCGCAAGGCACTTGGCGAGCGTTTCGATCAAGATCCGGAAAGAGTCCTTGCCGAATTGAATTCCGGCCTTGGCCGAGCAGACGAGCGCGACCGGCTATTTGCACTGTCCGAACTCTCCTTCGCGTATGCCGAGAAATCGCGTAACCAATCTTATTATCTGGCATCCGCAACCTATGCGTATGCGTTTCTGTTTCCGCCAAACCCGACTGACGCGCCAGGCGAATATGACTCGCGCCTGCGGCTCGCCGTTGACCTCTACAATCGGGGCATCGCTTTAGGACTCGGGACTAACGATGGGAAGGAAGTTGATCTTGACGCTCGCCAACTGAGCTTGCCCTTTGGTTCGCTCGATCTGGCGGTCAACGCGAAAGGCTTCAGTTACGGCGGATATCATCTGACGAAATTTGTATCGCTCGCGGATCTGGAGGTACGCGGGCTGCGCAACACCTACCGCAGAGCCGGCATTGGCGCAGCGCTCTCGGCACGCGTCGAACCGGCGCCGGGCGGCACCGCGAACCGCTGGATACCCCCGACTGCGAAAGTCCCAATCACCGCCTTCGTGCGCTTCGACGATCCGCGCCGCGCCATGAGCGACGGCCGCCTGCATGGCACCGTGGAACTGTACGACACGGACAAAACGACGGCGGTTCAGGTCGGTTCCTACGCGGTGCCGCTGGAGTCGGATCCCAGCGCGGCGCTCGCCTATCGCTTGGAAGGCGCGCCGGTCTGGGATTTCGAGATCGCAGGCTTTCGCCGGGGTGACTTTTCACTTTTTGGCAATGGCAACAACGGTGACAGCAGCGGTCTCTACATGTTGCATCCGTACCTTCCGGGACTGATACCGGTGGTCTTTGTTCACGGGACCGCGTCAAGCCCCGCACGCTGGGCCGAGATGGCGAATGAATTACTCGGCGATCCTGCAATCGCCTCGCGTTATCAGCTCTGGTTCTTCATCTATAACAGCGGCAATCCTATCGTCTTGTCAGCGATGCATTTGCGCGAATCACTGCTGGCGGCACGCAAAGGCGTCGATCCCGAGGGAAAGGACGGTGCGCTCGACCAGATGGTCGTGATCGGCCATAGCCAGGGCGGGCTTCTGACAAAGATGATGGTCGTCGATAGCGGCAATCGCTTCTGGAACAACTTCACATCGGTTCCGTTTGACCAGGCGGAATTGGACCCTGAGACGCGCGATTTGGCCGCTCGCACGATGTTCTTCAAACCCCTGCCGTTCGTGACGCGGGTGATCTTCATTGCAACACCGCATCGCGGCAGTTATATGGCGAGCAATCCCATAGTTAAGTTCGGAAACAAATTCATTAATCTGCCTGGCGGGCTTGCCAAGACCGTGGTTGCGCTCGGAAAGCTTCGCGAGACCAGCATGATGGGAACTCCGTTTACGATCCCGACCGCGCTGGACAACATGGATGCCTCAAATCGGTTTATCAAGGCGCTATCCGCGACGCCGATCGCTCCTGGGGTGATGGTCAACTCGATCATACCGGTAAAAGGCGACGGGCCGGTCGCGGAGGGCAACGATGGGGTAGTCGAGTACAAGAGCGCACATATCGACGGCGTCGAATCGGAGTTCGTCGTACGTTCAGGCCACTCGACTCAGGCGACACCCCAGACGATCGAAGAGGTCCGCCGAATCCTCTACGAACACGCCGGAATTCATTGATGGCCCGTCGCGCGCTCAGTTCGATTTTGACGGTGGTATTGTCGGTGATCGTCCTTGTCGGCCTGACCTGGGGCGCGCTGGCGCTGTGGTTGGACGGACCATCTTCACGCGTGCTTGCGGGCACGATGGCCGCGGGATTGGCGTTGGTCAGCATCGCTTTGGCGGCACTCATTCGGCCCTTCCTGCGAGGGCTTGTGGCTGCGCTGGTGCCGGTGGTTGCTGTCGCTCTTTGGTGGGCGTCTATTGCGCCAAGCAACACCCGCGATTGGACTCCGGATGTCGCTCGCACGGCGCGCGCAGCTTTTCACGGGTCGTCCGTGACGATCCAGAACGTGAGGAACTTTAGGTACCGATCCGAATCCGACTACGACCAGCGTTGGGAGACGCGGACTTACAACCTCGACCGGATTCGCGGCGTCGACCTGTTCCTGTCGTTTTGGGGACCTACCCAAATCGCGCATACTATCGTCAGTTGGGAATTCGACGATGGCCAATACCTCGCGATTTCGATCGAGACACGCAAGGAGAAAGGCGAATCATACTCGGCGCTTCGCGGCTTCTTCCGCCAGTACGAACTCTATTACGTAGTAGCCGACGAGCGTGATCTAGTCGGATTACGAACAAATTACCGCGGCGAACAGGTCTATCTGTATCGCATCCGAGTTCCCGCCTCACAGGCACGGGCTCTGCTGGTTGATTACCTCAATGAAGTTAATCGGCTCGCGGACCATCCGCGATGGTACAACGCCTTGACGCAGAATTGCACGACCACGATCCGCGGACACGCGCAGAACGCGGGCGCCGGCGGACGCCTGGACTGGAGGCTGTTCGCCAACGGCCACGTCGATCAACTTCTTTACGAACGGGGTCAGATCAACACGGACTTGCCCTTCCGAAGTCTTCGAGCACGCAGCAACATCACTGAAAAAGCAAAAGCAGCGGGCGACGCTCCCGATTTTTCCACCCGTATCCGCCAAGGACTGCCAGAATCCTACGGCCGGTAATCTCCGAATTGCGGCATCGGAAATGAAGGCCCCGTGTTGCTCGAGTTACGCGTGGGCAGCTGGGCGGTGGCTGCCGGGATGGCGGCAGTCGAGCTTGATATCCCATGCTCGCAGCTCGGGTTCGTTATGGTTAGGCGCAGAATCCAAGCGCCCGTGAACGAGCCCGCGACGAAATAGCAAACGGCGACCGCGATCATTGCCCGGTAGGCTCATGGCGAGCGCCGCCAGCGCAAACGGATGTAGACCGTCCCGACGACAATCAAGGCGAACGCGATAGGGATGATACATCTCCAGGCCAGTTTTTTTTCTGCGATTACCGCATCCACGTGTTACAGAGCAATGGATCCTCGCTGAAGCCTGCAGTACGGCGGAAGCCGTCCGGGCGACCTTTTGCGTCTCCCGTGAGCACGGATCAGGTTTTGAGAAGGCACAGGGAACACCGTCAAGAAACTTAAGTTCCAAACCAGCGACGATTCCGCCAGAAGTAGGGAATCAGAATCGCCGGCGAAACAAACGAGCTCAGGTTGATAAGCATCTCCAAAATCATATCGGCATCGACGGACGCGTATTTGCCATGTTCCAGATTGTAGAGCGTGTCCATGCAACCAAGGTAGACCGAGGCGCCGCTCGCAACTAACGCCCACAAGACGGCCTGCGGGCGTCGCCGCGAGCAATTGATCGCACACCAAGCCGATGCGAACGCCAGCCACGCATCGGCTGCCGGGAACGCGCGCTCAAAGTCGAGGTAGGCGGCGTCACTGCTCGTCTGCACGACGCCCGTTGTAAAGAAGAGGATCCAGTAAGTAGCGCTCCATGCGACGGTGAGCCAGAGCCACGCGATCACCGCGGTCAGCCCGGCGGGCGCCTTTTCCCTTGTGGTTGCTAAAAATTCCAATGCGTCGAAAAGTCTGGAGTTTCTGGATTCACCGATGCAATATCGCCGGCATGCCTATGCCCGTGCGATCGATTCTTCTTGCGCCAGTGGTTGCCATCAGAGCGCATGGCGCTGCTGTGAGGCAACCTCTCCCGGCCGCTGGCGGCGAAGAACGCGCAGCTGATGACGCGGGTCCAGGTTCTCTAGTTCCACAACTGCCCGACTACGGAATCGGCGGGCAACAACCGAGATGACAGATCGCTCGAGCTTAAACATGCCCGCGACACTACGGCGCCCCCTTACCAAAACTCTAGACTTTTCACTGCTCTCTGAGTTTTCAGTAGCCACAACCAACAGCTGCTGACGCAGAACCAGGATTTCAGCCTGGAGTCTCGCCTGTGACCCCAGGCGGGATCGCGCGACGAGCAGAAACTTCGTCAGGAATGCCAGCATCGCGCGTTCCAGTAGCACACAATTGGCGCTTCGTCACGCCGAAATAGATTTTCGGTAGGGACAGGGATCGCGACGCCGGGTTTTTTCGTCCACCTCGCTGATGCTGGCCATGCTCGATTCTCTCAACACGCCGATCAACGGTCGTCCCGATTTTCGTTAGTACAGTAGGAAGTCGCCCGCTCCTGGACCGATTCGCCTGGTTTCCGGACTGGACGATCCGTCTAACAGGTCTCCCGATCACGTTTTACCGGATGTAAGAAGGGGCGGAGCGGTCGGTCAAGCACCTTCGCGCTTGTGCGGTCCGAGGCGAGGATCGGGAGGAAGGTTGAGCACCTCCTGCCGGTAGAAGCCGCTGATATACTCGATCAGGTCGCGCATCGAGACCACTCCGGTGGGCCGGCCCTGGTCGTCAACCAGCGGAATATGCCGGTAGCCTTCGACCACCATCTTGTTGAGCGCATAGCCGACACCGGAGTCGCCGGACAACGTGTCGGGATCGGGAGTCATGTAGTCGCTGACCGGCTTGTGGTCGAGGTCTATCGGATTACCTGCGATTTTCACCAGCACGTCGCGTTCGGTGAAGATCCCCGCCAACCGGCCCGCTTGTTCCACCAGGACGCAGCCGCGCCGGTTCTCGCGCATCAGGCGCAGGACCTCGGCGAGTGCGGTCGCGGGCTCGACCACGATCGGCGCAACAGCCGCCACATCTTTCAAAGTTGCGCTGAAGAGAACCGATTCGAGCTCAGACGGTCCGGGCTGTTCCTCTTCGAGTACACGCTCGCGGTGATCGTTGTCGTGGACTGGCATCGTCGAAAATCCTCTCGAGCCTGCCTTACCAGATGAGCCTACTCCAGCGCCCTCGATGTGCAAGACTTGTGGCGATGCACCGTTTCATCTCCGATTGTCAAAGCGCGACCAGTTGACTTGACATCACAGCCGCGACCGTAGCGCACCCCAGAGAAAATTCTCACGGGCCATCTGTGTGATCAGATAGCGGACCTCACTGGAGGCCCTCGGATGCCCACCGCGCCAGCGACCCCCCGGGATCGATATCGCCAAAGCGCTGACCCGCCTTCGCGGCGCCAGCGCAAAACCGTCTCGACCTGGACGATCATT
>Ga0307374_10006991_pt1 | contig 17419 bp, 26 predicted proteins | sample OX3MG_FD_202532 | JGI IMG/M metagenome (GOLD analysis project Ga0307374, IMG submission 202532) | Soil microbial communities from Risofladan, Vaasa, Finland - OX-3 | ecosystem: Environmental > Terrestrial > Soil > Coastal area > Acid sulfate soil | place: Finland: Risofladan, Vaasa | collected... | reverse complement strand
CAGCCTCCTCGGCGCTGGACACCATAAAATCCGAAATTGAAGTACCCTTCAGGCCAGCGGCATGTTCTATGCGTTGCTTCTGGTCCGGATTAAGGCGCGCTTCGATACGCTCGATTTTCCGAACCTGCCCGTGGCTTTTATTCAGTGAGAGTCCCATGCCATCTCCGTCGGAGAATCTTGATGTACGGGAGATTACCGTACAAACGGAGAAAAGGCAAGTGTAGATAAAATCGTAGCCGCCAGAGCCTCAAAGTTCAACAGGGCTCTGCGAAGTTCGGGAGGAGCACCGCAACACCTTCAACCGGAAGCACTTGGAAACCACAGAATTCAATAGACTCCAACGGATACTGAAATCTGTTCGGGACCGGGTCGGTGGCTTAGGGCTCGTGCAAAACTCAAGACTGAGGGCGGCGTCGGCCGCCTGGTGTTTCGTTCTCATTTTGCCTCGGTACTGTGGATGATTTTGTGGCTGCGAGTGCACTTTGGAGCCTCACTCTTCAACAAACAGCAAGACGTGGGCGCGTGCGGTTTTCAGCGAAAGCACTTAGAATCAATAAAATTCAATAGCACCGCCCAATGCTGAGACGCTTGGCTACGAACCAGAAGGTCGGGAGTTCGAATCTCTGTAAGCGTCGCTCGGAGACCGTGTTGACGTGTGCGGTTGACTATGCAGCGTGAGTGGATTCAGCAGGTCGATCAGCAGCGAGATTCCAGGGCAGCAGTTCCTCGATGCGATTAATGGGATGATCCGCGACGCGCGAGCGCACTTCGCGCAAGTACGTTTCCGGATCAACACCATTCAGCTTGGCCGTGCCGATCAGGCTGTAGATCGCGGCGGCGCTTTCGCCACCTCGGTCCGATCCGTGGGTCGTTGCTGGCTGTGTGACCCAAATTCCAGGCTCGATGTGCAGCGCTCCTCCGGTCACCGCGTCGCTGATCTTTTGAAGGTACCTCAACCCGAACAGCTCGACATCGTCCTGAAAAACCCCACGATTCGGGATGGACGACGAAATGGGCTCGAACTGCGTGTGCAGAATCGGCGAAATCCACGTTCCAGATACGTTCCAGTTAAATCCGATTCTGCAGGTTGTAGCGTTTCGGGCGTTTCGTGCTTTCAGTAACTTACGTGTTTTCAGCGGGCGGAATATTCCGACTCCGCCCGCCTTCATCTACGCACAGAGGACAGCTGCGAAGTTCACGCTTTGCTGCGATTGGCACTGGCCATTTTCTGCGCCATGTGCAGAAGCAACTTCTGATCGTTCTCGTTTGTACGCGCGAGGACGCGCCGAAACTGGTGGAGTATTGTGGCGTCTTGGCCGGAGCTTCCCCATTCGGTCTCACGTCCGTTCCGTGGCACCGACAGATTGAGCGGCTCCGGCGGCTTCGCGCCGTCGTAGAAAAGCTGGTACATCGGAATCGCCATCGCGCGAGCCATCTTCTCCAGAGTCTCAATGGCGGGCACGGTGTGGCCGTTCTCGACGCGCGAGATGTAGCAGCGCAAGAGGCCGGTGCGCTTTTCGATGTCACCCTGCGAGAGGTTCTTGTTCTGCCGCAACGTGCGTAGTCGCTCTCCAATCAGCATAGGGTCTCCTGTCGTATTCCCACACATAAGAAACAAGCTTTGAGTATAGCTGAGCAAGGCCGGTTGTTACGGCGCAGGCCGGCCCACGGACTCGATTCGCCGTACCAAATTGGACGGATGGCTTTCACAGGAGGGAGCGGATATTCCGAGTATCTCCGACAGACCGGTCGGCACAGAGACACAGTCCGCGCTGCAGATCGAACATGGACGGCGCGTGGACTGTGCGAGAACTGTGCACACATGCAAGATTCTGGGTGTGCTGGAGATAGCTTTGAGCGAGAAGCCGGTCCGTCGCTACTGAAATACGCTCAGGATTTCGCAGTAATACCAAAGCTGCCGTTCCGGTCCTCGGTTGAACCGCTTCCACACTTCGGGCCCGCGACTGCCGTGAGCTCGACGATGGCTCGCCCGAGCCGGGACGGCGATTTATCGTGACGTCTGAGGATGAGCCTTCGCGCCTCGATGCAAAGGTTTCCGTGACCTTCGTCTCTATCAAGAGCGGAGCAAGACGTCCGCTGAAAGCTTGAATCGCTTGCTCAGTTTGCGTAGTTGGTCGAGCGTAAGCTTCCGATGCCCAGCCAAGAACATCGAGACGGCGCTCTCCGATCCGAACTCCGGAATCAGGTCACGCTGTGTCAGATCTTGATGTTCCAAGAGAAAACGCACGACAGAAATCGCACCGGCTTTGGGAAGTGGATAGTGCGTCTCCTCATAGCGTTCGATGAGCAGTGTCAGAAGCTCGATGGCATCGGTTTGAGCGGCAGATGGATTTGCCAAAGCGGTCAACCGGAACAGAGCATCTGTGTATGCTTCGAGTTCCTCATCATTGCGGATGACGTGGGGTGCACCCCTTACGATCATCTTTACCGGATCAGCGAGAACGGTCGTCATTTTGTGCCAAATCTCCTATCCCAATTCGCGGGATTGTCGTATTCCTGATGGGTCAAAAAAGACCGGATGTAAACGTGCCCTTGTGTTCGCCTTGCGTTGCTCGTCTTCGCGTAGTGAATGATCGTCACCAATCTGTACCGATTCTGACGGAAATTGAAGATCACGTATCCCTTAACGTGATCGGCATCGCTAAACGTGGCGTGAACCTCGGGGAAATTGCGCCATCGAACTCCTTCTACGATCGTCGCCCATGTCCCGATTTCCTTTGCCGCATCTGGATACCGTTTCGCAGCGTCATTCAAATGCTTGCGGGTCACGATATGCACACGGGAATTATACTTCACAATACGTGAAGATTGCAAGGGCGCATTTCGTCTGGAGGTTGCCCTGCGTCTGTTCTTTGCCTCGTGGTTAGCCACCTCCCACCATCAAGCATTCTCGTGAACTTCGGAGAACGCGGGTCTCTTGTCAAAGGTTCACGCAAACCGAAGACCGGGGAAGCCAAGCCAAGCCGCTACCTTGACTGGCTCCGCCCGGCGGGCATAGCATCCTGGCTGAGCGGCGCCTCAGTGAGCCAAACTGCAATCGATATTTTCTGAGCGCTGCTCCGGCCCGGTGATGCGCGGAATCGACGAGGTTAGCGCGATGGGCGTGCGTGAGAGATCGCTCTTAGGTCGGCGCTCGATGAGTTGGCAAAGCGGCGCCTCCGTTCTGATCCTGATCGTATCGGCTGCCCTGCTCGGCACGGCTCTCGCGGGCCGGACGTATTCAACTGCCCTCCTCCAAATATTGCTGCCGGTCATCTTTGTCGCACTTGGGATCGCCATCGCGCTGATCGCCAGGTTCTTGCTTTTGGCGCGCCGTCAACAGCGCGAAACAGCCAGCGCGCTCGACGACAGCGAACACAAGTACAAATCTGTTTTCGACCATACCCTCGACGGCATATTCATCATCGATGATCGTGGCATTTGCCTCGAAGCGAACGGCGCCGCCTGCCGAATGCTGGGCGTCAGTCCAGGGACGCTTGTGGGCGCGCCGATTGCGGCGTTCTTCGCGGCCGAGGCTGATTTTCCGACGGCCGGCGCGGGCTCCCTCGCTCGCTCCTGCGAGCACCGGGAAACCAGCGTCGTGCGGACCGATGGCCGGGCCGCCTGTGCCGAATACACCACGAGAGCGAACTTTCTTCCCGGCAGGCACGTGATCGTGGCTCGCGACATCACCCGCAGAAAGGAAGCGGAGATGGCGCTGCGCGATAGCGAAGATCGTTTTCAGCAGATGGCTTCGAACATCCAGGAAATTTTCTGGATGCTGGATGCCAGGGACCGCAAAGTTCTCTACGTCAACACTGCGTACGAGACGATCACCGGACGTTCCTGCCAGTCGCTTACAGACAAACCCCGGTCGTATGAAGATGCCATTCATCCCGAGGACCGCATCCGGGTGATCGCCCGGCTGGAAGAATCGTTTCAAACCGGCCATTTGGACGAAGAGTTCCGCATCGTCCGTCCGGACGCGACGACGCGCTGGGTTTGGGTGCGCGGTTTTCCGGTGCGGGACGGGGAAGGCGCGGTCCAGCGGCTCGTGGGAACCGTACAGGACGTTACCGCCCGGAAATTGTCGGAACGGCAGATCGCCCACAATCTGGATCTCGCGGAGGCGGCCCGTGCGGAAGCCGAGGCGTTTCGCAGGATCAGCCTGGCGCTCACGCAGAATCTAAGCTTGGACTACGTGCTTGACACGCTGCTGCAAACGCTTCTGAAACTCATCCCCTGCGAATCGGCGAGCGTGCTTCTGGTGGAGTCGGATACACATTTGTTTCTGGCCCGCGAAGTGCAGAACTGCGAGCCCGGCCGGGGTGTTCCCCCCATACCCGAAACGTTCGACGCTCGAGATAGTCGCTTTTTGATGAATGCGCTGTCGACGCAGAAGAGCCTGTTAATCTCCGATACAGTCCAGCAGGCGGAATGGGGTCACTTCCGAGGTTTTGGCCATTTGGCTTCTTGGATGTGCGTCCCGCTGATAGCTTCCGAGGAAGTGCTGGGTTTCCTTTCGCTCGGTGACACGCGTGCGCGTACCTTTACGCGGGAGCATTTGCGAATTGCCGAGTCCTTGGCGATTCCGGCCGCAGTGGCGATCCAAAACGCTCGCCTGTATGAGAGAGCGGCGATTTACGGAACAGAGCTGGAGCGGCAGTTGGCCGATTTGGAAATGACGCAGCAAGCGCTTCGTCTCTCCGAGGAAGGCCGCACGCTTTCGGAAGAACGTTTCACGAAGGTGTTCCGATCGAGCCCGCTTCCCTTCTCGATAACGACTCTCGATGAGGGGCTGTTTCTCGAAGTAAACGATGCGTTTGAGAGGCGCTACGGATATTCACGCGACCAACTTATTGGGCGGACGGTACCGGAGCTCGGGCTATGGGACGCCCCGAACGAACGTCTGCGGCTCGTCGAGGAGGTCCGCACACACGGGCGCGTCCAAAACATGGCGGCGTGCCTGCGAAGCATCTCGGGCGAAGTGAGCGATGCCGTTGTGTCCGCCCAAGCGGTCGACCTTGACGGACGGTCGTGCCTGCTAGAAGTATTCGAGGATCTGCCGAGCGCTGCAAAACTGAACCTGCTACCGAGGTCCAAATCGGCGGCGCATTGAGGGGCTTCGGTCGGGTCCATCTTAGACGCTGCGTCTCGGCGGAAGACGTAACGGTCAGAGGCAGAAATTCGAGGCGGCTCCGCATTTTCTGATTCTGCGAACTCGCTTGCTGAATCTCACACGCTCTCGAACGGATGAATAGACGCAGCGAAACACAGGTGGAAGCCTATGGACCGAGCGACCGTCGGGCCGGAAACTACTGGAAAAAATGGTAAACCCGTGCGGGCTCGAACCGCAGACCTCCGCCGTGTCACGGTGGCGCTTTCCTTCGAAGAGACTTTGCCGGAATTGTGCAGGCAGACTCCCGTCGCTAAATCGAAACCCGTCGAACCGGCGCGGAGCGATATGCCGTTCCGCAAATAGCGAGGCGATGATGAGATTAGTCGGGTATCGTGTTCGACGTCAGTTAAATTCGGAGCCTTGAACAGAACCCAGACAGCCAATGCCGATGCGTGCGGGTGGTGCGCTCAGCCAATGAGCGATGAGATTCCTTTGGCAACGGCCGCTGCGTGGCAAATGTGGGTCGATGGAAAGATCGCGCCGAGTTGATCATTAACGCAAAACCATTTTCCGCGGCGGCGTCCTTCCACCGGAAATACGGATTCCTTGATCTTCCCAAGGTCGAGCGAAGGTTGTTTGTTCCAATGGGCACAATGGAACGACTCTTTCGGTGATCTCTCTTCCTGATATCAGCAAATCGATGCCGACTCCATTCGTGGTCGCAATACCCGCCAGACCATAGACACCTTGAACCGCTGATTAAACGAAGCCAGATCGGGTGCAGCCCTGATTCTTTTGCCGGTTCGAGGATGCTTGGACAGGCATTGGCCATTCTCCCGACCAGAAAAAAACTCTTTAAACGTTTTTGCGTGGTGCGACGGCATTATCTCGCCCTCCCGCACTGGCCGCTTTTCCGAGCACGGATGAAGTCTCAGCCAGAGCGCGAGAGTTCCGGTGCACTTGTAGCAGACACGCCAGGCACTTTGGCCACTACACCGCGCGACAATCCAGGTGCGCGTGGGCCTCTACGGGGTGTGCTTATCGTCTCTCGACCGTGTCGACGAAGGTTTTTGCTTCCATGGCAGACCGTCGGGAAACAACAACGGGTGGCTATTCCTTCCGGTTTTTCTCCCCGGAACAGGTGGACGAGATCCTGCGCGATGGCGCCAGACGAGGTCGCGAAGGCTCTCACGCGGCAATAGAAAGGATATTGAAACACGAACCAGAGCTGCAACGATCCCAGCTATGGCAGCGCATTCGGCGGCTAAAGGATCCGAAGCGACAGTCGCACCACGTCCGCTCGACCTGGAGCCCCGAAGACGAAAGAATCTTGCGCGACGGGTACCAAGTGGGATGGCAAGGGAAACGAAAGGCTGTCGACCAACTTCTAAAGCGCCACCCCGATTGGCGACCTCACGTAATCTGGCAGCGCGCAAGAAAAAGCGGGCTCATTCAAAGAACTTCCAAACGTGGCCAGGAGCGCGTTCGCCTCGCCTGGACCCAAGAAGACAACAGAATGCTCCTCGACCTCGCAGGTTATAAGAGCGTTCGCGTGATTGCGAAAATGTTGCATCGCTCGGAAGCCGGCATTCGATATCACCTCACCACGCTTGGCAAAAGCAGCCGTGTCCACGTAGAAGGATTCGCCCGATCGGCTCTTGCCAGTGAACTGCATATTTCCACGGGCGCGATCCAGCGGCTAATTGTCGAAGGGCTATTAGAAGTGCGGGATCCTCGTATAACTCGCGAATCGCTCGATTGTTTGCGCCAGTCCGGCCCATTGCAGGCAATTCAAAGCAATAAGGTTTCTCCTGCGGCTAACGCTGCACAAGAACCGCGTAGCGAGATGGCCTTTTCGGCGGCGGGCAACTCAAATAATCGAAGTTCGGTCGAGTGCTCCGTCACACCACCAGCCAAACCCTCGCGGGGCAAACGAGTGTGGGCGGAGGTTGCGGCGTCGCTTGGAATACCTATAAAGAGCGTGGAGATACTGATTGCGCGCGGTGCCCTGAGATTTTATGACCCGACGATTACGGAAATCTCCCTGAGACATTTCTGCCGGCGCTACGGATCTTTCATTGAGCAAGACCGTCTTTCTCGAGAGACCCGAGAATGGCTTACCAGCTCAATGGATTGGGTTCCGACATCCGGTGAACCGGCGTCTCGCCGGTTAGTGCCCCTGCGCAAGCACGCACGAATCGTGCGGCGATGTGAGAAATGTGGTCGCTCAATTCGAGGTAATGCATTCTTTAGACATTCCCAGATCTGTGTATGTAGGTGAAGTCGCATCGCGGGGGTGAACCTGCAAGCCGGATTCGCTGGGCTGCGTGGCAGAGGCAGAACTTGTTTTGAATCAGCCACTAAGGACTGTCAACCAAGTCAACTTGTACAACATGGGGAGGTTTTGCGTCACACGGGCGTCACAATCTAACGAACCGGTAACAAAATTCGGCATGAGCCGCCTCGCTCCTTTGTGTCAAGCCTCGTCGAGAACGCCACGGCCGTCGAACTCGACGGCAGCCGCTTCCCTGTGAGGCGCACCCCGAAGCGCGGCCTGCCGCAGGTAGAGTTCGTCTTCGACGGCTGCGAGATTCGCGGGCTGGAGCAGAATCGCGGTACGAGATCGCGGTGGGCGCACTTGGCACGATCCGGCAAGAAGGTGATGCAGTTCCTCAGCGAAGGAAGATACGTCGCGGTTGTGGTCGATGGGAAGGTGACTCCGTACGGCAGACGAGCTTGACCAGGTAGTTGGTACTCCGATTCGGGATTCATCACCACTGACCCGACCCATCGCGGCGAAGATAGCGTCGCAGATACACCAGCAGAATTGCCACGCAAACCAACACCGCGCTGCCCACGACAAGCCACACAGGGAGGTTCGGATACGCGGCGGCATCGAGAATATGCACGAGAAAAGGTCCACGCGACGGTTCGACACCAGCGCGAGCCTCAAGCCAAGTTTCGGCGACGGTGAGCGGGCATGGCGGCCATGGAACCGACTCGATGATGATGGCGTAGACCAAAGACACGATGTGCAGCGTCCGGAGCACTGGGCGATGCCGGGTGGCAGTCCAACCCAGCAGCACCCAAGCGCACCAGAGCAGGTGCACAAACAAAACAACCTCTGCGAGGAAGAGAGCCGTAGAAATAGCCAGAGTCCTCCGCTTTGAGGATGATCGATTTTGATTATCCACCCATCGTTGGGACTCGGCTGATTGCAAGTCGTGCAACGTGCTATCATCCCGCCGTGGTCCCGGTGCAGTTTCCCCAAGACTCGAAATAAACGGAGGGAACCATGCGCTGGTATTTCTTCGTTGCCTACTTCTTCGGCGGCGCTTTCCTCGTCAATGCGATCCCGCACTTCGTCCAAGGCGTCTCGGGTCGTTCGTTCCCGTCCCCCTTTGCGTCGCCTCCCGGCAAGGGACAGTCATCGCCTACGGTGAACGTCTTGTGGGGGACTGCGAATGCGGTGGCCGGGTACTTTCTTGTGAACCACGTCGGGGCGTTTCATGTCCGCAGCATTCCCGACGCGCTCGTCACCGGAGCCGGGGGCCTGCTGATGGCGATCATGCTGTCTCGGGCGTTCGGGCTACTCTATGCCAAGCCCAGCGTTCGCTCAGACGACAGATAGAATCCCGAAATCGGAGGGGTCAGACCTCGTAGAACCAACTGTGCAGGATCGGAGGAGAGCACCATGGCAGACAAGACTCGGCAGGTGGAGCACTACACGGCAACAATTCCAGACAAGGTTGGTGAAGGGGCGCAGGTGCTCGGAGCGTTGCGGGATGCTGGTGTCAATCTGATCGCGTTTTGGGGTTATCCGAGCGGCAAGGTGAAGGCGCAGCTTGAATTCATCCCCGAGAACGGCGCGGCGTTTGTCGCGGCGGCGAAACGGGCGAAGCTGCGCCTGCGGAAGAGCACGCGAGCTCTTCGGCGACTATCACCCGGACACGAAGGCGATCCGGGTCTGGATGCGTACCGCCGTGCGGAAGGAAGTCACGTCGTTCGGAACATTCCTCAGCACGCTGTGCCACGAGCTTTGCCACCATCTGGACTTTCATCGGTTCGCCTTCGGAGATTCTTGGCATACGCGAGGCTTCTACAGCCGCGCCGCCTTTCTGTATCATCACGCGAGACGGACGCCGCTAAAGAGGCTGGTCTGGGTGCCTGTGGCACGAGGGCGCTGGCGGATCGACTGGCAGCGGACGAATCGCAGCAGCCGTACCATGCGGTCCGATCACTGAACCGATCACGGTCAGCCAAATAGCGTCTTGAAGTTCTCATTTAAGAACGGCCGGAACAGAGATATTTTCTCGGGATTTGAATAGACGACCGCTTCGTAGAGGGCCTTCGTTACTTCGACGGCCCAAGCGAACAGATTATGCGACGCCACTTGGGCAAGCATGTAATAGTCGGAATCGGGATTGCCGGTCGTGGTCAGCAAGCCCTTCTCTTTCACGCGCCTTAGATAGTCAGGCCAATCGTCCGAAGTCCCTGAAGGTAGCGGCATGGGATGAATGATTTCATTGCGAATTTCAACGAGGTCTTCGAGGTCTCGCAGGAGCACGCCGGAGACGCCATAACGTACCTGCATTATTTTGACGAGTGAATCTTTTGAGAGTTCTGCCGCGACTGGCTCTAGATTCAGGAGTGCCTCGAATTCGATGGCAAAGCTGTGTGTTGCGGCCAAGAGGAGAGGAATGCCAGCATAAACGAACCTAGGCGACTCTTGGCTCGACAAGCGAAATAGCCGTGACGCCACGAAGAGCAAGTCCTGCGAGGTGCTTCCCCACGATCCCGACTTCTGTCGAGTGATTCGCTTGGAGCGATCAAGCCTGCCTTGTTGCGTCATTTGGGTTAGCCCCCGACTTCCGCTTAGCAACCTGCATCTGCTGAATTGCGCTGGCACATGCTACAGCACGCCCAAAATCCAACCCTCGACCTCAGCTTTGCGACGTTCGTCCGGCTCCAGACGAGGATTGAAGTATCTCCCGAGACTGCCGTCGCGATCCGCTTCCTGAAACCACTTCGCGATGGCGAACGCATCCTGCTGGTCCTGCGTGCGCCCGTCCATGGAGAAACTCCTGCTCCACAGCGCAGGGTAGACCTCGGCGATCACCGACCGATTGTGCGGAATGCTCCAGCCGTCGAACGGCCAGAAGTGAACGCGGTCTCTCACGTGTTGACGAATGTAGCGCAGCCATGGGATGCCAGCGTGCGTGGATTTTGCCACCGAACCCTGTACGTCGAACTGGAAGACGGACTTGGCAGTGCGTGCTCTCCCTTCTGTTAGCCGTCGCCAGCGAGGATTCCCGGAGCGGGCTGTGCCGTTTCCGGTGGTGCCGTCCCTCACGAAATCAACGTAGATATCCCCGTCAGTCGGCCAGTGGCGCTGGAAATCGTCGAGGAACGAGGGCCAATCCAGCGTTAGCCCGTGTTGCTCAAAATACTGAATGGGAAATGAGAAGCCGTGGTCGATGCCGACGAGCGCCCGGGCGTCTTCGGAAAGCCGCTCGACCAGCCATTCCCCGATGCCCCTGCGCGTCCAGTATTTGCGCGGGCTGGGTGGGGGCAAGACTTCTTGCGGGGCGTTCGGCCCATCGGCGGCGTAGACGCGCAGTCCCTTGAGGCTCGACGACGGCGTCTGAGCGCCGGAATAGTCGATCCCGATGTAGCGTTTGAATTGAAGATTCATCAGAGATACGCGCTTCGGCGTGGAGCCGACACGAACGACCGATTCGAGACCTACTTCACGACAACAGCAAGGCAGAAGCCGTCATAGCCCTTCACCGCGACAGTTTGGAGTGCCGTCGCGTCAAGGCGCGGCTCGGCCGCAAGCATTTCGAAGAGAGCGCGTGTTCCTCGTATATCGGGATCAGCATTGCGGGACTCAATTACGGCCCCGTCCCGCACCACAGTGTCGGCGAGTGTCACCGTGCCCAAGTGCGAGAAGCGAAGCGCCCATTCGAGGTAGGCGGGGTTGTTCCGCTTGTCGGCGTCGATGAAGCCGAGGTCGAACGAACCGATACCCTCTTCGTGCAATCGCACCAGTGACTCTAGCGCCGGTCCTGTTCGCACTTCGCATGTATTGCACCGTTCGGATTCTATCTCTACCCGGTTCGGACGATAGCTGGAATGGGGTCGCGGCACGAATCGAGAAGGTAATTCGCCGGAAGTCGCGCAGCAACTTCATTGTGGCGTCTAGCCGCAGGAACGAGTGCGACTGAGCAATCACCAAAGGTCGTTATGCTGGATTCAACGTCAGGACGTGCTTGGCCCATTTCTGCTCCAACTGTGTCCTGACAGCAGCGGGGGCTTGGGCAAGCAGACGTGCCGCCCGACTTGAGAGCCGCTGTACCGGCACTCCGGCTCGTCGGAGACCGCCCCGAAGAGCGAATGGGCCGCAGAAGAACACGAGTATCCACGCAAAGCGCAGATAAAGCAGTGCAAAACAAGCTGCGCAGCCGATCTCAACCTCCTCGCCAACTGTCACCGTGAAGTGGTTCGCAGCCAGAAAACGCCGGAACTCCCAAACGATGTGCACTTCTCGCTGTAGTCGGCCGAGCCACAACAGTGCAATTCGGCGTCGATCTGCCCGGATTTCAATCCGCAGGGGCTTGAGTTCTGGTCTGGCGGATAGGTTTCGATAATCTGTATCACTGAAAAGAGCATCAATGTGGCACGCACTCGCCGCAAATAGACCCGCGATTGTACTCCGCACCTCCGAATCGCGGGGAATAGGCGCTCGTCTTGACTTAAGGAAGAGAAGCAGAAAGAGGCAGAGCCAAGCGAACGCGAATAACGAGAAAACCGCAACCACTGTGTACGGGTTCAACTGGACCTCTGCCTCACGAGATTAAGGGTTGTCTCCCAAAGGTGCTTCCACTGCTGCCTCGAAACGGTATCGAAACCGGCTTGCTCCGGCGCTGGCGTGTACAGCCAGAAGGCGTACAACCAGACAGCGATCATCGCGGTGTAGGCGGCGGCCGGCAGCAATTCCAAAAACGAGCGAAGTGCCCCGAATATCTGATATGTGGCAAAACTGACAGAATTTAGCAGCAGGTAAGGACCGAGGCTGAAAATCAGACCCCGCATATTTCGGCCAAACGATTTGCCATAGTACCGGGCGACCGCGGCGACGATGAAAAGCAAAATGGCTTGCGAGAGGCTGGCATACTGCTCAAACCCTGCCGGGACTAAGCTCGCCGGGAAGCGCACGAAAGATGCTTGGCTCCAAGCAAAAAACATAACCGCCGCAATCATTAAAGATTGAGCGGCATCAAAAACTCTCCACGCTGCGCGTCGCAGGGGCGAGTTCGGTCGAAAAAAAGCACGCGCTACTTCCCACACAATGAAAAATTGCAACAGCAGAGCGGGCACATCCGTGATGCCATACACCAATGGGAGATTCCGTGGCCCGAGATACGCGACTGCGAGAAGAATCGGAGTGCGGGCGAAGTCATAGCCGACGTAGGCGGCCAAGTATGGGTAGCGCCTGATCGCATGGTTGCAGAAAAGTCGCCAGAGGAGCATTCCTTCGAGCGACTCACACGCTATCGGCAGCCCGTACCGGACGACTTGAGTGCAAGCGGCGATCACGGTATGGGGATCTTACCAGAAACTCTGGGGCGAGAAAGGGGTCCGCTAGGCAGCAGACCCCCGTCTCTGGGGGTCAATCAATACTGCCATCTGGCGAAATGGGCCATGGTCCCGGCCCCGGTCCTATCGGTCCGCTCACCATAAAGTTGTGCCTCCTTTCTGTCGGCTGATGGGCAGGAACCTAACAGGCGACAGCGGCGGAGGCTGGATAGATCGCATTCGTTCAGGATGATGAACTGAACACAGCGAATACATAGCGAAGGAGTTATAAGTATCGCTTGTAATGGCGAACCGAAACGCATATAACGTCGGGAACCATGAACGGAATCGGGAGCCTGCGACACCACCTCGCCCGTGCGCTCAATTCAGCTGATAGTCTGCTGGGTCGGCTCGTATTCTTGGGGTCTTTGCGCGATGGCTACAGCGGACGCTACCTACACGAGGGGTGGTGCGGAGTCGCTTCGGCGGATGAAGTTCATGCGGTCTTGCACGACGCCCATCACGCGACTTTCATTGCCGTCCTGCGGCTTCCGCTGCTCGATCTCAGCCGAGAGCTGCGTCATCACTTCCTGATGCTCAATCAGCCGGAAAACGAAACGGCGTTGCTGTGGCTTGAGGTCGAACCCTTCCGCGATCTTGTTCCGCAGGGCTGCCTTCCCGAAATGCATGACCTGTTTCTTTCACAAGTCAGGATCGCTTTGAAGGTGTTGCGCTGCGCCCCGCAATGGGAGGCTCTGTCGGAACGAGCCGCATCGCCACCCCCACTACCTGACCGATCACCTCTGCTTCAGTGGCTAAACTGAATGACCGGATAGGCACACACGAAAGCGGATGGGGAACAATCGTTATGGTCGAGCGTAGTGCCTCGCACCAGCTACAGACGTACCCGTCTCTAAGCTCAATCAGATACATCGGGCGCTCGTATTCACTGGTCCACGTTGCCTTCACCACATCGCGCCGTTCGCCGTCGATCATCACGAGTGCACCGGGTTTCAGCAACGGACTCATCGTTTCGTCCTCCATCCCGATGTAGGCGTACATGTGCTGCCTCGGATTCAGTTCCAGAAGGAACGCGGCGGGCAATTCTCCCCATAAAGCGACGGCCCTGTTGATGAGCTGAGTGCGCTCCCATTTGAACGAGGGATCGAGGCGCAGTGGAAGTGTGACAGTTCTATCCGTGTCCGCGACTTCAGACGTGACCGGGCATGTGGCGGATAGCTTGAACTGCGATCTGTATTCGTGAGAACGGTCGGGGTCCACTCCGTAGCGGCGCACTACCTCGAAATAAGACAACCCGTAGATGGTTGCAAGCGTGAAGACTTTGAACTGGCTTGGCATCGTCTCATCGTTCTCGATCTGGGTGAGTCTCGCCGCCGAGACGTAAAATCGCCGGTTGCGCTCCCTTGAAGCGATCTTGGAACTCATCTGCTGGATATCGCGGACGCCGAGGCGCAGGCGCAGCCGAATACCTTTCAAGTAACTGCCCGGAGATGTTCCTGAGACATCCATGACTTGCGTAGGAGTTCGGGGCAGGATTATACAGACGGCGGCCGTAGGAATGGTCCTGTTTTTTCAGTGCACTGAACACATCGGTATTATGGTGGCAGGTCTTCCGACCGGGACGGCCCGCCAGACGCCCGCCAGCATGGTCCAAAATCTCCGCAGCGCCTATGCACCACCGGCTGCGGCCGCAACTCATCTGCCGCCGTCTGGGCGGTGCTGCCCTCATCGCGGGAGCACTCGCTAGCGGGCCGGTGTTAGACTTGATTGATGCCATTAGACGATCCCGTTCGCTCATTGAAACAACAGTTCGAACTCGAAGACCTTTCGAGGCCCAGAGTCTCGGAAACACTTCTAAGCGTCGCCTCAGCACTGCCCCTTCCTTATCCCTTCGACAGGCTCGCGGAAAGATTGAAGCAGCATCTAGCGTCTGACTCAGTGGACCGAATTGCTTTGATGCTCGAAGCCTGCATAGACGAGACGAATAGGCAGGCACGACGTATCGAGAACGTCGAGCAGCAGGTCCGAATTCAGCCGGACGTTCTCACCGAGTTAGTTACGGATGCCGCACGAAAAGCCGAAAATACGCGGTCGAAGGATCGTGTCAAGCGTATCGGTTGGATTCTTGCTAATGCCGCCTTCGAAGCGAAACCAACAAATGCCGACGAAATCGAAGAGATGATGCGCGTAGCGATGGAACTTAGTGACCGCGACATTGAATTCTTACGGGAATTAATGCGAATTGAAGGCGAAGCCGTTCGAACAAAAGGCCGGCTTGAGAGATACGATGCTTATACGAGATGGGAACAGGGACAGTGGGGCACCAGGCTCGACCCTGAATTGGACAGCGTGTTTTCGCGGTTGGAGAGTTACGGCCTCGTGTCCCGACTTGCGCCGCCCAATAACCTCAGCCTGATGGCGGACTTCCAGAACCGTTATGTGCTTTTAGCGAAGGGCGCTCGCTTCGCTCAAATGATTCAGACCCAAGCGAAATGACGGGTGCCAAGTGCGGCCAAGTTGCTGGCGCTCGGCGAACGCAGTCACGCGCCTGACACACGAGAATAATGGCGACCATAATGCGACCCATGTCAGGCGAACCACAACGGCGACTCGTCACCATCCAAGAAGCCTCGAAATTCTTGTCGGTGTCAGTCTCGACGCTTTACGGCTGGGTTTGGCAAAGGCGGATTCCATTCGTCAAATTAGGCAGGTCTTTGCGCTTCGACATCGGCGACTTGGAAAAGTTCATCGAAACTAACAAGCAGAAGCCACGAGAAACGCGCTGAAAACAGCCGTCACGCTTGAGCGCGTTGGTGATCGCCGATTCCAGTAGATCAGGCTGAGGCTGCACCCGAATCGTGTGGCTATCGCCCGGCTGTTCCGAGCGAAATGTACTCGACGTACCAGACGCCACCTCGATGCGATTGGTCGATCAGTTTTAGAATAGAGGCCGATGTTTACTGACGCCCCTCCTCGCAACAAGTCGCGCTACAAACTCTTCCTCGACAGTGATCGTCTGGAGATGCTGCCGTTGCCGCCGGATCGCAAGCTAACCGAACTTGGCACGAAGATCGAGGCTGATGCGGCGGACGGGCGCATATACATCGTTAGGAACGTCAGCACGGCGGACAATGCCGCTTCGAACCCGTCGCGCCCTCAAGTTTGCTAAACGACGGAGAGAGGCATCAACACGAACAAATTCCCTCATCAGGTCACTGATACAGCAATCAACGCGTGAATACATCCAGCCGATCCTTGCGCCGCTGTACAATTCAAAGCATCTAACCGCCGAATGCCAGCAAAGGAGTCATGCGAATGGGCACAGGTGCAAAGCTGAAATCGATTCTGGTTGCTGTTCTGAGCGCGGCGCTTTTGCTCGTGCCAATCCAAGCCTATGCAGTAAGTTCAAAAAAGGCGGAGTACGATGGTGGCACGGTAACGCAAATCCCTGAAGCGCAGAAGGGCAAGCTGGTAACCGGGGACACGGACCTACGCTTCGAGTGGAATCGGACAGATTATGCGATTCCCTATGCCTCCGTCGTGGACATGGAGTACGGGAACAAGCCCTCGACCCGCATTGGGACCTCAATCGGAGTTGCCTTGGTCTGCTGGCCGTGCGGAATCGCCAGCCTGTTTATCAAGGCGAAGCACCATTTCCTCACTTTGGAGTTCACGCAAGGAACGACGAAGCAGGCGGCGGTGTTTGAGTTGGGCAAGGCGTTGCCGCGGACGCTTCTGCCTATACTCGAAGTCAAAACGGGGAAGAAGGTCGTATATCAGGACAAAAAGTGAGTACGTGGGGACGGTTACCGTGCAAGTCTGGAATTTGCTTCGGTTCTCGCCACGCAGGGGATGTCGGGACGCGTTTGACGCCGCCATTGCGACAGGTCTGGGACTTTATCCCCGACGCGGAGTTGCGGACGGTGGTGAATCGCGAAGCATTCGCCGGGACGTTGGTGTTCGACCAGTGGACCTGCAACGGAGACGGCCGGCAAACGGTTTTCGTTCGACAGCCTGACGATCGACGCTTCCGCGTTCACGTGATTGACAACGGTTTCTGTTTTGGCGGGGCCGAATGGAGACTTGATGACGCTCCATTGAGAGGATTGCATCGGCAAACAGCAGCATACGACTTCATCCTGAGCTTCGACATCTTTGAGCCTTGGCTTTACCGCATCGAAAAGGAAATCGACTTAGTTTCTTTGGAGACGGCCGCGAGCCTGATCCCCCCAGAGTGGAACCGCTACGGTCGCCAACAACTCGACCGACTGCTCTACACCCTAGATCGCAGGCGGCATCGGGTGCGGGATTTGATCTGGCAAACGATCAAGGCGGCTCCAGCAGCGTTTCGGAACTTCAAGTTCGGCCCTCTCGCCAAGGCGAGATCGACGCGGGAGAATTCACAGCATGGCGCTACCAGAAAACGCCAATATCTTGAGTCAAACGGGATGCTCTAAGTATCGTTCGGGCGCTTATATAACCGACGAAAGCACTCTTCGCATAGCCCCACGACCCGTTCCTTGGAAGGTTGGCGGGTCGCCAATTGGTCTGGCAATGGAGGAAAAGGATGCGCTACGGGTGCGCCACACGGACGATTGTGTGGATGGTGACAGAGCGGCGAAGTGCATTTACATTTCGGTTGGATCATTTTCGGATTCCGGGGATGTGCTGTCCTAACTGGAAGGGGGGGTGATGAAGCAG
>Ga0307374_10006990_pt1 | contig 17422 bp, 15 predicted proteins | sample OX3MG_FD_202532 | JGI IMG/M metagenome (GOLD analysis project Ga0307374, IMG submission 202532) | Soil microbial communities from Risofladan, Vaasa, Finland - OX-3 | ecosystem: Environmental > Terrestrial > Soil > Coastal area > Acid sulfate soil | place: Finland: Risofladan, Vaasa | collected... | reverse complement strand
TCAACTCCACGTCCCCCGCCGCGCCGCGCCCTGAGTCGACGGCCGAGTCATGGGCCGGGGACAGCGTGGCGACACGCACGCTGTCGGCGGGGCGTGATCCGGCAAAATGCGCCACGAGCGACGATCCCCCTGCCGCAAGCACCACGATCGCCGCGGCGATCCGCCAGGAATTCGCCGTCCACCGCCGGGGTGCGCGCGGCGCCGGCAGCGCGGCGACGATCCCCGCCACGTCCAGCCTCGGAGTGGGCGCCACGGCGCGAAGACTCCGCAGCAACGCCAGTTCGCCCCGGCATTCCTCGCACCCGCGCAGATGCGCCTCGACGCGCGTGCGCGTCGCCCCATCGAGGCGATCGTGCAGCAGGTCGGGCAGCAGGTCGCGCAGTTCCGCGTTCGGACAGTCAGTCATTGAGAAACTCCTTGATCGCATGCACGGCGTTGTGATAGTGCACGCGCGCCGCGCCTTCCGTCGTACCCACCACGTCGGCGATTTCCTTGTAGCTCAGCCCTTCGTTCACCCGCAAGGCGAACACTTCCCGCTGCCGCGGCGACAGCCCCGCCACGGCAGCGCGCAACTGCTGGCGGGTCTCGTCCGCCACCACCCCGTCCAGCGCATCGAACTCGGTGACTGCGTCCCCCTCCTCGATCTCCACCCGGTCACGCCGGCGCCGTTCGGCCCGGATCCGGTCGAGCAACAGCCGGCGCGCGATCGTGAACAGCCACGTCCGCAGCGAGCTGTCGGCGCGGAACGTATCGAGCGAGCCGAAGGCCCGCACGAACGTGTCCTGCACCACCTCGTCCACCTCGCGGCGCTCGCCACAGCTCGCGACGAATCGAGCCAGCGCCGGCGCGTGGCGTTCCACCAGCGACGTTGCCGCCCGCTGGTCTCCCGCCTGCCATGCCGCGATGAGCTCGAGATCCGGCCGTTCATCACCGCTCCGTGCGCTGTCGGTCATTCGCTCCGTAAAGTGAGACGTTGGCTGATCCGCCGCGTTAAGAGCTTGCCGAATTGAAGGTTGGCCAATATACACCGGCATGCCCCACGCGCTGCCCCGCTTCGAGCGGATCGCCCACCGCGGCGCCCCGCGCGAATTTCCCGAGAATAGCCTCGAGGGCTTTCTGCGCGCCCTGGAACGCGGGGCCGACGCCGTGGAACTCGACGTCCACAAGACGCGCGACGGCGGGGTCGTGATACACCACGATCCCGACGTTCGCACCCCCGACGGCGCCCTCCGCCCGATTTCCGGGCTCTCCCGGGCCGAGGTCGAGAGCTGCCGGCTCGCCGGCGGCCTCCGCGTCCCCTCGCTCGCGCAAGCGCTCGAGGCCATCGGCCCGCGCGCCACCGTCTACATCGAGCTCAAGGGCCACGATGTGGGTGCGGCGGCCGCGGCCGTGGCCAGTGCCCACGGCGCCCGCTATGCCCTGCACAGCTTCGACCACGACGCCATCCGGGCACTGTCCGCGAGCCTGCCGCAGCTGTCGTATGGGATCCTCCTAGACGCCGGAACCCCGGACCCGGCCGCCGTGGCTGCGGCCTTTTCCGGGCGCGACATCTGGGCCCACTGGACCCTGGCCGATGCCGCCCTCGCCCGCCGCATCCATGCCCGCGCACAACGGCTCCTGGCGTGGACGGTGAATGATCCGGCGGAGGCCGACCGCCTGCGCCTGGCCGGGGTCGACGGGGTGTGCACCGACGACGTGCGGCTACTTGGCGGCGGGGTCGGCCGGGACACGACCGGGCCTGCCTGAAATGCAAAGCGCCCCCGCGAACGGGGGCGCTGGCGAACGATCGGCAGGCCGGACGTCAGGCTGCGGAGGTCGTCTCGGTGGCGACGGTGGGGTACACGCTCACCTTGTACCGCGCCTTGCTGTGGTGTTCGAACTTCACCACGCCGTCGATCAGCGAATAGAGGGTGTAGTCGGTGCCCATGCCCACGTTGCGGCCCGGGTGCCACTTGGTGCCGCACTGGCGCACGATGATGTTGCCCGCGATTACGGGCTCGCCACCGTACTTCTTGATGCCGCGGTACTTCGGGTTGCTGTCGCGGCCGTTGCGCGACGAGCCGACGCCCTTTTTATGTGCCATGGCGAATCGTCCTCAGCCCAGCGTGATGTCGTTGATCATGACTTCGGTAAAGCCCTGCCGGTGCCCCTGCTTTTTAGCGTAGTTCTTGCGGCGCTTCATCTTGAACACGACGATTTTGTCGCCGCGTCCCTGCCGGAGAATTTCGCCGGTGACCTTGGCGCCCGAGAGCGTGGGCACGCCGGTCTTGACGGCGGTGCCGTCGGAGCCGAGGAGGACCTCGTTGAATTCCACGACGCCGCCCGGCTCACCGGGGAGCGAAGGGATCTTGTAGTATCTGCCCGGTTCGACACGGAACTGCTTGCCGCCGGTGCGAATGATTGCGTAGGCCATATGACTGATGGGGATTTTGTACGTGCGAGCCTTCAAAGTTAGACGACCGCTATCTCGTTGTCAACGAGTAGCCTAGCGGGCTTTTCCACGGGCCCGATGCTCCCTAGGCCACGGCGTACTGCTGGGTCACGTCCCGGCCAGCGCTCTTGACCACCAGCTTGAACTCGTCCGGGCGCAGGAGCGGGTCGTCCCGGAACTCGAGCCCGAAGCCGGCCGCCTTCTCGAGCTTCTTCACCAGGTCCCTCTCCTGCTCGAGCACGTACATCGCCACGTCGGGGTGGAGCTTCACGATCAGCGGATCGCGCTTGCCCTCCACGATCATCCGGCGCACCGAGCGCTCCATGCGGCGAATGATCGTCTCGGCGGTGAACACGCGGCCCGTGCCGGCGCAGGTGGGGCAGGCCTCGGTCATGTTCTGCAGATGGCTCTGCCGCACGCGCTGGCGGGTCATCTCGATCAACCCCAGATCGCTCACCGCGAACGCCTTGGTGCGGGCCCGGTCGCGACTCAGATGGGTGCGCATCTCCTGCAACACCCGGTCGCGATTGGCCTTGGTCTCCATGTCGATGAAATCGCAGACGATGATGCCGCCGATGTCGCGAAGCCGAATCTGCCGCGCCACCTCACGCGCCCCTTCGAGATTGGTGCGGAGGATCGTCTTCTCCGGATCCTTCTTGCCCGTGTAGCGGCCCGAGTTCACGTCCACCGACACCAGCGCCTCGGTGGGCTCGATGATCAGGTAGCCACCCGAGGGCAGATCGCAGCGCCGCTTGAAGAGGTCGCGAATCTCGGGTTCGATGCCCGCCTTGTCGAATACCGGGACCTGCTCCTCGTACAGCTTCACGCGGTCCACGAGGTCGGGGGCCACGCCCTTGAGATACTCGATGATCTCGTTGAACACCTGCTTCGAGTCCACCGTCACCTGCTCCACCTTCTCGCTGAACAGGTCGCGGATGAGGCCGCGGGTGAGGTTGGTCTCGCGATGGATGAGCGCCGGCGCGCGCACGAAATGCGTCTTGCGCTTGATCCGGTTCCACTGGCCGATCAGCGTGTCGAGCTCGCGCTTGAACGTCTCCTTGGTGGCATCCTCGCCCACCGTCCGCGCAATCACGCCGCCGGAGTCCGGGGGCAACACGCTCTGGACCATCTCGCGCAACCGTCCACGCTCGGCGCGGTCGCCGATCTTCCGGCTCACGCCCACCCGGGACGCGAACGGCATGAACACCAGGAACCGGCCGGCCATGGAGACCTGCGCCGTGACGCGGGGGCCCTTGGTGGAGATCGGCTCCTTGGAGATCTGGACGATGATATCCTGGCCGCGCTTGAGCACGTCCTGGATGGCCGGCGCCTTGGCGCGCTGGCGGCGCCGGCCGCCGCGGCGCGGACCCGGCTGCTCCCCTTCCTCGGGCTCGTCGGCGGCGCTCTCTTCGGCCTCGGGCTCCGCCTCGCCGTCGTCGTCCTCGTCGTCGCCGTCTTCCGGATACACCAGGTCGGAGGCGTGCAGGAACGCGCTCTTCTCGGTGCCGATGTCGACGAAGGCCGCTTGGATGCCGGGGAGGACCGCTTCTACCCGGCCAAAATAGATGTCGCCGACCATGCGCCGAGCATCGGGCCGGTCGACGAGGAGTTCAACGAGTTGCTCGTCTTCCAGGATCGCAACCCGCGTCTCGCGCGGGTTTGCATTGATGAGGATCTCGCGTTTCATCGGGAACCGCCGGCGCAGATCCACGCGGCGACTCGGCGCGCGGACAGGGACGGTCATGGGGAAAGAGGGTGGTGGCGAGCGCGGCGGCCAACGGGCCGCCGGCGGCCGGAACCTGATGGGGTGTCCACCGCTCGGGCGTGATCGACCATGCCGAACCCGGCTGCCGCAGTGCCCGGCGCGCGACGCGCGCCAGGAGCTCCCACCATCGGGAAAGCGTCAGCATCCCACGGGTCAGCGTGCGATCGGCTTCAGAACGAAGGCCGTGCGCCGCGAGGGGGACGACTGCACAAACGGCGGCCAAGGCTGCTTCGGCCGCCGCTGCGCATGGAAAGCCTCGACCGCGCCGCGAGTCGCGCGGCTGAGCCAGGGCGGGAAACGCATACGAATGATTCACTGAAGGAATGACTAGTGCGCGCGCGTCGTTTCCGCAAGACTGGCAAGGACTTACGGATGCTCAGTCCAACAATCCCTTGAGCAGGTGCCGGGCGATCACGATGCGCTGGATTTCGGAGGTGCCCTCTCCAATCTCACAAATCTTGGCGTCCCGCATCATCCGTTCCACGGGGTAGTCCTTGGTGTACCCGTACCCGCCGTGGAGCTGCACGGCCGTGATCGTGGCCCGCATGGCCAGCTCGGAACAGAAGAGCTTGGCCATGGCCGCCTCCTTGGAGTACGGCTTGCCGTGCTGCGCCAGCCAGGCCGCATGGAACATCAGGTGCTTGCCGGCCTCGATTTCGGTGGCCATGTCGGACAGCTGGAAATGGACCCCCTGGAACTTGGCGATCGCCTGCCCGAACTGCTTGCGCACGGCGGTGTACTTGAGCGCCTCGGCGAACGCCCCTTCGGCGATCCCGAGCGACAGCGCGGCGATGCCGATGCGTCCGGCATCGAGGGTGCGCATGAAGTTCTTGAACCCGCGGCCTTCCTCGCCGAGCCGGTTCTCCACCGGCACCTCGACGTCCTCCATGATCAGTTCTGCCGTGTCCGACGCGCGCCACCCCAGCTTGTCCTCCTTCTTGCCGGCGCGGAATCCGCGCATCGCGGGGAGCGACGGATCGTGTCCCACGCCCGCCGCCGCTGCCGCGTCGAGATCGCCGGTTGGCTTGGTGAGGATGAACGAGCTGATGCCCTTGGTGCCCTGCCCCGGCGTGGTCACGGCCGTCACGACGAAGATCTCTCCCACGTATCCGTGCGTGATGAACCGCTTCACGCCGTTGAGCACGTAGTGGTCCTTCTTGCGCACGGCCGTGGTGCGGGTGCCGCCGGCGTCACTGCCGGCCTCGGGCTCGGTGAGGCCGAACCCGCCCATCACCTTGCCGGCCGCCAGGAGGGGCACGTAGCGGAGCTTCTGCTCCTCGGTGCCGAAGTGGACGATGGGCGACGTGCCGAGCGTGGTGTGGGCCGACACGGTGAGCCCGTGCGACGCGTCCACCTTGGCCAGCTCCTCGATGACGATCATGTAGCTGATGAGATCGAGGCCGGCGCCACCCAGCGCTTCGGGCCACGGCACCCCGAGCAGTCCCAGCTCGCCCATGCGCTTCACGTTCGCCCACGGGAACGTCGCGTCGGCGTCGCACTTCGCGGCCACGGGGGCCACTTCATCGCGCGCGAACTCGCGGACCATCTCGCGCACGGCCACGTGCTGCTCGGAGAAATAGAGGGCGTCGTCCATGTCAATCAGGAGGCGTCAGCGTCTCGACGGCGACGCGGGGCGCGCGGTGGATGATCGGGCGGAGGCAGTGGCACCAGCACGTCGTCGGTGCTGATGAACGTGTGCTTGACGCGTTTGCCGGTGGGCCGGCGACGCGCCGTTCGTGCTTTGGCCGGACCCAGACAATTGTCGCACGCCCCGCATTCCGGGCGTGCCGAAGGGTCTCCGAAATATCGGAGCACGAACGCTCGGCGGCAACGGTCGGTGTACGCATATCGCTGCACGGCTTCGAGCTTGTCGAAGTCGGCCCGCACGCGGCGCTCGATGGAGGCCCAGTCGATCCGGAACGCCTCGAGCGGCGCCTCCGGCCGGGTGAGCGCGGGCCCGGCGGTGACCCGCGAGAACTCCAGGAACTGCTCACCCTGCAGGGCGTCAAGGAGGGTGAACGCCGTGCCGCCGCCGATGGCCGGGGGCAGCCCGTCCACGTCGATGTCCATGCCGTCGTACAGCTGATCGCGGCCCACTCGCCACAGCGCGCGGAGCAGGCCGAGCTCGAGCGCCCGGTCCTCGCCCAACTCCTCGCGAATGCGCGCCGCCGTGGCGAGCAGGCGCACGCGAACGCGCATCGACCCGCCCGGCTCGCCGCGCCAGGCGCCGGTGCGTTCGAGCAGCCGCAGCGCGGCGTCCACGTCGCGCGCGTTCACCTGGCGGCCCAGCCGCTTGGCCAACTGCGCGGAATCGGGCGTCGCGCCCGCCGGTGGCGATGCCTGCAGCAGGCGGTACAGGGGCTCGACCACTTCGCGGCGGGGGTGGCCCGCCTTGAGGAAATATTCGTGCGTGAAGCGGTCGCGGTAGGCATGCAGCAACACGCACTCGGCCGGCTCCCCGTCCCGCCCCGCCCGTCCCGCTTCCTGGTAGTAGGCTTCGAGCGTGCCGGGCATGGCGTGATGCACCACGAGCCGGACGTTGGGCTTGTCGATGCCCATGCCGAACGCGTTGGTGGCCACGATCACGCGCGCCTGCTCGTGCATGAACGCATCCTGCACGTCGCGCCGGTGGGCATCGTCGAGCCCGGCGTGGTACGGCAGCGCCCGGATGCGGCGGCGGGTGAGCATGCCGGCAATGCGTTCCACCGCCTTGCGCGTGGAGGCATAGACGATGGCCAGCCCGGCGCGTGCCTTCAACTCGTCGACCAGGGCCGTGTCCTTGTCGTCGTCGGTGCGGCACGACCGCACGTGGTAGGTGAGGTTGACGCGATCGAACCCGGTGACGATCGTGGTCGGCCGGCCCATCTGGAGCTGGCGGATGATGTCCTCGCGCACCTGCGGCGTGGCGGTGGCGGTGAGGGCGATCAGCGTGGGGTTGCCCAGCCGCTCGCGCACCGGCGCCAGCCGCAGGTAGCTGGGCCGGAAGTCGTGCCCCCATTCGCTGATGCAGTGCGCCTCGTCGATGGCGAGCAGCGACACGTTGGCGTCCCGCAATCGGTCGAGCGTGGGCCCGGCGTCGAATCGTTCCGGCGCCACGTACAGCAGCTTGAGGTCGCCGTTGCGGGCGCGCGCGATCCGATCGCTCACCTGCGCCGACGACAGGGAACTGTTGATGAACGCCGCGGGGATGTTGCGCCGCTCGAGCGCGTCCACCTGATCCTTCATCAGCGAGATGAGGGGCGAGACGACGAGCGTGAGGCCGGGGAGCATGAGCGCCGGCACCTGATAGCACAGCGACTTGCCGCCGCCCGTGGGCAGGATGACCACGGTCTCCTTGCCGGCGAGCACGCTGGCCACCGCCTCCGCCTGCCCGGGCCGGAAGGCGGGATAGCCGAATCGTTGTTCGAGCACGGCGAGTGCTGCGTCGGACGGGCGGACGGTCATGGGCACAGCGTATGCCCCGCCCCGCCGGGGCGCGTCATCCGACGAGGGCGCATGGCGCCCTTACACCGCACGCGCGAAATGCCCGCGAGTGAACGCGCCGCCCACCAGTTCGCGCACGCGAGACGGACGGGCGCGTTCGCCCCGCGCCAGCCCCTCGAGCGATTCCCGATAGCCCGCCACGATCTCGGCCACGCGATCGCCCGGCACGTTGAACACCGCCCGGTAGCCGCGGACCCCGGCGTCCCACAAGCGCGGCATGAACTCGGACCCCTCCACGGGCCGCGAGTGCAGGAGCCGGTTGCGGCACGCCGAATCGGTGGCCACCGGGAACGCGTATCCGGTGGGATCGGTGAGCTGCACGTTGGGATGCTTCTGGACGCACAGATCGCGACAGGTGGTGGGCTCGCGATCGAACGCCGCCGACAGCACGCAGTGCTCGAGTGTCATGCCCTCCGGCCGCCCGTACACCAGCACGTCGAACCCCCGGCCCGCCCACGGCGCCACCAGATCGCGGATCTCGTCCGCCGTGAGTTCGATGGACGCGGTGAGGCGTCGCGCCCCCAGCCGGAAGATCTCGGCCGCCGTGTGCGCGTTCATCACGTTCACCGCATAGTCGGCCGTCACGTCGCGGCCCTGGCGGGAAAGTTCGGCGACGAGCCCCAGGTGGCCCGTCTGCACCGGGAGCCCCAGGTCGAGCCACTTCTGGATGGCGCGGCGGTCCTCGGGGCGCACGATCGTCGGCGCGCGCAGCCGGAGCGAGACGCCGCGCGCGGAGAGCGTCTGGGCCAGCGTCTTCACCTGCGACAGCGCGGGCGCCGGATGCCGCAGGAACGGATCGAGCACGATCTCGGTGGCGCCCGCATCGGCGGCTGCCGCCGCGTCGTCGAGATCGTAGACCTCGGCCAGCAACCGGTACGCCGGCGGGGTCGAGGCCGCCGCGTCCGGCGCGGTGCCGGCGTCCACGTCCTGCGTCGCGCGTTCGACGTTCGCGCGTCGTTCGGCGTGCGCCGCTTCGAGCGCCCAGTTGCGGCGGCGCAGCAACTCGTCCACGGCGCGTTGGCGCAGGTGATTGAGCTCGCTCACCGGGATGAACAGTCCGGACGCCAGCCCGCCGCTGTCGAGCCCGGTGAGCGCGAACGGCGTGTCGCCCAGCCGGCCCAGCTGTTCGCGCAGAACGGCGCTGTCGAGCGGACGCTTGGTGGCCGGCGAGAGCGTGGCTTCGCTCTGCACGGTGACGGATTCGCCGCCGGCGGCGAACGTGGCCTTGAGGGGCGATCCCGCCGTGCCGAACAGCCGCACGTCGAGGCGGGCCTTGTGCGCGCGGATGTGCGACGGCAGGGCGCTGAACGACGCGCGCGCCTGGGCCAGCAACGCGGCCTCCGACGTGCGCAGCACCTTCCAGCCGGGCTCCACGCGGAAGCGCGGCGAGATGGCCTGGCGCACGGTGCCGCCGGAGGACAGCGTGCGCAGCGCGCTCACCGTGCCGCCCACCGATGCGCCGCCCAGCCCGTCGGGCGCCTCGAATCCCACGCCGTCTCCCACCTGCAGCGGCGTGGAGAGCTCGACGATCACCTCACCGCGCTCCACGTCGACCACGGTGCCGAGCAGCGCGCCGCGGTTATCGGGCTGGGTGCGCGTGACGTAGTCCTTGCCGGCGCGCCCACCGAACATGCCGCCCGTGAAGCCGCGGCTGAAGATCTGGACCAGCGGCTGCACTTCGGATTCGTCGATCGGCGTGCGATCGCCCCGGGCCACGCGGTCGAGGAATCCCCGGTAGGTGCGGGTGACGGTGGCCACGTACTCCGGCTTCTTCTTCCGTCCCTCCACCTTGAGGCAGGCGATGCCGCTGTCGGCGATCTCGGGCAGATGTTCGTAGGCCGCGAGGTCGCGGGCCGAGATCAGGTAGCCCCGATCGAGTTCCGCGCCGTTGGCGACGTCGGTGAGCACGTAGTCCTTGCGGCACGACTGCGCGCACGAGCCGCGGTTGGCGCTGCGTTCCGAGATCATCCCCGACATGTAGCACTGGCCGGAGTACGAGATACAGAGCGCGCCGTGGACGAACGACTCGAGGCCCAGCTCCGGCACGGCGGCGCGGATGCTGCGGATGTCGTCGAGCGTATTCTCGCGGGCCAGCACCACGCGATCCACGCCGAGCTCGCGGAGCACCGCGGCGCCGCTGGCGTCGTGCACCGTCATCTGGGTGGAGCCGTGGATCTCGAGGTGCGGATAGATGCGCTGGATGAGCCGGATGGCGCCGATGTCCTGGACGATGGCGGCGTCGATGCCGCGGTCGACGGCCTCGCCCAGGAAGAGCAGCGCGTCCACCAACTCGGCGGGCTTGAACAGGATGTTGAACGTGAGGTAGATGCGGCGGCCGCGCTCGTGCGCCAGCCGGCAGGCCTCTTCCACCTCGTCGAGCGAGAGCTGGGCGCCCTCGTCGCGGGCGTTCCATCGCTCGGCGCCCATGTACACGGCGTCGGCCCCATTGGCCAGCGCGGCGCGCACGGCGTCGAGCGACCCCGCGGGGGCGAGCAGTTCGGGAATGGGCGAGGCCGGCATCCGCGCAAGTTAGCGGCTCCGTCCCGCTCCCTCTATGGGCGGCTTCGATCTCCGTCCATGGCGCGCCCGTCGATGCGATCGCGCAGTGTGGCCGGCAACAGGCGAAGGGCCACCGCCACGGCGATCACGATCATGCCGGCAACGCGCGTCGGCGAGCTGTCGATCCGGGCGCCGTACGCCCAGACAACGAATCCGACGGCCGCCACCGTCACCTTGAGGAGCGCCATCCGCGTCATCCGTCGGCGCTCGGGAGCCGGAGCGCCGCCGCTCGCGCGTCGGGCACGTCGAACACCAGGCGCAGCAACGCCGTGGAATAGACCTTGCCCTGCGCGTCCGTCTTGAGGGACAGCGTACCGCCGCCGTCGAGCGCCCCGTGCAACAGGAAGTTGAGGGCGTGCAGATTGGGCAACTCGAAGCGCTCCACGCCGCCGGTGATCAGGCCGCGAAAGTGGCCGGCCACGCGGTCGGCGGTGAGATCCTCCACCAGCAGTGGATACCACTCGGGCTTGAGCGCGATCACGCCGACGTTGGCGGTGTCGCCCTTGTCGCCGGATCGCGCGTGCGCGAGGTCGAGCAGTCGGACGCGCATCAGAGGATCTCCACCGCGGTCTGGACCACGGTCTTGTCGATGAGGGCCGGCCAGTAGGCGACGATCTCCTCGACCTTGGGCCGTCCGGCGGCGAAGCCGGTGACGCTGGGCGGTCCATTGAGCACCAGCGGGACGATCTCGCGGGTGAACCGCTCGACCGCGGCGCGGTCCTGCCCGCGCACCCCGATGCGGAACTGCACCTCGGGCGCGTTCCTGCCCGCGTCGCCGGCCAGGCGGCCGTGGGTGGCCGACGCGCCCACGAACTCGGTGAGGATGTGGTCGAAGCGCAGCCCCAGGCGGTCGAGCCGTTCGCGGAGCACGCGATCGGCGAGCTCGGCTTTCTCGAGCGCGTCGGGCCAGACGTACACCAGCGAGCCGACCGCCTTGTAGCCGTCGCGGTAGGCGATCGAGACCTTGAGCTTGTCGGTGGGGGCGCGTCCCTGGATGCCGAACACGCGCACGCGGTTCTCGCCGGCCTGTTCCAGGCGAATGGACGAGAAGTCGGCGATCACGTCGGGGGTGATGTACGAGTGCGGGTCGCCCATTTCGTACACCAGCTGCTCGCTCACCGAGGGCACGTCGATGCGGCCGCCGGTGCCCGGGTGCTTGGTGACGACGAAGGTGCCGTCCTCGTGGCCCTCGACGATCGGGTAGCCCACGTTGGCGAGATCGGGGATGGACCGCCAGTCGTGGAGGCAGTTGCCGCCGGAGCACTGGGCGCCGCACTCGATGATGTGGCCGGCGATGATGCCGGCGGCGAGCCGGTTCCAGTCGGTGTCGCCCCAGCCGAACTCGAAGCGGAGCGGCGCCATGGTGAGCGCGGTGTCGGTGGACCGTCCGGTGACGACGACGTTGGCGCCGCGGCGCAGCGCCTCGACGATCGGCGTCGAACCGATATATGCGTTCGCGGATAACACGCGGTCGCGGACGGAGGCCAGCGGGGTCCCGGTCTCCATGTGGGCCAGGGCGTGTCCGTCGGCCATCAACTGGTCGAGGCGCGGCAGCAGGTCGTCGCCGGTGACCACGCCCACGTGGAGCTTGCCGGCGGCGCCGGCCTTGCCGGCCGCGGCGCGGATGGCGGCGGCGCAGGCGGGCGGGTTCACGCCGCCGGCGTTGGCGATCACGCGCACGCCGCGCGCGATGACCGCGGGGAGCACGCTCTCCATGGCGCCCACGAAGTCGCGGGCGTAGCCCATGTTCGGGTCACGTTCCTTCTGCTTCTGCAGAATGGACATCGTGACCTCGGCCAGGTAATCGAGCATCAGGTAGTCCACCGGACCGCCCTCGACCTGGCGGCGCGGGGCTTCCAGCCAATCGCCCCAGAAGCCCTGTCCGGAGGCTACACGCACGATGCGAGTCATGAGTCGTTGAAGTGTGCGGGAAGTACGAACGCGCCCAGGTGCGGCCCCGGATTCTGGGCCGCGGCGCGAAAGGCCATGGCGAGCGTGCGGCGGGTGTGTTCGGGATACACGATGGCGTCCACGTACCCGCGGGCGCCGGCGTACTTGGCGTCCAGCTGGTGCTCGTAGTCCTCGCGCATCTCGTCCATGGCGCTCGTGACCTCGGCCGCCGGCGCCTTGCCGGCGGCTCGCGCCGCCTCGATGGCCGGCCCGTGCACCGCCTGCACCGCCGATTCACCCTCCATCACCGCCATGCGGCCGGTGGGCCAGCTGAAGATGAAATCGGGGTCGAACCCCTGCCCCGCCATGGCGTAGTAGCCGGCGCCGGAGGCGTGGTTCACGGTGAGCACCACCTTGGGCACGCGGGCCGTGGCCATCGCCTCCACGAACCGGGCGCCGGCACGGATGATCCCCTCGTGCTCGGCGTCGGGGCCGACCATGAACCCCGAGACATCCTGCACGAACAGCAGCGGGATGCGCTGGCGGTCGCAGCGGTCGATGAAGAACGCCACCTTCTCGGCGCTCTCCGCGTAGACGATGCCGCCGAATCTCGGGCGCTCGCCGGCGCGGCCCTTGATGAGCCCGCGCTGGTTGGCGATCACACCCACCGGAATGCCCTCGATGTGCGCGTCGCCGCAGATCATCTCGCGCGCCAGGTCGGCCTGGAATTCGTCGATCCGGCCGCCGTCGAGCACCGCGCCCAGGATCTCGTGCATGTCGTACGACATGCGGTGATCGGCGGGCAGCAGGTCGTAGAGCGACTCGGGGTCACGGGCCGGCGGCTCGGCCGGGCGCCATGCCGGCAGCGTGGGGGGCGGGAGCATGGCCATGAGGGCGCGCAGCTTCTCGAGGCCGGCGGCATCGTGGTCCACCGCGTAGTGGGCCACGCCGCTGATGGCGGTATGGGTGCCGGCGCCGCCCAGGGTCTCGCCGTCGATCACCTGCCCGGTGGCGCCCTTCACCAGATTCGGCCCGCCCAGCCCCATGAACGAGGTGCCCTTGACCATCACGATCACGTCGGAGAGCGCCGGCAGATAGGCGCCGCCGGCGATGCACGGGCCCATGACGGCGGCCAGCTGCGGCACGTGCAGGTACCGCCGCATAATGGAATTGTAATAGAAGATGCGACTGGCGCCGTACTGCCCGGGAAACACGCCGCCCTGATACGGCAGGTTCACCCCCGCCGAATCGACCAGGTAGACGATCGGGATGTGGCAGCGCATGGCGATCTCCTGGGCGCGGAGGATCTTGCGGATCGTCTCCGGCCACCACGAACCGGCCTTCACGGTCGCGTCGTTGGCGACGATGACCGTCTCGCGCCCCTCGACCAGCCCGATGCCGGTCACGACGCCGGCGCCGGGCGCCTGGCCGTCGTATTGATCGTGGGCCACGAGCAGCCCGATCTCGAGAAAGGGCGTATCGGCGTCGCACAGTTTGGCCACGCGCTCGCGCGCCGTGAGTTTTCCCTGCTTGTGCTGGCGGGCGATCTTGTCGGGCCCGCCCCCCTGGCGGAGGCGATCCTCGAGTTCGCGCAGGGCGTCGCTGAGCGCCCGCAGCCGCGCCGTCACGCTTCCTGCCGGGACCGCTCTTCGAACCAGGCGCGGATATAGTCCACGAGGTCCGAGGTTCGCGTTCCGGGACCGAACAGCTGCCCCACGCCCTGGGCGCGCAGCGCGTCCATGTCCTCGCGGGGAATGATCCCGCCGCCCGTGACGAGGATGTCGTCGCGCCCGTGTTCGTGCAGCAGTGCCTTGACGCGCGGGAAGAGCGTCATGTGGGCGCCGCTGAGGATCGACAGGCCCACGACGTCCACATCCTCCTGGACGGCGGCGTTGGCGATCATCTCCGGAGTCTGGTGCAGCCCGGTGTAGATCACTTCCATGCCGGCGTCCCGGAGCGCCGCGGCGACGACCTTGGCGCCGCGGTCATGACCGTCGAGACCGGGTTTGGCGACGAGAACTCGAATGGGGCGCATGGACTGCCGGGTCGAGGGGTTCCGTGCGCCGCCGCGCGTCAACGGCACACGCGAACAAGCTAGCGGGCGCGTCGCCGCCGGGGCAACTCGCGCTTGCGGGCCACGAGCAGCATCTCGCTGGATCGCCGGGTGAGGGGGCGGTCGGTCCACCCGTCGTAGGACTCCTCCACCACCAGCCCGGCGTCGGCCATGAGCGCGGCCAGCGCCGACGGCGTGTACAGCCGGATGCGATGCTCCCGCTCACCCGTGCCCTGCGGGCCGTACCAGGTGGAGACCACGGTGAGCACGCCGGACAGCGAGTCGAAGGAGCGCTCCTGCGCCACCAGCGTGCCGTCGGCGGTGCGCCACCAGTCCCGCGTCAGGAACCGGGCCATGACCCCATCCCGGCTGCCTCCGTGCCAGAGCAGCGTGCCGCCCGGCTTGAGCACACGGGCAAACTCATGCAGGGTCCGGGCGTCATCCGCCGGGTCGATGAAGAACCCGAACGACGTGAAGAGGTTCACCACGGCATCGAAGCAGGCCGTCCAGCGAGCCGGCAGCTGCCGCATGTCGCCCTGGTGGTAGCGCAGCGACGGCCCGGTGCCGCGGGCGCGGGCGTGGTGCAGCAATGCGCGCGAGTAATCCAGCCCGTCCACGCGGAACCCGGCCTCGGCCAGCGGATGCGCGTGCCGGCCCTGCCCGCAGGGGACATCGAGCAGGCGCGCCCCCACCGGGAGGCCCAGCAGTTCGATGACGCGGGTGACGTCCTTGCGGGCCCGGTCCGGGGTGAAGATCGGTTCGTATTCGAGCAGATATTGCGCGTCGAAATACGCGCGCCACCACTCGGCACCCTTGGTGCGGGGCCGGCCGCTCAGAAGAACACCGGCTCGCGATAGGCGCCGAACACTTCTTCCATGGCGGCACGGATCTCGTACAGCGTGCAGTAGGCGCGCGCGCAGTCGAGGATCAGCGGCATCAGATTCTGCGTGCCCCGGGCGGCCTCGCGCAGGGCGTGCAGCGCGGCCGTGCACCGGGCGTCGTCGCGCTCGGCGCGCAGCCGGGCCATGCGCTCCTGCTGCCGGCGCTCCGCGTCGCGGCCCACCTTGAGCACGGGAATGGTGAGTTCCGGCTCGTCGGTCACGAACTCGTTCACGCCCACCACCGCGCGCCGGTGCTGCTCGATCTCCCACTGCTGGCGGGCCGCCGACTCGGCGATCTTGCGCTGCAGCCACCCCGTCTCGAGGGCGCGCACCACGCCGCCCATGGCGTCGATCTCGATGAACAGCGCCTCGGCCTCGCGTTCCATCTGGTCGGTGAGCGCCTCCACGTAGTACGATCCGCCCAGCGGATCGAGGACGTTCGGCACGCCGGTCTCGTACGCCAGGATCTGCTGGGTGCGCAGGGCCACCTGCACCGCCTCTTCCGTGGGCAGCGCGAGCGTCTCGTCCATGGAATTCGTGTGCAGCGACTGCGTGCCGCCGAGCACGGCGGCCAGCGCCTGGTACGCCACGCGCACCACGTTGTTCATGGGCTGCTGCGCGGTGAGGGTGACGCCGGCCGTCTGGGAATGGAAGCGCATCATCCACGCCCGCGGATCCTTGGCGCCGAAGCGCTCCTTCATGTGCCGCGCCCAGATGCGGCGCGCCGCGCGGAGCTTGGCGATCTCCTCGAAGAAATCGTTGTGGATATCCCAGAAGAACGACAGCCGCCGCGAGAAATCGTCCACGTCGAGCCCGCGGGCGATGCCCCGTTCCACGTACGTGAAGCCGTCGGCCAGCGTGAACGCCAGCTCCTGCGCCGCCGTGGAGCCCGCTTCGCGGATGTGGTAGCCGGAGATCGAGATCGTGTTCCAGAGCGGCGCGTGGCGCGATCCCCACTCGAAGCAATCCACGATGAGCCGCAACGCCGGCTCCACCGGGAAGCACCACGCGTGCTGCGCCATGTACTCCTTGAGGATGTCGTTCTGGATCGTCCCGCGCAGCTGCTCCGACGACACGCCCTGCTTCTCGGCCGCCGCGATGTAGAACGCCCAGAGGATGATCGCCGGTCCGTTGATCGTCATCGACGTCGAGACCTGGTCCAACGGGATGCCGTCGAACAGCACCTCCATGTCGGCCAGGCTGGAGATGGCGACGCCGGTCTTTCCCACCTCGCCCAGCGACCGCGGGTGGTCGGAGTCGTACCCCATCAGCGTCGGGAAGTCGAACGCCGTGGACAGCCCCGTCTGCCCATGTTCGAGCAGGAACTTGAACCGTGCGTTCGTGTCCTCGGCGCTGCCGAACCCGGCGAACTGGCGCATGGTCCACAGCTTGCCGCGATAGCCCGTGGGGTGGATGCCGCGGGTGAACGGGAACGCGCCCGGCACGCCGAGGTCCGGCTCGCCGCCGCCGGCAACGTCGAGCGGCGTGTACAGCGGCGCGACCTCGGTGGCCGAATTCACGAACGCGACATCGCGCATCTCGCCGCGCGCGTAGCGGGCCCGCCACTGCTCCACTTCGGCGCGCAGCAGGTCGAGCTCGGCGCGCTGCTCGGCCATCGTATCGGGCAATCCTCGCGTGGACGTCATCGCGTCACCTGCGTCAGAAGGGTTCCACTCCGGGCGAGCAGCGCGTCGGCCACGGCAAAGGGATTCGTCCGTCCGGTCTCGAGCGCCGGCAACTGTTCGTCCAGCCACGCGATGGTCGCGGCGTCGCGCCAGAGCCGGTCGCGGACCCGCGTCTCGACCACGCCCATGACCCGGTCCCGCAACCGCCGGCGCCGCCGCGTTCGCAACTCGCCGCTCTGCTCAAGATAATGAACGTGGCGCTCCAGTGCGTCGAGGAGCTCGGTCGTGCCCTCGCCCTTGGCCGCCACCGTGCGCAAAACGGGCGGCGTCCAGCGTTCGGGTTCCGCCTCGCGCGCCGCCTCCCGCGCCAGGCGGGCCGGGTTCATGCGCGACAGATCCACGCCGTGGTGCGCCGGCACGTGTTTCAGCGTGTGCCCGCCGCGCAGGCCCAGCATCAACTCGAGTTCGTTGCGCAGCCGGTCGGCGCCCGGACGGTCGGCCTTGTTCACCACGAACACGTCGGCAATCTCCATGAGCCCGGCCTTGAGCGTCTGGATGGAATCGCCCGACTCGGGCACGAGCACCACCACGCTCGAGTCGGCGATGCGCGAGATGTCGAGTTCGCTCTGGCCCACGCCCACGGTCTCGATGAGAATGCGATCGACGCCGAACGCATCGAGCACATCGGCTACCTCGCTCGTCGTGGCGGCGAGCCCGCCGAGCGATCCGCGGGTG
>Ga0307374_10006989_pt1 | contig 17424 bp, 15 predicted proteins | sample OX3MG_FD_202532 | JGI IMG/M metagenome (GOLD analysis project Ga0307374, IMG submission 202532) | Soil microbial communities from Risofladan, Vaasa, Finland - OX-3 | ecosystem: Environmental > Terrestrial > Soil > Coastal area > Acid sulfate soil | place: Finland: Risofladan, Vaasa | collected... | reverse complement strand
AGTCGTTTTCCTGACGATTAACTTTAATGTCTGCGAGAAATTCTGGCTCTTCGATTACTTTCCGGAATTATTACGTGCCGATCGACACACCTTTCCCCCTATCACGCGCTTTGAGGATGCCTTTGGGTCGGTCGAAACGATTGCCGTCCCCGTTCCCGCGGATTGCCTCGACGGGTTTCTTGGCGCCTATTGGAAACGACCGCATGCCTATTTAGACCCCCTCGTTCGAGGCAGCATCTCAACGTTTTCCAAAATCGGCAATATCGATGCGGAGCTTGCAGGTCTACAGCGAGATATCGACTCCGGTGCGTGGGCAAAGCGATACGCCCAACTGCAGGATCGCACTGAACTCGACCTTGGTTATCGTTTGGTCATCGCAAGCAAGACGGCTGGCCATTAACGGTCGCGAAATGTGCAGACGACCGACTGCTTTATGTCCGGCATTGCCAAACGCCCGAGGTCTAGCGATGGCTGTTCTTCTTCGTGCGCTGGCGGCTAACGCGCGATTCCCGGCGTAAGTCCGTTGTCCCGTAGCGGTCTCTCACGAGCGGCCGGTTTCCGCGCATAGTCCAATCCCGCGGTCAATCCGCCTTCAGAGTGGCGCCGGCAAACTTGCGAATTCTGGCGCTGGCAATGCATGATTTGTCCGCTAGCGTGATCGTATGGCTTTCCTGGCGTTGAAGGGTGCAGACAGCCTATGGTCAACCTAGAAATTCCACTACCAAGTTTCGGGCGATCGACGGGGGATATGCAGCCAAATGGACAAATTAGCGGGTTTGGTTGAGCGAGGGGTGGTGGGCGCGCTGATGGTTCTACTCATGGCAACGATCGCGTTCGGCGCGGCGCTCGTCGCTTGGACCCTCTTCGATGACTTGCGCAACATCCATGGGCTCACCGCCGAGCCGAAGGTGCTGTTTGACGTGTTCGGCTTGTTTGTTGCGGTTCTCGTCGGAGTCGAGCTGCTCAAGATCCTGCGGCATCTGCTGGTGGCCCACGAGGTCAACACAGCCCTGGTAGTGCAGACGGCGCTGATAGCCCTCTGCAATAAAGTCATCACGCTCAATCTATCCGGTATGGCCTGGACCACACTGGTCGGCGTGGCTAGCCTGATCCTGGCGCTTGCAGCGGCCATGGCTGTAGTGGGGCAACGGCGACCGAATTCCAGCGATTTAAGCGAATTGCGATAGCTTCGGTTCTGTTGAACGGCAGCTCCGGAACAGGCATCTTCGACCGGCGAGCTTCAGCTCCTGGCCACTCGGCGCCCTCCCCTACCCCTTTATCGTCCAGCAATGCTACCGCCGGCTCGGCGGAGTCTGTCGCCTGCTCGACGAGATCGGTTGGCAGTGCCCTCGCCGGTTTCACGCCGAGCTGTTTCAGATTCTCGGCCTGGCGCACCAGGTTGCCGCGGCCTTTGGCGAGCTTGTTGTGCGCAAGCTCGTAGCTCTCCTCGGTTTGTTTCAGGCGTTTGCTGATGTCCTCGAGATCGCCAACGAATGCGACCAACTTGTCGTAGATCTCGCCGCCGCGTCGTGCGATCTCCTGCGCGTTGCGGTTCTGTGCCTCTTAGCGCCAGAGTTGCACAACGGTGCGAATCACGAACATCAACGTCGATGGGATCCCGAGCAACACGTTGCGATTCCACGCCCCGTGAAAGAGATCGCGGTCGCTCGTGATCGCGAGCATAAACGCGGGCTCTACGGGGGTGAACATCACGACGCAGTCGAAGGATTTTCAGCTGATACACTGGATATCCATACAGCTCCCGACAGAAGTATCTCGGCCAGTGGCTCCACGGTTTGTTGCCGTTTTCACTTCACCATCGGCCGACGGCCGTCTCTGCTTTGGTATTCTCTAAACAATCCAAAATACCTCCTTTCTTCGTCATGCGGCGCTGCAGGTCTCGGGCGCTGCACCGCGTAGCCAGTTGGGCGGCATACGGTTGGGTCGCGTCCAAGCACCCTCGCGGATTTTCTTCAAGGCGATGTTGGCGGCGAGCCGTGCATCGAAGCGCCGCAACGCGCCCTCCTCGACCGACCAGAGCACCTGGCGGAAAAACTCTGCCCCATCGGCCGCGGGCACGAGACCGAGGATCTGCCTTCGCAGCCGCGCCGCGTCGAGCGGCGACAGCCGCCGCGGCTTCGCCGGTCCGACCATGCGAGCGACCGGTGTCGCGGTGGTCGCGGCCGGCCGCGACGACGAGATCTGTGCAAGGATCCCGAGCACGAGCCCGCGTTGCTCCGGATTGAGCGCGGTCCGCTCATCGAACGTCATCGCCGAGCGCCGATCGCGCGAGGCGAGGAAGAACTCCGAGCGCTCTCGATCCGAGAGCTTGCGCATCAGCGCCGCGGACTCCGCGCGGGCGAGCCTCGCCATCGGCGTATTCGCCGCCTCCGCAGGCGCCTGAGCGGGGATCTCCGGAGAGTCGGGCAAAGGGGCGCCCTGCCCTTCGAACCGGCTCTGAGGCTTCTCCGCGCCCACATCGGGTCGCCGTGGACGGTCCGGAAAGCGGCCGAGTTCGACCAGGAGCGCTCGCGGTAAGCGGACCTCGGTGATCGCGGTGGCCTGTTGGAACGGGTTCGCGGGATCTCGACCCGGGTCCTCGCGGCGAATAAGCCCGCTGCCCTTTAGCACCTGATAGGCCCGGGTCACCGTGGAAAGATCCACACAGCACTCGCGCGCGACCTGGCGCAAGGAGAGTTCGCTGCACCAGTCGCCCCGTTGCATGCCCTCCTCCCAATGCAGCCAAAAAACCCGTTCGGCCGCCTGCGGCAGGCTCTGTTGCCACAACCAGCGCTCGAGCGGCTTCGGGTGCAGGCTGAAGTATTTCTCCCGGACCAAGACGCTCCGCGGATCCCGTGTGTTTTCGATTGACATAGCTATCCCCTCGCCTGATTGGACGATTTGTTGAAAACCGCGGGGATCGAGCGTTAGCGCTTGACCGGCGAGATTCGCTGGCCTAACCTTCGAAGTGTCAGGTTTCGGTGGTTAGGTGCGCTTCGCGCTCGATCCCCAGAAATCAAAAGGCCCCGAAAGGGGCCTTTTATTTGGGTGGTGACATCGCACGCCCTCCTCGTGGGTTGATGGTGCCGACCGTCCATACCGAGATTTTTAACGCGTTAAAAAATGCGAAACCCCGGAAAGCCGGGGTTTTGAGACTCGCATTTCTGGTTGTTTGCGCCCGTTTCATGTCTTGCCTTTGAGGCGCTCGCTGAGCCGCTTCTCGACGAGTTCCTTGATCTCCTCGGTGAGCTCGCGTTGCGCCGTGCGATCGACCTGCTTGCCGAACTTCAATGACAGCCGGCCATCGCGCCGCGCAATCCGGAAGGCGACCTTGCCGGCGATCTTGACCGCTTCCTCGCGCGAGGCCGACGAGCGCTTGTCGCCGTCGACGAGCGCTCGCAGCACCTGATCGGCACTCGGTTTCGATTCCAATTGTGCGACCCGTTCGGCCGCCTTCAGCACCACCGTGCGATCGGCTTTTAGAGCGCGCGACAAGTCCTGCATCCAGCGCAGCGAAATGACGCGCGGATCGCCGAAGGCGACGATGACCGCCGCCGGCAAATCCGCGATGTTGAGGTACTGCGAGATCGCGGCATCGGACAAGGCCACGGCCTGCGCGAGTTCGCCTTGCTTGGCAAACACCTTGGCCTCGAGCCAGGAGCGAAACATCCGCCCGTACTCGAACGGCGATAGGTCCTCGCGCTCAGCGTTCTCGCGGTACATTTTTAAGACCAGATCCCGCTGATCGCTTGCCGCGCCGTCGAGGCGCGCCAAGATCTGAAAGCCGCCTTCGCGCTCAGCATCGAGCGCGAGACACGCCGCCAAGCGGCGGTGACCCTCGACGAGTTCGAATGCGAACCGGCTGCCGGCCGGGGCAGGGCGCACGCGCACCGGCGTGTCCTGGCCGTGCGTTGCGATGCTGAGCTTCAGGCGCTGGAATTTCGGGTCCTGGGGCTTCAGCGCAAGCGCATGACGATTGGCGAACTCGGTCGTGCCGATCGTTTTCGGGTCCAGGCGCAACAGCACCATGCCGGCGCTGCGCTCGGCCTCGAGCTTCTCGACCCGCGTCGCGAAGCCTTCTTTGACTTGTTCGCCGACGACCGCGATATGCGCCTTGATGCGCATGGCATCTCGCTCACGCGCCTCGGAGGAGGGCACGCCGCCGGTGATTTGCGCGAGGACGCGCGAGCGGATGTCCTGGCGCCTGTTCATGCGCTGCCCTCAGCGCGCGTGACCGGTCGAAGTCCCGCCTTCGACGGCCATTGCGCACGCACCAGCCGCTCGATCTCACCGTTGACGCCTTCCAAGTATTCGAGCGCGCGGATCAAGGTGCGCCGATCGCCCTGGTACTGGCCGATCTCATAGGCGGTCTGGATCTCAGGCCCGATACGCAGCACCGCAGTCGAGCCCATCGTATGAAACAGCACCCGCTGCTGGAACGCGGCGCGCACCCAGTCGTGGATCGTCTGATGGACGAAATTGCCTTGTTCGTACTTCGAGATCAGTAACCCCAGGAAATCAAAGACTTTTTCGCCGCCTTCGTTCTGATCAATGACGCCGATGATGTCGCCGAGCAGCGAAAAAAACAGGCTCGCCGAGGCAAAATCCATCATCGCCGGCGGCACCGGCACGACGATGCCGTCGGCCGCATACAGCGCGTTCGTCGTGATGTAGGAGAGCGCTGGGGGCGTGTCGATGATGATCACATCATAGTTGTCGCTGATCGTCGCGATGCCGCGCTTCAGCGCTTGGTAGAAACGGAAGTTCTCTTCGGTTTTCTGCCGATTCGCGAGCGTGAATTCCGCGCCGTAGAGCGCGAGATTTGCGGCAATGAGATCGAGCCCATGCCAGTACGTTGGTTGGATCGCATCCTTCAAGGTATCGGTCTCGCCCTCGAGGTAAGGTAGGGCGGTCTTGTCGGTGCCGACCTCGCTGTCCGGCAGGAGCCCGAAGAGCGTCGTCAAGCTCGCCTGCGCATCGAGATCAATCATCAGCGTGCGATAGCCGTGCAGCGCGAAATGCTGGCCCAAATGGATCGAGGTGCTGGTCTTGCCGACGCCGCCTTTGAAGTTCGCGACCGCAACCGTCATGGGCTTGTCGGTCACGGGGTCTCGCCAGGGCTTTAAATCCAGGCGATCCTGGATTTCGTGAATTTCCTCGAGCGTGAACAGCAGGCGATTGCCGCGCACGCGCTCGCCGCTCGGGATTTCCTGGCGCTGCGCGGCGCGCACCAAGGTTTTTGGGGACAACCCCACGAGCTCGGCGACCTCCTTCAGGTTGAACTTGCGCAGGGTCTTCTGGACGCCCGGTGCGAGCGCGGCCTCGCGCGCCCGCGCCAAGATCTCGCCGGCTTGGCTCGCGAGCTGTACGATGTCGCGGGCATTGGCTTTCGGCACGCGCAGGCCGGGATCCGTCGCCGAGGCGGGGGGCGCTGCGTCATCCTTGCGCTTTAGTCCACTCGAAGCCATAGGGTCCGCCGCATAACTTAACGTCGGAGTCTACGCTGAGTGTCTAGCGGCTGACAAGAGTCCACCAGAGTGCTATAAAGTGTTACTAACGGTGGACCTATATCTAGGGTTGAGATGAACCACACCCACGCAATGGTAGATTAGTGGTTGCATTGTGGTTTCATCGTGGTTTTAAGAAAGCGACTGGACTAGACTGCCAAGTCCCGTAAAGCCACCCGTGGAGAGATATCGTGGCACGCAACGCGGGACTCTTCGGGACGGTCGCGGACAAGAATTACCTCGGATTTGGGGCCAACGAAACATTGAATGCCCGCGGAGTCGCCGAATTCCTCGATCTGAATAAGCGCGACGTGGCGAAGGTGGCCGACGTCGCACCAGCGTCCGTACGGTATGACGAAAAGATTCCCAAGGATGTTCTTGAGCGATTGCAGGAGATCGCCAACATCTGCGAGTTGGTCGCGCAGCACTTCGGTGGCGATAGCCGAAAAACGGCGCTGTGGTTTAAGACCAAAAATCCCCTGTTCGGCAATATTGCACCGAGGGACATGATTCGTTACGGACGATACGAGCGTGTGCGACGCTTCATCATGGAGGCGATCTCGGAGAATACCGCTGCTCGGTCGCGGCCGGTTCCCGCGCATGTCGAAGCGACGCCAACCGCCGCGACCAAAGCAGCTATCGCTAGCGGCGAGTTCGGATCCCGACTTGCCCGCGCTCATCGAACTTGAGCGATTCACCGCCGCGTCCTTGCATCAATGGAAAACGGCCGCTCATCGGATTGAAGCGCTGCAGCGCTCCCTGCACTTTGGATTGGAGGATCAACGTCAGCGCGCGGAAGGTGGGTTACTGGAATCAATACGCTCGTGCAGATTAGCCATTTCTCGGCCTCCGGATGATCTCGCATCGTCGACTACCGCCACTCCTTGGAGCCGCTAACCACACTCGGCAGCGTCCAAGACATCGGCGGACGCTCGAGCTGCAGCTTGATCGATCAAGTTGCCGTGGCAGCGCTGATCCCGACCAATGGAGCGACATTCTTGACACCGTGATTCCGTTACCAGATCCGCCGGGCACATTCGAAGTTGAAAGATTCGGTCAGATGCATGTACAATGCGTCCTGAGGACGCATTGTACATGCAAGTAACAAAATCCGTCCTCATCCAATTTATTACGTTATCGATCGATGAACTTGACAAAGTTAGTTGCCATCTGTATATGTCCTCAGGACATATACAGATGGCAACAGAACGTCCAATTTCATTGTCGCAAGCTGCCAGCTTGGCATTGTCAAAATACCCACATCCGACCCTGACGGCGTACTCACTCGGCGTGTTGGTTTTCGAACTGTGTACGGCCGGTGCGATCGACGGGCAACGATTGCGCCTCAAGACGCCGCTGCCTGAGCGCCGTCATTATCGGCAGGTGCTGGAATTCTTTCTGAGTCACGGTGTGCTGCGCGAAATACGTGGATTTCCGTTGCATTCCGTCTTCATGGTCATCGGTCAGCATGAGCCCAGCGCCCAGGCGCTGATCTGTACGGTCGACCCGTTCGCCTATATCTCCCATTTGAGCGCGATGGAGATTCATGGCTTGACCGATCGATTGCCGCAGACCTTGTCGGTGTCCTCGCCACCATCGATGCAGTGGCGGCAATTCGCAGACGCAAAAATGCAAAGGGAACTTGGCACACACTTCCATGAATATATCGAGACGGGTCTGCCGCAACTGTTGCGAACGCATTTGGACAAATTGCTGGGACACCCGTTACAGATCACTCATACCCTGCATCTGGGTGCATTCAAGATACTGGAGCCGGACGGCGTGCGCGTCGCGACCCTTGGCAGGACCTTCCTCGATATGCTGCGCGAGCCAGATCTATGCGGTGGTATTCACCACGTGCTCGATGTCTACCAGGCGCATGCGAAACGCTATCTAGGCCTGATTGTCGCCGAGGTGGACCAGCACGGTAAGGCGATCGACAAAATGCGCGCGGGATATGTCCTTGAGGAATTGTGCCATCTTGAAAGCGAGTCACTGCCGGTTTGGGTGCGCTCTGCCAAGCGCGGCGGGTCAAGAAAGCTGGTGGCGAAAAATTCGTACAGCTCCACCTATTCGGAAAAGTGGTGTTTGTCATTGAATGCGGAATAGGCGCCCATGACGATTGATTCCATCATCGCCTGGGTTGCGGCCGCCTCCGATATGAAGTCGAGGGAACTGCGGCAGGCCGTGCATACGGTCCTTGTCGCTATTTCGATCGCGCCCCGGTTGCCAAAGACGTACGTCATGAAAGGGGGCATACTTCTGGCGCTTCAATATGCGGGCGATCGCTTTACTCGCGACATTGATTTCTCGACGACTGCAACGCTTGCGCAGCTCAGCGTGGAGAGCGTGAAGGAGGAATTGGACCAGGCGCTCGCCACCGCCGTGGAGCAGTTGAATTACGGCCTCGACTGTCGAATCCAGGCCGTTGAACTGCGCCCGCCGGGGCCAAGGGCGAGTTGGCCGACGCTGACGATGACTGTCGGCTACGCGCTAAAGCTCGATGCGAAGCGGCATCGGCATGTGATGCGGGGGAACGCGACTGACATCCTGTCGCTCGATCTGAGCTACAACGAAGTGATCACAGCAATCGATTTCCTCGATATTCCCGGTGGCGGGCAGATCAAAACCTCATCTCTTGCCGATCTCGTCGCCGAAAAATATCGCGCGATACTGCAACAACCTGGCCGGGGCCGCACGCGCCGGCAAGATGCCTATGATCTTTACCGGCTGTTGGACAGGGACGAATTGCGGCCAGCGAAAATTCGGGCGGGTGTCCTCGCGGCACTGCTCCAGAAATCCGTCGGCCGCCAGCTCGCCGTGGATCGCGCCTCGCTGCGAGATCCCGATGTCATCGCGCGCTCCCGGGCCGAATATCATCTCTTGAAGCAAGAAATCCTCAGTGAATTGCCGGAGTTTGAGCATGCCTATGGAGCGGTACGCGACTACTACGAGTCTTTACCGTGGGGCTAAACCCGCCGGTCTCGCACATCGGACGCTGGCGCCGACTGATGTGAGCATGCGTGGGTTGAGGTAGGCTTATCCACATGGTGACATCCACTAAAGGGCTGGGTCGGGGACTGCAATCGTTGTTGGGCGCGCAGCCACGCAACGCTCACCGAACGGGCGCCATCCCGATCGTCGCCATTCGTCCGGGGAGCCTGCAGCCGCGCAAGGCAATTCACGAAGAACCGCTCGAGGAGCTCGCCGCGTCGATCAAATCGAACGGCGTCATTCAGCCGATCGTGGTGCGACCGGTCCCGGGGTTTCCGCATCAATTCGAAATCGTCGCGGGCGAGCGGCGCTGGCAAGCCGCGAAATTGGCGGGTCTTTCCGAGATCCCGGCCGTGGTCCGAGAATTGTCCGATCAAGAAGCGCTCGCGGTGGCGCTGATTGAAAATATTCAGCGCGAAGAGCTGACGCCCGCGGAGGAGGCGAGGGCGTTCAAGCGATTGCTCGGCGAATTCTCCCTCACGCATGAGCGCCTGGCCGAAGTGGTCGGCCGCTCGCGCGCGGCGGTGACCAATCTACTGCGGCTGCTGGACCTCCCGGAGTCGGTGTTGGCGCTCATCGATTCCAAGCGCCTCGGCATGGGGCATGCGCGGGCGTTGTTGGGGCTCGACGATGAGGCCGAGCGGGTGCGGCTGGGGCAGCTCGTGGCGGATCGGGGTTATTCGGTGCGGGAGACCGAAAATCTCGTGCGCAAGGCGCTGAAAGGAGAGGGGGGTGCCATTCGCAAGCCGCCGGATTTGTCGGTGGTGAGCGAGGTATTGCGGACGAAATCGGTCCGCGTGGAGCTGCAGCAGAAGGCGAACGGGGCGGCGCGCATCATAATCGATGTCGCGGACGGGAAGTCCAGGGATGCTGTGATTGAGGCGGTTAAGAAAAAACTGAAATAGAAGGTTTTCCCGGAGGAGCACGCGCAGACTTGCTGCGATTAACAGCGCTAAGCGTGACTGGCAATCACGAGCGCTCATGCAAAAGGAAAATGTGGTGACTGACACGATCAAGCGCGAGAGCAATAGTTCTCGCGGCCCTTAAAATACGTCAGGCCCGCGCATGGCCGATCCACGGACATCGACGACGCCCAGCTCCGGGACTCTTGCAGTGCTGGAATACCTATGGGGTAGCACATGTGATGCGCGTCTCCTTCACTTCACCATTGATGTAGTGCTTCGGGGTGACTACTTCGGTTTTATTGCTAAGCAGGCGCTCGCAGGTGAGGACGATTATAAAATTCTGACCCCGGAAGAATTAGCAAAGACAAAACCTGGGCCGCTAATAACAGAACTGCGAAAGTCACGTCAGCAATTGCTGGAAATGTTCCTCTCCCGAGCAGTCGACAATTTTCAACATTATCTGGTCGATGTCATCAGAGTAGCGTTACAAAAAGAGCCCCGGATATTGAGCGAGCGCAAACAAGAACTCACTTTGGGGAAAATCCTCCAATTCGAATCCATAGAGGCTTTAACCCGGAATATTATCGAGACAAAGCTGAGTTCACTCGCGTATGAGGGCTTTGGGGCTCTCGAGAAGTGGTGCGGCGAAAAGACGATTCCTCTCGTGGTGCCAGACGGAAGCCGCCCCAAAGTGATCGAATTAATTGCGTTGCGCAACATTATTGTTCACGCAAGAGGACGGGTGGATGATCGCTACAAGGCAGCAGTGCCGTCATCTGTTCTCGAGCTAGGTCAGAAACGAGAGATTGAGGTGGACGATCTCTTCGACGCTATTGGACTCCTGAACTCGATTGTAATCGCGACGGATGGCGCGATAACTCAGAAATTTGGTCTACAGCTGCACGACATACAAGACGAATTGGCACGCCGAACGGCAGCGCGACACGGACAGACCAGTCAGAATATAGCGAACGTTGGAAGCGCAGATGAAAATAACCACGAAGAATAGGTGCTAGAAGTACGACAATGACTAACGAGGCGTTCTCTCGGGTCAAGATCGATGCGCAGCTCAACGTTCAGGGCTGGGAGACACAGAATCCGAATGCGGTGCGATTCGAGTATCCACTCGCGGACGGAACCCGGGCGGACTATGTGTTGTGTGTTCCGCGGGTACAATACCCGCGCAATGATCGCGGGAGGGTTGTGAGTGATGTATCGACACAGTCTTTGGGGCGTCCTGGTCCTGATTGCGGACATCTACGCGATCGTCAATATCCTGCAGAGCAGCGCCGACACGGGGAAGAAGGTCTTGTGGACCGTGGTCGTGATCCTGCTGCCGGTGCTCGGGTTCATCCTGTGGTACTTCATGGGCCCGAGGACGGGGAAGACCTGATCACTGGGAAGTGTTTCCAGGCGCCAGCGGCAGGCGAGGCGTTGACGTAGCACGGAAGGGGTGAATGGTGCGCTTCATTCATACCGCGGATTGGCAGCTAGGTCTGAAGCTGCGATATCTCGACGCCGAAAAGGCGGCTCAACTGCGGCTGCTTCGATTCCAAGCCGTCCGCGCGATTGCCAACGTAGCGCGTGTCGAGCGGGCGGATTTCGTGCTGGTCGCAGGCGATGTGCTGGACGACAACGGTCTAGGGCGAGATTCACTCCAGCAGACGACCGACGCACTGCAGGCCTTTCTCGGCATTCCGGTCTTGTTGCTGCCCGGAAACCACGATGCTGCAACCGCCGATTCGGCATTGATGCGCCTGGAGCTACCCCGTGACGTGCAAGTTCTGATCAAGCGGGAACCGCTGACGATAGGTGATGCGACGATCTATCCCTGTCCTCTCATGCGTCGTCATGAGATGGACGATCCGACCGGCTGGCTGCCGGAAAGGCAAGCAGGGGAAGGAATCCGCATCGCGATGGCACATGGTGGCGTTATCGACTTCGCCCAGAGCGCGGACATTGAGACGCCGAACCTCATTGACGCGACCCGTGTCGTCGCCAAGGGGTTCGACTATCTGGCGCTCGGCGACTGGCATGGCACCTTCCGCTTCGGTCCGCGGGTCTGGTACCCGGGCGCTCCGGAGGCCACTCGCTTCAAGGAGCTTGATCCCGGAGCGGTATTGCTCGTTGAGATCGATGCGCCGGGCGCGGAGCCGAAAGTGAAGCGCATACCGGTCACCACGACACGCTGGCTCACCATGGACCTGGAAATGGTCGACGACGGACAGGTAGCCGAACTAAAAACACGATTGGATGCGCTGGAGGAGCGCTCGCACACGCTCATCGATTTGACGGTCCGCGGCGCTATCTCTCTGGGTGCGCGTGACGCACTAGACACACTGCTAGCTGATTATGCGCAACGTCTGGCGTTCCTGAGGACGGACCTGGCTAAGCTTCGGACACAGGCAACCGACGCGGATCTGGCCAGTCTGCGCTCCGAAGGATTCCAGGCGGCGGCGCTGGATCGTCTGCGTGGATCTACGGATGAGGTGTCCACGGAGGCGATCCGTCTGATGTACCGATTGCAGCGCGAAGCCGCCTATGCGCCTGCTTGAGATCGAGGTCCGTAACTGGCGCGGGCTGACGACGAAGCTGGGCGAGTTCTCCCCTCGCCTGAACCTGGTGCTGGGGCCCAATGAAGCCGGCAAGAGTCGGCTCTTCCAGGCTGTGAAATACGGTCTTTTTGAGTCCTACAAGGGAACCGCGCAGCACAAGCTGCTGCTGCAGAGCTGGAGTTCGTCCGACTCCCCCTTCGTCCGGATCGCGTTTGCTCAAGGCGATACCCAATACGAAATCCAGAAGCAATTCCTGAAAGGCGCGAGTGCGCAGCTTTCGGGAGCCGGGGCTACGCGTCGCGGTGAGGATGCGGAGGAGGCGTTACGCAGTCTTCTCGGTGCGCAGCAGCCCAGCAATCGGGGGGCCTCCGTTGGTGACATGGGTATCTGGCCACTGCTCATGGTTTCTCAGGGTGAGTCCCGACGACCCGTCCAGGAGGATCTCAACGACGAAGGCCGGGAGCGGCTCCAAGACCGGCTTTCTACGGAAATCGGCGTCGCGGCCATATCCTCCGCCGGGCAACGGCTCATGGCACTCGCGGAACAGGAGTACGCCCGCTACTTCACCGCGACGGGGCAGGATTCAAAATTGCTTCGCGAGGCTCGAAGCCGCCATGCGGAGGCCGTCGCGAGCTTCGACGCAGCGACGGCGGCGCTGAATCGCCAGGAACAAACGGCAACGTCTCTAGCCCATAACTTACAGGATCTCTCCGATCTGGAAGCAAGGAGCAAGGCTGCCAGACTAGAGGCGGAGTCCGCACGGGGCAGGGCCGAGGCTGCCCAACAGGCTGCAACGCGAGTGGGTGTTGCCCAAGGTGCTCTACAGGCCGTGGCGCAGCGGGTTCAGGGTATTTCTGACACTCTCAAGACGCGACTAGAAGCCGACGATGCCGTTGATCGTCTGTCAACGGAGATCGGGACCCTCGAGTTGCAGCTTGCCGAACGTACCACTACCCAGCAGGAGCTCGATGAGGCTTTGAGCGCCGCCGAACAAGGCGTAAAGCAGACTGAGGAAACGCTCCGCGCCCTTCGTATCGCGGCGGATGCGGCACAGCGCCACACACGACGCACCGAACTTACGGGCGCGCTGAACGAGCTGAACACCCGCATCGCGAATCTGGAACGAATTGAAACCGCTATAGCTGAGGCGCGGGCCTCACGCGCCACGCTGCCGCCCGTTGACGCGAAGACGCTCAATCGCCTGAAGACGCTGGATCAGGAGGCGCGATCGGCTGCCGCTCAGCTTCAAGGCGCTGCTGTCAGCGTCGTCGTCCATCTCAAAGAGTCAGCGGCCGTCGACGGCAAGGCGCATAGCGCCGGTACGCATGTGCAGATCGATGTCACGGAGAACCGGCGCATCTCCATCGGGTCACTGGCGGACGTCGAAATCCGGCCCGGCGGTGGCGCCCTCCATGGCCTTCGTGAGTCGAAAACCGCGGCGGACAACGCACTCACAGCCGCACTACGCGATCTGACAGTCCGGGACCTAGCCCATGCTACCGAGGTCAACGCCTCCCTAGCTGACTGGGACAGGAAGATTGGCGAATTGACCGCGGAGTCTAGGGCCCTGTCGACCCGGACGCCGCAGCAGCTGCGGGAAGACCGCGCGCGTGTAACTTCCGAACGCGACCGGTTGGGCCCAGTATCCGCACCGTCCGACGAGGTCGGCTCAGCGGGTGGGAATCTGCAGTCGGCCGAAGATGCCGTGACTGCCGCCCGGGGCCGTCGGGATGCGGCCAGCGCCGCATTCTCCGAATTCCGCACTGGCACTGCAGTCCTGCACGGCAACGCGGAGGCCAAGCGGCAGGAGCGCGAAAGCATCCGGAGTCTGATGGCGGAACGACAGACCGCTGACGCCCTCCGACTCGTCCAGGCCGGCGCGGTGGCAGAGCGCGAGCGCGCACAGGCGGCTCTCTCGACAGCGACACGCGAGTTCGAAGATCTCGGCGGAGACGCGATCCAGGCCGACGCCCGGCGCCTGACTGTGGCCGCCGAAGGGCTCGACAGCCGCGTGCGCGCTCTGCGCAGTGAAGTCGATCGCCTGAAGGGGTCCCTGCAGGGGCTGATGTCCGATGGGCACTATGAAACGGTCCAGCAGGCCGCTGCGGCCGTCGAACAGTCTAAGCTGGAGCTTGCTCGCCTAGAACGTCAAGCGGCTGCCGCTCGCAGACTCTGGGAGACCTTGAGTGAGGAGCGTCGTCGAGTCGTCGAGCGCCTGATAGCACCAGTAACCCTGCGCGTTAAGCCATACCTTCAGGACCTGTTCCCGGGCTCAACCCTGGATGCAGGAGAAGGCTTGGATATCGCCGGCCTCCAGTCCCGGGACCTCAAGGAGCCGTATGAGGCACTTTCCGGAGGTGCGCAGGAGCAGATTTCACTACTCACGCGCATTGGACTTGCAGAAGTCCTAGCTGGGGAGGGGAAGCTGCCGCTGGTGCTCGACGATGTGCTGATCAACACGGATCCTGAGCGCATCAAGCGCATACATCGGGTGTTGTATCGGGCGGCCGACAAGCTGCAGATCCTGTTATTTAGCTGTCACGAGGTTCTTTTCGACGGGCTGGGAGCGGAATTTGTCGTCACGTTGGATAGACAGCGACAAGGTGCGCGCATCTCGTGACTGTTAACACAATCGTCGTCACTCGTGGCGAGCAATATTCGGGGTTCACGAACGAGCATGGCACTGCATCCTGAGTTTCCCGAATCCCCCTACGATCTGCTGCGGCCCGATCATCGCTGGTTTCCGGCGGCCGAGGAGTTGCGCGCGACGGCGTACGAGAAACTGCTGCCGCCGCTTGTCGCGAACATCCGGACGGAAGTCTTCAACTGGCGGGCCAGCGGATATGCGGGTGCCTCACCGACGTCCAAAACGCTGCTGCGCTGGTGGTTTGAGACCGAGCATTTGTCGGAGCACGCGGATGGCACCCTTGTGCCGTTTCGCTACTACTTTGCACAGCGCGAGGCCGTAGAGACCGTCATCTGGCTGCACGATGTGCGGCAGGTGAGGGACAAGTTCGATCTCATGCGCTTTGACGCCTCGGGGGCCGTGTCGGTCGGGATGTTCGAGGAGGAGTGGCCCCGGTACGTCGTTAAGATGGCCACCGGCGCCGGCAAGACCAAGGTGCTGTCGCTTCTCATCGCCTGGAGCTATTTCCACAAGCTCTATGAGCCGGAGTCGCGTCTCGCCCGCAATTTCCTGCTGATTGCGCCCAACATCATCGTGCTGGATCGCCTCCGGGCGGATTTCGATGGCCTGAAGATTTTCTTCAACGATCCGATTCTTCCCGACAACGGCCACGACGGCCGCAACTGGCGCGATGACTTTCAGGTCACTCTGCATATTCAGGACGATGTGCGGATCGTGCGTGAGACTGGCAATCTCTTTCTGACGAACATCCATCGTGTCTATCTAGGCGACGTGACGGAACCGTCCCTGGAGGACGATGATCTACGCGATTATTTCCTTGATCCGTTCGGACCGAAAGTTACTGGCAAGACCACCGATAGCAAAGTCGATTTAGGGGAAGTCGTTCGCGAGATCGAGGAACTCGCGATCTTCAATGACGAAGCCCACCATATCCATGATCCGAGAATGGCCTGGTTTAAGAGTATTCAGGACATTCATCACCGCATGCTGCAGCGAGATCATCGCCTGACGCTGCAGGTCGATGTCACGGCAACACCGCGCCACAACAACGGCGCGATCTTCGTGCAGACGGTCTCCGACTACCCGCTGGTCGAGGCGATCTACCAGAACGTGGTCAAGCATCCGGTGCTGCCCGATGCGACGAGCCGTGCCCGGCTCAGCGAGCACAAGAGCGCCATCTTCGCGGAGCGCTATGCCGACTATCTGCAACTCGGCATTGAAGAATGGCGCAAGAGCTATGCCGAGAACGAGGCGCTCGGCAAGAAGGCTGTGCTTTTCGTGATGGTCGACGACACGCGCAACTGCGACGAGGTCGGCGCCCACCTGGAGCGAATCTGCCCGGAGCTGCTGGGCGGTGTCCTGGTCATCCACACGAAGAATAACGGTGAGATTTCCGAGGCAGCCTCCGGCAAGAGCAAGGAGGAAATGGAAGTTTTGCGCAAGGCGTCCAATTCGATCGACCGCTGGGACAGTCCGTACAAGGCCATTGTCTCGGTCCTGGTGCTCAAGGAGGGTTGGGACGTTCGCAACGTCACCGTGATCGTCGGGCTACGCGCCTTCGCGGCGGCGTCCAATATTCTCCCGGAACAAACCCTTGGCCGCGGCCTGCGGCGAATGTACTTCGGGCGCGATGTGTCCGAGACGGTCTCCGTGATGGGTACGCCGGCATTTATGGAGTTCGTTGAGTCCATCCAGAGCGAGGGGATCACGTTCGAGCGCGTGCCGATGGGCGGCGGCGCCCACCGCGAGGAATCCCTGGTCGTTGAAGTCGACAAGGAGAACGCCGACAAGAACATGGACAGTCTCGATATCGAGATTCCCAAACTCAACCGGCGGTTCAACCGGGAGTTTAAGGACCTGGAGGCGCTGGACCCGCACGCCCTGGGTAATCGCCGACTGCCGCTGAAGCCTTTCACGCCGGAGGAAAGCCGCGAGATCGTCTTCAAGACGATGCTCGAGGGCGATACCCATCACACGATCCATCTCGATGCCGCCGGTGCGGCCGACTACCGGTCCGTCGTGGGGTTCTTTGCCAAGCAGCTGCTCAAGGATATGCGCCTCGTCGGCGGCTATGACGTGCTGTACGGCAAGGTCAAGACGTTCGTTCGTGAGTGCCTCTTTGAACCTTCACCGGTGGACCTTGAGGATGCGGTGGTCTTGAGGAACCTGTCCGAGCCGGATGCCGGGAAGATTCTGTTCGACGCCTTCAAGGCGGCGATCAACGCGTTAACCGTGAAGGAAACCGGCATCGCACGGATCGAGGATCGCATCCGTCTGCGCGAAACGCGTCCCTTCCGGACGGATGCGCGGCCGTACCTCGCGGCCAAGAAATCGATCTTCTCCAAGATCGTCGGAGAGCCCCATGCCGGCGGCTTCGAATTGGCGTTCGCACGGTTCCTGGACGACGCGCCGGATGTTGCCGCCTTCGGCAAGAACTACCTCGCGGTAGGCTTCAAGATCGATTACGTGAAGGCCGACGGAGACCCGTCGACGTATACGCCAGATTTCGTTCTCCGGACTGCCGACGGGACGGTCTGGGTCGTCGAGACGAAGGGCCGGGCGGAGCTGGATCTACCGCGAAAGATGGAGCGCCTGCGCCAGTGGTGTGAGGATGCCACCGAGGCGAGCCCGGAGGAGGGCGGTGTCATCTACCGTTTCCTTTATGTCGATCAGGAAGGCTTCGAGCGTCATCTCCCCAAGACGTTCGCCGCCCTGGCGGCGAGCTTTACCGACTACCAGGGAGATTGAGTATGGCTCGACCGCAAAAAGAAGCCTACGACCTGTCGGATGCCGAGAAGCGGGATCTCGTGCAGCTG
>Ga0307374_10006987_pt1 | contig 17426 bp, 14 predicted proteins | sample OX3MG_FD_202532 | JGI IMG/M metagenome (GOLD analysis project Ga0307374, IMG submission 202532) | Soil microbial communities from Risofladan, Vaasa, Finland - OX-3 | ecosystem: Environmental > Terrestrial > Soil > Coastal area > Acid sulfate soil | place: Finland: Risofladan, Vaasa | collected... | reverse complement strand
CGCCCCGGCCATGGACGCTTACTTTGCTGGACTGCACGAATTGTGGAATCGTGACGAGCCACCCTCGACCGACGAGGAACGGCAGCTGATGACGCGCTTTGGCATGGAGACCGTGTAGTCGCAAGACGGACCGCACGGTCGACCAACGGCAGGGAAAGTGGGCTGAAAGCAGATGGATGGCGAAGGGGATCACACCGAGCGGGAGTTCAAATTCGACGTGGGGCTGGACTTCGACCTGCCGGACCTTGGACACCTGGTCGGGAGTACCGAACGACTTTCGGATCTGACGCTGCGCGCCGTGTACTTCGACACCCGGGGGTTGCGACTGTGGCGTCGGGGTGTCACGCTGCGCCATCGCTCGGGGGAGGGTCCCGGCGATGGGTTCTGGACCCTCAAGTTGCCGGTTGCTGACCGCGGGAAGACGCTGGATCGCACCGAGCTGGCCTGGGCCGGCACCCGCTACCTGGTTCCGGCCGATGCGACGCGGATCCTGCGGGGGCTCACTCGAGAGGATCCCCTCGACCCCGTGGCCGAGCTGGCGACTGCGAGGCGCCGCCTGGTACTGCACGACCGGCAGGAGCGTCCACTGGCCGAGTTGGATGACGACATCGTGACCGTGATCGTGGGGGGCGAGCGCGGTCATCGATTTCGCCAGGTCGAACTGGAGCTGGCCAGTGCTCGACCGGAGGCCATGGACGGGATCCTGGCCGCACTCCATCGAGCGGGTGCTCTGCCCGGCGGCGAGCAGAAACTCGGAACCGCCCTGCGACTGGCCGGTCGCATAACCGATCCGCCTGATCCGCGGATCCTCACCAAGCGTTCCTCGATCGGTGACGTGGTCCGAGCGTTCATCGGCAACGACCTGGACCGCATGCTCCACTACGACTACCGATTGCGATTGCAGCCCTCGGATCCGTCGCCTCAAGACATCCATCAGGCACGGGTGGCAACCCGCCGACTTCGATCGGATCTCAAGCTTGTCGGTGACCGTCTCGAGCCCAAGTCGCTACGCCACCTCCTCGACGAACTCCAGTGGTTGGCGGGGAAGTTGGGTGCCGTTCGTGATGCGGATGTGCTGGCCTGCGACCATCTACCCGCAGGGCGTGAGACGACCGAGTTGCGCAAGGTCAGCACGGACGAGCGTCGGCGTGCGGCTCAAGACCTGACCGAGGTCATGGGAGGCAGCCGGTACCTGAGCTTGCTCGATCGGCTGGAGGTCGTCTCGGCTACACCCCCGTTCCGGAGGAGCCGCAGAAGGGGCGGGCCCGACGTGGCGGCGGTGGACGTCATGCCCGGTTTGGTGAGGCACCGTTGGGCAACCCTCCGCAGAGCGGTGCGCAAGGCTGGTCAACATCCGAGCGATGCACAACTTCACAAGATCCGGATTCAGGCCAAGCAGCTTCGATACAGTGCAGAGCTGGCCGGTCCCATCCTCGGAAAGCCCGCTCGTCGTATGAGCGACCGTGCGGAGGCAGTGCAGACGGTCCTCGGCGAGCACCATGACGCGGTGACCGCCGAACAGTGGCTTCTGCGCCAGGCGGGCATGGGCAGCCGCATGGTGGCGTTCTCCGCCGGCATGCTCGTCGCTGAGGAGCGTCACCGCCAGCGAGAGTTGGAGAGGGCCTGGCGACACGTCTGGGCCGAGTTGGATCACAAGAGGCTGGTTCGCAGCCTTCACTGACTGCTGAATCTCACTAACCGCAGGGCCGTGGCCGACTGCACCAACCGTCAGATCGAGTGTCGACAACCTCCTGCACCGACGGAGCGTGGGCGGTCAGGAGAGTGATTCGTCGAGCTCGCCGAGGGAGCGGATCAGGTCGAGGTTGGCGGCATAGTCGACAGGACACGCGATCACCGACACGGTGTCGGCAGCCAGGGCCGTTCGAAGGATTGGCAGCAACTGTGCCGCATCCGTGATCTCGTACCCGACCGCCCCGAAGCTCTCGGCGTAGGCCACGAAATCGGGATTGGTGAACGTCGTGTCCATGTTGTGGCCCAGCTCGAGATCCATCTTCCAGCTGATCAACCCGTAGGCCTCATCCACCCAGATGAGGATGACCATGGCGATGTGCTCGCGTAGTGCGGTCTCGATCTCCTGTGAGTTCATCAGGAACGCACCGTCGCCGGTGGCCACCAGCACTCGGGCGGCGGGGCGTGCGATCTTGGCCCCGATGGCGCCGGGCACGGTCCAGGCCATCGTCGAGAGACCGTTCGAGATCAGGCACGTATTCGGCGCATAGGTCGGGTAGAGCCGGGCCATCCACATCTTGAGTGCTCCGGTGTCGACCAGGACGATGTCGTCACGTCCCAGTGCAGCCCGGGTATCGGCGACGATACGGGCTGGCGCCATCGGGAAGCGGTCGTCGGCCCGACCCCGATCCAGTTCGTCGGCCAGCAGACCGCGTATCCCCACGCCGACGTGAGGATCGAAACGCCGATCGATGGCCGCGGCCAGGGCATCCAGGCTGTGCCCGATGTCGGCCTGCAGGCCGACGGACACGTTGTAGTTGCGATCGACTTCAGCGGGAAATCGGTGGATGTGGATGATGCCCTTGTCCCCACGAGGGTTGATCCGGACGGGATCGAACTCCTGGAGCTCGTAGCCCACGGTGACGATGACGTCGGCCTGGTCGAAGCCGAAATTGACATAGTCGTGACGCATGAATCCGATGGCCCCCAACGCCTGGGGGTGGTCGTCGGGGAAGACCCCCTTGCCGTGGAAGGTGGTGGCGACCGGCACGTTCAGCTTCTCTGCGAATCGGCGAAGGGCATCGCCGGCTCCCGCTCGGGCCGCACCATGGCCGGCCAGAACGATGGGATTGGTGGCCGTGGCCAGAATGGCGGCGGCCCGGTCGACCTGCTCACGTGACGGCCCGTCCGGGCGAGGTGCGTTGATGGCCAGCGGTTCGGCGTCGGCCGGGGCGACCGCCTTCTCCACGTCCTCCGGGACGGCCAGGTACACCGCTCCCGGCCGTTCGGTCTGCGCCAGTTTGAATGCCTTCCGGACCATCTCCGGAGCCGCACCGGGCGTGGCGATGAGGGCCGCCCACTTGGTCACGGGATCGAACATGGCCACCAGGTCCACACTCTGGTGCGACTCCTTGAAGCTGCGATCCATCCCGACCTGGGCGCTCAGCGCCACCAGCGGCGTCGAGTTGGTGGTGGCGTCGGCCACTCCGAGCAGGAGATTGATCGCTCCAGGGCCGAGCGTCGCAGAACAGACACCGGCTCGACCGGTCAACCGCCCGTAGGTCTCGGCCATGAAGGAGGCCGACTGCTCGTGGCGCACCAGGACGTAGCGGATCGACGATCGGGAGAGGGCTTCGATCAGGTGGATGTTCTCTTCACCCGGTATCCCGAACACATGGGTCACGCCCTCTTGCTCGAGGCACCGCACCATGAGTTCGGCCACGTTTCCCTGGGACGCGTTCACCGCCCTGACACTAGAAGACTGCCGGCCGGTGGCCGGCCTCTCTTGGCTCCGGGGGCCCAACCCGCATGACGGGGACTACTCGTACAACAGGACGCCACGGATGTTCTTACCGCCGAGCATGTCGGCGTAGCCCTGATTGACGTCTTCGAGCTTGTAGTTCTGCGTCACCATGTTGTCCAAGTCCAGCTGGCCCTGATCGTAGAGGCGCAGCAGGTGAGGGATGTCGTAACGCATGTTGGCGGAGCCGAAGATGGTGCCCACGATCTGCTTCTCGAGCAGGGTCAGCCAGGTCAGTGACAGGGTCACATCGGTCTCGGCCATCGGATGGATATTGGTGACTACCACCCGTCCCCGCTTGGCCACCAGTTGCATGATGGTCTCCATCAGTGCGCCGTCACCGATGCCCATGGTGCAGATGACTTTGTCGGCGTTCTTACCCCAGGTGACATCGTTGACCAGGGGAAGCGCCTCCTCGATGCTCGAGGCCGTATGGGTGGCACCGAATTTCTTGGCCATCTCCAGCTTGAACGGGACCGGGTCGATGGCGAAGATGCGCTCGGCGCCGGCGAGCCGGGCACCCTGGATGGCGGAGGCGCCGATGCCGCCGATGCCGATGACGACGACGTCATCGCCCGGCCTCACCTCTCCGGCGTAGACCGCGGAACCCCATCCGGTGGTGACGCCGCATCCAACCAGGCACGCCTTGTCCAGGGGGTAGTGGTCGAGGATCTTGACGCACGAGGCTTGGTTGACCACGGTGTGCTTCGCGAACGTGCCGAGGCACACCATGGTGTGCAGGTCCTCGCCATTCGAGGCGTGATGCCGGTGCGTGCCGTCGGACTGGGCGCCGAGCATCAGTTGGGCACCGACGTCGCACAAGCTCGAATGGCCCCGGGCACACGATGGGCACTTGCCGCAGGCCGGGACGAAGCCGAAGACGACATGGTCGCCCGGTTCCAGATCGTCGACGCCGGGCCCGACCTCCTCGACCACGCCGGCCCCTTCGTGGCCGCCGATGATCGGGTAGAGGCCGCCGAGGTCACCGGTTCGGAGATGCTCGTCGGAATGGCACATGCCGGATGCGGCGATCCTCACCAGCACCTCGCCGGTCTTGGGGGGGTCGAGTCGGATGGTCTCGACCTTCCAGTCGCCGCCCATCTCCCAGAGGATTGCTGCTTCGGTTTCCATGGTGTTCCCTTCGAGTCGGACCCTGTGCCTGGCGTCACCCGGCCCACGTGGGGATCGGGCATCCTCAACGGTAGCGGCACTCGACGGTGCCATGCCTCGTCGCATGCCGGCCACCCTCCCGATTTGGTGAAGAATCCAGGTGTTCCGGACCGAGGAGGGCCATGCGGATCGCCAACGTGAGGGGCCGGCTGGCCATCGTACCGGCCAGCATCGCCTCCATCCTCGACGCCGGTGTGGTCGAGGGCGTCGATGTGGAACGGGCCAGCGGCGGGCGGTTCGAGTCCGACCCCCAGGCCGTCTATCCCCGATGGGACGAGTTCGAGCCCTGGGCCAAGGAGGTATCGCTGGACCGACCCGATGTGGTGATCCGTCCGGAGGACCTGGGACCCGTCGTGACGCGCCCGGCCCAGGTCTTCGCCATCGGGCTCAACTACGCCGCCCATGCAGCCGAATCGAAGGTCGAGGCTCCGTCGTCACCTCCCACCTTCACCAAGTTCCCGACCTGCCTGGCCGGGCCGTTTTCTCCGGTTCCCCTCCCGGTGGGGAGCGTCGACTGGGAGGTCGAGTTGGTCGCCATCATCGGTCGGGAGGCACGGCACGTGACCCATGAGCGCGCCTGGGAGCACGTCGCCGGTGTCACGGTTGGCCAAGACATCTCCGAACGCCAGCTGCAGATGATGGGACCGGTTCCTCAGTTCAGCCTGGCCAAGTCGTTCCCGTGTTTCGGGCCCATCGGCCCGGCGCTGGTGACCGTGGACGAATTGGACGATCCGGATGATCTGGCCATTGGCTGTTCGATCGATGGCGAGTCGGTGCAGTCGGCCCGAACCGGCATGATGCTGTTCGACGTACCGGCATTGATCGCCCACCTGTCGTCGATCGTGTCGCTTCTGGCGGGGGATGTGATCTTCACCGGCACTCCGGGAGGAGTGGGAAAGGATCGCGACCCGATGCGGTTCCTCCGGGTCGGCGAGACCATCGAGAGCGAGATCGAAGGAATCGGCCGCTTGCGCAACGTCATGATCGCCTAGCGCGCGCGGCCGGGTCGCCGCCCGGTGTCATGGTGTCCGCGAGCTGCCACCCCGGCGGCTCTGAGGTGATACCACGACACTGGGCCTACGCTCGGCGAGGATCCCCGGTTGCCGCTGCGGCGGTCGTCGGGGGGCGACCGGTCCGGATCGGAGATGGCGGCGGTTGCCCGACCACGGCGCCGGAGGCGCGGTCAGCCGGTTGGCCAGCCAGTACACCGACGCTTCGTAGTTGACCCGCCATCCTCTGAATTCGGGCCAAGCCTCTTCGGCGCTCCGCTCCATGGGGAATCCGACGTCCCTCAGCATCTCGACCGCTTGATTGAACTCGTCGAATGTCAAGGTGATCGGACCCTCGGGGTTGGGGTCGGGGTCCACCTTCAGCCCCTGGACCGAGGCGATCCGGTTGACCGCGGTGAAACCCATGCGGAGGCACAGCCGGGCTTGTGATGAAGCAGTGCTCGGCGCCAGCGCCAGATGCATCGCCGCGCCGTCCATGACGGCCAGCAACCCGATCAGCCACGAGAACCATGCTTCTGGCGAACGGAACAGCAGCATCACCGGATAGGTGGTGTGGCTCTCGACCAGCTCCGCCGACCACGTCTCCCACGAAGCGTAGAAGTCGGGGAGGGTGTCGATGATCCCGACCAGCTGATGCCTGGCCAACACCTCGGGACCCCAGGCGGGAAGGCCGCCCCGGCTCTCGAGCATGGCCACCAGTGATTCCCGACGGTTGAATGCCGCGTACAGGGCGGGGAGGTAGGCGATCTGGAGGGCCACGATGACTACCCAGGTGGCCCCGGCCGCGATGTCCACCGCCGAGTTGGCCGGGCCGCTGAGGTCGATGGTCCCGACGGTGAACACCGCTCCGGTGGCTTGGATCAGCGCACTTCCCAACTGGTGGGTGGTGTGCTGGAGCATCAGCCCGTAACCGACGACAAAACAGAGGGCCCAGAACAGCAGCTGCGCCAACAAGGTGACCGGTGCCGTGGGCGCCAGGAGGGAATCCTTCTTCTCGTAGGTCTTGACCAGTCTCGACAGGGCGATGAACGCCACCTGCACTACCCGGTTGACCACGGCAGACAGACGTTGGAACCCCCGGGGCTCGCGGGGGAGCACGATGGTGAACAGGACACTGGCCGCGGTCAGCACCACGATGACCAGTCCGACAGCGAAGAGTCCGACGCTCACCGAGGCCACCCGCTCACCACGTCCACCCTCGGAAGGTCTCCGACCGGTCCCCGGGTCCGCTCACGCCGCCGATCGTACGCGATCGCATGGCCGCGGCATGCGACACCGATCGGGGGCACCCCTTGCGAGGATCAGGTGGCCTGCTGGACGGTGACCGTGACGCCCGGAAACTCACCGGCGGACGGCTCGGGGATGGCTGCCGCGCCGGAGCCACCGAACTGATTCTTCAGCTGCAGGACCGTGTAGAACTGCACGACCGGCCAGAACTGTTGTGGGGGAAGGCCCGACTTCTGGCAACCGTTGATGCCGAATTTGGCCAGGGTCGGGCTCACCAGGTGACTGGCCACCGCATAGCTGATCAGCCCGCCGCCCGATCGGATTCCTGTGCAGATGTCGGTGTAGGTGTTGTGACCCTCTCCGGAGATCTCGATCAGGGACTTCGGGCCGGCAAAGGAGGCATAGGTGTGCATGACCGAAGCCGGGGGCACGACGTCGTCTCCCTGTGCCCCGATCAACATCACCGGCTTCTTCGAGGGTGTTCCAACGGGCCCCACGGGCGCCCACCCGATAGCGGTGGCCACTCGCGGCCCGTCAAGAGCGTCGAACGCGGTACCCCCTCCGGCAGAGTGTCCAACCGCGGCAACCTCGTTCGGGTTGGCCGCACCGTGGAGGACCGAGGTCGGGTCGGAAGACGCTCGTTCCACGGCGGCGAGTGACGAGGCCATCACATTGGAGTCGAACGCCGCGGTGGGTTTGGTCTTCGTCCCGAGGGCCTGGGCGGCCAGGCCCCGTTCGTAGTAGTCGGCACTGACCACAACGAACCCCCACGAAGCGATGCCGGTGAGGAGCGTCGAGTAGTAGAGGCGCTCTCCGCCGTAGCCGTGACTGAAGAGCACGACCGGATAGGGCCCCTTCGTCGATGCCGGTGGATCGGCGTACGCGTCGACGACAGTCGTGGTGTTGTATCTGGCCGGCAAGATGCCCTGCAGCGCGGCGGGGAGGGTGGAGGCCTCCGTGTAGCTGAACCGTGTATGTCCGCTCAGGCTCTTCTGATCGGCGGGGTAGTACACCGTGGCGAACCGTTCCCCGAACGTCGGTCCCGCCGAGCCCAGATCGACGGTTGCCACCCCGACTGCATCGGGGCCGGGGTGCTGGTAGGGAGGGGGCAGCGCCGACGGTGCGCTCGACGAGCATCCGGCGAGCAGTGCTGTCGCAGCCAGAGCCGCGACCGTGGACCTTCGGATTGCGTTCAATCTTCCTCCCCCTGGTGAAACGGTCCACTGGGCCGATGACGGCTGCCTACGGCGGGATCAGTCTTCTACGGAACGGGTTGCTCCGCCCCAACGGCACCTCCAGAGCTACATCGTGGCGCAGGTTCCAGCCACCACCTCGATCCGGACGTCGTCCGAACTGAGGCGGAATCAGCTGGAGCCGAAGGCTGTTGCACGAGGACGTGGCAGTCGATTGTCCACCGACGGGCAGAGGAGAGCGCTGTGGCCGAAGTTGCCGACGTGACCGACATCTCCGGTGAGAACCAGTTCGAGCTGACGGTCGACGGTCACACCGCAATGCTGGTCTATCGAATAGACGGCAATTCCTTGGTCCTGATCCACACGGAGGTGCCCGATGAGCTCGCCGGTCAGGGCATCGGAGGAACGCTGGTGCGAGCGGCCATCGAGCGGTCCACCCGCGACGGATTGACGATCGTCCCCCGCTGCCCCTTTGCCCGACGGTGGCTCGAGCGGCATCCCGATGAGATCGGAGGTGTCGGCATCGATTGGTAGGCAGGTCGGTAGGGCCGGCACGCCGGGCCCGTACCAGCCCGACGCCGGTCCGTGGACGGGTCTCCGACGGTAGACACTAGAACCAGTTCTATACTCTGATTGTCGGAATCGGGTCGCCCAGCGACCTGAGGCCGCCCAGCAGACCCGCTTCCTCATGCAACAACACGAGTTCGAGACCTCCAGAGGGGATCCACCATGGCACAACCAGTGATCGTCGAAGCAGTGCGTACGCCCATCGGGAAGCGCAACGGATGGATGTCTGGATTCCATCCCGCCGAGCTGTTGGGCCACGCTCAGGTGGAACTGGTCAAGCGGTCCGGAGTCGACCCGGGTGCGGTGGAGCAGGTTGTCGGAGGTTGCGTCACCCAGGCTGGCGAGCAGGGATCGAACGTGACCCGCACGGCGTGGCTCAGTCAGGGACTTCCCTACGAGACGGCTGCCACCACCGTCGACTGCCAATGTGGCTCGGCGCAGCAGGCCAACAACTTCGTTTCCAACCTGATCAGCGCCGATGCCATCGACGTGGGCATCGCGTGCGGCGTCGAGGCGATGAGCCGGGTCGGACTCGGCGCCAATGTGTTCAACGGACCAGGCAAGTCCCGTCCGGCGGAGTTCCCTTGGGACATGCCCGACCAGTTCGGAGCGGCGGAACGGATCGCAGAGAAGTACGGCATCACTCGAGACGATGTCGACTGGCTCGGATTCGAGTCCCAGCGGAAGGCTGCCGTGGCCCAGGCCGAAGGTCGGTTCGACCGGGAGATCGTCCCGCTCGAGGCGCCACTGCCCGGACCCGATGGCCCGACCGGTGAGAAGACCCTCATCAGCAAGGATCAGGGTCCACGTGATACCACCCGCGAAGGACTGGCCAGCCTCAAGCCGGTGCTCCCAGACGGGATGCATACGGCGGGGAACAGCTCACAGATCTCCGACGGTGCCGCCGCCGTGCTGTGGATGTCGCAGAGCAAGGCCGGCGAGGTCGGTCTTCGCCCCCGCGCCCGGATCGTGGCCCAGACACTGATCGGCTCGGATCCGTACTACCACCTCGATGGTCCGGTCGCCGCTACCACTGACGTTCTCCGCAAGGCGGGGATGACCATGGCCGATATCGACATCTTCGAGGTCAACGAAGCCTTCGCCTCAGTGGTCATGTCCTGGGGCAAGACCCACCAGGTCGACTGGGACAAGGTCAATGTCAACGGCGGCGCCATCGCGCTGGGCCACCCGGTCGGCTCGACCGGCGCACGCCTGATCACCACGGCCCTTCACGAACTTGAGCGGACGGACAAGAACCTGGCCCTCATCACCATGTGCTGTGGTGGCGCGCTCGCCACCGGGACCATTATCGAACGGATCTGAGCCAACGAGGCTCCCCGGCCGCATCCGGCTGCTGGCGGGCCTGCCGTGGCGTTACATCGGCCACCTCAACTAGAAGTGGGAGATGGCTGTCTTCTCCACCTGTCCCAAACCCAAGCTCCTGATGCCGGCCATTGCCGCCATTGCCCTGCTGACGGTGGTCGGGTCGCAGACGTTCGCGAATGCCGCCGGCGTTCCACGGCCCGGCGCGGTGTCCTCCCGACCCTCGGTGGCAACCGCCTCGGACTGGACCACGTTCGATCATGACTCGTTGCGGACAGGAGTGGATGCCTCAGGCAACTCGTTCTCGACGGCCACAACCGCCTGGACGTCGCCCAATCTCGATGGTCAGCTCTACGGACAGCCGCTCGTGGCCACCGGCCGGGTCTTCGCTGCCACCGAGAACGACACCGTCTATGCCTTGGCTGCCGACACCGGCCAGGTGCTCTGGTCGAACCACGTGGCCACCCCCTTTGATCCCTCGACGGTCGCCGGCCTGTGCGGGAACATCCACCCCACGGTCGGGATCACCGGCACCCCGGTCATCGATGCTGCACGATCGGAGATATTCGTGGTGGCCACGGTGGCGTCGGGTGCCAATGCCGCCCACGTACTCGTCGGATTGGACATCTACACCGGGTCGGTGGAGCTCAGCGACCCGGCCGGCTCCAACCCGGCCTACCAACTGCAGCGGGCCTCCCTGGGTCTCACCGCCGGCCGAGTCATCGTCGGTCTTGGCGGCAACTCCGGTGACTGCGACCCCTACCACGGGTTGGTGGTGTCGGCTCCCGAGGACGGTTCGACTCCATCCGTCTTCACCGTGGCGAATCAGGCCGGCGACAGTCAGGGAGCGGTCTGGATGGGTGGAGCTGCTCCCTCCATCGATGCCCAGGGAAACATCTGGCTGGCGACCGGCAACAGCGCCCACACCAGCTCCGGCGACGCCTATGACCAGAGCGACAGCGTGCTCAAGCTCAGTCCGACCATGCAGCTTCTCGACTCGTTCGCCCCGCCAGGGTGGTACACCGACAACGGCTCGGATGCCGACCTCGGCTCGACCACTCCGGCCCTCCTCCCCAACGGCCTGGTCTTCGAGGTGGGCAAATCACAGGTCGCCTACGTGCTCGACCAATCCAATCTCGGCGGCATCGGGGGCCAGGCGGCGCTGACTAATGGCTTCTGCTTCGCCGATGGTGGTTCCGCCGACCTCAACGGCACCCTGTTCGTCCCGTGCAGCGGTGGCATCCGTGCGGTGACGGTGACCTCGAGTCCGCCGGCTGCATCGTGGACGGCCTCGACGGGCTTGGCCCACGGCTCGCCGATCGTCGCCGGAGGGCTGGTGTGGTCGATCGGGGGCGGCAACCTCTACGCGCTGAATGCCTCCACCGGCGTGGTGGCCCGGCAGTTCGCCATCGGGGGGTCCTCGTCCTCGTTCCCCTCGCCGTCGGCGGCTGACGGTCTCGTCCTGGCGCCGTCCTCGACACAACTCCATGCGTTCGTGGGGCCTGCCGGCCTGCCGGGCGCCCCCCAGGCCCCTCCGGCTCGACCCGGGTACTGGCTGGTGGCTTCCGACGGTGGTCTCTTCTCCTTCGGTGGGGCCGCATTCCACGGTTCGACCGGGGGGATGACGCTCAACCGCCCCATCGTCGGTCTGTCGTCCACCCCTGACCACGGTGGCTACTGGCTGGTGGCGTCCGACGGAGGCCTCTTTGCCTTCGGCGACGCCGCCTTCTACGGCTCGACCGGGGCGATGCGGCTCAACCGCCCCATCGTGGGCATGGCCGCCACCCCCACCGGTGGGGGCTACTGGCTGGTGGCGTCCGACGGCGGCATCTTCGCCTTCGGCGACGCCGCTTTCTACGGATCGACCGGGGCCATCCCGCTCAATCGTCCTATTGTCGGCATGGCCGCGACCCCTGACGGCAGGGGCTACTGGTTGGTGGCGTCCGACGGTGGGGTGTTCGCCTTCGGCGATGCCGTGTTCAGCGGCTCGACAGGTGGCCAACATCTGAACCAACCGATCGTGGGCATGGCCGCCGATCCCACCGGCAACGGCTACTGGTTGGTGGCCTCTGATGGCGGCATCTTCGCCTTCGGCCGGGCCCCGTTCGAGGGCTCGACCGGAGCGATCCGACTCAACCGCACCATCGTGGGCATGGCCGCCACCCCCACCGGCAACGGCTACTGGCTGGTGGCCTCCGACGGCGGTGTCTTCGCCTTTGGGGACGGGCCGTTCGAGGGCTCGACCGGTGGTACGGCGCTCAACCGGCCGGTCGTCGCTCTGGGCAATGGCACGTCGCTGCCCTGAAGCGCCGGATGGCTTCGGGGTGGTTCAGGTGCGATGATCGCTGGGGTTGAAAGTAGAATGCGTTCTAGTTGAGAACTCCGCCAGCGGCTCGCGGGTGGAGCCGATCGATGCACAGCGTGCTGGCAACGCGGGTCTCCAAGGGGACCGAGCACGTGAGCGCGACCCGAACAAAGGAGCACCGTGACCGGAACCGAACATCTGACGTACGAGCGTGTTGGCTCTACCGCGGTGGTGACCATGAACCGGCCCGAGGCCAAGAACGCGCTGTCCGGTCCCATGCTGGTGGGCATGGTCGACGCCTGGATGGAGATCGACTCCAACGATGACATCCGGTGCGCCATCCTCACCGGCGCCGGCGGTACCTTCTGTGCGGGGATGGACCTGAAGTCGATGTCCGGGCCGGGCAACGACTCCGTCAAGGAACGGATGGCCGAGGACCCCGATCTCCATTGGAAGGCACTGCTCCGCCACTACTCGCTGAAGAAGCCGTTGATCGCCGCGGTCGAGGGATGGGCCGTGGCCGGAGGCACAGAGATCCTGCAGGCCACCGACGTCCGGGTCGCTGGTGAAGGGGCCAAGTTCGGGGTGTTCGAGGCGCGCCGCGGCCTGTTCCCGCTCGGAGGGTCGACCGTCCGCCTTCGTCGGCAGATCCCCTTCACGGTGGCCATGGACCTGCTGCTCACGGCGCGGGAGGTGTCCGCCCACGAGGCGAAGGAGATCGGGCTGATCGGCCGCGTGGTGCCCGACGGAACCGCTCTCGAAGCGGCCCTCGAGATCGCCGAGGTGATCGGGGCCAACGGGCCACTGGCCGTGGAGGCCATCAAGGCATCGGTGAAGGCGACCGAGGGCGTGCCCGAGGAGGAGGCGCTCAAGATGGAGTTGGAGTTCGGCTGGCCGATCTTTGCGACCGAGGATGCCAAAGAGGGGCAGAAGGCCTTCGCTGAGAAGCGGGCGCCCAACTACCAACGCCGGTGAGCAGCCCCGAAGCCTCGGTGCCGGACGGAGATGGTCGGCGTGATGACGACCCTCGCCGGCGATTGGCAGCAGCGCTGCGCCCGATGATCGCCATGACGGTGGCCGGAGTGCATGAGGACGGCAAGGTGGAAGAGGCGGCCGAGGCCATCGAAGCCGTCTCCCACCGGCTGGCGCAGCATGCCGGACCGGGCCGGGCCCCCCGGATGTTCCCCGACATCAGGCGACCCCCGCAGGACTTCTTCCCGACCAGCCCGATCTCCGGCATGATCAATCCGATTGCGCCCCCGGTGCTCGTCACCGTGGTCGACGGTGTCGAGGGGGGCCCTCGCGAGATCCTCGCTCAGGTCAACTTCGACTACCCGTACGAGGGTCCGCCGACCTGCGTTCATGGAGGAGTGATCGCCGCCACCTTCGACGAGATCATGGGTGCGGCGAACATGGTGGCTGGACATCCCGCCATGACCGGCACCCTCACCATCCGCTATCGCAAACCCACGCCGCTCTGCACCGATCTGCGCATCGAGGCCCGGTGCCTGGGACACGAGGGGCGCAAAGTTCGCACGTGGGCCGGCATGTATGACGGGGATCTGTTGACCGCAGAGGCGGAGGGCGTCTTCATCGAGGCCGATCCGGCGCGGTTTCTGGCCATGGCCGAGGAGAACGCCGACCGCTCCGATCCGACGACCGTCGAGATCATGCGGGCGGAGGCGGCGAGAGCGGGGGCAGCATCCGACGTGCCGGGCTCCCTCGATCTGGGGGCCGGTCCGCCGGATTGAGAAGTCGCCCGGCACGGTTGTCGGCCGGCGTCGGCCGGCCCTCATCCGCCGACCGGATCTCAGATCTTCTCGCGGCCCTCCCAGTAGGGATCCCGGAGCTTGCGCTTGTAGAGCTTGCCGTTGGGATCCCGGGGCATGGCGTCGGTGAAGTCGATGGACTTGGGGGTCTTGAACTTGGCGAGCCGACCCGAGCTGTACTCGAGGATTTCGGCCGCCAGCTCGTCGGAGGGCTCGACCCCTTCGGCCGGCTCGATGACGGCCTTGATCTCCTCGCCCCAGTCATCGTGGGGTATGCCGAAGACGGCGACGTCACCAACCTTGGGGAACCCGAGGAGAACGTTCTCGATCTCGGCCGGATAGATGTTCGCCCCGCCGGAGATGATCATGTCGATCTTGCGGTCACGGAGGAAGAGGTAGCCGTCCTCGTCGATGAGGCCGACGTCGCCCACCGTGAAGAATTTGCCGATGCGGTTGCTTTCGGTCTTCTTCTTGTCCTTGTGGTAACTGAAGTCGCCGGTCTGCATGGACATGTAGACGGTGCCGATGGTGTTGGGTTCCTCGAGCCGGTTCCCCTCATCATCGAAGATGGCGATCTCCGAGATCGGCCACGCTTTCCCGACCGTGCCGGGCTTCTCCAACCACTCTTCGGCGGTGACCAGGGTTCCCCCTCCCTCCGAGGCGGCGTAGTACTCGTCGATGGCGTTTCCCCACCACTCGATCATCTGGTACTTGACGTCGACCGGACAGGGTGCGGCAGCGTGGATCATGTGCTCGAGGGAGGACAGGTCGTACTTGGCGCGGGTCTCCTCCGGCAATGCCAGCAGCCGGTGGAACTGGGTTGGCACCATGTGGGAGCTGGTCACCTTGTACTTCTCGATGAGTTGCAGCATCTCCTCGGGGATCCACTTGTCCATCAGCACGACCGTGTGGCCGAGGTGGATCGACGCACCCGAGTAGCGCATCACCGCGGTGTGGTAGAGAGGCGAGCCCACGATGTGGACGCTGGACCCCTCGGGTTGGATGCCGAAGAGGAAGAGGATGCCCGACAGGCCGAGTGCCGCTTCCTCGGGTGTGGCCCCACTGAGCGGGCGGAAGACGCCCTTCGGATTGCCTGTGGTCCCCGAGGTGTAGTTCATGACGTCGCCGATGGTCCGGTCGGCCGGGTCGGTGGTGGGCTGGTTGTCCCGCATGGCGGCGAACGAGCCGAATCCGACGATCTCCCCTACGGCGAAACAGACGGACGAGGGGAGTTCGGCCTCCTCTGCGGCGTCCAGCGCAACCTCGGTGAAGCGCTCATGGGCCACGAACGCCTTGGCTTCGGAGTCCTTCAGAATGTAGGCCACCTCCGGCCCGATCAGGTGGTGGTTGATCGGTACCAGGTACCAGCCGGCCTGCAGTGCGGCCAGGTAGAGCTCGAACATCTCCACGCCATTTGGTAGCAGCGTGGCGACGACGTCTCCGGGCCGGAGGTTGAGGTTCCGCAGTCCGTGTACGACCTGGTTCGTGCGGCCCAGGAGCTGGGCGGCTGTGTACTCGGTCCCGTCGGGGGCGACGAGTGCCAAGTGTTCGGGGTGCTCATGGGCCAGTGCCCAAAATCCAAGATCGCCCATGGTGATCAACTTCCCTCTACGCCGATTGTCGACGGATTCGTGCCGGATGGTTGTTCCGGTGGCTGTCGGACGGGTACGAGAAACCGCGCTCGCCGATGCCATTCGGGGGTGGGCACGTCAGGTGGCGCCGACCCGCTGGGGACGCTAGAACAGGTTCTCGTATTTGGTCAACCGTCGCTCCGTTCGTGGCCGGCCCGCCGGGCCCGGTGAGCGGCAGTTCGGCCATTCGTGCGGACATGCTCCCGGTGAGGATGATGTCCGGACGGCACCGTGATGCAGCACAGGATTTCATCGAGGACAGAGAGAGCATCGAGGACAGAGAGAGGCAGTGCAATGAGTGAGTTCCTTCAGGGCAAGATCGTAGCCATCACCGGCGCCGGGGGCGGGATCGGTCGCGCTGTTGCCTTGGCCGCAGTGGCCGAGGGAGCCCGGGTCGTGGTGGCGGACATCGGCGTGGGTCTGGCCGGCGAGGACCCGAAGAGTGAGGTGGCCGAGGCACTGGTGGCAGAGATCGAGAACGCCGGCGGTGAGGCGGTGGCTGTGGGGGAGAGTGTGACCACCCTCGACGGGGGCGAGAAGATCATCGGCACCGGGATGGAGCGGTGGGGCCGGATCGATGGCGTGGTGGCCATCGCCGGCATCCTGCGCGAACGGATGCTCTTCAACATGGCCGAGGACGAATGGGATGCCGTCATCGAAACCCACCTCAAGGGCCACTTCACGGTGTTTCGGGCCGCCTCGGCGATCATGCGCAAGCAGGAGGGCGGCGGCTCACTGGTGGCATTCACCTCCGGCGCCTTCGCTGGAAGCGTGGCCCAGGCCAACTATGCCGCGGCCAAGGGCGGCATCGTTTCACTGGTCCGATCGGCCGCAGCCGGTCTCAACCGGTACGGAATCACGGCCAACGCCGTGGCGCCGGTAGCCCGAACGCGGATGTCGGCCAATGTCCCGATGGACCTGGCCGAGATGGGCGATCCCGAGGACGTGGCCCCATTGGTCGTCTACCTGTTGTCGGATCAGGCCAAGCACGTCACAGGCCAGGTATACACCTCGGTCGGGTCGAAGATCGCGGTGTGGAACCAGCCCCGCGAGGTACGGGCAGTGTATGCCGATGGGAGGTGGACTCCCGAGCAGATCGCCACCCGGTTGGACTCGACCGTCGGTCAGGAGCGCATGCCGCTTCTCGATCAGCTCGAGGCGTATCGGAAGGCCGCTGAGGCCAAGGCCGCTGATGAGGCAACGAAGGGGTCGTAGATCCGGCCCTCATGAATCGCTGGGCACGCACCTCATGAATCGCTGAGCACACAGAACTCGTTGCCCTCGGGATCGGCCAGCACGACCCAGTCCGCGCTCCCGTCCTGACCCACGGACACCGGAGTGGCGCCCAGCCTCTCGAGCCGGACGACTTCCCGCTGCTGGTCATCCGGTCGCAAGTCGAAATGGATGCGGTTCTTCACCGACTTCGGCTCGGGAATGGCGAGAAAGAGCAGTGGGCTGACCAATCCGTCGTCAGGGTGGCCACGTCCCGGCTCCAGCCACACATCGCCTTCCTCATCGACCCGCGGCTGCCATCCGAGCACGTCCGACCAGAACGCCGCCAGCGATTCCGGATCTTCGGCGTCGATCGTGATCGTCTCGATCGTGAGTGTCATAGGGGTGCTCTCCTCGTCGCTCGTGCTGAAGGACGTCCTCGCGTGCCGTTGCTGCCAGCCCCGCCTCCTGCCAGTGTGCCCCGTTCGGCGCATTGCCAGCCGACCCATGTGTCTTTGTGAGCGAGGGG
>Ga0307374_10006986_pt1 | contig 17428 bp, 14 predicted proteins | sample OX3MG_FD_202532 | JGI IMG/M metagenome (GOLD analysis project Ga0307374, IMG submission 202532) | Soil microbial communities from Risofladan, Vaasa, Finland - OX-3 | ecosystem: Environmental > Terrestrial > Soil > Coastal area > Acid sulfate soil | place: Finland: Risofladan, Vaasa | collected... | reverse complement strand
CGGACGATGAGGACGTAATCGTGGCCCGGCGCTACCACGTCGAGGCGCGCGTCCCAGACCTCGCGGAGCTGCCGCTTGATGCGGTTCCGCTCTACGGCGCCGCCCGCTGCGCGCGGCACGGCGAACCCGATCCGCGGCGCGGCCGGCTCTTCCTGCGGCAGCCAGTAGAGGACGAGGTACCGCGAGGAGACCGAGCGGCCGCGGCGATGCACCGCGTCGAAGTCCCTCGACCGGGACAGGCGGTTGGCGCGCTTCACCGTGTCAGCTTAGTCCTGGGTCAGCTTGGTGCCCGTGCGTCAGGCGGAGAGCTTCGTGCGGCCCTTGCCGCGGCGGCGCTTGAGGATCGCGCGGCCGGCCTTCGTCGACATGCGCGCACGGAAGCCGTGCTTGCGCTTGCGGCGGCGGACATTTGGCTGGTAGGTGCGCTTCACGGGAGACGAAAGGCTCGGTCTTTGCCAGAAAAATCCCCGCCGAGGGCGGGGCGTCGCGGCAGTATAGCCAGCGTTCGGCGCTCCCTCGTCCACTGGTTTATCCACAGGCGGAGAGCGCGGAGACAAGCCGTTGGAGTGAGTTTCCCCCACGACTTTCCACACCTGTGGAGGGATTCTGACGGTCCCGAAACTCCCTGCAAATCGCCGAAGTTTGTCCCTCGGAGAGGCGCTGTTATGCTCGCAGTCGGCTGTCGGAGGAGGGTCGGAACAAGCAGTGGAAGACCAAATCGAGCTGTCTGCGGAGAACCTTTGGAGTGAGATCTCCGCACGGCTCCAGGAGGCCCTGAACGACGGCACCTACGGGAAGTGGTTCGGCGGCGTCCGCACCCTCGAGCTCGAAGGCGAGACGCTCGTCCTCACCGTTCCCGACGAGCTTTCACGCGACTGGATCGACCAGCACTTCCGCGGCCTACTGCACGCAGCGGTGCGCGACGTGACCGGAAGCGACCGGCCGCTCGAGCTGCGCGTCGCCGAAGTGGGCGAGCCGGAGCACGGGTCGCGGCAGGACGGCGTCCTTCCCATGGTCCAACGGCTACCGAAGCGGCCCGAGAGCGGCGGTTTCAAGGCGAAGTACACGTTCGACTCGTTCGTGATCGGCTCGTCGAACCGGTTCGCGCACGCCGCGGCGCTCGCGGTCGCCGAAGCGCCGGCGCAGGCGTACAACCCGCTCTTCATCTACGGGAGCACCGGTCTCGGGAAGACGCACCTCCTCCACGCGGTCGCGCAGTACGTGAGCGAGCACTCGTCGGCGCTGTCCGTTCGCTACGTCACGAGCGAGGCGTTCGTCAACGACTTCATCAACTCGCTCCGCGACAAGTCGCGCATCGAGGGCTTCAAGCAGCGCTACCGCACGTACGACCTGCTCCTCATCGACGACGTCCAGTTCTTCGAGGGCAAGGAGCGCTTCCAGGAGGAGTTCTTCCATACCTTCAACACGCTCTACGAGGCCGGCTCCCAGGTCGTGCTCTCGTCGGATCGTCCGCCGCGCGACATCGCGACGCTCGAGGAGCGGCTCCGCAGCCGCTTCGAGTGGGGACTCATCACCGACATCCAGCCGCCCGACCTCGAGACGCGCATCGCGATCCTCCGCCGCAAGGTGAAGGTCGACGGGATCAACATCCAGGACGAGCAGGTGATGACGTTCATCGCCGGCCGCGTCTCGACGAACATCCGCGAGCTCGAGGGCGCGCTCACCCGCGTCGTCGCCTTCTCGTCCTTGACCGGGCGGCCGATGACGGTCGAGCTCGCGCAGGACGTACTCCGCGACGTGTTCCCTCAGGGCGAAGCGGCCGAAGTATCGATCAAGCGGATCCAGGATCTCGTCGCCGAGCGGTTCAGTCTCACCCTCGAAGAGCTCTGCGGCGACCGGCGCTCCCAGAACATCGTCTATCCGCGCCAGGTCGCGATGTACCTCTCGCGCGAGCTCACCGACTCGTCGCTCCCAAAGATCGGCAAGGAATTCGGCGGTCGCGACCACACGACGGTCATCCACGCCACGTCGAAGATCTCGCGCTTGATCCGTGAGGACAGGTCTGTGTACAACCTTGTGCAGGAACTCACCGCACGTGTGAAGCAGGTCCGCTGACGCTTCGCCGCTGTGGATGCGCGCAGATCCTCCACAATGACCCTCCACACGCCAACCGCCCTGACCGCGCCACAGACGACCGTTTCCCCCGCCGTCCACACCACCTATTACTTCTATGAGGACATTTAGATGATCGAGAGTGAAACAACAGTCGGCGCAGACCTGAGGATCACCTGTTCGAAGGAGGAGCTCGTGCATGGCCTCTCCACCGTGTCGCGGGCGCTGTCGACGCGGACGGCGATCCAGATCCTCTCCGGGATCCTGCTCGACGCGAGTGGGAGCGAGTTGCGGCTCGCTGCGACGGACATGGAGCTCTCGATCCGCGCGGCCGTGCCGGCGCAGGTGCAGGGAGAAGGATCCATCGTCCTTCCTGGTCGTACGCTCGTCGACATCGCGCGGCTGCTGCCGGCTGACGAGGTGACGCTCGAGCACCGCGCCTCAGAATCGGTCGTCCATGTCTCCTCCGGCACGGCGAGCTACACGCTGCAGACTTTCAACGCCGAGGACTTCCCTCGCCTACCCGAGGTCGGCAAGACGCCGATGTTCACGGTCGAGCGCGCGCCGCTGCTCGAGACGATCAATCGCGTCGCCCGCGCCGCTTCGCGCGACGAAGCGCGCCCGGTGCTGACCGGAGTCCTCGTCCAGTTCGCCGGCGACAAGCTCGTCATGGCCGCGACCGACTCGTACCGTCTCGCGGTGAAGGAGACGTCGCTCGGCAGGGCAGCCGCGGATCTCGAGGCGATCATCCCGAGCCGCGCGCTGCTCGAGCTCGCGCGCATCGCCGGCGACGCGGACGAGATCGGCGTGGGTGTGCAGGAGAACCAAGTCATCTTCTCGGCGGGCGACGTATGGCTCGCGTCGCGGCGGATCGACGGCCAGTTCCCCAACATCCGCCAACTCCTGCCCGAGGCGTTCGAGTACGAGCTGACGATTCCACGGCTCGAGCTTCTCGACGTCGTCCGTCGCGCCGGCGTGATGATCCAGCGCGCCACGCCGCTCCACCTCCGCTTCGCGGAAGGCGAGCTCACGGTGTTCGCGCGGACGCAGGAGGTCGGCGAGTCGCGCGAGTCGATGCCGGTGCCGTTCGTCGGCGACACGCTCGAGATCGGCTTCAACGCCGAGTTCCTCCGCGACGGGATCGACGCCATCGAGGGCGACGACGTGAAGTTCAAGCTCATCAGCCCACTGCGCCCGGCGGTGCTCGAGGGAGTGGACGGGGACTTCACGTACCTCGTCATGCCGATCCGCCTGCCGGGCTGAAGGCCCTGGCCCAAAGGGCAGGGTCCGGCTGATCGTCTCTAGCGTCTCTCTCCGCAGCTTCCGGTCGTACGAGCGGCTCGAGTTGGCGGTGCGGCCGGGTCTCGTGCTCGCGGTCGGTCCGAACGGCGTCGGGAAGACGAATCTCCTCGAGGCGATTCACGTCGCGACGCAGGGCTTCTCCCCGCGCACGCGCGCGGACGCACAACTCGTTCGTTTCGGCGACGACGGGGCCCGCGCGGCGGTGACCGGGCACCGCGGCGAGGTGGGGATCGAGATCGAGCTGACGATCCGGCCGGGAGAGGGGAAGCGCGCGCGGCTGAACGGCGCCCAGTTGCGAGCCGCGGAGCAGCTGCGATCCGCTGTCTCGACGCTCGTGTTCACCCCCGACCGCCTCGGCGTGGTGAAAGGCGCCCCGGCCGCGCGCCGCGCGTACTTCGATCGCGTGCTCGGCCGGCTCCTGCCGGCGCGCGCGAACCTCTCCGCCGAGTACGGCGCCGCAGTCGCGCAGCGGAACGCGGCGTTGCGGCGCGCGGCGAGCGGCTATTCGAGCCGTGGGGCGGTCGAGCCGTGGAGCGACCGCGTCGCGACGCTCGGCGCCGAGCTCGTCACAAGCAGGATCGAGGCGATCGAGATCCTGTCGCCGGCGTTTGCTGAGCGGGCCGGCGAGCTCGGGCTGCCGGAGGCCGCGATCCGCTACGAGGGCGATCCGCCGACACGCGAGGCGCTCGATGCGGTGCTCGCGCGCGATCTCGAGCGGGGCACGACCTCGCTCGGGCCGCACGTCGACGACGTGCTTCTCTCCTCCTCCGCCCGCGACCTCCGCAGCTTCGGCTCACAGGGAGAGCAGCGGCTCGCGCTCCTCGCGCTTCTCCTCGCGGAAGCGGAGGCGATCACCGCGCGGAGCGGGGTGCCGCCGCTCCTCCTGCTCGACGACGTCCTCTCCGAGCTCGACCCGGCGCGGCGGCTGCTCCTTGCCGAGCGCGTGCGCGTCGCAGGACAGGCGCTCATCACGGCGACGGACGCGGCGATGCTGCCGGCGGATCCGGACCAGCTCCTCGAGGTCACGCCGGGCGCGGCCGTCGAGGCGGGACGCTGATGGAGCCTGTCGGCGAGGGCATCCGCGGCGAGTTGCACCGCCTCGGCATCGACAGCTCGGCCGGCGTGGATCAGAACGACGCGTGGCTCGCGGCCGTCGGTCCGGAGATCGCCCGCAACGCCTGGCCGGCACGAACGCAAGCCGACGGGACGCTCGTCGTCCATGTCCGCGACGCGATCTGGGGATTCGAGCTGAGCCAGCAGGCTCCGGAGATCTCCACCCGCCTTCCCGGCCGGCCGCGGCTGCGTTTCGTGCCCGGGCCTCTGCCGGAGGACGCCCCCGGCGAGGCGTTGCCCTCATCCCCGGCGCCGTCGCCGGAGCAGGTGCGGGAGGCCGACGAGATGGCCGCTTCGATCGACGATCGGGAGCTGCGTGAATCTGTCGCAAAAGTGATAAAAGCGGCGCTCGTTCGCACTCCGGACGACCGGCCGTTCTGATACACTTCTCTCAGCCCGCAAATGCGTTATTTGCAGGGCTTTTTTCATGACCGAAACAGACTACACCGCTAAGGACATCACGGTCCTCGAGGGTCTCGAGGCGGTCAGATTGCGCCCCGGCATGTACATCGGGACGACCGGCGCCAGGGGTCTCCATCACCTCATCTACGAGGTCGTCGACAACTCCGTCGACGAGGCCCTCCAGGATCGAAACGAGCGCGTCGATGTGACGCTCCATCCGGACAATTCCGTCACGGTCGTCGACTTCGGCTCGGGCATTCCCGTCGACATGATGGCCGAGCAAGGCCTGCCGGCACTCACGGTCGTGATGACGAAGCTCCACGCGGGCGGCAAGTTCGGCGGCCACGGCTACAAGGTCTCAGGCGGCCTGCACGGTGTCGGCATCTCCGTCGTGAACGCGTTGTCGGAGTGGCTGACGGCCGAGGTGCGCCGGGACGGGAAGGTCTACCGGCAGGAATTCGCGCGCGGGATCCCGCAGGGCGACATGGAGGTCGTCGGCGAAGCAGACACGACCGGCACGACGATCACGTTCATGCCCGACAGCGAGATCTTCGAGGAGATCGAGTGGTCGATGGAAACGCTCTCGCAGCGCCTGCGCGAGACGGCGTTCCTCACGCGCGGCCTGCGCATCACGCTGACGGACGACCGCGCCGGGGGCGAGCGGGTCGAGTTCCACTACGAGGGCGGCATCCGCGACTTCGTCGCGCACATCAACGAGGCGAAGGATCCGATCCACAAGCACATCGTCTACTTCGACGGCGAAACCGAGCTCGGAGCGGTCGAGGTCGCGATGCAGTGGAACAACAAGTACGTCGAGTCGGTCTTCTCGTTCGCCAACAACATCAACACCCACGAGGGCGGTTCGCATCTCTCCGGTTTCAACGCGGCCCTGACGCGCACGCTGAACAAGTACGCGCGCGACAAGGCGCTGCTGAAGGAGAAGGAGGACAACCTCGAAGGCGAGGACGTGCGCGAGGGTCTCGCAGCAGTCATCTCCGTCAAGTTGCAGGAGCCGCAGTTCGAGGGTCAGACGAAGACGAAGCTCGGCAACCCGTGGGTGCGTGGCTTCGTCGAGCAGACGGTGAATGCGCGCCTCGCCGAGTTCCTCGAGGAGAACCCAACCGACGCGAAGCAGATCATCATGAAGGCGATCTCCTCGGCGCGGGCTCGCCAGGCGGCGCGCAAGGCGCGCGACCTGACGCGGCGCAAGGGCGCGTTCGGGGGCGGTATGGCGAAGAAGTTCGCCGACTGCCAGATTCGCGACCCGGAGCTGACGGAGCTCTTCATCGTCGAGGGCGATTCCGCCGGCGGCTCTGCAAAGCAGGCCCGCGACAAGTCGAACCAGGCGATCCTGCCTCTGCGCGGGAAGATCATCAACAGCGAGAAGAACCGGATCAACAAGGTGCTCTCGAACGCCGAGATCCAGTCGCTTGTGCAGGTGATCGGCACCGGCATCGGCGACGAGTTCGACATTGCGAAGCTTCGCTACCACCGGATCATCGTGATGACGGACGCGGATGTCGACGGCGCTCACATCCGCACGCTGATCCTCACGTTCCTCTACCGGCACATGCAGGAGCTCTTCGATCGGGGGCATGTGTACATCGCCGTGCCGCCGCTGTATCTCGCCAAGTTCGGCCAGCAGGAGACGTATCTCGTCAAAGAGGCCCAGCTCGAGGAGCTGCTCGTCCGCGAGAAGTTCCCTGATCTCGAGATCGCCGCGCGCGACGGCACTACGGTCAAGCTGACCGAGACGAAGTACGCGCGTTTCCAGAAGGCGCTCGGCGACTTCAGCGGCTGGTCCGCGCGACTGCGCTCTGACTTCGGCTCCGAGGCCGCAGACTTCGTGATTGCGCGCGGCACCGTCGAGTCGGAGGCGAAGACCCCGACCGAGGTGGCGAAGCTGGCTGAGTCGCTGCCGGCGGATGGCTACGAACTCACCGTTTTGCATGCCGGCCCCGACGCGGTGCAGATCAAGATCGTCGAGACCGAGACGAGCGCCGCGCACGAGGTGACGGTCCCGAGCGGGCTGCTCGCGTCCCCGGTCTACGAGCACGTACGGCGCACGCACGAGCGGCTGCGCGAGGTCACCGGGGGCCTGCCTCCGTTCACGCTCAAGCTCGGCAAGCACGCGGCGACCGCCGACACGTTCGAGCGTCTACGCGACCGCGCCTTCGAGCTCGCGAAGGAAGGCATCCAGCTCAGCCGCTTCAAGGGTCTCGGGGAGATGAACCACCAGCAGCTGTGGGAGACGACCATGGATCCCCAGCGCCGCATGCTCGTCCGTGTCGACGTCGAAGACGCCTCGCGCGCCGACATGTGGTTCTCGCGTCTGATGGGAGACGAGGTCGAGCCTCGCCGCCTCTTCATCGAGCAGAACGCGCAGGACGTGAGGTTCCTCGATGTGTAAGACGGCCCGTGTCTGACATCACGCACGACCCGATCGGCGGCGGGCGCATCGAGAGCCGCGAGCTGGAACAGGAGATGCGCACCAGCTTCCTCGACTACGCGATGTCGGTCATCGTCTCGCGGGCGCTGCCCGACGTGCGCGACGGCCTCAAGCCGGTGCACCGGCGCGTGCTCTACGGGATGCACGAGGCGGGCCTGCAGCCGAACCGGCCGTACAAGAAGTCGGCCTCGACGGTCGGTGCCGTGATGGCGAACTACCACCCGCACGGCGACTCGGCGATCTACGACACGCTCGTGCGCATGGCGCAGCCCTTCTCGCTGCGCTATCCGCTCGTCGACGGCCAGGGAAACTTCGGCTCCATCGACGGCGACCCCGCCGCGGCGATGCGCTACTGCCTCGCGCCCGAGACCCGGGTCGAAACGCTGAGCGGCTCGATCCGCATCGCCGATCTCGTCCCCGGCGCGGAAGCCCAGTCAGACACGCCCGTCGAGCTCGAAGTGCTTGACCGCCTCGGCCGGCCGGTGACGGCGTCGATGTTCTTCCACTCCGGTGAGCACCCGACGCTGCGGCTGCGCACGCGCGAGGGCTACGAGCTCACAGGGACGCACAACCATCCTGTCCTCTGCCTCGTCGGCATGGTCGGCGTGCCGCTCCTGCTCTGGAAGCGGCTGGACGAGATCGCCGCTGGCGATCGCGTCCTCATGGCGCGAATGAACCGGGACGACGAGGGCTGGTACTCGCCACGCGAGGAGCAGGAGGCGATGCTGCTCGGGGCCTTCGTCGCCGAGGGCTGGTTGAGCGAGAAGCGGGGCGGCTTCAACAACCTCGACCGCGCATATTTCGAGGCTGTCGTCGGCGCGTACGACGAAGTCGTTGGAGGGAAGCGATACGTGTATGAGAGGGAGATTCGCTCAGGCTCGCGGCTCCTCGAGCTCGACATTCAGAATCTCGAATCCGTCCGCAACAGCGTTCTCGCGGATCTCGTCGGCGTTCGCAGCGACGCGAAGCGGGTGCCGGAGTCGATCTGGCGAGGCAACCGCCAGGTGAAGCGCGTTTTCCTCCGGTCGCTCTTCGAGGGCGATGGCTCGTGCTCGCTCTTGCCGCGGAAGACCATCCAGATCTCGTACTCCACTCGCAGCGAGCAGCTCGCGAAGGACGTCCAGCTGCTCCTGCTCGAGTTCGGCGTCATTTCGCGCCTCTGCCACTACGAGAACGGCGAGACGAAGGTCGTGATCACGAACCGGCGCGACGCGCGGAAGTTCTCGCTCGACGTCGGCTTCCTCGACGCCAAGCAGCGGAAACTCGAGTCGCTGCTCGCGGAGATCCCCGAGGCAAGTCGCGCTCTCAGCGGCGACCACGTCCCCTACCTTGCCGGGTACGTCCGCTCCGAGAGTGAGGACGGCTGGCTTCGCCGCCATAACATCGACCGGATCGAGCGCTGGGATCGCGGCGGGAAGGCAATCATGGAGCGCATCGCCTCCGACGAGGTCCGCGCGACGATCGCGCCGCTCGTCACCGGCGACTACTACTACGCGGAGGTCGCGTCGATCGAGGACGCCGGCGTGAAACCTGTGTACTCGCTGCGGGTCGACAGTGCGGACCACTCGTTCCTCACGAACGGGTTCGTGAGCCACAACACCGAGGCACGTCTGTCGCGGATGGCAACCGAGCTGCTGCGTGACATCGATGCCGACACGGTCGACTTCGAGCCGAACTACGACGAGTCGCGCAAGCAGCCGAGCGTCCTGCCGTCACGCTTCCCGAACCTGCTCGTCAACGGCTCGGCCGGCATCGCCGTCGGCATGGCGACGAACATGCCGCCGCACCATCTGGGCGAGGTGATCGATGCCGTCGTGGCGATGATCGAGAAGCCGGAGATCGACGTCGAGGGCCTGATGGCGCATGTCAAAGGCCCCGACTTCCCGACCGGCGGTTACATCGTCGGCCGCTCCGGCATCCGTGACGCGTACCGCACCGGACGCGGCCGCATCGTCATGCGCGCGCGCGCCCACATCGAGGAGCTGCGCGGCGGGAAGAACGCGATCATCGTCACCGACCTGCCGTACGGCGTCCGCAAGGGCGGGGAGGGCGGCGTGATCGAGAAGATCGCCGACCTCGTCGAGAGCAAGGTGCTGACGGAGATTCCGCTGAGCGACGACGCGTTGCAAGACCATTCCGACAAGGACGGCATGCGCATCTACATCGAGCTGAAGCGCGAGGCGATCCCGCAGGTCGCGTTGAACAAGCTGTTCAAGCACACGCCGCTCCAGACCTCGTTCGGCTACAACGCCGTCGCGCTCGTAGACGGCGTGCCGAAGACGCTGTCGTTGCTCGAGCTCGTCCGTCACTACCTCGATTTCCAGCGCGAAGTGGTCACGCGCCGGTCGAAGTTCGAGCTGCGCAGGGCCGAGGCCCGCGCCCACATTCTCGAGGGCTACCTCATCGCGCTCGACAACATCGACGCTGTCGTCGCGCTGATCCGCTCCGCCGCCGACACCGATGCGGCGCGCACCGGACTGATGGAGCAGTTCTCGTTGGGCGAGATCCAGGCCCAGGCGATTCTCGAGATGCGGCTCGCGCGCCTGACAGGCCTGGCCCGCAAGGAGGTCGAGGACGAGCACCGCGACCTGCGAGAGCGCATCGCGGAGCTCCGCATGCTCCTCGGCGACCAGGCGAAGATCGACGGCGTCATCCGCGAGGAGCTGCTCGAGATCAAGCAGATCTACGGCCGCAACGACGACCGTCGCACCGAGATCGTCGCTGCCGAGGACGAACTCGAGCTCGAGGACCTGATCGCCGAGGAAGACATGGTCATCGCGATCACCCGCTCCGGCTACATCAAGCGGCTACCGGTGACGGCCTATCGCGAGCAGCGCCGCGGCGGCATCGGCGTGATGGGGATGGAGCTCAAGGAGGACGACTACATCGAGCACCTCTTCGTCGCCTCGACCCACGACTACCTCCTCTTCTTCACGAACGTCGGCAAGGTCTACCGCCTCAAGGTGCACGAGCTGCCGCTCGGCTCCCGCCAGTCGAAGGGCCGCGCGATCGTCAACCTTCTCCCGTTCCGGCAGGAGGAGAAGGTGCGCGCCGTCGTCCAGACGCGGAACTTCGCGGAGGCGAAATTCCTCGTCTTCGCGACGAAGAACGGCGTCGTCAAGAAGACGGAGCTTTCGGCGTACAACACGCCGCTCAAAGCCGACGGGATCATCGCGATCAAGATGCGCGACGAAGACGAGCTCGTCGGCGTGCGGCACTCGACCGGCAAGGACGACATCCTCATGGTCTCGAAGAAGGGGCAGGCGATTCGCTTCCACGAGACCGACGCGCGGCCGATGGGGCGCGACACCGAGGGCGTCAAGGGCATGACTCTGCGCGCCGACGACGAGGTCATCTCGATCAACATCGCCGAGGACGACGCCGACCTCCTCGTCGTGACCGAGAACGGCTACGGCAAGCGGACGCGGGTTTCGGAGTACCCGGTCAAGGGCCGCGGCGGCATGGGCGTCAAGACCGTGCAGCTCACGGCGGCGCGCGGCTACCTCGTCGGCTCCCGCGTCGTCCGTGACGGCTACCAGGTGATGCTGATCTCTACGAGCGGCACGATGATCAAGATCCCCGTCGAGGACGTGAAGCGGCTCGGCCGCTCGACCCAGGGCGTGATCGTGATGCGGCTGCGCGGTGACGACGAGACCGTCTCCGCCCTCGCTCCGGTCGTCGAGTCCGAGGCGACAGACGACGCAGACGAGACCGGCGCCGACCTCCCGGCCGAGTAGCGGTTCCTTCCATTAGGCGGTGCGAGGGGCGTATAACTCTCGCGTGGCAATCAGCCGCCAGGTCGATCTACTCGAGCCGATCAACCTCGCCGACCATCTCGGCAAGGTCGGGTTCTATCTCGGCCAGGTCTGCACGATCGCCGGCATCTCGAAGATGCAGCTCGACTACTGGACGAACAAGGCTCAGATCCCGACGAGCGGCCGCAAGCAGCGGATCTACGACATCGACGCGCTCGAGACCGTGATGCTCATCAAGCAGGCGAAGGACAAGGGGCTGAACCTCGGCGCCGCGATCGACGCGGCGCGGAAGTTCCGCGAGCAGAGTGCGGAGCTCGCCCGCGAGCCCGAGCTCGTCGGCTAGCTAGCGCCTCTGCCAGGCGTCGTAGCGCCGCTCGAGCTCGAGGAGGATCGCCGCGAGGAGCGGTCCGCGCTCCCACTCCCGGCCGGTCTCGATCCGGAGCGATGTCGTCGGCTTGACCGTCTCGTCCGGCAGCTCGGCGGCCGTCTGGTTGACGTTGATTCCGATCCCGAGCCGAACGCGCCCCGTGGTCGCCTCCGGGAGGATTCCCGCGATCTTCCGGCCGTCGACCATCACGTCGTTCGGATGGCTGACGCGGGCGTCGACGGGCAGCGCCGACGCGACTGCCTCGCCTGCAACGAGGGACAGCTCGGGCCAGATCGCCATGTGGAGCGTCGGGCGGAGCAGGACGGAGAACAGCAGCCCGCGGCCGGGAGCGTCCTCCCAGACCCGTCCGAGCCGTCCGCGTCCGGCGGTCTGGTGGTCGGTGGCGACGGTCGCGCCCTCGGGGTCGTCGCCGCCGAGCAACCGCTGCGTCGAGGGGCACTCGCCGACAAAGCGGTACGGGCGGCCGAGCCGGCCGCCGAGCAGCGGCTCAACGACGTCCGGGGTCAGGTCCGACGACACAGCTGCTTAGACTAGATCTGCCTTGAGGGGAGTCCGCCAACCGCTGCGCGCGCCGCGCCCGCTCGACTACGCGAGCCTCAGCGACCCGATCCTCGTCACGCGCGCGAAGAACGGCGACGCCGCCGCGCTCGAGGCGCTGTGCACCAGGCACGCGCCACGCGTCGAGCGACTTGCGCGGCACCTGCTTCGCGATCCGGAGGACGCGCGCGACGCGGCGCAGGAGTCGCTCGCAAAGCTCTGCGTCCGGCTCCGCCAGTTCCGCGGCGAGTCGCAATTCTCGACGTGGCTGCATCGGCTCGTCGTCAACACGTGCCGCGACGCGGCCGACCGGAAGCGCTCGCGGGTCCACGAGCCGCTGCCCGAGGAGCTCGGCGCCGACGTCGAGCATGACCCTGGCCGCGGCGTCCGCATGTCGGAGCTGCGCCGCGAGCTGTGCGACTCCCTGGCGAGCATCTCCCCCGAGCAGGCACAGGTGATTGTCCTCAAGGACGGCTACGACTTCACGTTCGAGGAGATCGCCGCCGCGGCCGGGATGCCCGTCGGCACGGCGAAGTGCCACGCCCACCGCGGCCGCAACCGGTTACGCGAACGGCTCGAGAACCGCGACGTCGCGTGACGCTGCCCGCCACTCCCTTCGGGCGGGAGACGATCGAGTCGATCATCCCGCACCGGCCGCCGTTTCTCCTCGTGGACGAGATCGTCGAGCTCGAGCCGGGCCGCAAGGTGCGCGGCCGCCTCCACGTGCCCAGCGACGGCTGGTGGTTCCCCGGGCACTTCCCCGGACGGCCCGTGATGCCGGGCGTCCTCACGATCGAGGCGATTGCGCAGTGCGGCGCCGTCGCGGTGCTCGCCGCCGAGGAGAACCGCGGCAGCATCCCGTTCTTCGCCGGCATCGACGACTGCCGCTTCAAGCGGATCGTCGAGCCGGGCGATGTGCTCGACCTCGAGTGCGAGTTCCACCGCGTGCGCGGCCCGATCGCGAAGGGGCAGGGCCGTGCGAGTGTCGGAGGCGAGACGGCGGTCGAGGCGATGCTCACCGTCTTCATAGGAAGGGAGGAGCCGGCAGCGTGATCGCCGAGGCCAACGTCCCCGTGACGATCACCGGCCTGGGTGCGTACGCGCCGGACCGGATCCTGGCGAACGCCGAGCTCGAGAAGCTCGTCGACACGTCGGACGAGTGGATCATCGAGCGCACAGGGATCCGCGAACGCCGGATCGCCTCGGATGCACAGGCCCTCTCCGATCTCGCGCTGCCCGGGTGTGAGGCCGCTCTCGCGCAGGCGGGCCTCACCGGCAAGGACATCGATCTCATCATCGTCGCGACGGTGACGCCGGACATGTCCTTTCCCGCGAGCGCGGTGATCCTCGCCGAGAAGCTCGGTGCCACAGAGGCGGGCGCGTATGACCTCTCGGCCGGCTGCACGGGCTTCATGTACGCGGTCGTCCAGGCGTACGGGATGGTTGCGGCGGGTCTCGCCAACCGCGCGCTCGTCGTCGGCGGTGACATCCTCTCCCGCATCCTCGATTGGAATGACCGCTCGACGGTCGTCCTCTTCGGCGACGGCGCCGGCGCGGTCGTGCTCGAGGCGGCCGACCAGCCGGGCTTTCTCGCGTTCGAGCTCGGCGCCGACGGCTCGGGCGGCGAGCACCTCGCGCTGCCGGGCAGCGGCTCACGCCTCTTCGACGACGCCGACAAACGGGTGAAGATGAACGGCCGCGAGGTCTTCAAGTTCGCCACCCGGATCCTCGTCCAGTCCGCCGAGAATGTGTTGGCGCAAGTCGGAATGAGCATCGAAGACGTGGATGTCTATGTGCCCCACCAGGCGAATGTCCGGATCATCGACCACGCAACCAAGAAGCTCGGCATTCCGTCCGATCGTGTGGTGGTCAACGTCGACCGTTACGGCAACACGTCCTCCGGCTCGATTCCGCTCGCGCTTGCGGATGCACAGCGCGACGGCAGGCTTCAACCTGGCAAGCTCGTACTAATGACAGGAATGGGCGCCGGGCTGACATGGGGGAGCGCACTCATGAAGTGGACGCTTTCGGCATGACGAAAATCGCCTTCTGTTTCCCCGGACAGGGCTCGTACGAGGCCGGAATGGGCCGTGACATCGCCGAGGCGATCCCCGCCGCGAAGGCCGTCTTCGAGCGCGGCAGCGAGGCAAGCGGCCTCGATCTCGAGCGCCTCTGCTTCCACGCCGACCACGAGGAGCTGCTCGACACCGCCGTCCAGCAGCCGGCGCTCGTCGCGACGTCGCTGGCGATGCTCGCGGCGCTGCAGGAGCGCGGCGTGCGCGCGGACTTCGTCATCGGCCACTCCGTCGGCGAGTTCGCAGCGCTTGCCGCCGCCGAGGCGATGTCGGTGGAGGAGGCGATCCGCCTCGTGCGCGAGCGCGGGCTCGCGATGGCAGAGGCTGCGGCGAAGAACCCAGGCTCGATGGCCGCGATCCTTGGCCTCGCCGACGAGACGGTCGAGGCGCTCTGTCGCCGCATCCTCGGCGTGTGGCCGGCGAACTACAACTGCCCGGGCCAGGTCGTCGTCTCCGGCGAGAACGACGCCGTCGAGGCGTGCATCGAGCAGGCGCAGAGCGAAGGCGCGCGCCGCGCGGTGAAACTCAAGGTCTCGGGTGCGTTCCACTCTCCGCTCGTCGCGCGCGCGGCCGACCGGCTACGGCCCGCGATCGAGAAGGTCAAGTTCCAGGAGCCGACATCGCCGTTCATGTCCACCGTCACCGCGCGCGTCGAGTCGGCGCAGCGGATCGGCCCGCTTCTCGTCGACCAGCTCACCGCGCCGGTCCGCTTCACGCAGTCGGCCACCGAGCTCGTGCGGGAAGGCGTCCGGACGTTCGTCGAAGTCGGCCCCGGCAACGTCCTCTCCGGCCTCGTGAAGCGGATCGACCGCAGCGTCCACACCGTCTCGATCAACAACCTCGAGTCGCTCGAGCGGCTGCCCGAGCTGCTCGCCGAAAACTAAGTGTCCTTCGCCTCCCTCGACGGCAAGCGTGCCCTCGTCACCGGCGCGTCGAAGGGGATCGGCCGCGCGATCGCCGAGGAGCTCGCCCGCGGCGGCGCCGAGGTTGTCGTCGGCTACCGCACCGGCGCCGACGAGGCCGAGCAGCTCGCGAAAGCGATCGGCGGACGCGCGATCCAGGCCGACGTCTCGAGCGCCGCCGGCGCGGCGCGGCTCGTCGAGGAGGCGGGCGACCTCGACATCCTGGTCAACAACGCCGGCCTCACCCGCGACGGCCTCCTCGCGCGGATGTCCGATGACGACTGGCGAGTCGTGATCGAGACGAACCTCTCCTCTGTCTTCTATACGTGCCGGGCGGTGACCCGGCCGATGATGAAGAAGCGCTCCGGCTCGATCGTCAACATCTCGTCGATCGTCGGCGTCCACGGCAACTGGGGGCAGACGAACTACGCGGCATCGAAGGCCGGGATCATCGGCTTCACGAAGTCGCTTGCGCGCGAGCTCGGCAGCCGCAATGTGCGCGCGAACGTCGTCGCGCCCGGCTACGTCAAGACGCAGCTCACCGACGTCCTCCCGGAAGAGGCGACCGCGGCGATGCTCACGAACACGCCACTCGGGCGTCTCGGCGAGCCGGGTGACGTCGCGGGGGCGGTACGCTTCCTCTGCTCGGACGACGCAGCGTTCATCACAGGGGATGTGCTGCTCGTCGACGGTGGACTCGGGATGTAGTTGAGCGAGAACGGCTCCTATAACGAAAGACGCGTCGTCGTCACGGGCTTGGGCGCGGTGACGCCGCTCGGCCTCGACGTCGAATCGACGTGGTCCGCGCTCCTCGCCGGCGAGTCCGGCGCCGGCCCGATCACGCACTTCGACCACACCGACTACAAGGTTCACTTCGCCTGCGAGGTGAAGGGTCTCGATCCCGCCGACTGGATGGACCGCAAGGACGCGCGGCGCGTCGACCGCTTCACGCATCTGGTCGTCGCGGCCGCGCGCCAGGCGGAGACGGATTCCGGTCTCGACATCGCGAAGGAAGCCGACCGCATCGGCGCGTCGATTGCGACGGGCATCGGGGGCCTCCAGTCGTTCCAGGAGGCCTATTACACGCTGCTCAACAAGGGCCCGGACCGCGTCAGCCCGTTTGCGATCCCGTCGATCATCCCGAACCTCGGAGCCGGCTGGGTCTCGATCGAGCTCGGCACGCGCGGCCCGCTCATGTCGGAGTGCACGGCGTGCGCCGCTTCGAACATGGCCATCGGGGACGCGACGGATGCGATCCGCCTCGGCCGCGCCGACGTGATGGTCGCCGGCGGAACCGAGGCGGCCGTCAACGAGGTGGGTATCGCCGGCTTCGCGGCGATGCGCGCGCTCTCGCTCCGCAACGACGACCCGAAGCGCGCTTCGCGGCCGTTCGATGCCGAGCGCGACGGCTTCGTCATGGGGGAGGCGGGCGCGTCGCTCGTCCTCGAGGAGCTCGAGCACGCGAAGGCCCGCGGCGCGAAGATCTACGCGGAGGTGGTGGGCTACGGCCTCTCCTCCGACGCGAAGCACATCACCGATCCGGATCCGACAGGCCCGGTCAACGCCTTTCAGATGGCGCTGCGCGACGCCTCGGTGGCGCCGGAGGACATCGACTACATCAACGCCCACGCGACCTCTACCCCGGTCGGCGACAGCTCCGAGACTCAGATGCTGAAGTACGCGCTCGGCGAGGAGATCGCCTACAAGACGCCGATCTCCAGCACGAAGGGCGCGACCGGCCACTGCCTTGGCGCAGCCGGCGCGATCGAGGCCATCTTCACGATCCTCGCGATCCGCGACAGCAAGCTCCCGCCGACGATCAACTACGAGGTACCCGACCCCGCGTGCGATCTCGACTACGTCCCGAACGAGCCGCGCGACGCCGACGTGAAGGTCGCGATGTCGAACAGCTTCGGCTTCGGCGGTCACAACGCCTGCGTCGTCTTCAAGCGCTTCGCCGACTAGTCGTTCGGCAATGGTCGCGACCGAGCTGCGACGGGGTCAGGACGATGCCTTCGTCGTTCGCACGGATGAGCTCGACCTGCAGGCAGTCCTTCCACGGTTGGCTTACTCGCAGGAGACCGACGAGGAATTCGTGCGTCGCTTTCCTTCGAGCGAGTCGGCGCCGGCCATCTACGAGCGATTCGCAGACGCGGCGCCTGCACTGCTCGCGCAGGCGGCCGCACACGTGCGGCCGTCCTGGGAAGACAGGCTCGTAGTACTTCACGGTCTGCTCGCCACCGCGCGGGTCGAGTGGCTGCTTGGTGGTAGCACCGCACTGGCGGTCCGTGGAGTTGAAATTGTACCGCGAGACATCGACTTCACAGTCGAAGATCACGAGGCGACGGTGAGAGCGCTCGATCACCTCCTTGTGGAACCACCGCTCGAAAGCCACGGGCAGTGGATTGCCGATTGGTTTGGACGCGCCTGGC
>Ga0307374_10006985_pt1 | contig 17430 bp, 19 predicted proteins | sample OX3MG_FD_202532 | JGI IMG/M metagenome (GOLD analysis project Ga0307374, IMG submission 202532) | Soil microbial communities from Risofladan, Vaasa, Finland - OX-3 | ecosystem: Environmental > Terrestrial > Soil > Coastal area > Acid sulfate soil | place: Finland: Risofladan, Vaasa | collected... | reverse complement strand
CAAAGGTTCTTGTTGTGGCCAGATGGGCGCACTTTTTTGACCTCAGGTCAACGCGGGACGAGATCCTTACCGACTTGCCGGCCGCTGGTGCGGTGGGGTCACGGCCCGCTGCGAGGCGGACCGGCTCGCCGACTTCGAGCGCCGCTTGCACTCGATCGAGGGGCACATCCTGGGCAGTCTCGACGATGGGGACCGGACCCAGTTCCGCATCCTCCTCGACCGCCTGGCCCGCCAGCTGCCCAGCACCGATTCCACCACCTGCAGGCACGTGGCCGCGCTCGCCGACGGCGTGAGCTGTCTTGAGTCGCCCCCGGGCGCCCGGCCGATCTAGTCCGGGGGTGAGAACCCGAGCCAGCAGGGCGTGGCCAAGAGACGGGGAACGATCGGAGCCGAATCCGCGCTCCGGCTCCCGGCGCCCGAGCATCGGGCCTCGTGCGATTCTGGTCCGGTGACCCCAACCCGCTTGGTGAGCATCGACGACGCCTCGGCTCTGGCCGACCTGGTGAGCGCCAATCGCGGGTTCCTGGCCCCATTTGAGCCCGTGCGGGGCGAGGAGTACTTCACCCTCGAGGGCCAGTCGGCTCTGATTCAAACCCAGCTCTAGCAGCACGAGCTGAGATTAAATCTGCCTCACGTCATCCTCGACTCGGGGCGCGTGGTTGGTCGCATCACCCTCAGCGGAATCGTGCGCGGCCCGTTGCAGTCAGCCCACCTGGGCTACCGGGTGAACGCCACCGACGGCGGGCGCGGCCTGGCCACCGCGGCGGTGCGGAACCTGGTCCAGATCGCCTTCGAGGAGTGGGGGTTGCACCGCATCGAGGCCGGCACCCTGCTCGACAACGTGCGATCGCAGCGGGTGCTGGAGCGCAATGGCTTTGTGCGCTTCGGTGTCGCCCGCGGCTATCTGCTCATCGCCGGGCGATGGCAGGATCACGCGCTCTACGAGTTGCTACGCGAGTGATCCGATAGTCCAACTTTGCGGGGCGCTCGGTCTCCGGGGGTCAATGCCCGAAGGCCCAGCGATGACTGGGAGCGCCCGCCTTCCGGCCCTGAGCCTTGATCGATCCTGTATGCGAATCTAAGGGTATGGAAGGCCGGATCCCCCGCGGCTCTTGGGGGGCGGATCATCGGGGACACGCGATTGGAGGTGACTGAGGCATCGGGCCCCGACGCGGAGGCGAATTGGTTCCTCTCCGCTGACGAGCGAGGCAACCCGTACTCCGATATCGACCGGCGCCATCGGGACCAGGCGGCCTGGACGGTCGGCAATCGGGTGCGGACCTTGGTTCACGGGGCCAGCTATTTCGCCAAGCTGCGGGAGACGATCGAGAGCCTGGGCGAGGGGGACTCGCTCCACTTCACCGACTGGCGTGGCGATCCCGACGAGCGCCTGGGCGAAGGCTCGGGGACCGAGATCGGAGCCTTGCTGATGGCCGCGAGCAGGCGCGGAGCTCAGATCAAGGGTTTGGTCTGGCGCTCGCACTCCGACCGCCTTGGCTTCAGTGCCAAGCAGAACCGACACCTGGGTCAGGAGGTCAACGCTGGGGGCGGCGAGGTTCTGCTCGATCAGCGCGTTCATCGAGGTGGCTCCCACCACCAGAAATTCATCGTGGTCAGACGCCGCAACGGCCCCGAGGGCGACCTGGCCCTGCTGGGGGGGATAGATCTCTGTCACGGGCGGCGCGACGACGAGCAGCACCTGGGCGACCCTCAGCCCCAACCGATGCCGAAGGTGTACGGGGCGACCCCGCCCTGGCACGACGTCCAGGTCTGCGTCGAGGGCCCGGCGGTGGGCGATCTTGACCTCAGCTTCCGCGAGCGCTGGGACGATCCCCATCCGACCAGCCGCGATCTGCTGGGGGTCCTCCAGGACCCGCTGAGGCGCCTTCAGGACGAGCCCAGCCGGCTGCCCCCCATGCCCTCCGACCCGCCCGCGCGGGGCAGCCACTCGGTCCAGATTCTGCGCACCTATCCGCCTCGCGTACCTGCCTATCCGTTTGCTCCCCGGGGCGAGCGCAGCATCGCTCGCGCCTACCTGAAGGCGCTCCGACGTGCCCGCCGGCTGATCTACATCGAGGACCAGTTCCTCTGGTCGCGCGAGGTGATGCAGGCGTTCGCCGATGCCCTCGCCGCCAGCCCCGATCTCCACCTGATCGCGGTCGTGCCCCGTTTCTTCGATCAGTCAGGTCTGGCCGTGCGGCCCAGCCAGGTGGGCCGGCTGGAGGCGTTACGAGTCCTCGAGCAGGCGGCCCGTGAGCGCGTGGCCATCTTCGATCTGGAGAACAAGGCCGGCTCTCCGGTGTATGTGCACGCCAAGGTCTGCGTGATCGACGACGTCTGGGCAGGAGTCGGCTCGGACAATCTCGATCGCAGGTCGTGGACGTGCGATTCCGAGATCGCCTGCGCGGTTTTGGATGCCGAGCGCGACGCGCGCCCCCCGCTCGACCCGGCCGGACTTGGGGACGGCGCCCGCCGCTACGCTCGCGACCTTCGCCTTCAGCTCTGGCGCGAGCACCTGGACCGCGCGCCCGGGGAGGACGCCGACCTGCTGGACTCGGCCCAGGCGGTCAGCACGCTGCGCCGCGTCGCCTCCGAACTGGACCGCTGGTACCAGGATGGCTGTCGCGGACCGCGGCCCCCGGGCCGGCTGCGGGCGCATCACGCGCAACCCGTATCAGCCCTGGCGCGGCTCTGGGCGGAGCCGATCTACCGCCTCGTCTACGACCCCGACGCCCGCCCCCGGGCGCTGCGTGGCGCGGGACGCTGGTAGGGCGGGCCGGGCTCGGGGCCGCCGCCTGGGGCCCTGACATACTTGGGCGATGCCGCAGCAGCCGAGGTCGATCGGCCCGGGCATGATGACGGGGAAGGCCACCTAGTGCTGGCCTCCCAGCTCGCCGATGCCGTCGTCGCCATCGCACAGGCGCCGCTGCCTGCGGCGGTCAGATTGGAGGCCGAGCGCAGCCTCGTCAACATCGTCGGCACCGCTGTGCGAGCCAGCCGCGATCCCGCCGTCGACCAGGTGCTGGAGGTTGCGCGTCTGGTCGGAGGTCCGTGAGGCGCTCTGGTGCCCGGGCGCCGGGAGGGGGCTGATCTCCACTTTGCCGCCCTCGCCACCGGCCTGGCGGCGCATCTGGACGACTTCGACGACACCCACCTCGAATCGGGCAACATCCACGCCTCCTCCATCGCTCTGGCGGCGACCCTGGGGATCGGTATCGAGTTGGGGGTCAGCGGCGACCGCTTCATCTCTGCCTTCGCCCTGGCCTGTGAGATGCTGATTCGCGCCGGCCTGGCGCTGGCTCCCGCCCACCACCAGGAGGGCTGGCAGCCGAGCGCGACCGTCGGTGCCATGGCTGGGGCGGTTGGGGCTGGGCTCCTGCTGGGGCTTGATCGAAGCGGGATGGCGGACGCGATCCGGATCGCCTCCATCCAGCTGCTGGGCCATCGAGAAGCCTTCGGGACGCCGACCAAGGCCTTCCATCCCGGCAAGGCCGCGGCCAATGGCATCCTTGCTGCCCGGCTGGCCCAGGCCGGCATGGAGGGGCCCCATGGGGTGCTCGAGTCGGAGGGAGGGTTCTGCTCGGCCCTGGCCCGAATCAATCATCCCGAGCTGATGGTCGAGGGTCTGGGGCACAGCTGGGAGCTGCTCCGCAACACCTATAAGCCGTATCCATGCGGGGTGGTCCGTCATCCAGGAATCGACGCCGCACGCGCCGTCTTCGAACGCTGCCCGGAGCCGGCCTCGATCCTGGAGGTGAGCTACCTCTGCCATCCCCTGGTGATGGAGCTGACCGACCGTCCGGATCCTCAGGATGCCTCATCAAGACCTGAGAGGGGTTCAGCCAGAAGGCACTGATTGACTGTGCGCCGACACCCAGGATCACTGGTCAGCCTTCGCATCGGGCTAGCTTCGGCCTGGGCGCCGAGTGGAAGATTCCGGCCATCGGGCATCATTAGGAGACTGGCGAGCGACCGCCAAGGCACATATGACGGAGTACCTGCGGGGCCTCCTCTCCCACCGCGATGCAGCGCGCGTCGCGGCTGGACGTCCACCGCTGGGCTGCGTGGCGCCGAGATCCTTCGGGAGCACTTGAGTGCGGGGCACGCTTCGACGGCCAAGGCGACGTCGACGGCGGCCTTGAAGCTGCCGAAGCGCCGCCGAATCATGCGCTCCGATGGCGTCATCCGGGCCGCCATCCATGAATCCTGCGTTGGAATCCGGCCATGCTGCTCCATGAATCGGCGGACGGCGAGGAGCGCGGCCACGTCCTGATCATCATCGGCGTCGGCAGCCTCTACGGCGCCGCAGCGAGCTGGGCGGCGTAGTTCTTATGCCCTAACCTCTGGTCCACTCTCTCCTCTCGCCGAACGGCCCGCCGGGTTAACGGTTCAGGCGGTAGATCGTCCAGCTAAGGAAGGTCGCGAAGGCCGTCCAGAGCACGTACGGTACGAGCAGGAGGCTCGCTGATCGTCGCACGCGCCAGGCTGAGGCGGCCAGCCCGAGGTTCACCACGGTGAGTGCCGCGCAGTCGACGGCCGCCAGGCCAGGTCGTTTGGCGCGCGTGAAGAGCGGCGTCCAGGCGGCATTCAGCAGGCATTGAGAGACAAACAGTGGCGCAAGCTCGGTGCCGGCCCGCCGACGCCGCAGCCAGAGCAAGGAACCGGCCGTCGCGATGCTCACGTAGAGCACCGACCAGACCGCCCCGATCGTTGCTCCCGCTGGCTGCCAAGCCGGTTTCCGAAGCTCCGCGTACCACTTCGATCGGAAGTCGCCGGCGGCAGCGCCGGCCGCTGGCACCGCCGCGGTGACGCCGACCACCGCGAGAACGCCGAGTATGTCGCTCCGCTTAGAGCCCACGAGTAGATTGTGCCCGACCGACTAACGGAAGAACCGTCGGATAGGCACCGGCAAGAAGTAAGCCTGGCTTTACCCAGTAGCTGCGATCGAAGGGAAGGTCTCGCGCCCGCCTCGAAAGCCGGACGACGACAGTCTACTGGTGGGCCGTCCGGTTCTCGGCCCAGCAGCCACCTCCAGTAGCGGCCGGACCTCTGTTCGGGGACGAGGGAGTGCACCCAGACGTGCGTTACACCGCTGGACCAGAGGAAGGCGCGCTCAAGCCTTCAGCGCGGAGACCTCTGACTCCGTCACCAGCTTCGCCCCCGCTGCCTTCATCTCGGCGATGGCCCTCTCGCCATCTCCTGCGTGCAAGTCCACAGCAGCGATGCAGTCGCTGATGACGAACACTTCGAAACCGGCCCGTATCGCATCGATCACCGAACGCAACACGCAGTAGTCGGTGGCCAGGCCAGCCACGAACAGCCGGGTCACGTCGGCGCCGCGAAGCCACTCCGCGAGGCCGGTACCGTCGAACGCCGAGTAGGCCTCGGCATCCGGATCCGTGCCCTTATTGACGACATGCTGGATCCTGCTCGTATCGAGATCGGAATGGAACTGAGCCCCAGGTGAATCGCGGACACAGTGGTCCGGCCATTGACCTCCCCGGCCGCGGAAGGAAACATGATCTGCTGGATGCCAGTCGCGGCTCGCGACAACTGTCTCGAAGCGTGGCTGAATCCGGTTGAGAGGAGCGAAGATCCGATCCCCAGCGGCGACGGGGAGGGCGCCACCCGGGCAGAAATCCAGCTGTGGATCAACGATCAGCAGCGCGTCAGTCATTCGCCGGCCCGCGGTCTCGATCGTTCGAGCAATTCGCGCACCTCGTCATCCGAGGTGGGACCGAAGTCGTCGTACCACTCTCCAACACCGGAGAAGACGGCGGGCTGCAGCAGACACACGAAACCGTCCGCCAGGGCAGCCATCTCTGCACACGTCTCCCTCGGCCCGACCGGCACGACGACGATGACCTCTTTCGCTTCCAACTGTCTCAGGGCGAGGATCGCGGCGCGCATGCTCGATCCGGTCGCCAGGCCATCGTCGACCAGAAGAATCGATCTTCCGGCAGTGTCCAGCGGGGAACGTTCGCCTCGGTAGACGACCTCGCGACGCTCGAGCTCCTTCATCTCGCGGGCAGCGACTTGGTCGATGAGCCGCGACGGGATTCCGATCTCCCTGACCACCGTCTCATTAAGGACGCGCACGCCTCTTGATGCGATGGCTCCCATCGCCAGCTCCGGCTGGAACGGGACCCCCAGCTTCCGTACCACGATCACGTCCAGCGGCGCTCCCAACCGTTGGGCCACCTCGAACGCGACCGGTACGCCGCCTCGGGGGATGCCGAGCACCAGCAGGTCGACGCGCCCACGGTACTTCCCGAGCACCGCCGCCAGCCGTCTTCCGGCGTCGTGGCGGTCGAGGAAGGGACGGAGCCCCGTGTTAGGCCGTGGGACGGCACTCATCAGCCGGCCGCCTTCAACGCGCCGAGGCTCTCTCGGGAGTGGCTTCGACGAATGGCCTCGGCGAAGAGGGGTGCGACCGAGACCGTCCGCACATTGGACGGCACCGTCCACGGGTGTCCCTCGACGCTGTCGGTTACGACCAGATCCTTGATCGGGCTTGACTGGAGCACCTCCCGTGCGGCCTTCGAGAACACCCCGTGGCTGACGGCGGCTCGCACCGACGCCGCACCTCTTTCGAGGAGCTTGGTGGCGGTTTCCACCAGAGTCCGGCCGGAGATGACGAAGTCATCGACGATGAGGGCGTTGCGATTCTCGACATCGCCGATAACGTCGAGCGCCTCGGCGCGCTCGTCATCGCCGATGCGGCGCTTGTCCGTGATCGCGAGCGGGGCGCCGAGCTGGACCGCGAAGTCGCGCGCCTTTTTGACAAACCCGCTGTCAGGTGAGACAACCACCAGATCGGAGATCCGCATTGCACGCGCGTCCGCGCAAAGCACATCCATCGCGGTGAGCTCGTCCAGCGGCCTGGTGAAAAACCCCTGTATCTGAGGCGAATGGAGGTCGAGCATGATCAACGCATCGGCGCCGGCCACCTGGATGATGTCGGCGCAGACCCGCGCGCGAACCGAAGTCCGCGGTCCGTCGAGCTTGTCGCCCTTGGCGTAGTTGAAGTAGGGGATCACTGCGGTGACCGATGCCGCGCTGGCGCGCCGCGCGGCATCGAGCCAGAAGAGGAGTTCGACCAACTGCTCGTTGGCTGGAAACACGGTCGACTGGACGAGGAACACATCGCGACCCCGCACGTCCTCGTTCAGCCGGACGAGGATCCCGCCCTCGGAAAAGCGATGGACCTCGGCGCACCCCGGCTCGATGCCCAGCAGTCCACACACCGCCTTGCCGAGGCGAGGACTCGCCGATCCCGCGAACATGAGGGGGCTGTCCACCATCGACCTCAGCCTGGCGTGGGCGCGCGCAGGTGGCCGGTGAACCAGCCAGCCGCCAGCGCGGCCACACGCTCCAGGGTGCCGGGCTCTTCGAAAAGGTGACTGGCGCCCGGCACGATCTCGAGGCGCTTCTCGCACCGGAGCAGCTCCATCGCCTCCCGGTTGAGGTCGATGACCACGTGGTCGGCACCGCCGACGATGAGAAGCGTTGGCGCCTTCACCTTCGGGAGGTCGGTGGTGGCCAGGTCGGGCCTGCCCCCGCGCGAAACCACCGCCCGGACATCGCCGTGCCATTTGGCCGCCGCCAGCAGAGCTGCCGCCGCGCCGGTGCTGGCTCCGAAGTAGCAGATGCTCGGTTTGGGTATCAGCGGGGCTGCCGCAAGCCACTCCGACACGGCTTGGAGCCGCTCAGCCAGGAGGCCGATGTCGAATCGGAGGGCGCCGCCTCTCATCTCGTCGATCAGCTCCTCCTCGGTGGTAAGCAGGTCCATCAGGAGCGTTGCCAGCCCCGCCTTCTGCAGCTCACCGGCCACGAAGCGGTTGCGGGGACTGAGGCGGCTGCTGCCGCTGCCGTGGGCGAAGACCACAATCCCCGTTGATCTCGCTGGCACCACGAGGTCACCCGCAACCGAGATAGCCCCAACCGGAATTGAAACGGCGCTCGTCTGCATCGATGCGGTAGCGCTGGACATGCATCAGGTCCTCGATGGTTCGATCAGACCGGCAATGCGTGGGCGCGAACCGAGACAGCCCACGGCCTCGTGAAAGGCGCCTCTCACCTTCATGGGACCAGGATGCGCGGTATTCCACAGAAGCACCAGGGCCGTTCGGCCCGACCCGAGGGAGGCCGATTCGCACCGAAATAGCGCGCCTAGCCCGGAGCGACGTGACTGGCGGGCTCGTGATGTCGCGGCCGGCTCCAGCGCACCCACCGGCGGTGCAACTGGCGGTGCCGCGCATCCTCGTCTGGAACCTCTGCCAGCCTGGTCAGGCCCCAGCGGAAGAAGACGGCCTTGCCGATTTCGACCAGTACCAGGTAGGTGATAACCATCGCCAGGAGGATCAGGAAGAACGTCGGAGGCAGCGGAGTGAACCCGAATAGGTGAGCCACCGGCGGGACGAACGGCAGCCCGGCTCCAATCACCACGCAGGTGATGCTGGTGATGGCCAGCGCCCGGCCAGGTCGGCTTCGGAAGAAGGGAACGCGACGCGTCCGGATGACAAAGATGATCAGCGTCTGCGTCGCCAGCGACTCGACAAACCAGCCGGTTTGGAACAAATGGGCCCCAGCTTTGAAGATCCAGATCATCACCCCGAAGGTGAGGAAGTCGAAGATTGAGCTGATCGGACCGAACGCGATCATGAACCGCCGCACGAATCGGTTGTCCCAGGCCGCCGGGCGGCGCAGCATCTCGTCGTCGACGCGATCGGACGGGATGGTCAGCTCGCTCACGTCGTAGAGCAGGTTGTTGAGAAGGATCTGTGTCGACGTCATAGGTAGGAACGGCAAGATCAGCGAAGCGCCCGCGGCGCTGAACATGTTGCCGAAGTTCGAAGAGGTCGCCATCAGCACGTACTTGATCGTGTTGGAGAAGATTCGGCGTCCCTCTATCACGCCAGTGGCCAGGACGCCCAAGTCCTTCTGCAACAACACGATGTCGGCGGCGTCCTTGGCGACGTCGGTCGCGGACTCGACGGAGATGCCGACGTCGGCGTCGTGCATCGCCACCGCATCGTTGACGCCGTCGCCCAGAAACGCGACATCCTTATGCAAGGCCCGCTGGCGCAGGATGATCCGCGACTTCTGCTCGGGGGTCACCCTCGCGAAGATCGTAGTCGTCGCTATCGCCGCGGCGAGCGAATCGTCATCGAGGCCGTCGATGTCGGAGCCATTGAGCGTCCCCTGAATCTCGAGGCCCAAGTCGCGGCACACCTTCGAGGCCACTCGCGCGTTGTCGCCGGTCACGATCTTCACCGTCACGCCAAGCCCGCGCAGCCGATCAAGCGCTTCCGCCGCATCGAGCTTGACCGGATCGGTGAACACCAGGAACCCGCGAAAGGCAAGGTCGACCTCCGTCGCGGGGCCGATCTCAAGCACGCCGGATGCCTCGCGGCAGCCGACGGCCACGACGCGTGATCCCTCGTCGAAAAGGCGCGTGAGCTCGTCATTTGCGGACTGCGGGACGTTCGCACAGCGGCTCATGAGCATCTCCGGGGCACCTTTTGTCACGATCAGGCGCCTGCCCGAAGCATCGTCGACGAGCACCGACATGAGCTTGCGGTCGTAATCGAACGGGGCCTCGTGCAGCCGGCTGAATCCTTCTACCGAGGGTCGTCCGTCTGCTTCCCACAGCGCACGGTCGAGTGGGTTGCCTCCGACGACCGTGGTTCCATCGAGCTTGGCCGAGTTGCAGACGAGCCCCAGCTGCCATATGGAAGGTTCGAGCTCTCCCCTGGCATCCAACGCCGAGCGAAAACTGATGCTGCCCTCGGTTAGCGTTCCCGTCTTGTCTGTGAAGAGAACTTCTATGTTGCCGAGGTCCTCGATGGCGATGAGGCGTTTGACGAGAACCGATGCCTGGGCCAACCGGCGAGCACCGAAGGCCAAGCTTGTCGTCACCGTCGCGGGCAGCAGCTGAGGCGTCAACCCCACCGCGATGGCCAGCGAGAACAGCGCGGACTGAAGGATCGGACGGCCAAGTACCGCGTTGAGAACGAAGATCGAAACCACGAGAACGGCTGTGACCCAGATCAGCATGATCGAGAACTGCCGCAGGCCTCGTTGGAAGGCGGTCTCGGGCGGCCTCCGGTTGAGACCTTGGGCGACATGACCCAACACAGTCCTGAGACCCGTTTGCACCACCAGCCCTCGCGCCGTCCCCCCGCGCACCACGGTTCCCATGAACGCGCACGAGGGAAGCTTCAGGGCTGATGCCTCCGGAGGAACCGCAGAGCTGGTCTTGGCTGCGGTCATCGCCTCGCCCGTGAGCACCGCCTCGTCGCATTCCAGGGCGTTGACCTCCAGCAGGCGCACGTCCGCCGGCACGATGTCACCCACATCCAGCGCGACGATGTCGCCGGGGACTACACGTATTACGTCGATCGCCTGGAGCCTCCCGTCGCGCAGTACGACCGCACGATGTCTGATCCGGGCCCGGAGCTCGGCGACTGCCACCTCGGATCTGTATTCGTTCATGTAGCTGAGGCCGATGCTGGCGGCCAGGATGCCAAAGATGATCACAGCGCTCGACTTGTCCGCGAACACGTATGAGAGGGCGGCCGTGGCGGCGAGCAACAACAGCAACGGACTGCGCAGTTGACGGGCCAATACCGCCACCCGGCGCACGCGGTGCTCGACGATGGTGTTTGGCCCCAACCGATGCAGCCGGCTCACCGCTTCCTCGGTGGTTAGCCCGCTCGGGCTGGCGTCCATCTCGCGCATCACGTCGTCGGTTTCAGCGGCCGCCGCTTTCTGAAGGGCAGGTAGACCTCCGATCAGAGCTCTCGGTGGTGAGGGCATGGCCTCACATGGCTTCGAGACGTCGGATGCGGTCGGCAGTCGGAGGATGAGTGTCGAAGAGGCTCGCGAGGCGGCGGGGAACCGCATGGAACGGATCGACTATGCAAAGGGGAGCGGTCGCGCGGTTGGCGCTGACGGACGGACGGGGATCGGTGGTGATCTTGCGGAGCGCGTTGGCCAAACCCTCCGGATACCGCGTCAGCAACGCCCCCGACGCATCTGCGAGATACTCTCGCTGTCGCGAAACCCCGAGCCTGATCAGCTGCGCCAGGATCGGCGCCATGATGGCCAGCACGAGGCCGATCAAGATGAGGATGACACCGGACCCGGAGCGATTGCGCGAGCGCTGGCCGAGCCCGAAGAGCTGACCTCGGATCAACAGGTCGGAGATGAGAGACGCAGAACCCAGGAGCACCGCCGCGATCAACAACACACGCGTATCGCGATTGCGAACATGCGATAGCTCATGCGCGATCACGCCCTCGAGCTCCGTACGGTCCAGACGCTGCAAGAGGCCCGACGTCACGGCTATCGACGAATGCTGTGGATCGCGACCGGTTGCGAACGCATTGGGAGAAGGATCCTCCACGACGTAGACGCGTGGCTTTGGTATGCCAGACCCGATGGCCAACTCCTCCACGATGTGGTGCAGCTCGGGAGCCTCGGCCTCCGGCAGTTCGCGCGCATGAGACACGCTCAGCACCACGCGGTCGCCCCCGAAGTACGTCGCGAAGGCCATCACGGAGCCGATCGCGAGGGCAATCGGGACCGCCACCAGGCCGGCCCCGGCCGAGTAGATCTCGCCGAACACGTAGGCGAGCCCTGCCACCAGGGCCATGAACAGTGTCAAGAGGAGCGTCGTCCGCCAGCGGTTGGCGGACATCGCGTCGTAGACACTGAGGCCCGCCGAACCCCGTGGTGGTGCTCCGCCGATCTCGACGCTGCTCACGCAAACGAGACCTTCGGTGCCTCACGCTCGGCCGGCTCACCCAGTTCGAAGTACTCAGCTGCCTTGAAGCCCAGCGGTCCGGCGAGGAGCAGGTACGGGAACGACTGCAGAGCGGTGTCGAGGTCGCGAACCTGGCCGTTGTAAAAGCGCCTGGCGAACTGGATCTTGTTCTCGGTGTCGGTGAGATTCTCGGATAGCTGCTTGAACTGCTCTACCGCTCTCAGTTGCGGGTACGCCTCAGCGACCGCGAACAGCGAGCGAAGCGCGCCAGAGAGTGCGTTCTCAGGAACAACCCGCTCAGCCGGCGACTTGGAGCCGGCTGCGACCGCACCGGCGCGAGCCTGCGTTACCGCGTCGAAGACGGAGCGTTCGTGAGTCGCATAGCCCTTGACGGTCTCGACCAGGTTCGGGATTAGGTCGTGCCTGCGCTTGAGCTGCACGTCGATGTCGGCCCACGCCTCCTTGACCCGCTGGCGGAGCGTGACGAGCCGGTTGAAGAGCCCTGCGGCGATTGCGCCAATCACCACCAGTACGACGAGGACAACTATGCCGGCGGTGAAGGCATCCATGGTTGCGACTCCTTTCAAGCGCCTCTCGGCGGGGATATCAGTAAAAGCGGGTGGCGGCAGTGCAGGGCCAGCTCGTGGCTGACGCTGCCGAGCAGCAGTTCGGCGATACCGCCGCGGCCGCGCCTCCCAACGACGATCATCTCGGCGTCGATCCTTTCGGCAACCTCCGCCAGCACCGTGGCGGGCCGGCCGTCCTCCACCAGAGCCTGGAATCTCAGCCCAGACTCACGGAGCGGGCGCGTCCAGTCCTCGCTGAACTCCCTTTTGATCTCGGCTCTCCACTCGGGATCCATCTCAACCGGAGTAGTCATCGCGTATCCGAACTCGGGCGTTGGTATCACGTAGACGGCCACCACCTCGGTGCCGAGCGCCCGCGCCAAATCGACGGCCTTGCTCAGGCCGTTGGCGGCGGCGGGCGACCCGTCGACCGCCACCAGAATCGGTTTTCGCGGGGATGCCGCCATCGCCAGCTAAGTCTCCGTCGCGGGCGGCCAAGCGCCGAGGGTCGACCGTCCTGTGGTATGCGGGCCGAAAGTCGGTAGCGTTCCCGCCTTCGCGGTGCAACGATCGGACGGTGCTCCCAAAAATGGCTCCGACGCCGTGGCGCACAGCGTTCAATGCGTGATCCAGACGCCTCTATCCACGCTTGGTCACGTGACCCGAATAAGGCCCAGGAGGTCCGAGCATGACCACGTCGAATGTCGTTCAGTTGAAAGATGCCACCATCCAGAACACCGACTTCCGTCGCGTTCTTGTAACCGGTGCCCATAGCCAGCTCGTGGTCATGTCGGTACTTCCAGGCGAAGACATCGGAGACGAGGTCCACGAGGTGGACCAGATTCTCTATGTCGTCGACGGCCAAGGGCAGGCATCGCTCGACGGCCAGTCAACCGCCTTCGAGGCGGGCGCGATGATCTGGGTCCCCGCCTCCACACGCCACAACATCATCAACACCGGTCAAAAGCCACTCAGGCTCTTCACGGTCTACGCCCCGCCGGAGCACGCAGACGGAACAGTCCATGCCACCCGCGCCGATGCCGATAAAGCTGAAGCGGCAGAGGCGGCCTTGCATGACATCAGCGCGGTTCCGGAACCCGGACCCTGATCCGGCGGCACCGCAAACCGAAGGATTGCGAGTATTGGTGCGGTGGGTTCGGGCGATCCGTCCACAAGCCACCGACGTCTGGGTTCGGGCTGGCTCTTTCGATCCCGAGGGGACCAACGATTGCGGCAGCCGGTGGCGGCGCGCCAACCCAGCGGGTGGTAGATCGCGATCAAGCCGACCATGAAGAACCGCGTCAACGACCACTGCCAGGTGAGATCGGGAGCGGCCTCATTTCGAATCCCAGTCGGCGGCCCGCGGGGGCCAGGAGTGTGATTGCGTGCACCGCGGTCGGAATCCGCGAAGGATCGGACGGCCCCGCGAACCAAAGCGTCGCAAGTTCGCGACGGAACGGCTGCATGAGCGAGAAGGCGGCTGATCCGGGCGGACCCCCGACCAGTTCGTAATTGTCCATATGCAGGTCGATCAGCCGGTCGCCGGGATTCACTTGGGCACCGTCGGCCAGTCTCATCGGGGGTCCTCGGTAGACGGTGAAGCTATAGCGCAGCAGTCCGTCACGCCTGAGGTTCCGGATCCCAGTGGCCCAGGCATCTATTCATTCCACCAACTTCCATATCGACAACACGCCGATGGCCCGCCCTCGGCCTGCGTATCCCAAATGGAGTAGGAGCCACGCGAACGTGGACATCCGTGGCACCTTCCGGTTGGCCATATTCAGACCACCACCTGCGTGTAGAGCCGGTTCAGCCCTGCCGCGCCGGCGACCCATCGTGACCAACGTGTGAAGACATCTCCAGAAGTAGAGTCCCTCTTACGAGACAGCTGACGTAGGGCTATCAGTCCTCTCTCACACGCACAGAATGGCCGTCGTGGCGTCCGCCCACCAGAGGCGATAGACCCTGTTCGCGAGAGCATTGAGGGAGTACCCGTGTCCCGACAGGCTCCACGCTGATGCATTCGGGCCAGGGGTCAGGCGGGCCTCAGAGTTCGGGGCCCACCTGACGCCCAACGATCCCTGGGAATGGCTAGATCGCCACGTCCCCTGCGTCGACGAGCAGCGTGCTGCCGGTCATGAGCATCGAAAGGTCACTGGCGCAGAAGAGTGCCACCCGAGCGACATCGTCGGGCACCCCCGCGCGACCGAGTGGTTCCCGGAACGCGATCTGCTCCAGCAGGTCGCCGACCGGCGCTCCGCCAGCCGCCTGCTTCGCCTGATCACGCAGGACCGCTATGCCCGGCGTGTCGATGACGGTCGGGGCGAGCGCGAGCACCCTTATCCCGTACGGCCCGAACTCAACGGCCAGCGCCTTGGTCAGACCGCGTATCCCATGCTTGGATGCAACGTAGTGGGCGGTGCCCGGACCCATGGCGCTGAAGCCGGCCGTGGAAGCCAGATTGATGATCACGCCGCCTTTGCCCGCGGCGATCATCTGCTTGCCGGCCTCTCGCGAGCCGATGAACATACCGCGCAGGTTGACGTCGAGGACCCGGTCCCAGTCATCGTCCGTCATGTCCACGATGAACTTGGTCGGGTAGATGCCGGCGTTGTTGACCCAGATGTCAATGCCGCCCATGTCCTCGACCGCGGAGCCAACCAGGGCCGTGACTGAGGGACCATCCGTAACGTCGACCTTGTGCCACCAGATCTTGGTCTCCATATCCCTGGAGAGGAGCTTCGCCGAGGCTTCTGCACCCTGGGTGTCGAAGTCACCGATCGTGACCGCAGCGCCCGCTTCGGCGAGTCGCTTTGAGATGGCTAGCCCGATGCCTTTGGCTCCTCCCGTGACGACCGCACGGCGGTCTTTGAGGGAAATGAGATCCTTTATCGAGCGCGCACTGACGTCCGGAACAACCTTGTGGACCTGAATTGCCATGTCATCTATCTCCTAAGGAATTGACTCAGATCCATACACCTTGCGGTTTCGAACGACCCGCTTCCAGGGCTTTTGGTCCCTCAACTTGCAGGCCGTCAGCGCCGTGACCCTGATGTCTGCGCCTGCAGCGTCGGTACGATCAACACCGGGCGGTCGGTGAATTCGAGCACCCTTTCAGCCTCGCTGCCCAGCAGGGCGCGCCCGGGACCTGTGCGACCTGTCCTGCCCATGATGATCAGGTCGGCCTTCCACGCCCGCGCATCATCGATGATGGCGTCAAAGGGAACGCCCTCGAGGAGGCCCTGAACCACCGCGACCCCCGCCGCCGCACCCATCTCAGCAACGTGTGCGAGGATGGCCCGGCCGCTATCGTGCAGCCGAGCAGTCAACCCTGCATCGGGCGTCCCATCTATCTCGCTATCTCGCTCGTTCGTCTCGACGACGTACAGGGCGCGAAGCACGCTGTTCCAACGTTTGGCCAGGTCGATCGCCACACGCGCTGCCTCCATGGAAGCACGCGAGCCATCGACGCAAGCGAGAAGCCTCCCGGTCTCCATCGTCACCTTTGCCGACCCTTCTTTCGAACAGTCCACAGAACTCGCGTCGCCTCCTCCCGCTCGCGTTCGTCCAACTCATGGTTCAACCTCACCAGTGCCGCAGAAAGAGTTGGCAGCCATCGCCGTTCGAGGGCGCGCTGGCGGCGCATCGTGACGGCGACTTCACGGCTGATGCGCTGAAGGGCCGAGCGGGCGACAGCGTTCTTGACCGCGGCCTCGACTGCGCGACGGGATGCCGTCACCGCGAGGTCTGACGCGGCAGAGCCACCCGAGACTCCGCCCGGACTTGGTCCAAGATCAAGGATGGCTTCGGAGGCAAAAGCGACGCCCATCGAACTACGCCAGCGGACCGTAACTTCAGCCGCCGAATGTTGCGTGGCGAGGATCGCCACCTTCTCCTCGCCCGCCATAACCGCGGCCCGGTTGAGCCAGCTCTCAGCCTCTCGCGCGGTGGCGTTCCAATATTCTTCGGTCTCGCGTGCCAACACCCGCAGCCGGCTTTGTTCAAGCACAAGAGCTCGCCGCTTCTTGTCGAGAAGGTCGGCTCCTCTCCTGGCGACCTCGACCCGATGTTCGAGCCAAAGTCTGCCCGCTCTCCCCGGAGGATGTCGCAGCCTCACGGGTCACTCCCGTCCCCGTCCATGTGCTCCGCGATCAGCTCAGGGGACAACATGGCCAGCTCGCGCTTGGGCAGCTTCTCCAGTGCCTTCCACATCTGATCGAGCGTGTCAGAGAGTTCGCGCCTTTCGTTGGGCCGCTGATTGAGCATTGAACGCTCGAGCGCGGTCGAGAAACGAAGGTAGCCGTGGTCGGTCTCCGACAACGCCTCCGACCCGACCATCTCCTCGAGCTCACGAGCCTCGCGAGCCCGCGCCAAGGACGCTATCGTCTGCGCCGCCAAGGGAAGGTGATCGGACCGCGTCCTTCCTTCACCAGCTCCATTACGCATCAGGCGCGACAGGGAGCTGAGTGCCTCGAACGGCGGGTAAATCCCCGCCGACTGCATGGCCTCCGACAGCACAAGCTGACCCTCGGTGATATAGCCCGTGAGGTCCGGGACCGGATGCGTGATGTCACCCGCCGGCATGGTGAGGACTGGGATCTGCGTTATCGATCCCGCATGTCCTTTGAGCCGGCCACAGCGTTCGTAGACCGAGGCCAGATCGCTGTACAGGTGGCCCGGATAGCCGCGACGTCCTGGTATCTCACCTTTGGCGGCCGCCGCTTCGCGCACCGCTTCGCAGTAGGTCGTCATGTCGCACATCACCACCAGCACGTGGTGATCAAGGTCGAAAGCGAGATGTTCGGCCACGGTGAGAGCGAGCCTCGGTACCAGGATGCGTTCGATCACCGGGTCGTCGGCAAGGTTGATGAAAAGTGCCAGCTCGCCCCGTTCCGCCCTTTCTTCCAGCACGTCGCGGACGAGCTCGGCGTCGGCGTTGGTGATGCCCATCGCGGCGAAGATGACGCGGAAGGTTGAACCGGGTGCCGTTGCCTGGGCGGCAATCTGCGCGGCCAACTCAAGGTGCGGCAGTCCCCCGACCGAGAAGATGGGAAGCTTCTGACCCCTCACCAGCGTCGCGAGACCATCCACCGC
>Ga0307374_10006983_pt1 | contig 17438 bp, 14 predicted proteins | sample OX3MG_FD_202532 | JGI IMG/M metagenome (GOLD analysis project Ga0307374, IMG submission 202532) | Soil microbial communities from Risofladan, Vaasa, Finland - OX-3 | ecosystem: Environmental > Terrestrial > Soil > Coastal area > Acid sulfate soil | place: Finland: Risofladan, Vaasa | collected... | reverse complement strand
AAGCCGCTCCGCGGTCACCTCGCCGTCCTCGTGGCGCGGTGCCGCGGGGCCGGAGCCCCGCTCGGCCGGCGCGGAGGGCGGCCGGTTGGCGTCGCGTCCGCCCTCGCGGCCGGAGCGCCGCCGGTTCCGCTGCGTGCGCTTCGGGCGGGGCGGGGCGGGGCGGACGCGTGCCCGCACGCGTGCGTCGGCTCTCAGCAGGCCGAAGATCCCTGCCCGGCCGTCCTCGACGACGACGATCTCCGCGTCCGCCTCGTCGACCCCGAGCTCGTCCAGGGCGCTCTCCGTCGCCTCCGCGACGGTGCGTCCCGTGGTCTCCACCCATTCCATCAGCGGGCCCGCCGGGGGCGCTTGCCCTGGGCGCGGGGGTGGGCCTTCGGCCCCGGGTTGGTCTTCGGGGAGGGCTTCCCGCCGCGGCCGCGTGGGCCGCCGGTCGCGTTGCGCGGGGAGGGGGAGGGCGCGGTGCCCCCCTCCGCGGCCGGCGTCAGCTGCCCCATCCCGGTGAAGCGCGAGAGAAGGCCGGGGCTCTTCGCCTGCGGCGCGACCACGTTGGAACGACCCTGGTCTGGCTTGCCGTTGCCGCGCTCGCGCAGCTGCGCGACGGCGCTCTGGATGTGTGGGTCCCGGCGGTAGATGAGCTCCTGCTGGCCGATGCGGAAGAGCGCAGAAACGATGAAGTAGACGTTCACCCCAGCAGGGATCGAGATGTAGATGACCGCGAAGATGAGGGGGAAGATCTTCTGCATCTGCTGCATCTGCGGGTTGGCGGCCGCGGCGGCCGCGTTGCGCCCCGAGAGCTGCTTCATCTGGATGTACTGCAACGCAATCGCCACGAGGATCAGCGCGATGAAGGGCAGCTTCTGCGCGAAGGAGAGGCCGCCCGAGCGCACGGAGTCGGCGAGGTTGACCCCGAAGGCGTTGAGGTGGCCGTGGTCCGCCCGCACCGCCTGGTAGATGCGGGAGGTGTGGGCGACGTAGAGGGGGAGCGGGACGCCCTTCACGGTGTGGATGAGGCCGCGGATCGTCCCGTAGAGGATAAGGAAGACCGGCATCTGCAGGACCATCGGCAGGCAGCCACCGGTGGGGCTGACGTTGTGCTCCTTGTAGAGCGCCATCATCTCTTCCTGCTGGCGCTGCCGGAGCTCCTGCTTCTCGCCGACCGTGAGACCCGGCGAGGCCTTGTACTTGGCCTGGAGTTTCTTCATCTCCGGCCCGAGGAGCTGCATCTTCATCATCCCGCGCTGGCCGCGGACGTTGATCGGGAACATCGCGAGCATCACCACGATCGTGAGCAGCGCGATCGCAACGGCGTAGTTCGGGATGAGCGAGTAGGCCGTCGCGAGGATCCAGGCGAAGATCTCGTAGAAGGGATGGCCGATCTGGCCGATCGTGGAGGCGAGGAACATGGGGGAGCTCCTAACCGGGCACGGGGTCGAAGCCCCGCTTCCCGAAGGGGTGACAGCGGCCGATGCGGCCAGCCGCGAGCAGGCCTCCGCGAAGCACGCCGTGGCGTTCGATCGCCTCGATCGCGTACGCCGAGCAGGTGGGGACGAAGCGGCAGGGGGAGGGCTTCCCGGCGCGCACGGCCTGATAGCCGTGGATCGCGCCGATGAGGAGTCTCCTCGGGAGCGGGCCTCGAGCGTTCATCGCGGAGACCCGCTTGCCCTCGTCATGCTGTCGATCACTCGGTCTCTTAGCTCGCTGTAGGTGAGTTCCGCGCTCTGCGGCGCAACGCCGATGAGGTACGCCCCGGGTGTCAGCCGGGGTGACGCCTCGGCGACGATCGCGCGAAGGCGCCGCCGCCAGCGGTTCCTGACGACGGCCCCACCGACCTTGCGGCTGATGGAGTAGGCAACCCGGACCGCGGCACCGTCGTCGTTCGACGGCAGGAAGTGTACCCGCACGGGTGGCAGCGACGCCCGTCGTGAGCTGCGGGCGAGTGCCTGGTAGATGCGGTGCCCCCGGACGGCGCCGGGGCGGCTGCTCAAGCCGAGAGCCGCACCCGACCGCGCCGGCGGCGCGCCTGGAGCACCGCCCGGCCGGCGCGCGTCGCCATCCGGTGACGAAAACCGTGGCGCTTCGCACGACGGCGGTTGTTGGGCTGGAACGTCCGCTTCATCCGACAAATCCCCTGAGTAAGAGGCGAGAACTATAGCGCGAACGGGGGCCTTCGGCCCAGGGCGTCGGGGCGGGCGAAACGGTACGATGTCGCTCTCCGAGATTCGCCCCGTAGTCCACAGATGTGGACCCCCTTGTGGAGAACTACCCCGGCCCGGAGGGCGAGTTGTCGTGACCGATGTGCAGGAATTATGGGAGAGCTGCGGCACCGCCATCCGCACGCAGCTCACCGAGGCGACTTGGAAGACGTGGTTCGCCGGCGTGCGGCCGCTCGGAGTGGTGAACAACACCCTGGTCCTCGCCGTGCCGAACACCCTCGTGCGGGACCGGCTGGAGAGCCGCTTCTCCGGGCTGCTGCGCGAGGCGCTCGTCGACGTTGGCGGGACCGACATCTCGGTCCGCTTCGAGATCCAAGCCGACGACGAGAAGGAGGTCGCCGACGGGGGGAAGATGTTCAGCCCCTCGGGGCGGGTGAGCCCGGAGATCGCCGACGAGGCGCTGGCCTCACCGACCGACGGCGGCTCTTCGCTGAACCCCCGCTACAGCTTCGACGGCTTCGTGATCGGCGCTTCCAACCGCTTCGCGCACGCCGCGGCGTTGTCGGTCGCGGAGGCGCCGGCGCGGGCGTACAACCCGCTGTTCATCATCGGCGCCACCGGCCTCGGCAAGACCCATCTCCTGCAGGCGATCCGGAACTACGTGACGGAGAACTTCCCCCGACTGCACGTCCGCTACGTCTCCACCGAGACATTCATGAACGAGTTTGTCGAGGCGATCCGGAACAACACGACCGGGGCCTTCAAGCGCCACTACCGCCAGTGCGACGTCCTGCTGATCGACGACATCCAGTTCCTGGAGGGCAAGGAGTCGCTCCAGGAGGAGTTCTTCCACACCTTCAACTCGCTGCACGACGCCTCGAAGCAGCTCGTGCTCACCTCGGACCGGCCGCCGGGCTCGATCGCCACGCTCGAGAGCCGTCTCCGCAGCCGCTTCCTCTCGGGCCTCACCGCCGACGTGCAGCCGCCCGAGCTGGAGACGCGCATCGCGATCCTCCGCTCCAAGTCCGAGCACGAGCGGGTGATCGTTCCCGACGACGTGCTCGAGTTCATCGCCTCGAACATCAAGGACAACATCCGCGAGCTCGAGGGCGCGCTGAATCGCGTCATCGCCTACGCGAACCTCACGCACCAGCCGCTCACCCGCGAGCTCGCGGAGAACGTCCTCGCCGACGTGATCGCGGGCCATCAGCCCCGGCGCATCACCGCCCAGCACATCCTGGCCGCGACCTCCGAGCACTTCGGCTTCGACATCGAGGAGATCTGTGGCCCGAGCAGGCGCCGACCGCTCGTCAACGCCCGTCAGGTGAGCATGTACGTCTTCCGCGACCTCACCGACTTCTCCTATCCGGCGATCGCCCGCGAGTTCGGCGGGCGTGACCACACCACCGTGATCCACGCCGTCGACAAGATCAGCGGGCTGATGCGCGAGCGGCGTCAGATCTACGAGCAGGTCACCGAGCTGATCACGAAGATCCGCAACGGCAGCTGACCGCGGTAGGGAAACCGGTGGACCACCTTGCGACCTTCCTGGGGACACGGACCCTGCGCGCGGGGGACACAGGCCGCGATAACCACAGTCCCCCCGGGCCACCAACTGACCCCTGCGGACGACGTACGCGACGTTGGGGATCGATAATTACCCAACGACCTGCGACGATCAGTGGTCGTCCACAATCCACAGCACTACTACCACTACTAGATTTCTATAACCCTTCTTGAGGAAGGACATCCACACACCGTGAAGTTCCGCACCGAGCGAGACGGACTCCTTGAAGCACTGACGACCACCGGTCGCGCGGTGTCGCCTCGCAGCACGCTCGGGATGGGGTCGCCGAGCATCCAGCTCGTGTTGCACGGCAACCGCCTCGAGGTGACCGGATCGGACCCGGACCTGGTGATCGAGTCCCGTATCACCGTGGCTGGCGAGTCCGACGGGAACACGCTCGTTCCGTCGCGTCTCGTGGGCGACATCATCCGCGCCTTCGAGCCCGGGGCGGTGAGCGTCGACGGGGGCGAGGAGGAGGTGCGGATCACCTCGGGCCGCGCGGAGTTCGTGATCCGGGTGCCCCTCGGCGCGGAGATCACGCGCCTCTCCTCTCCGATGGCGGAGGGGATCACCCTCCCCGCGGGCCGCTTCGCCGAGGGCTTGCGGCAGGTCGTGAGGGCCGCGCTCACCGATGACACCCGTGCGCCCCAGCTGACCGGTGTCCTCATGGTCGCCACTGACGCCGGCCTGCGGCTTGTCGCCACCGACTCCTACCGGCTGGCCTTTTGTGATCTCGAGGGGATCAGCGCGCTCGCCCCCGGCTCGGAAGTGCTGATCCCGGCGCGGGCACTGGCCGAGATCCAACGCCTCGTCGGCAGCGCCGGCGACGACACCGAGACGCCCCTCGTCTTCCGCCACAGCGAACTCGACGCCGTGTTCGAGATGGGCGAGGTGAAACTCACTACCCGCCTCTTGAAGGGGCCCTTTCCCGACTACGAGCGCCTCCTCCCCCCGAGCTATCCGCATTCCCTCGAGGTGGGGCGCGAGGAGCTCGCCTCCGCGCTGCGCCGCGTCCGCCTTATGGTTCGTGACACGAAAGATGCAACTACTCCGGTCCGCATGGCGTTCAGCGAGGGAGGGGCGGAGCTCACCGTGCTCACCGCGGAGAGCGGCCGAGCGGCCGAGCAGATCGACGGGCGCTTCGCCGGTGAGGAGCTCACGGTCGCGTTCAACCCGAACTACCTCCTCGAGGGGATCGAGGCGATCCGCTCCGACACCGTCATCGTCGAGGTCATCGACTCGAGCAAGCCGGCCACGGTGCGCGGTCTCGGTGAGAACGACTACCGCTACCTCCTCATGCCGGTGCGGGTCTCCTGAGCCAGCTGCAGTGGCTGGAGGTGCGGGATTTCCGCAACCTGAGCGAGCTGGACTTCGTCCCCGACCCGAGCGGCCTCACCGTCGTGACCGGGGAGAACGGTGCCGGCAAGACGAGCATCCTCGAGGCGATCAGCTACTGCTCCACCCAGCAGTCCTTCCGCGGTAGCCCGCGCGAGGCGCTGGTGCAGAACGGCGCAGCGCGGGCGATCCTCCGCTCGGAGATTGAAGAGTCGGGCCGACGCACGCTCGTCGAGATCGAGATCGCGCCGCCGCGACGCGACCAGGCCTATCTCAACCGTCAGCGCGTGCAGCGCGCCGCCGAGCTCTTGGAGGCCTTACAGGTCACGATCTTCACCCCTGACGATCTCGTGCTCGTGAAAGGGGGGCCCCATGAGCGCCGCGACTACCTGGACGGTGTGCTCGTGATGGCGCACCCGCGCCTCGCGGCGACCTGTCAGGCACTCGATCGCGTGCTGCGCCAGCGGGCCACGCTGCTGAAGCAGGTGGGAGGGCGCCTCGACGAACAGAGCGCCCACACCCTCGACGTCTGGGACGAGCAGCTCGCGACGACCGGGACGATCGTCGTCGAGGCGCGCGAGACACTCGTCGCCGAGCTCCAGCCCTTTGCCAGCGCGGCCTTCTCCCGGCTGACCGGTCTGCCCGGGGAGCTGCGCCTCGGCTACCACCGCTCCTTCGAGGGGACCCTCGCTGAAGCGATCGGGCGCTCTCGCGCCGAGGATCTCCGCCGAGGGGCGACGACCATCGGGCCGCACCGCGACGAGCTGCAGATCAGCCTCGGTGAGCTCGACGCGCGCTCGCGCCTCAGCCAGGGCCGCCAACGGGCGAGCACCCTCGCGCTGCGGCTCGCGGCACACGAGGTCGTCACCGAGCACGTCGGCTCGCGCCCGATCCTCCTCCTCGACGACGCCTTCTCCGAGCTCGACTCCCAGACGGCGAGCGCGCTCTTCTCCGAGCTCCCCGAGGGTCAAGCGGTGCTCACGACCGCGGGCCCACTCCCGGCGCAGGCGGAAGCGGCCACCCTCGTCGAGCTACGCGCGGGGAAGCTCCTCTGATGGCGCCCAAGCCCCCCCGGAGCGGCGGCATGCGCCCGCTCCCCGAAGAAGGAGGGCCTCCTCCCCGCCGCCTCGGTGAGGCGATCGACGCCTACCTCTCGGCGAGCCCGCTCGAGGGAGCGCGGCTCATCGCCGCGCTCACCCAGCAGTGGGTGACGATCGCCGGCGAGGAGGTCGCGACGCACTGCCGGCCGTCGGCGGTGCGCGACGGGGTGCTCACCCTCCAGGTCGACCATCCGGCATGGTCGACCAAGCTCGCCTTCCTCGAGAAACCGCTCGTCGAAGGGCTGCGGAAGGCCTTTCCGGATTGTGGAGTTCGCGCCCTAAAGGTCCATGTCCGAGGGGGATTTGCCGTAGACTGAGTGCTGCATTCGCCACGGCTTCCGCCCGACGGAATCGGCCGCTGGCGCTCCGGACATCGGCCACTTGAGGAGACGCGTCTGTGGTAGCAAAGCGCGACGACGAGGACGGGGTCACGCCCTCGTACGAAGCGAGCGACATCCAGGTACTCGAGGGTCTGGAGCCGGTGCGCCTGCGTCCCGGGATGTACATCGGTTCGACGTCGACGTCGGGTCTCCACCACCTCATCTGGGAGGTCGTCGACAACTCGGTCGACGAGGCGATGCAGGGGCACTGCACCCGCATCGACGTCACGTTGCTCGCGGACGGGGGCTGTCGCGTCGCCGACGACGGCCGTGGCATCCCCACCGACCCCCTTCCTGGCGATCCCTCGAAGTCGGCGGCCGAGGTCGTCCTCACGGTGCTGCACGCCGGGGGGAAGTTCGGCGGCTCGGGCTACAAAATGTCCGGTGGCCTGCACGGCGTCGGCGTCTCGGTGGTGAACGCCCTCTCCACCCGCCTCGAGCTCGAGATCGACCGCGGCGGTCGGCACCACGCGATGACCTTCGTCGACGGGGGCACCCCGAGCGGACCGCTCACCGACGTCGGCCCGTCACCGCGTGACCGCACGGGCACGACGGTGACCTTCTGGCCCGACGGCTCGATCTTCGACGAGACCGAGTTCCGCGCGCAGACCGTGACCGAGCGGCTGCAGATGATGGCGTTCCTCAACCGCGGGCTAGAGATCCGCTTCGCCGACGAGCGCGCCGGCCACGAGCAGCAGGTGACCTTCAAGTACTCGGGGGGGATCGAGGACTTCGTCCGCCACCTCAACGAGTCCAAGGACGCCCTCTTCCGGCGCGTCGCCTTCCTCGAGCAGACCGAGGCCGACCAGCAGGTCGAGATCGCGCTGCAGTGGAACACCACCTACTACGAGAGCCTCTACTCCTTCGCGAACGGCATCGCCACGATCGAGGGAGGGATGCACGAAGAGGGCTTCAAGAAGGCGCTGACGAACATCGTCAACCGCTACGCCCGCTCGAAGAACGCGCTGAAGGACTCCGACCAGAACCTGCAGGGCGAGGACATCCGCGAAGGGCTCACCGCGATCATCTCGGTCCGCCTCGTGGACCCGCAGTTCGAGGGTCAGACCAAGGCCAAGCTGGGCAACGTCTCCATCCGCTCCCTCGTCGAGCGGGCGACCAACGAGAAGCTCGCCGAGTGGTTCGAGGAGAACCCCCGTGAGGCGAACCAGGTCGTGCAGAAGTCGCTCCTCGCGGCGCGCGCCCGCCTCGCGGCGCGCCAGGCCCGCGACCTCACCCGCCGCAAGTCGGCACTCGACGGCGCGGGGCTACCGGGCAAGCTCGTCGACTGCTCCTCGCGCGACCCGCGGGACTCGGAGATCTTCATCGTCGAGGGAAACTCCGCGGCCGGCTCGGCCAAGCGCGGCCGCGACCCGCGCACCCAGGCGATCCTCCCGATCCGCGGCAAGATCCTGAACGTCGAGAAGGCGCGCGTCGACAAGATGCTGAAGAACCTCGAGATCCAGGCGTTGATCATGGCGATCGGCGCGGGCCTCGCCGACGAGTTCGACGTCGCGAAGATCCGCTACCACAAGGTGATCATCCTCGCCGACGCCGACGTGGACGGCTCCCACATCCGCACGCTCCTGCTCACCCTCTTCCTCCGCCAGATGCGCCCCCTCGTGGAGAGCGGCCACGTCTACGTCGCGCAGCCGCCGCTGTACTCGACGCTCGTCGGCAACTCGAAGATCTACCTGAAGGACGACGTCGCGCGGAACGGCTTCCTCGCCGAGCATCCCAACCACAACAAGGAGTTCCAGCGGTTGAAGGGGCTCGGCGAGATGGACTGGGACGAACTGCGCGACACCACGATGTCCGCCTCGCACCGCTCGCTGCTGCAGGTGACGATGGAGGACGCGATCGTCGCCGACGACGTCTGCTCGGTGCTCATGGGCGACGACGTCGAGGTGCGGAGACGGTTCATCCAGACGAACGCGAAGGATGTCCGATTCCTCGACTTCTGACGCGCCCCACGGGCGCGCCGGGAACCGCTGAGGTCGTGCGGCTCCCTGACACGAACCAACTCAACGCAGTGAGGAGGCGACGCGGGCCATGTCCCTCGTGAGCACACCGCCCCCCGGCGACGGCGGCAGCGTCGAGCCGGTCGACATCCAGCTCGAGATGGAGCGCTCGTTCCTGGAGTACTCGATGTCGGTCATCGTCTCGCGCGCGCTGCCCGACCTGCGCGACGGACTGAAGCCGGTCCACCGCCGGATCCTCTACGCGATGTGGGACTCGGGGCGCCGGCCCGACCGACCGCACGTGAAGTGCGCGACGGTCGTCGGCGACGTGATGGCGCGGTTCCACCCGCACGGCGACACCGCGATCTACGACGCGCTGGCCCGCATGGTCCAGGACTTCAGCCTCCGCCACCCGCTGATCGACGGCCACGGCGAGTTCGGCTCCCCGAGCCCGAACGACGGCCCGGCGGCGATGCGCTACACCGAGTGCCGCCTCGCCCCGCTCGCGATGCACCTCCTCGAGGGGATCGACGAGCGGACGGTCGACTTCATCCCGAACTTCTCCGGCTCGGACGACCAGCCGGTCGTCCTCCCGGCCCGCTTCCCGAACCTGCTCGTGAACGGCTCGCAGGGGATCGCCGTCGGGATGGCGACGAACATCCCGCCCCACAACCTGGGTGAGGTCATCGACGCCACCCAGCACCTCCTCACCCACCCCGAGGCGACCACCGAGGACCTGATGGCCTTCGTGAAGGGGCCGGACTTCCCGACGGGGGCGCAGATCCTCGGGCGCTCCGGGATCCTCGACGCCTACCGCACCGGGCGCGGCTCGGTGAAGCTGCGCGCCGTCGCCGAGATCCAAGAGGAGCGGGGCACGGCGCAGATCGTCGTCACCGAGATCCCTTACCAGACGGCCGTCGAATCGATCGAGAAGCAGGTCGCCGAGGCGATCGAGCGCGGCGACCTCTCCGGGATCAGCGCCACCCAGGACGATTCCGCCGGCCATGCGACGCGCTTCGTGATCACCTTGAAGCGCGACGCCAATGCCAACGTCGTCCTCAACAACCTTTACAAGCACACCCAGCTGCAGACGAGCTTCGGCATCCACATGCTCGCCCTCGACGACGGGGTCCCCCGCCTCGTGACCCTCGACCAGGCGCTGCGCGCCTACGTCGCCCACCAGGTCGAGGTGGTGACGCGCCGCTCGCAGTACCGGCTCGACCGGGCCGAGGAGCGGGCGCACATCGTCGAGGGGCTGCTGCGCGCGATCGACATGCTCGACGCGGTGATCGCCACCATCCGCGCCTCGGACGACCGCGGCGACGCCCGCACCCGGCTGATGGCCGAGCCCTTCTCCTTCAGCGAGGACCAGGCCAACCACATTCTCGACATGACCCTCGGCCGCCTCACCCGCCTCGGCCGTTCCGAGCTCGAGGAGGAGATGGCGGAGCTGCAGGCGACCATCGCGGAGCTGCGGGCGATCCTCGGCGACGACGCCCGGCTGCGCGACGTGATCGCCACCGAGCTCGCCCTCGTGCGCGACAAGTTCGCCAACGAGCGCCGCACCCAGATCGTGCACGACCCGGGAGAGCTCGGCGCCGAGGACCTGATCGAGGACGAGCCGATCGTCGTCACCCTCACCCGCGCCGGTTACATCAAGGCGGTCGCCGCGGACGCCTTCCGGACCCAGTCCCGCGGCGGCCGCGGCGTGCAAGGTGCGCGCCTCAAGGAGGAGGACCTCGTCACCGAGATCGTCCACACCTCGGCGCTCGCGCACCTCCTCTTGTTCTCCAACCGCGGCAAGGTCTACCGGCTGCGCGCCTACGAGGTCCCCGTGAAGGAGCGCGCCGCGCGCGGCACCCCGGTCGTCAACCTCATCTCGCTCGAGGGGGAGGAGAAGATCCAGGCGATCGTCGAGACCCGCGCCTTCGATCCGGACCGCTACCTGCTCTTCGCGACGAAGGCCGGGACGGTGAAGAAGACCCCCTTCAGCGAGTACGACAAGTCGCGACGCGAGGGCTTCATCGCCATCAACCTCTCCGCCGGGGACGAGCTCGTGCGGGTCGTCGCGACCGGCGGAGGTGACGACGTCTTCATCGTCTCGAAGAACGGCATGACGATCCGCTTCAACGAGGCCGACGTGCGGGCGATGGGACGGAGCGCCGGCGGGGTGCGCGGCATGCGGCTGCGCGCCGGGGACGAGGTCGTCTCCTGTGACGTCGCGGCCCCCGAGAGCGACCTCCTCCTCGTCACCGATGCCGGGTACGGGAAGCGGACCAAGCTCGACCACTTCAACGTGCAGGGCCGCGGCGGCCAGGGGGTGCGGGGGATCAAGCTCACCCAGCGCCGTGGCTACGTCGTGGGCGCGCTGATGGCGGGGTTGGACGACGAGCTACTGCTCGCTTCCAGTGCCGGCGTGGTGATCCGCATCACCGTCCGGGACATCGCCGCGCAGGGCCGGGATGCCACCGGGGTGCGGGTGATGAACCTCGACGAGGGGGCTTCGGTCGCCGCTGTCGCGCCGCTCGCTTCGAGCGACGACGACGAGTGAGCCCAGGAGGAAGGCCGGGCCCCTGGTGTAGGTTGTGAACTCCCAACTGGGGCTGTAGGGGCTATAGCTCAGTCGGTTAGAGCGCAGCACTGATAATGCTGAGGTCGCTGGTTCGATTCCAGCTAGCCCCACCGAAGGCGTGTTCGCAGTTCGCACGCCTTGTCTTCGCAGTTGTACCTCTGGCCAGGCAGAATGCGACGCTGGCGAGCGACGATCATGTCCGGTTTGACCGATGCCAGCGGCGTGCGATGACCCTGGGCGATCGGAGAGCCCGGCCGATCAGGGCAGTCGGACCACGATCACCCGGCGTCAGGGGGCGTTATTGTTCCGCATCTCGTTGAGTGTGAGCATTTCAACAGTCGCATCAAGTCGACGGTCTTCGTAGTTCTCCAGTACGTATTTTGCGAATGTCGGGACGGTAAACGAGAGCCGTCCACGGCGCGGAGCGTAGATATCACCTTCGGTGACGAGGTCGGCGCGTACCGTTGACCATTCGCTCTGAGCTTTGCCAAGCGAGCGAGAGACGTCTTGTGTCGTTGCGGTACCCACTCCGCCGCTTTCTTGGGATACGGCAATCGCAGCCAGCAGCTCTGCCTGCCGGTCGGTCGCACGCAGCCAACGCGGGTCGAGCGTACTGCGCTTGATCTCGTTCTCGCCCAATGAGACTCCGACGAGCGCATCCGCCTCGGCGATGTCGGGTCCATCTGCTTGAAGCCACGTCTGGTCTGCGAGCAACTGCAAATGTGCCGGATAGCCGTGCGTGGCATGAACAATCGCATCAACCGCTGACGGGGCCCAGATGACGTCACGCTGCCGTGCAGGTTCCACAATCGCGAATCGCGCAGATGACTCGTCGAGGTCGACAGTCAATGGCTGCAAATCAAAGAGGCGGTCCGGATGGGTCACGCCTGCCTCGCGAAGCGCTTCGGAAGTATTCGGAAGGCCGCAGCCAGCAAAGGCAACGGGCGCTTCGGGATGTTCGACGTTCAGACGTTGAAGTGTCGCGGCAAGAAGGGCGAGGTCTTCTCCGCGAGCCACCTGCAATTCGTCGATGGTGATGAGAAGTCCGCCGTTGCCCCTCTCGGACTTGAGTCCGTTGGCAAGCAGGGCGAGAGCTGCTGCAAACATCCCCGGATCCGGCAGTGGTTGTTGAGGTGAGGGATTCAACGTGACGCCGGCGCTGAATCCCGCCGCTCCGAGAGTGACTCCCCCGAGCCGCTCCAGTGCGCTCTTCGCCCGCTCCCAGGGCCCCCGCTGCGCACGGATCTGCTCATCAGCGCGCGACATGAGACTGGCGATCAGCCGTCCACTGGCGACGGCCTGGATCGGGATGGCGTCAAAACCCTGTTCGGCTGCTAGTGATTCGAATTTTGTGAGCAGGACGGTCTTCCCGATGCCGCGAGGTCCGGAAAGAATCAGATCCTTGGCCCGCTTGCGCCCATCGATCTGGAGATCGGTGAGCATCGACCGCCAATCGACAATCAGATTGTCACGGCCGGCCAGCACAAGTGGGCTATGTCCGGCACCAGGCGTATAGGGGCTATCCCTCATGGCGGCTATATTACCCTATAAACGAGTCGTTGTATAGGAATCTATAGCTCCCTCGTGGAAAGGGGGCCGCGTGGCGATTGTCGGGTCCGGGCATCCTGACCTGGACAAACACGCGAGAGATGTGGAGCCTCCGCGGATAGCGTGTGGGATCCCTGGATGGGAGAGCCGGACAAAAAGTCCTAGTCGTCAGAGCACAAACTGCGAACACGCCACCGAACGATTCCCAGTTCACAGACTTAACGGCGTCGGACGCCGGCCGAGCCACCGCATCCTTGTCCCGCGTCTATCCCGCGCGACAACGTTCGAGTGTCATTCCGGTGTGTTCAGCGGCGGGTCGTTCCCCTGCGGGCACGCCGCCGCGGCAGCGGCGAGTTTCGCGGCCTTCGCACTGCTGGCGGGCATCGGCCGGTCCCCGCGCGCACAGGCGGGCCTCGCCGCCGCGGTAGCGCTCGCGATCGGCATCGCCTGCACGCGGGTCTTCCTCGACGTGCACTGGCTCACCGGCGTGATCGCCGGGCTGGCGCTCGGTTGGGCATGGTTCGCCCTCTGCTCGATCGCCTTCGGCGGGCTGCTGCTGCGCTTCGGGGCGCCGGTGGAGCAGGCCCAGCAGGCAACTGCGACCGCGCCCTCCCCGCCGCCGCCCGCCGAGCGCTCGCCGGCGCAGCGCTTGGACGTCTCCGGCCGCTAGCCCGCCGGCCGGCCGGCCGGCACCCTCAGGTGAGCTTCTTCAGCGAGGTGGTGATGGTGGTGCCGCCGCTCGACATCGTCGAGGTCGCCGAGGTCTGCCCGGCGGGGACGTTCACCTCCACCGGCCACTTCTGGAAGATCGGCAGGATCAGCTTGATGATCCCGTAGGCGGCATTGATGCAGATCGAGCTCCCCGTCTTCTCGAGCGAGATGTGCAGGTTCGGCGCGTTCAGGACCAGCACGTACGCGGTCCCGTGCACCTGGCCGGTGACGCTGTAGGTGAAGGCCGTCGGGAAGGCGTGCAGCTGGCCGGGACAGTTGCCGGTGCTGAAGGCGCCGGTGAAGGTCCCCGGCCAGCTCTTGCCGGCGTTCGGCGGGGGCGAGATGAGGCCGGTCTTCGAAACCACGAACTCGCCGGTCGAGTAGTGGATCGTCGAGGTCGAGCCGGCGGAGCCACCGGAGATCGTGACCTCGATCGACCAGCGCGCCTGGCACTTGGCGACCAGCGCGGCCGGGCTCGTGACGTCGGAGTCGCCGAGCATCTGCGAGAGGGCGGCCGCCTGCTGATAGCAGTCGAGCTCCTGCTGGGAGGCCGAGCAGGGGTCCGAGGGGGTCGCCTTCTTGAGCGCGCTCGCGGCGAGGCCCTGAGCCTTTCCGATCGCCGAGTTGGCAAGGGAGTCGTCCCCGAGCAGCTGCGCGGCCTCGGCGATGCCGAGCCAGTCGCCGACGGTGGTCGGGTTGGCCCCGTTGACCCACTGCTCGAGCTGCTGCTGGGTGTCTTTCACGAGGTCGCTGAAGTCGTTGTTGTCGTCGAAGCCGAGCGCCTGCAGGAACTGCAGCGCGGCGAGGTCGCTCGTCACCCCGGAGGCCGAGCTGACGTCGATCGTGGGGCTGAGGGAAGGACAGGGTCCGGTCGTGTGCGCGACGGCGCGGTGGGCGATGGCGTGCCCGGCGCGGCGCGGCGGGCTCGTGGTCGGGCCGTTGGGGTTCTTCGCCCACTGCAGGAGGTCGGCCACCGCGGCGTTCTTGTTGGTCGCGTAGATCGTCCTGATGACGGCGAACTCGGCGCTGGCCTTGGCGGGTGCGTGCGCCGTGCAGAGATCGCCAATGCCGACCTCGAACTGCTGGGCGAGCTGTGTGGCCCCGGCCGTGCCGAGCGTCTGGCCGGCGGCGATCTGCAGGGACGCCCCCGCCGAGATGCTCAGCCTGATCGCGACGGGCGCCGAGCTGGAACAGGGAAGGGGCCTCGGGTTGTGGCCGACACGCACCGCGGCGCGGGACTGCGCGCCGGCGACGCCGCAAAGCGCCACCGGGACGGCGAGCAGGGTCGCTGTGAACATCGCGATCCGGACTGTGGTTCGCATCTACACCCGCCTCGCTTGACGCCGACTCGCGACAGAGATGAAAGCTGCAGTGAGTGAGACAGTAAGTCGAGCGAGCGCGCGATCGGCGGTTTGGCGCGCGAGCGGCCGAGCCCTCCGCGCCCGCCATCGGCTGTGGGGCCGCCGCTGTCACCGGGTCAGCCGAGCAACCCCCCGGGGGCATCCGCGAGCAGGGCGGGGTCGACCGCGAAGCTGAGCACGCCGGTCGCTCCCTCGGGGAGGCTCTCGGCCGCCTCCGCACGAGAGAGGAACCGCACGATCTCCTGCTCGGGGACGACCTCCTCCGCGAGGCGCCGGAACTTCGCGAGGAACTGCGAACGGTCAAAGGGAGTCGCCCCGAGCGGGTGCGCGTCGGCCACGGCGATCTCGTCGGAGAGCGAGGTACCGTCCGCGAAGGAGATCACGACGCGGCCTCCGTAGGCGTTCTCGGGGCGCTCGGTGGCGAGGAAGCGGCGGGTCCACTCCGGGTCCTCGACGGTCCGGATCTTGTGCCAGAGGGCGATCGTCTCCGGCCGGTGCGCGCGCTCGGCGGCGTAGGAACGCTCGTGGTGCCAGCTGCCGTCCTCGAGAGCGACCGCGAAGATGTACATGCTCGAGTGGTCGAGGGTCTCGCGGCTCGCGTCCGGGCTCAGCTTCTGCGGGTCGTTGGATCCCGTGCCGATGACGGTGTGCGAGTAGTCGTTGGTGCGGATCGTGATCTCGGTGATCTCGGAGAGCTCCGCGATGCGTGGGCGCATCCTGCGGGCGAGGTCGATGAGCGCCTGCGCGTGGTACGCAGCGGCGTGCTCTTTGGTGTAGCTCTCGAGGATCGCCCGCTTCGGCTCGCCCGCGTCGGGGATGATCACCGAGTAGCGCGCCTCGGGACCGTCGAGCATCCAGGCGATGATCCCGTCCTCGCCCTCGTAGATGGGTGAGGGCGAGGTCTCCCCCCGCATCGCCCGGTCCATCGCCTCGATCGCGGTCTTGCCGATGAAGGCCGGGGCGTAGGCCTTCCAGCTCGAGATCTCGCCCTTGCGGACCTGGCGCGTCGCGGTGGCGAGATGGAGGGTCTGCTGGACCGCCTGGTAGATCACCTCGACCGGCTGGTGCAGCAGCGTGCCGAGGCCCGCTGCGACCGCGGGGGCGAGGTGCGCGACGTGGTCGATCTTGTGGGCGTGCAGCGAGATGCTGCGCGCCAGGTCGATCTGGATCTCGTAGGCGGTCGCGATCGCGCGCACGAGATCCTCCCCGGTCGCCCGGCAGTGCTGGGCGGTGGCGAGGAGGGCGGGGATGTTGTCGCCGGGATGGGAGAACTCCTTCGCGAGGAAGGTGTCGTGGAAGTCGAGCTCGCGCACCGCCACGCCGTTCGCCCACGCTGCCCACTCCGGCGCGACGTGCTCCTCGAGCGGGCAGCCGTAGATCGTCGACCCCCGCCGCGAGGGGTAGCAGCGCGCTTGGCTGCGGGCGGTGACGACGGGCCGGTAGCCGAGCGACGCCGCGGCCACCGCGGCGTCATCGATCAGCCGGTTGACCACCGCCTCCGCCACGTCGCTGTCGAGCGGCACGCGATCCGCGGCGATCTCCGCGATCCGCCACGCGAGCTGGCGCTCCCGTGGGAGATCCTCGCTGCTGCGGTGCACCCGAAGCTCGTGTTCGATCATCAACGGTCGACCCTAGAGCGCCAGGTCAACGGGGGCAGGTAGCGGCGTGGGGGTGGCAAAAACAACGGCGCGGATCGCCTCCCGCACCCCTATCGCATCCTCGGCCCTCCCGCTACAGTCCACGCGAAGCCGCCGAACGAAAGGTGATGACCCCGTGCCGCTGGAGAAGGCAGAGCAATGGAAGGCCGAGGCCCCCGAGTGGATGGTGGAGCGGATCCGCGACGTGAACCCTCCCGGCGAGCTCTCCGGGTGCCTCGCTGACGAAGGCTGGGCCGGCGTCTACCAGTTCTTCGCGGCCAACAACTACGTCACCGAGAACCTCGACTTCCTCGCGAAGGTCCAGGCCTTCCAGAGCAACGGAAGCATGGATCTCGCCAAGCAGATCTACGAGCAGCACGGCAAGGCCGGCTCCCCCCAGGAGGTCAACCTCAGCTCCACCAACCGGTCCGCACTCGCCGAGATCTTCGACGACGAGGACGAGCCGATCGGCCCGCCGAACCTCTACGACGCCGCCTACGCGGAGATCTACTCGATGACGAACAACGACTCGTACAAGCGCTTTGTCGGCATCTGCGGCACCGTCCAGACCGAGCTGGCCGCGGAGATCGACTGGGACAACGTCGAAGGACGTTGACCGCTCGCGACGCAGGCTCGGACCACGCGGCGAGCTGCGTCCCCCGCTGTGTTTGGCGAATACCCTGGCTAGGAAGGAAGTGCGATGGCGAACATTGTTGACACCGAACCGCTGATCCGTCGAGAGAACAACCTCGCGATGCTCATCATCCCCCTCGACGGCCCCGTCGAGAAGTCCTGGCGTGAGATCTACGACCAGACCGCGAAGGCCGCCGAGTTCCCCTTCGAGGTCGGGCTCACCCACGACCTCCGTGCGGTGCAGGGGGGCACTGCGGCTGTCGGCTCGATCATCCTCTCCGACATGGACGCGAAGGACGTCGACGCGAAGGTGAAGGAGATCTTCGACGCCCTCACCGACCTCGTCGACAAGGTGAACAAGGAGGACGCCCGCCGCGAGGAGGTCGTCCTCAAGATCGCCTCGGCGACCGAGGCCTGGTACAAGAAGAAGAAGTAGCCGTCCCCCGGGAACCCCCGGGGCAGAGTCCTCGGAAAGGGCGCCCG
>Ga0307374_10006981_pt1 | contig 17441 bp, 21 predicted proteins | sample OX3MG_FD_202532 | JGI IMG/M metagenome (GOLD analysis project Ga0307374, IMG submission 202532) | Soil microbial communities from Risofladan, Vaasa, Finland - OX-3 | ecosystem: Environmental > Terrestrial > Soil > Coastal area > Acid sulfate soil | place: Finland: Risofladan, Vaasa | collected... | reverse complement strand
CCAGGCCTACCAGGTCAGGACCGACCGCGGAGTGGATTCACGCTGCACGGCCGAGACGTCGTACGCAAACCGCGCGGCGCTGCCCTCGTAGCGGTTCAACTGCGCCGCAAGCACCTCGAGAGCGGTTCGGTCGCCATTGCAGATGGTCGCGGTGAGCAGGGTTTCGCTCCCGGTTGCAAGGTCGCGCTTACGGATGGTATAAATCGCCACGGGTTCGTCCTTTCTGCCGCTGCGACGCCTGCATCGGCTATGCCAGAGAGCTCGCGGAGGGGGCGCGCGCCTCGTATCACGGGGGACCTTCTCCGATTATAGCCGGCGGCGATGGTGGCAATAGGGCCGGTCGGCCGCACGTCGAGGGTACCACGGCCCTCGTCGAGTACGGGCCCCGTGGTCTACCTCGCCGCGCGCGCGAGGGCCGGGGGACGCTCCCGGCGACGCGGGTCGCAGGCGCCTCCGATGGCGCCGGGTACGATACCATCGAGAGGAGACTCCCGATCGAGCGATGCGACACACCTGCAACGACTGCCCGAACCTCGCCACCCACCACGTCACCAACACCGCGCTGTTCTTCTGCGACATCCACATGGAGGCGTTCCGCAAGAGCGAGACGCTCCACGGCTACCAGCACCACCGCCTGATCGACGGCGAGGACCTGGTGCACGATTTCTCGGGACGGCGCCGCTGACCGGCGCCCCCGTGCCCCTAGCCCCGGTCCGCAGCGGCTAGCGCCGCCACCAGCTCGCCGTGAATGCGGCCGTTGCTCGCCGCGATCGCGCGGCCGTCCACGGTGAAGGGCGAACCGTCGGCGTTGGTCACGCGTCCCCCCGCTTCCGCAACGATCAAGCTCCCGGCCGCCACGTCCCACGGATGGAGCCCGTACTCCCAGAAGCCGTCGAAGGCCCCGGTCGCCACATAGCAGAGGTCGAGCGCCGCCGCTCCCACGCGCCGCACGGCATGCGAGCGGTCGCTGAGGGCCACGAAGCAAGGCAAGTTGCGCGCAAGCCCACCGGGTCCCGGCATGAAGCCGGTGCACAGGAGCGCCTCGCCCAGCGTCTCGACCGCGGAGACGCGCAGTGGCGAGCCGTTGCGCGTGGCCCCCTCGCCGCGGCGCGCCGCGAAGGTCTCGCCGGTGGCCGGGTTGTGGATCACGCCGACCTCCACGACGCCCAGGCGTTCGTAGCCGATCGAGACGCAGAAGAACGGAAACCCGTGCACGAAATTCGTCGTGCCGTCCAGCGGATCGACGATCCACCGCTCTCCGCTCGTGCCCGCCGTCGCTCCGGTCTCCTCGCCGAAGAACCCCGATCCCGGCAGGGCCGTCAGCAGGCGCTCGCGGAGGATCTCCTCGCTCGCGCGGTCGGCCTCCGTCACCAAGTCGGCGCGCGAGCTCTTGCGGCCGACGTCGAGAGGGCCACCCAGGTAAGCCAAGAGAACGTTGCCCGCGGCCCGTGCGGCCTCCATCGCGAGCTCCAAGACGTCAATTCCTCGATCGACCACAGCGGGCCGCCATACCAGCCGCCGTCAGGAGGTTCCTTCCGCCATGGCCGGGATGCCCATTCGCCAGCGCGGCGCGCCGCTCGGCTCCCAGCGACGCTGGGGCGACGCGATCGCCGCAATCCTCGAGGTCTTCCTGTACATCGCGTGGCTCGGCTCCCTCGTCGGCATCGCCTTCGTGGCGGCGCCGGCGGCCTTCGCCCATGCGCCCGCGCAGCAGGCGGGAGCCATCGTGGGAGCCTCCCTGCGCGCGACGACCTGGTTCGCCTGGGTCTGCGGGGGCGTGCTGCTGCTGATCTGGCTCTTCCGCATTCCGCGCGAGGGGCGGACCGCGCTGGCCGGGGCGCTGCTGATCGCGGTGGCGATCGGGGCCACCGACTACGCGCGGTGGAGCATCGCGCCCAAAATGGACGCCATCGTGGCCCAGGTCGACGGGGCGATCTCCGCGCTCCCCGCCGGCGACGCGCGCCGCGCGACGTTCGACGCGCTCCACCGGCGGAGCACGCAGACCTACGGCGTCGTGCTGGTCTGCGGCTTCCTGGCGGCGGCGCTCACAGCCGCTCGGCGGCGTTGACTTGTCCGCGAGCCTGCGGCTAGAATAGATAGGCTCAATTCGGCGCTTTGCGCCACGGCGAAAGGGGGTGACACGCTCTCGATGACCAGCGACGGCTCTAGTAGGTACTCCACGTACCGTGACCGGGACATCTCGGATGACCCACTACCGATCTCTCTGGAGGTGGACTCCCATGACCGCGATGCTCGGGCTTCTGCGCCGCTGGGTTGCGAGGCGCGTCGCCCGTTCCCTCTCGCAGCCCGTGGACGCGGCGGCGCTTCGCTGCGTCTGCTCCCGCTACCATAGCCTCTACCTGCGCCCGGGGTACCTCCCGGAGGGCCGCTCCTCCATCGGCGTGCGCTGGACGGAGGACCGCCCGTGACGCTCACCTCGGGTTTCATTTCCGAGCTGGTCGGCCGCGAGGTCACGTACGCCGACGGCGGCCGTGAGGTCGCCGTCGGACGCGTTTCAGACTTCGTCGTCCACGAGCCGCAGCAGGCGTTCCCTCCGATCGACGGCATCGTCATCAAGACCGGGGGCAAACACGACCTCTACGCTCCGTTCTCCACGGTCGAAGAGATCACGGAGCTGGGCCCGATCCGCCTGCGCGCCAAGCCGGAGCTTGCGCCATTTGCCCACGAGGAGTCGCTCTATCTGGTCTCCGACCTGTTCGACAAGCAGATCGTCGACATCAACGGGCGCAAAGTGGTGCGCATCAACGACCTCGAGTTCGCCAACGTCAACGGCACGCTGCGCGTCGTGGCCGCCGACATCGGCTTGGCCGGCCTGCTGCGCCGCCTGGGGCTCAAGTCGTTCGCCCAGCGCTTCCTGCCCAAGGTCCACGAGAACATTCCGCGTGCGCTGATCGCGTGGGACGCCGTCGCGCCCATCCGCGACACCAGCCCCGACCGCGTGCGGCTGACCATCGAGAAGAGCCGGCTCTCCAAGCTCCACCCCTCCGATCTCGCGGAGATCATCTCCGAGCTTTCGGCGGCCGATCAGGCGCGCGTGATGAAGTCGCTCGACGACGAGACCGCCGCCGACGCCCTGGAGCACCTGGATCCCGAGACGCAGCAGGCGATCCTTGAGGATCTGGGCACGGAACGGGCCGCCGACATCGTCGAGGAGATGGACGCCGACGACGCCGCCGATCTGCTCCATGAACTGGACGAGGAACGGCGCCAAGAGCTCTTGGCCGAGATGGAGCCGGAGACCGCGGGGGAGCTGCGCGAGCTGGCGACCTACGAGCCCGATACGGCCGCGGGCCTGATGACCAAGGACTTCGTCTGGATCTATCCTCACCGCACCGCCGCGGCCACCATGGAGAAGCTCCGCGAGATCTCCCCGGACACCGACTTCATCTACTACCTGTTCGTCACCGATCAGTCGATGCGGCTCCTGGGCGTGCTCTCGCTGCGCACGCTCATCCTAGCGGCACCGGACGCCACTATCGAGTCGATCATGGAGAGCGACGTGGTCGCCGTGCATCCCGAGCAAGACGCACGGGACGTGGCGAGCACGATCGCCCGCTACGACCTCCTGGCCGTTCCCGTGGTCGACGACGACGGCATCATGTCGGGCATCATCACCGTGGACGATGCCATCGACGTGCTGCTGCCGGAGAAGGTGCGCAAACAACTGCCTCGCTTCACCGCCCGCCACCATCGCGCCGCGCCGGACGTCGAAGTCCTCCCGTAGACCGGAGAGATCATGAACCCGCCCGAGTCCGTCGACGCCGTTCACGGCGGGGGCGCTCCTGCCTCCGTCCTCAAGCGCCCGAGCACCTGGCGCTCGATCATCATGTTCCTCTCCGTCGTCGGACCCGGGATCATCACGGCCAATGCCGACAACGACGTCGGCGGCATCACCACCTACTCGCTCGCCGGCGCGCAGTTCGGCTACGAGCTGCTCTGGCTGCTCGTTCCGGTGACGATCGCACTGGTGGTCGTGCAGGAAATGTGCGCGCGCATGGGTGCGGTGACCGGCAAGGGTCTGGCCGACCTCATCCGCGAGAACTTCGGCGTCAAGGTGACCTTTTGGGTCCTGATCACGTTCGTGCTCTGCGACCTCGGCAACACCGCCGCCGAGTTCGCCGGCATCGCCTCGGCGGCCCCGATCCTGCAATCGTACGTGCCGTTCCTCACCAAGGAGCTGCTGGTGCCCGTGGGTGCCGCCTTCGTCTTCATCGTCGTCACGCGCGGCACGTACCGCGTGGTCGAGAAGATCTTCCTGGCGTTCTGCACCGCCTACCTGGCGTACATCGTCAGCGGCATCGTCGTGCACCCGCATTGGGGCGACATCGCTCGCGCCATGGTCGCTCCGCACCTCACCGCGAACAGCGCTTACCTGCTGATGGCGATCGGCGTGATCGGCACCACGATCTCGCCGTGGATGCAGTTCTACATCCAGTCGGCGATCGTGGAGAAGGGCATCAAGATCAAGGACTACGGCTACTCGCGGATCGACGTGATCAGCGGAGCGATCTTCACCGACGTGGTGGCGTTCTTCATCATCGTGGCCACCGCCGCGACCATCTTCGTCTTCAACCAACATGCGGCAGCGGGGCGGCAGATCGTGGTCAACGACGCCGGCGACGCGGCGCGGGCGCTGGCTCCGCTGGCGGGCAAGTACGCATCGCTGCTCTTCGCCATCGGGCTGCTGAACGCAGCGCTCTTCACGGCGTCCATCTTGCCGCTCTCGACGGCATATTACGTCTGCGAGGCGTTCGGCTTCGAGTCGGGGGTCGAGCGGCGCTTCCGCGAGGCGCCCGTCTTCTACTCGCTCTACCTCGGGCTCATCGCCATCGGCGGCGGGCTGGTGCTGATCCCCGGCGCCCCGCTCCTGCAGATCATCTTCTACTCGCAGGTGCTCAACGGCGCGCTCCTCCCGGTGGTGTTGATCTTGATGCTGCTGCTGATCAACAACAAGCGGCTGATGGGCAAGTACGTCAACAGCCCCCTGCTCAACGCGGTGGCGTGGACGACGGTGCTGGTCGTCGGGGTGCTGACCATCGTATCGACGATCGAGCTGATCTTCCCGGGGATCGCCGGAGGAGGAGGGTGAGACGCGCGGTCCCGCTAGCTTCCTCCGGCCGCGCTGGCCTGCCCCAGGCGGAACGCGAACGCGGCGCAGGCCGCCCCGATGGCGATGAGGAGCGTCGGCACCGGCCCGGGCTTGCGCTTGGCCATGATCGCGCCGCCCTGGATCAGCAGCGCCGCCAGAAGCCAGAGCGCGGGATGGAGCCAGGTCACCCGCTTGCCCACGGCAAGCAGCCAGAGCCCCAGCACCAACTGCACGAGCAGGGCCCAAAGGGCCACCCGGCGGCCGAGCGGCTGCCAGATGGCCCAGATGGCGGCGACGACGACGACGACGCCCCAAACGTAGTGAATCGTGAGTTCGGTCTGCATGTGCCGTCTCTTCGACGTTTGGCGGAAGGAACGCCTTGGCGCCGCGTCTGAAGTACGCCTGATGACCACCGACGAGTTGCTGGCGTTCGCCGAGAGTCTTGCGCGTATCTCGGCTGCAGGCGGCGGCCCGAAGGCCTATGCCTCGCACCTCGCCGCGCGCTGCCGCGCCGCCGTCCTCGTCGAGGACGGTGAGTGGCACCACCTCGCCTTGGCCGGAGCCGCGGACCGCAGCGTCCCTGCCTCGGCTCGCGAGATGGTCCGGCAAGCCGAGAGGGACGAGGACGGTCTGGCGCATCTTCAACTCGCCGACGGAAGCCACGGGCTGGCCTTTCCCATGCGCGCGGGGGACGCCGAGTTGGGGTGGCTGGTGGTTCTGGGCCTCGACGGCTTGCCGGGGCGCCTGGCGCCGCTGGTACGGCTCACGGCCTCGGCCATCGCCGTCGATCTGGTGCGCGAGGCCGGCGGGGCCAAGGGGCGCCGGCGGTCCTTCTGGGAGCGCCTGCTGGGCGGAAGCTATGACGACGCCGCCGCCGTGCGCGACGACGCCGCCGCTCGCGGCGTTTCGATCGCCCCCTCTTACGTGGCCGTGGCGATCGAGGTCGAAGGGCTCGACGAGAGCGGCGCCGTCCGCCAGCTCTCCGACGTCCGCAAGCTCTGCCTCGCTCACCTCCACCACCAAAGCGGCGAGACGGTGACGATCGAGCGCGCCGCTGGATTCATCTTCCTGGTTCCGGCGCCGCTGCCGGCGGACGCCCAGAACGTCGTGCTCGCCGCCACGATGCTTCCCAAGCATGCCGCGAAGGTCAAGCTCGACGTCGCCATCGTCGGCGGCATCGGCACGCGCGGGGGCGACATCCTGGACGCCGCCCGCAGCGTGGACCAGGCACGGGAGGCGCTCGTGATCGTGCGCCGCCTCTTCGGCACCAGCCGGGTCGTCGCGTGGGACGATCTCGGCCTCTACCCGCTGCTCCACCGCGGCGCCAGCCGTGAGGAGCTCCAGACGTTCGCCCGGCGGACCCTCGAGCCGTTGCGCGCCTACGACGAGAAGAACCACACCGAGCTGCTTCGAACCCTCTCGCTCTACTTCAGCGTGAGACAGAACGTGAAGACGGCGTCCGAGAAGCTCAACGTCCACCGCCACACCGTATTCTACCGCCTGCGACAGATCGCCGAGATCTGCAACCGCGACCTCGACAGCGCTCACGACCAGCTCGCCCTACGCGCGGCGCTGGCCATCGACGCGCTGGCGGGATGAGCGCCGGCTACGATGGGAGTATCGTGAACAAGCGAGAGCTCACGCGCCTGGTCAAAGAGACCAACGTCCGCTTCCTGCGCATGCAGTTCGTCGACATCTTCGGGATCACCAAGAACGTGGTGATCCCCGTCGCCGAGTTGGAGCACGCGCTCGACGGACAGGTGACCTTCGACGGGGGGAGCATCGCCGGCTTCGTCCGCTCCGAGGAAGTCGACATGATGCTCAAGCCCGACCTCTCGACGTTCACCGTCTATCCGTGGACGCTGGAAGGCGAGACGGAGGGGCGCCTGATCTGCGACATCGTGCAGGCCGACGGCGAGCCGTTCGAGGGCTGCCCCCGCACGACGCTCAAGCGCTCGATCGCCGACGCGCGCGAGATGGGCTTCACGCTCTCCACCTGCGTGGAGGCGGAGTTCTACCTCTTCCAGCGCGACGACCAGGGTCGCCCCACGGTCGGCGCCTCCGAGCGCGGCTCCTATTTCGACTTCTCCCCGGCCGACGTGGGAGAGAACGCACGGCGCCACATGGTGGCTACCCTCGAGGCGATGGGCTTCCACGTCGCCTCCGCGCACCACGAGCACGGACCGGGGCAGCACGAGATCGACTTCAAGAGCGCCGACATGCTGACGACCGCCGACAACGTGGTGACGCTGCGCAACGTGGTGCGGCACATCGCGATGGAGCGCGATCTCCACGCCACCTTCATGCCCAAGCCTCTGGGCGATGGCGCGGGCAGCGCCCTCCACATCGAGTTCACCCTGCGCGAGGGCGAGCGCAACGCCTTCGCCGACGAGAGCGGCGACCGCGGGCTCTCGCCCACGGCCCTCTTCTTCATCGGCGGTCTCCTCGCGCATGCGCCCGCCATCACGGCGATCGCCAATCCCACAGTCAACTCCTACAAGCGTCTGGTGCCATTCTGGGACGCCCCCGTGCTCACGGTCTGGAGCGAGCGCAGCGCCAACTCCATGATCCGCATCCCCTCGGGACGGGGTGACGCCACCAGCATCGAGTTGCGCAGCCCCGACTCTTCCTGTAACCCCTACCTGACGCTGGCCGTGGTATTGGCAGCGGGGCTCGACGGCATCCGCAACGAGAGCCTCCCCGGGCAGCCCTTCTCCGGGAGCAGTTACGATCTCAGCGAGCGGCAGCGCTCCGAACGCGGCATCCGCGAGCTCCCGTTCTCGCTTCGCGAGGCGCTGGTCGAGCTCGACCGCGATCCGGTGGTGCGGGGAGCGCTCGGAGACCACATCTATCACGCGTTTCGCGAGGCGAAGGCCGCCGAGTACGAGCGGTATCGCCGCGCCGTCCACCCTTGGGAGCTCGACGCCTACCTCACGCTGCACTAGGAGCGAGCGGGAGCGCGAGGCGGAAGCGAGCGCCTCGCCCGTCCACCGGCTCGAGCGTCAAGGTCCCCCCGAGTGCCTCGGCGAGCTGCCGCGAGATGTAGAGCCCCAGGCCGGTTCCCGAATGGGCGCGCGCGCGCTCGTCGAGGCGCACGAAGCGCTCGAAGATCCGCTCCCGCTCCGCCTCCGGGATCCCCTGGCCCTCGTCGACGACGTCGATGGTGGCGCGTCCTCCGTGGCGGCTCAACTCGACCGCGATCGTGCCCTCCTCCGGCGAGTACCGGGCCGCGTTGATCAGCAGGTTGGTGAGGATGCGCAGCGCGTGATCGGGATCGGTCATCACCCCAATGTCGGCATCGGCGCCACGCACCACGATGCGCCGTTCGGGATACTCCATCGCCACGGACGTCACGGCACGCTGCACCACCTCGCGAGCCAGCGTTGCGCGCGGCTCCACGCGGAGCTTGCCGCGCTCGAGACGCGCCGCCGCCATGAGGTCGTCGACCAGGCGAATCAGGCGGTCCGTCTCGCTGTCGACGATCCGCAGCGCGTCGACGCGGCGCTCCTCGTCGAGCGCGTCGCGGCGATGGAGCAGGATGCTGACGAATCCCTTGATGCTCGTGAGCGGCGTACGCAGCTCGTGACTCACGGTGGAGACGAAGTCGGTCTTCATCTGCGCGAGCTCCTCGAGCTCTCGCAGGCGGCGCACCTCCAGATCGCGCGCCGCGGCGCGCGCCACGGCCAGGCCCGCGAAGTTCGCGAAGATCTGGAGCGTGCGCGCCGTTTGCGGCGCCAGCGACCGGCTCGCACCCGAGACGTCTGGAGCGAGGTAGCCGATGATGCGCCCGGAGGCGTCGGCGAAGGGGAACGTCAGCGCGTCGACGCTCGCGAAGTATCCCTCCGGCGTTCGGTGCTCGGGGTCGAGCCGGTGTGCGATCACCGCCGGGTCGATCGTCGCGCCGATGGGCTCGCTCACCACGCGCCCAAGGACCGCCCGACGTAAGAAGAGTCCGCGCTCGCCGTCCAGCAGCGCGATCTCGCCTCCCGCCAAGTCGAAGGTTCGCAGCGCGGCCCGCAGGATCGCCAGCAACAGGTCGTCGAGCCGCTCTTGCGCGAGGAGCTCCCCCGAGACGCGCAGCACCTCCGCCATCTGGCGGACCGCGGTCTCGCGCTGGGTGGAGAGACGGGCGTTCTCCACCGCCACGCTGGCCAGCGCCGCGAACATCTCGATGGCGCGGATGACCTCGTCGCTGGGAACGCGCCGCTCCACGGGATCGTCGGGCAGCAGCAGCCCCACGATCCGTCCGTGGCGATCGAAGAACGGAAAGACCAGCGTGTCCCGTTCCTGCCAGGCACCCTTGCCGCTGCGCGGCACGTCCACGAGCTCCGGGAAGCGCCGCAGGCCGACCGGGAGGCTCAACTCGGCATGGCGCTCACCGGGAACGTAGTAGAACGTCTCGCGCACGCGGAACTCCGGAGCAAGGATCGCTTCGACCAGGGCAGGATCCACCGGCTTGTCGAGCAGGTGCTCCGTCCGCGAGCGCGGGTAGCCGGCGATGGCGACGCGCACCAGCGGCTCCTCGGGCGAGGCGCGCAGGTAGAACGCGCCCGCCGAGAAGCCGAAGCTCTCCAGCGTGACGGCCAACAGGCGGTCGAGAACCCTGGCGATCGAGTGCTCGCGCAGCAGGGTGGTGCTGACGTCGAGCAAGGTGCGCGTGAGCTCGCGGCGGCGTAGGATGCGCGCGGTGCCCGCCTGAACGGTCGCCTCGAGGGTGGCCAGGCGCTCACGGTATCGGCGCCGCTCCCGCAGCCGTCGCCGCCGTTCGAGCGCCCAAAGGAGCACGGCCGCCGCCGCGACGCATGCAGACGCTACCACGAGGGGGATCGGATGCAGCACGATGATTGCAGTATCGGCGTTCTGATCGCGTCCGTCGAGCGCGACTTCGGGGGCCTGTGGGGATTCGAGCTTCGCCTCGGAGCACCGGATGCCTCGATGCGCCGCCTGTCTCTCGCCGCTCGCCCCGACCCCGACGCGCTTGCCGCGGGCGACCTGCTGTGCACGCTCGCGGACCTCCCGGGCACCCTGCCCCCGGGGCCGGCACGCCTGCGCGCACGCATGGCGGCCGCCTGCAGCGCCCTCGGAGCGGCGTGGGCGACGCTGGGGAGCCTCGGCTTCGATCCCCCCGGCGCCGCCCTGGACGGCTGGCTCCGGCGGCGCATGGGCATCGCCGGCGCCGTCCCCTTGCTCCCGCCGCCGCCCAGAGCCACCGTTTCAGTCTACCTGCCCGCGGAGGCGCTCGCCCCCGTGCGCGAAGCCGTCTGGTCGGCGGGAGCCGGGGTGATCGGAGCCTATGACCGGTGCAGCTTCGCCCACGAGGGAACCGGGACGTACCGCCCGCTCGCCTCGGCCGATCCCTATCGCGGCTCGGCTGGACGGGACGAGCAAGCCGGCGAGTGGCGCCTGGAATTTCAGTGCTCCCCCGGACGTCTCGACGGCGCGCTGAGGGCGATGCTCGCCGCTCATCCGTATGAGGAGGTCGCCTACGCCGTGGCGCCCGCCGGGGATTGGCCCGCCAAGGGGCGCGGCCACGGACGCCTCGCCGGCGAGTTGGCGCTCTACGCGGGCGATGCCCACGCGGGGTTGGTGGAGCGCGCCTTCTCCCGCGGAGCGCGCCGCCTGCTCTCGATCTCGGCGGATGCCGCGGCGCGCGCGGCCGCCTTGGACTGCGGCCTCACGCTCGAGCCGCTGCCCATGGACGAGATGGAGCGCGAGGCCCTGGCGTTCCTCGCGCAGCGACTCCGGTCGCACCTCTCGGAGAACGTCATCGTGACGGGTCCATCGCCAGGGTCCGAAGGCGCCGACGTGCAAAGCACCCGCTTGCCATGAAGTACCGCACGTATCCGCAATCCGACGTCACCGTCAGCGAGGTCGGCTTCGGCCTCTGGACCCTCTCGACCGGCTGGTGGGGCAACCACACCGACGAGGACGCAGTCCGCATGCTCCACGAGGCGTACGACCTCGGGGTCACGTTCTATGATGCCGCCGACGCGTACGGCAACGGCCGCTCGGAGGAGCAGCTCGCCAAGGCGTTCGCCAGCCGGCGCGACAAGGTCGTCTACGCGACGAAGTTCGGGTACGACTTCTACCATCACGGCGACGAGCGTCGCGGCCAGATGGAGCTGCCGCAGGACTTCTCCCCGAAGTTCGTGCGCTTCGCCCTCGAAGAGTCGCTGCGCCGGCTGAAGACGGACGTCATCGACATCTATCAGATGCACAACGCGAAGCTCGAGCACGTGCGGGACGACGCACTCTGGAACGTGCTCGAGGATCTCAAGCGCGAAGGCAAGATCCGCATGTACGGCGTGGCCCTTGGGCCCGCGATCGGATGGCTGGTCGAATCCATCGAGGCGGTGCGCCTGCGCAGCGTGGCCAGCCAGCAGATCATCTGGAACATCCTCGAGCAGTTCCCGGGCGACGAGATGATCCAAGCGGCGTACGAGTGCAACAGCCCCACCGGGTATCAGGTGCGCGTGCCTCATGCCAGCGGGATGCTCGAGGGGCACTACACCACGGAGACCGTCTTTCCGAAGACCGACCACCGCAGCCATCGCCCCAAGTCGTGGCTGACCAACGGCGTCAAGAAAGTCGAGACGCTGCGCTTCCTGGAGCACGGCGGACGCACGCTGGGTCAAGCCTCGATCCAGTGGCTGCTGCACGAGCCGCGCGTGGTGAGCGTGCTGCCGAACATCTACGACTCGGAGCAGTTGCGCGAGTTCGCCGCCGCTCCCGACGCGGTGGCGCTCACCGACGAGGAGTACGAGCGCGTCCAGGCGCTGGCCAGGACCAACTTCGGCGTCGTCGAGGATCCAATGGCGTTCAAGGGGACGATGGACAAGGAGCTGGCTAGTGCTCGTCGATAGGATCGAGACCGGACACGCTCCGCGGCCGATCGGGCCGTACACCCAAGCGGTGCGCGTCGGCGACTTCCTCTTCTGCTCGGGTCAGGTCGGCCTGGACCCGGCGACGGGGAAGCTCGTCGGCGGAGGCGTCGGCGCCGAAGCGGGGCGCGTGATGGAGAACGTCCGCGCGGTGCTCTCCGCCGCCGGCGTCGGCCTGGAGCACGTCGTGAAGACGACGATCTATCTCGTGGACATGGCCGACTTCGCCGAGGTCAACGGCGTCTACGGCGGATGCTTCACGGGCGACTATCCGGCGCGGACCACCGTGGCGGTCGCCGCGCTGCCGGCCGGGGCGCGCGTGGAGATCGAAGTCATCGCGCGGATGTCGTAGTCTGCTGCGCATACGCGGAGAGCGCGAGCCTGGCAAGGCGCGCGGCCTCCGCGTTACGCATCTGCGCAGCCTTTCGGTATTGCTCCAGGGCATCTTGATGGCGCCCGAGTTCGTCGTCGATCACCGCGAGGTTATAGTGCAGGATGCCGTCGTCGGCGGCGATCGCCAGTCCCTTGAGCGTCACCGCCTGGGCCAGCTCGTGCTGGCCCAGGGCGTCGTAGTCGGCGGCCATGTCGTAGTATGCCTCCACCTGGAACGGATCGACTTGGATGGCGCGGCCGTAGTCCTCGAGCGCGGCGGCGCGATTTCCGCGCAGGTCGGCCAGCACGCCGAGGTTCACCAGCACTGAGGCGTCGTCGGGCGCGATGCGGTGCGCCCGCTCCAGGTAGCCTTGCGCCGACGAGAGGTCCGTAAGACCCAAGGAGGCGTCGCCGAGATTGTTGAGCGCCGCGACGAAGCGCCCGTCGAGCGCGAGCGCGTGCTGCAGCGGAGCGATCGCGTCGGTGTAGCGCCTCTCCGAGATCAGCACGCTGCCGATGCCGTTGTAGCCGGCCGCGCAGTTGGGGTCGAGATCGACGACGTGGTGATACGCGGCTAGCGCTTTGACGTCACGCCCTTGCGCGTCGTATACCAGCGCCAGGTCGAGCGCGGCGTCGACGTCGGTGGGATGGCGGTCCGCCTCAACCGCCGTCTGCTCCTCGAAGCGGTCGAGGTCGCCGCGCATGCGATGCACCGCGATCAGGTTCTCGAAGCCGCTGGGCAACGGCAGGGCGGCGCGGAACTCGCGCACGGCATCGTCGTACCGGCGCTCGAGCACGTAGACGCCGCCGAGGCGATTGTGGATCGCGCGCGAGTCGCCCAGGCTCAGCGCTTCTCGGTAGAGGTCCTCGGCCTTGGTCAACTGGCGGGCGCGGTAGTAGAGGTCGCCCAACAGCACCATCGGCCCGCGCTGGTCGGGATGAGCCGCCACGTAGTGGGAGAGATCGACGATCGCGCCGGGCAAGTCGCCGCCGTCGGCGCGGCGCTGCTCGCGCTGGACGATGGCCGGATCGCTCGGCATGGCCACCGTGGAGGACTGCCCGTCCAGGTGGAGCACTTCGCCGGCGCGGGCGGCCACGGGAGACGCGGCGACGGCGGCGAGCAGCAAGAGCGACGAAAGCCTGCAAATCGTACGCATGGCAACCACCTCGGCGGCAGGATCGCGCCCTTCCAGTATACTCCCAAGACGAGACCCCCGGGAGTCCTGCCTGGACCCCGGGGGTCTCGGTTGTCGCCCCCGTCCGTCTCACGGGGAAGGTGCCGGGTGCGGAGCTTCCGCCTTGCGGCTAGACGCCCCGAGAGAGCCCCTGCTCGCGTACCAGCGTCCCGGTCTCGCGCAGTTCATCTCGGACGTCGCGTTCGTACTCCCGATTGGCCTGCGCCTCGAGCGACTGGTACTCCATCACTCTCTCTTCCGGCAACATTTGCATGAAACTATTTTCCTGAGTCTTGATTCTACCACGGAGCCCAGCTATCGAAACATCCCCCGGGCGAGTGGCCGGCGGCCGGCCTCACGCCGTGCGGCGGTCGCGCCCCTCGAGGCCGGCTGTCTCGGCGATCTCCTTCTTCGCCACCTCGATGAAAGCCGTCATCGCCGGCGAGAGCCACTTGTCGCGGTGGCGGATGAGCTGCACGTGCTGGTGAAACTCGGGGATCGAGCAGCGCAGCTCCGCCAGCGACCCGTGCTCCAGCTCCGGACGAACGGCGGTGCGCGAAGTCACGGCCAGCCCCACGCCCGCGGCGACGCACCGCTTGATCGCCTCCACGCTGCCGAACTCGATCATCGGCCCCGGGGCCGCCCCTCCGGCCGCCATCGCCTTGAAGAGCGCCTCGAGGTAGGTGCACGCGAGGCGCAGGATCATGAACGACTCGCCGGCGAGCTCCTCGGGGCGAATCCGACGCCGTTGGGCCAGCGGGTGGTCCGCCGCCGCGATCACGATGAGCGACTCTCGTTGCAGGAAATCGGCGACCAGCTCGGGGGCTTTGACGCGCGCGTCGGCGAGGAAGGCGACGTCGAGCACGCCGGCCGAGACGGCGCCGCGCAGGTTGTCGCACGCGTCGGGCTTGACCGCCAGCTGCACCTTGGAATAGCGCGCGCGAAAATTCTGGAGCGTGCGAGGGAGCAGATCGGCGCACAGCCACTCGCACGCTCCGATCGTCAACGTGCCGACCGGCTCGTTCACGTCCGGCACGCACGCGAGCGCCTCACGCTCCAGGCTCACGAGGCGCTCGGCGTACTGCACCAGGCGCCGGCCGCTTTCGGTCAGCACGATCCGCTTGCCCAAGCGCTCGAAGAGCGGAGCCCCGATCTCGCGCTCGAGCGTCTGCACCTGCGCCGTCACGCTGGACTGCGCGTAGTTGAGCTCTTCCGCGGCTCGGGTGAAGCTCAACGTCTTGGCGACCGTCAGAAACGTGGAGAGGTTGCGGAGCTCCATGACATCCATCGCCCTTTCCGATGCATAGCATCGAATCAATCGTGCTCACCAATCGTAACATCCTGCTACAATTCCGCCAAGAGAGGTGGAACGACGATGGCGACGATCTTCGAGGCAACGGGAATCCTGCTGGGACTGATCGCCCTGGCGCTCGCGAGCGTGCGCTGGGGGTACGACAGCACCGAGCGCTTGCGGAGTCCCGAGTGGGAGCGGCGGCGAGCGTGGAGAGCGCGCTACAGCGCGTCGTGGAAGATCACGCCGAGCGTCCGGCGCTCGCCCCGGCGCACTCGGCTGACGCCGTGGCGGAGCGAGGCGCGGGCGTAGCCTCGGCTGGTACGCAGGGGATGGTCGCGCGTCGCGAAGAGCACGAGCTCTCCTTCCTCCGGTGTCAGCACCTGGCCTCGCGACTGGGCGCGCGGCCGCTGCTCGACGAGCAGGAACTCACCGCCCTCGAAGTCCGCACCGGGGCGGCTGAGAAAGCACGTCGCCTGCAACGGGAAGACGAGGTCGCCGTAGAGGTCCTGGTGGAGGGCGTTCCAGCCGCCCGCGCGGTATCTCAAGAGCAACGGCGTGGGCCGGCTCTGCGCGGCCGCATGGCAGCGCGCGAGAAATTGGTCGAGGGACGGAGGAAAGCCCGCGTCTCGCCGGAGCGCGGCGCCCCACGCGTTGGCGATCGGAGCGAGCCGCGCGTAGAGCGACTCGCGCAGCTGCTGCACCAGCGGCGGCAGGGGATAGGCAAAGTAGCGGTACTCGCCCTCTCCGAAGTTGTGGCGCGCCATCGCCACCGTGCTGCGGAAGGCGTCCTCCTCGCCGTAGAGCGCTCGCAGCTCGCGGCACTCGCCCGGCATGAGGACCGGCGGCGTTCTGGCGGCGCCCTCCGCCCAGAGATCGCGCTCGATCTCCGCCCAGGGAAGGCTTTCGACGCGGTCCCGCACGCTGATCGCGACGGTCACGAGGCCACCGCGGGGCGGCACCGCTTGCACGGCCGATAGCCGGCTCCGCGCGCGCGCCGCTCGTCGGCGAACTCCACGCGGTGGGCGGGCGCGATGCGGCGGGCGCTGGCGCACGTGGGGTAGCAGAAGATCCCCGTCGTCTCGCTCCCCACGAAGCGCTGCGTCCCGCGCGCCATGGCGGCCAGCTCGTCGGACGGCAAGCCCTCCGCCTCGAGCAGACGGCCCTTGATCCCGCTGCCGAAGACGTACTCGCCGATCGAGCCGTCGCCGCGCACCACGCGGTGGCAAGGAATCAGCAACGGCACGGGGTTTCTACCCAGCGCGCTCCCCACCGCTCGCACGGCCCGGGGGCGGCCGATCTCGCGCGCGATCCAGCCGTAGGGGCGTACCTCCCCGCGAGGAATCTCCAACGCCTTGGCCAGCACCGCCCGCTCGAACTCCGAGAGATCGTGCAAGTCGAAGCGCAAAGCGGCGCGACGATCGCCGGCAAAGCGGCGCTCCACCGCGGCGGCCAAGCGCGCCGGCGGCCTCTGCGTCGCATAGACGTGCCGCCCGCGGCGCGCCCGATATTCGCGCTCGAAGCGCTCCGCGCCGTGCTCGGCACGCGCGACGGCGGAGATTCCCGCCGCTGTGTAAGCGACGAAGAGCGCACCGAGAGGACCCTGCACGCGCCAGTACCGGTCCGCCAAGCCCACGCGCTGCAGCACTGCGGGCAAGAGCGTCGCAGGCGCCTTGCGCCGACGCAGCTCGCGCAACTCCGCCAACATCTTCTCCTCCATCGTCACGTCCCTCATACCGCCTCCAGCATCGACCGCAGGCGTGCGACGCCGCGGTGCACGTTGGCCTTCACCGTTCCGACGGGTTGGCCCAGAATCGCTGCGATCTCAGCATACGGCAGGCCGTCGATATGGCGCAGCGCCACGGGCAGACGCAGCCGGTCGGGCAGCTCCGCGACCGCCGCGGCCAGCGAGTGCGCGGTCTCGCGGCGCTCGACCAGCTTCTCCGGGCGTTCCGCGGCGGGGTCCTCAAGTTCGAGCGGCGTGCCGTCGGCACGCTCCAGCGGAGCGAGCGCAAAGCGCTTGCCCCGCACGCGGTTGCGCACCACGTTCGTCAGGATGCGGTAGAGCCATGGGCGGAGCATCAACGCGCGGATCCGCTCGCGTGGGTAGCCCTTGAGGGCGCGGTAGGCCCGCACGAAGGCGTCCTGCGCCGCCTCCTCGGCGGCGTGCGCGTCCCCCAGCAGGTGGCGCGCAAGACCGTAGAGGCGGTCCTGATGGAGGATCACCAGCGACTCGAAGGCCGCGTCGACGTCTTGCGCCAGCGCCGCCGTCAGCGCGCTCTCTCTCACGGTATCCGCTCCTTGCGGGCTCCCCCGTCTTGCACGCCGGGAAAACACGACCTGCGCCCACCGGGTTGCACCCGCCGGCCGCCGGCATGGTTCGAGCCCTTGCCTTCGAACATGGCGGCCATGGCTCGACGCATGGCCCCGCCCATCTCGCTCGACCAGGCGGTCGCAACGCTGAGCAAGGCCGATCGCCGGCTGCGACGTCTCATCGTCCGCGTGGGCCCCTGCGCGTGGCGCATCGTACGCGGGCAGTCACCCTACGCAGCGCCGGAGTCTCCGCGGGCAAGGCGCGGGCGTTGAAGGATCTCGCGTCCAAGGCGCGCGAG
>Ga0307374_10006980_pt1 | contig 17443 bp, 11 predicted proteins | sample OX3MG_FD_202532 | JGI IMG/M metagenome (GOLD analysis project Ga0307374, IMG submission 202532) | Soil microbial communities from Risofladan, Vaasa, Finland - OX-3 | ecosystem: Environmental > Terrestrial > Soil > Coastal area > Acid sulfate soil | place: Finland: Risofladan, Vaasa | collected... | reverse complement strand
GCCGCGCGGGTGGCAATTGCAGTGTCCGGTTCACCGGCACTTCCGATCATCTCCGCGCTACCCCACCACCGGCTGCGCTCGTACCCTAGGCGGCCCGCCCTTGGCGACCGCCCAGCCCTGCCGGCACGGGACGGGCCTGGCCGCCGCGGAAACCCGAGAATCCCCCAGCCTCAGATGTGGGAGGGTCAAGACAAGTTGTAGCCCTACAGACGGATACGACGTATTGCCGCCATCACCGCCTCGGACCCCGATGCAGTCCGGCCGGGGCCAGCCGGCACCGTAGGGCCCAGCGCTTTCGCCGATTCCCCGGCGGGGGGCGCATGTTGGGCGAACGCGGGATGACGCTGAGGGAAACTCCGACTGCACTGCCCGGCGCACAGACTCTATCGTTGAATCATCGAAATATCCGACCGTCCGTCCGTCGCCCCGGCACTCCGAGATCCGTCGACCACCGTCATGCGCACCAACAACTTCGCGGTCTTCATCATCTTCTTCGGCCTGTCGCTGATAGAAGCGCTGCGCGTCCACTCGTGGGGCATGGCGTTGCTGTGGGCTGCCTTCGGCGTGTTCTTCCTGGCCGCCGACGTCCGCGAGCACCACGCGGAACACCACGACGAAGCGGCGCGGTAGCCGAAGCGGAGCACCGCAGGCACATCGAGGGGCACGCCGACGGTCGCGATGGTGGCGCAGCAGTTCTGCGTCCGCAGTCGGAGCATCGCCCCGCAGGACTTCGACCGCTGCATCTGTCGACGGATGCTCCCCCACGCCGACCGGCCCCCGCGCTGACGGCCGTCGGCGGCGCGAGCTCGGACCCGGCGGGAAGGCTCACAGACAATTACGAGAAGAGAGCGCTGGCGGGGGACTGAAACTACGAGTGAGCGTGCTTCTAGTTACGAAAGAGCTCGCCAACCGACAGTCCGTGGATTCGCACTTTCCATCGTAATTCAGTCGCGCGCTCCGTCGTAGTTTCTCGCGCTCTTTCTCGTAATTGAGGCGGCTCACGACATATCGTGAGCGGCGTCGGAAAGGGCTCGGCGCCGCTCCGATTGCGCGCCCCGGGGGCACATGCAACCTTTGAAGCGTCTTCTGCCCCTCACGGTCATGAAGGCACCTCCCGATGCCTCTGATCGGGCGCTCGCCCGGCAGTACTTGGACGGATCCGAGGCGGCGTTCCGACTGCTCTACCGTAGACACACGCCGCGGATGCGGGGTGTGGTGCTGCGATTACTCGGCCACAACGCCCACGAGGTGGACGACGTGGTGCAGGAGAGTTGGCTGCGCGCGTGCGCAGCGCTCGACCGGTTCCGTTGGGAATCGACTCTCTGCACCTGGCTGTGTGGCATCGGGGCGCACGCCGCGCTCGAGGTGCTGCGACGCAACGAGCGGTGGGCCGGTGACGCGGCGCTGGAGTTCGTCGCCGACGGGGCCCCGCCGCCGGGCGACGGCCTCGACGTGGCGAGGGCCCTGGACGCGCTGCCCCCACGGCAGCGCGCCGTCATGGTCCTACACGATCTTGAGGGATACACCCACGACGAGATCGCCGCGCTCATGGGAATTGTTCCCGGCACTTCGAAGAGTCAACTCACTCACGCGCGCCACGCGATGCGAAGCGCGCTCCGCTGAAGAGGATGAACCGCGATGGATGACGATGATCGACTCCCCCCGGAACTCATGACGCCCCTGGCGTCGCTCTCGTGGGAGAGCGCTGCGCCGCCCGGGGAAGAGGACCGCGCGGTGCGGGCGCTGCGCCGGCGCGGGCTGCTCCCGGCCCCGCGGTGGCAACGATACGCCGCATACGCCGCTGGCGTGGCCGCTGCCCTCGCGCTGTTCGTCGCCGGGAACATCACCGGAGCGTCCCGCGCACGCGCGCGAGTAGAGCAAGGCGACGCGGCCCGGGCGTGGCCGGCCCCGGTGTCCAACCTGCGCAGCGCCGAGCTGCGCGTGCAGCGCGCCGGCTCAGAGTATGTCGGCGCTCTGGTCCAGTTCGCGGCGCTCGCACGCGCCCATCCGGCCACCCCCGGGCTGGCCGCCGGGCGCGAATCGGCAGCGACCACTCTGTGCGCCGCGGCGGTGCAGCTCCCGCGGCTGTCATCCGCAGTGTCGGCGGAGTGGACCCCGTGCGATGACGAGGCGTCGGCGCCGACGCGGGCCGATGCAACGATCCACTGGTTCTGAGGCACCAAGAAGAGCATACCGGTCGACACATATACGCGTGGCGCGAACTCAGAGGCGGAGGCGATATGCGGCGGAATCGACGCGAAACGGTCCTGATCCTGGCGGTGATCGTCCTGGCAGCCCTGGCGTTCCCCGCCGGACGGGCGTGGGGGCAGGCGGTGTTCGGCGGCTCCGGCGGCAGCGGTCCGGATCTCGGGATCGGGCGCATGATCGCGCCGTACGCGATCGTGCATGCGGCCGACGACTGGATTCAACTCGGGGGTGAGCTCGAACTCCGAGACATCCGGCCGAACGGGCCGGCGGCGGGACAGGTGCGAGATGGCGACATGCTGGTCGCCGTGGACGGTGCGCTCATCACGACGCGCGAGGGGAGCGAGCATCTGTTCGACGCGCGGCCGGGCCTCCCGCTCCGCTTGACGATTCGCCGTAGCGGGCGCGACCGGGAGGTCGTCATCGTGCCGACGGGCGGGGAGTTGGCGAACGCGGAGTCACACGCATCGAAGCCCGCAGCAGCGGGGCCGCCCGCGCGGACTGGCGGGGCGCCCCGCGTCCACACGCCGGGGTGGCTCGGCGTCGGCCTGTCGTGCCAGTGCACGGTGCAATCGAGCCAGGACGGGGCGGATATCTGGTCTTTCGCCAAGGCGCCCGAGGTATTCGCGGTCCGCGCCGATGGCCCCGCGGCGCAGGCAGGCGTTCGCGCCGGGGATACCGTGGAGAGCATCGGCGGCATTCTGCTCACCACGCCCGAAGGCGGACGGCGGTGGAGCGCGATCGCGCCCGGTCAGTCGGTGCGACTTGGCATTCGGCGCGGCCAAACGAAGATCACCCTCGTTGTGCTCGCAGGCGAGCGCTGAGGGTCGGCATCCGCGCCGCGGCGGAGGGTGTGCCGCCACGCACGCGCCTCATTCCGGTGGGTTGCGACAGGAACGCACTCGGAGGCCCAGCCGCTTCGTGGTGCTCTCAAGGGTCGAATACGGCAGGCCCAGCAGGCGGGCGGCCCGACTTTGGCGCTGCCCCCGCGATCAATTGCCAGCACGAACTCGATCGATGTATCTGCGGAGCGCCGTATTGAGGCTAAGGTCGACGTCGCCGTCGGCGGACCGTCCCGTCCGGTCGTGCCCCCACGAAGTTACGAAACAACTCACCCGGGCTCGGGAGTGGGATTACGAGACAGCGCCCAGACAGTCACGAGAGAACTCGCAGGGTCACACTAACACCATGCCGTACAGCAAGTTACAGAGAATTATGATAGAGCGCGCAAGTCCACAAACTTGGGCGCATCATAACTTGCCCTGGCCCTACTGCACCGCGTTCACCATGTCGAAGATCGGCAGGTACATGGCCACCACCATGCCGCCCACGACCACGCCCAGGAACACGATCATCGCCGGCTCCATGAGGGCCAGCAGGTTGCTCACCGCCGCGTCCACTTCCTCGTCGTAGAAGTCCGCGATCTTCGACAGCATCTCGTCCAGACCGCCGGTCTGTTCGCCCACGTTGATCATGCTGATCACCATCGGCGGGAACACGTTGCTCTTCTTGAGCGGCGCGCTGATCGTCTCGCCGCCGGCGATGCTGGCCCGCGATTCCATGATCGCGTCCTGGATCACCCGGTTGCCGGCGGTCTTGGCCGTGATCTCGAGCCCGTCGAGAATGCTCACCCCCGAACCGATCAGCGTGCCGAGCGTACGCGTGAACCGCGACACGGCCGACTTGCGGAGCACATCGCCCAGCACCGGCGCCTGGAGCGCCATGCGGTCGATGGCCAGCTTGCCGTCGGGCGTGGCGTAATAGCGCTTGAACATCCAGCTCGCCGCGAACAGGCCCCCGCCCACCGCCCACCAGAAATTCTTGAGGAAGTTCGACAGGCCGATGACGATGCGCGTGGGCAGCGGCAGCGCGATGTTCACGCTCGAGAACATGTTCTGGAAGACGGGGATCACGAAGATCAGCAGCACCGCGATGGCCGTCGCCGCCACACTCATGATCACGGCCGGGTAGATCATCGCGCCCTTCACCTTGCGCACCAGGGCGTCGTTCTTTTCCATGAACACGGCCAGACGGAGCAGGATGGTGTCGAGAATACCACCCGCTTCACCGGCTGCCACCATGTTCACGTACAGCTCCGTGAATGCCTTGGGGTGCTTGCGCAGAGCGTCGGCTACCGTGTGGCCCGACTCCACGTCGAACACCACCTGGCGCGTCGTATCACGCAACGCCGGACTCTCGCTCTGCTGCGCCAGGATGTCCAGCGCCTGCACCAGCGGCAGTCCCGCGTTGATCATCGTCGAGAATTGTCGCGTGAAGATCACGATGTCGCGCATGCTGATCTTGCCCATGCGCTTCTTCTTGCTGGCGTTCTCGTCGATCTTGACCACGGTGAGCCGCTGCCGGCGGAGATTCGCGATCGCCTCGTCGCGGGTCGCCGCTTCCATCGTGTCGGTCTTCAGTTGGCCGTTGGCCGTACGCGCCGTGTACGAAAATGTGGACATGCCGCCTGTTGCCTCCGGTGATTACCGCCTCGTTCCCGTTATGCTCGGCGTGGGGGACCCCGGCCTCTTCTCGTCCGCCCCATCGAGTGCGACGCCGCACATGCGCGCCAACTCCACGGGATCGTGCGATGCTCTGATACAATCGTCGAATGACACCATCCGGGTCACGTACAGATTGTACAAGGCGTCGTTCATCGTCTGCATGCCGTACTTCTTGCCCGACTGCATCATCGAATAGATCTGATGGATCTTGTCGTCCCGGATGAGCGCCCGGATGGCCGGGGTCACGACCAGGATCTCCGCCGCCATCGCCCGCCCCTTGCCGCCCATCTTCGGGAGCAGGGTCTGCGTGATGATGCCCTCGAGCGAGAACGCCAGCTGCGCCCGCACCTGCGATTGCTGGTGCGACGGAAAGACGTCGATGATCCGGTTGATGGCCTCCGCCGCGCTGTTGGTGTGCAGCGTCGCGAACGCCAGGTGCCCCGTTTCCGCAATCGTCAGCCCGGCCTGGATGGTCTCCAGGTCGCGCATTTCTCCAATGAGGACGACGTCGGGGTCCTGACGCAACGCGTACTTGAGCGCCGCCCCGAAGCTCTTCGTGTCCGAACCCACCTCGCGCTGGTTGACGATGCACCCCTGGTGCCGGTGGATGAACTCGATCGGGTCCTCGATCGTGATGATGTGCCCTTTGATTTCCTTGTTGATCTTGTCGATCATCGCCGCCAGCGTGGTCGACTTGCCAGAGCCCGTGGGGCCCGTGACCAGAATCAGCCCACGCGGCTTGTCCGACAGGTCGCTGATGACCTTGGGCAGCCCCAGGTCCTGGAAGGTCTTGATGTCGAACGGGATCTGCCGGATGACCATCGACACGCAGCCGCGCTGCTTGAAGCAGTTGCCGCGGAACCGGGCCAGATTCTGGATGCCGAACGAGAAGTCCAGTTCGTCCTCCATCTCGAACCGCTTCTTCTGATTCTCCGTGAGCACCGAATACGCCAGCTGCATGGTGTCTTTCGGTTGCAGCACCGCCTCGATGCTCGAATCGATGATGTCACCATCAATGCGCATCTTGGGGCGCTCGCCCGCCGTGATGTGGAGGTCGGAAGCGCCGCGCTCGATCACTTCCTCGAGCAGTACGCGGAGATTCAGCGAAGATGGGGATGCGGGGGTCGTCATCGATCCTTGGGTTGGAGCGGCAGCGGGGGACGGTCGTATTCTGCGTTCTGGCGCCCAGGGTCCGTGGCCCCGCGTCGTCAGATGCTCGCGATGAACAGACGACTAGGGACGCCAGACGTCAGCAGATAGACGTCCGTTTGTTACGCCGAGGTCTCCCGGCACATCTGCTCGATCGTGGCGATGCCCTTCATCACCTTCATCCACGCATCCATGCGCAGGGTGAGCATGCCCTCCTCGATTGCCGCATCGCGGATCTCGGCAGCGCCCACGTTCATCATCACCAGCTTGCGGATGGCCGGTGTCATCGGCAGCACTTCGTATACGCCCTGGCGACCCTTGAGGCCGCTCCCACCGCACGTGTCGCATCCCACGCCCCGGAAGTACGCCAACTCGCCGAACGTCGTGTCCAGCGTCACATGGGCCAGATACGGCGCCGCCTCCTTGGTGGCCCGCAACCGCGCCGCGTCGATGGCGTAGTCGGTAAACCGCAACTCGCGCAACGTCGTCTTCCGCGTCACCTTCGCGATCGCCAGATCGTCGTCGCTCGGCGTGTATTTCTCCTTGCAGTTGGGGCAGATGCGCCGCAGCAGACGCTGCGCCAGCACCAGATTGAGCGCCGACGCCACGTTGAAGGGCTCGAGCCCCATATCCATGAGGCGCGTGACCGTTTCCGGCGCCGAATTGGTGTGGAGCGTGGAGAGCACCAGGTGGCCCGTGAGCGCCGCCTTGATGGCGATGCTGCCGGTCTCCAGATCGCGGATCTCACCCACCATGATGATGTTCGGGTCCTGGCGCAGGAATGCCCGCAGCGCCGCGGCGAACGTCATGCCCACCTCGTTGCGCACGAGCACCTGATTGACCCCGAACATGTTGTACTCCACGGGGTCCTCGGCGGTCATGATGTTCACGTCGATCGTGTTGATCTTGGAGATCGCCGAATAGAGCGTGGTCGTCTTGCCGGAGCCCGTGGGGCCGGTGACCAGCACCATGCCGTACGGATTCGTCACCGCTTCCATCAGATCCTTCTCGGCCTTGGGCTCGATGCCGAACTTCTCGAGGTCGAGCGTCAGGTTGCCCTTGTCGAGAATACGCAGCACGATCTTCTCGCCGAACAGCGTGGGGAGCGTGGACACACGGTAGTCGATGACCTTGTTCCCCATCTTCAGCTTGATGCGGCCATCCTGCGGCACGCGGCGCTCTGCGATGTTGAGCGACGCCATGATCTTGAACCGCGACACCAGTGCCGCCTGCATCTTCTTGGGCGGCTTCATCACCTCGCTGAGCGCACCGTCCACGCGGTAGCGCACGCGCAGCTCGTTCTCGAAACACTCGAAGTGGATATCCGACGCTCCCTTCTTCACGGCGTCGGAGAGGATGGCGTTGATGAGCTTCACCACCGGCGCGTCGTCCACGGCCGCTGCCAGAGCCGCCGCCGAAACCTCCTCCTCCCGGTCCTCCACCACCTCGACGTCCCCATCGAGCCCCATTCCCTCGATGTCGTCGAGCAACGAGGTCATCTGCAGGTCCGCGTCCTCGAAGATCTTATCCAGCGCGTTCTTGATCGTGAACTCACCCGCGATCACGGGGAAGATGTCATACCGCGTGATGAACTTGAGGTCTTCGAGGACACCAAGATTGGTCGGGTCGGCCATCGCCACGGTGAGCGTCCGCCCCTCGCGCTTGAGCGGCAGGACGAGATGCTTGAGCGCCAGATCGCCCGGGATCAGCTTGGCGATGCGCGGATCGACCTCGAACTTGGACAGATCCACCGCCGGCATTTTGAACTGCCGGGCGAGCACCTTGGTCAGTTCCGTTTCGTGGATGAATCCGAGTTTGACGAGGTTGTACCCCACCCGCGTGCCGTTCTGCCTCTGCTCCTGGAGCGCCCTGTCGAGTTGCTCTTTGGAGATCAGTCCTTCACGGAGGAGGATGTCGCCGATGCGTTCGCTGGAAGCGACGGGTGCGGCCATGGCGTTGGGGTCACGGGGTGAAGCGATTGGCAGGAAGCAGCGTCCCCATCACACACATTGATGGCGCGAACGCGGCAATCGGGAAGGTGCCCTACCGTAACCTCCCTGTCAAGAACGGCTTACGCCCACACGGCGCGACGGTTTTGTGCGCTAGCGCACGCCCGCCGTGAAGGCTTGGCCTGGTGTGGACTTACGGCCCCCGTCGGCCCCAGAACGACACGAGTGAATCGAGGCGAGCGGCGGTGGCGGGACCAATTCCTTTCACCCGCCGCAGCCGATCCATGGAGCCGAACGGGCCATTCGAGTCCCGGTATGCGACGATCCGAGCGGCCAACGCTGGACCGATTCCCGGTAGCCGCTGCAGCTCCACCACGGTCGCGCGATCGACGTCCAGCCGGTTGAAGGAACCCAGTGGCGGATCCGGTGGCAGCCTCACCGAACGCGCCCTCCCACCACGGGGACGGCGGGGAGCGCCGCCAGGCGGATTGGTGTCGCGCGACGCGGCGCGCCGGCGCCCGCGGCCCGGAGGTGAGGGCTGCCGGCGAGTCGAGTCGACGGCTGAGATCTGGGCGTCGAGCGCGCGACGCGCCGAGGCCGGGGGTGGCGGAATCTCGCGGGCCCGCACGACCCGCACGCCACCGCCGAGACAGGCGACGGCGCCAAGGAACAGCAGCGCTTTGCGTTCAGTGGCCGTTGGCATGGGGCGACGGTAACCCCGCCGGGCGTGGCCGACGGCACCCATTCCTCGCGGTCCGAAACAATCCCCCGCGCCGCCTGGTGCGCGCCGCCGGTCCGCGCGCCAATATTGGCAGTCGCCGTTACGTACCCGTGCGCTTCCGTTCCGCCAGCGCGCCCCCCACACCATCGAGAGCGATGATGACCAGTCGATCGATGCGCTACCTAGCCGCCGCGGCCGCGCTGAGCGTCGCGACGGCTGCTGCCGCCTCCGCCCAACAGGGCGACGCCGGCACGTTCGCCAGAGCGAACTTCGACACCACCTGCGCGCCGTGTACCGATTTTTATGAATACGCGAATGGCGGCTGGCTCAAGACCCACACGATTCCGCCGGACAAGACGAGTCTGGCGAGCTTCGGCATCCTCGCCGACAAGAACCAGGAGGTGGTCCATCAGATCGTGGTCGATGCGGCCAGCCTCGTCCGCAGCCGCGAGACCAAACCCGGCACCAACGACTGGAAGATCGGGACGTACTACATGGCGTGCATGGACACCGCGGCGATCGACCGGCGCGGCATGAAACCGCTGCAACCGGCGCTCGACGCGATCGACGCCGTGAAGACCACCGATGACGTGGTACGGGCCTTCGGGGTGCGCGATGCCGGCGGCGGTGGCCGCGGCGGCGGCGGACTGGCGCCCTTCTCGCTGGGGCCGGGGCCCGACCCGAAGAACGCCAACGACATCATCGTGGCCGCCACCCAGGGCGGGCTCGGGATGTCGTCCCGCGACGATTACCTCAACGACGACCCGCGCACGGTGAACATGCGCGGCGAATACGTGAACCACATGGCACGGTCGTTGGCCCTGATCGGAGAGAACGACCGGCAGGCCAGAGCCGACGCCGATGCCGTGCTCGCGGTGGAGACCGCGCTCGCCAGGGTACAGATCTCGCGGGTGGCGATGCGGGATCCGAATGCGACGTACCACAAGATGGACCTCGCCGAATTCCAGCAGATGACGCCGCGCATCGATTGGGCGCGGTACCTCGAACAGCAGGGAGCGAAGGGCGTGACTACGGTGAACGTGCGTACGCCGTCGTTCTTCGCGGCGCTCGATTCACTCCTCCCCGCGGTGTCGGTGAAGGACTGGAAGGCCTACCTGCGCTGGCACGCCACGAACAGCGCGATGGCCGCGCTCGGCGCGCCGTTCCGCGCCGAGGCGTTCCGGTGGGAACAGATTCAGACGGGCATCAAGGAACCGCCCCCGCGCTGGCGGGAGTGCGCGCAGTCCACCAACGGCGCGCTGGGGGAGGCGGTGGGCCAGGAGTACATCGCCCGCAACTTCTCGCCGGCGGCCAAGGCCCGCGCCGCCAAGATGGTCGACAATCTGGTGTCGGCGCTGCGCGAGCGGATCGAAGGGCTCGACTGGATGAGCGCCGCGACAAAGCAGCAGGCGGTCATCAAGCTCGACGCCTATCTGCGCAAGGTCGCCTACCCCGACCACTGGCGCAGCTACGCGTCGCTCGACATCAGGACCGGGGACTACTTCGGCAACCTGCGCACCGTGGCCGCTTGGAACTCGGCCCATAATTGGGACAAGGTCGGCAAGCCGCTCGACAAGAGCGAGTGGTCGATGATGCCGCCCACCGTCAACGCGTCGTACAGTCCGTCGCTGAACCAGATTCAGTTTCCGGCGGGCATTCTGCAGCCACCGTTCTTCGACCCCCGCGCCGACGACGCGGTGAACTACGGCGCGATCGGCGCCGTGATCGGACACGAGATGACGCACGGGTTCGACGATCAGGGACGCCAGTTCGACGCCCACGGCGACCTGCGCGATTGGTGGACGCCCGAGGACGCAGCCAAGTACAAGGTGGCCGCGCAGCGGGTGGTGGATCAGTTCAACGGCTACGCCGTGCTCGGTGGTGAGGCGCACGTCAACGGCCAGCTCACGCTGGGCGAGAACATCGCCGACCTGGGCGGACTGACGGTGGCCTACGCCGCGATGGAAAAGGCCCTCGGGAACACGCCGCGCACGAAGATCGACGGCTTCACGCCCGAGCAGCGCTTTTTCCTGGCCTGGGCGCAGATCTGGCGCGGATTGCAGCGCCCGCAAGCCGAGTTACAGCAGATCAAGACCAATCCCCATTCGCCGGGGAACTGGCGAGTGGATGGGCCGCTCAGCAACATGCCCGAGTTCAAGAAGGCCTGGGGCTGCAAGGACGGGGATGCGATGGTGAGGCCGGACAGCCTTCGCGCTGTGATATGGTAGCGGAAACGGCGGAGCGGTAACGGCAGGCGGCGAGTGGTCAGTCGACAACTCGCCGCCTGTCGTTCCATTCGGTTCTCGACGTTCGCCGTCAGTTCCCCGTCACCAACTTCACGGCCACATCCCCCACGATCTGGAGGCTCTGCGCCGAAACCTTGTCGGGCGTGTCCTCCAGTGTGTGGTGCCAACCCTGCGGCGTCATGGTGGTCTTGGGTCCGTAGTCATAGTCGATCACGTCGATCATGTGCAGCCCCTGGTCGAGGAACGGCACATGGTCGTCGATCAGGGTCTCGCCAGTCTGGTTCAGAAAATACTTGCTGTAGCCGAGCTTCCGGGCCGCGCCCCACACCAGCGAGACCACCTCGGGCGCGTCGGCCACCGAGTTGCCTTCCTGGTTGATGTTCAGATCCTTGTCACCGATCATGTCCCACAGCACGCCATAGAGCGGCAGGCTGTCCTTGGACATGTGGCGCGCGTAATACGTGGACCCGATGAGCACGTTGGGGTTGCTCGCCGTGTCGGAATACGTGTCGAAGTCGCCGTAGTCCTCGCCGTCCACGAATAGCAGGTCCACGCCCACCGTGGGCGGTGTTTTCTTGAGGGCCGCCGCCACCTGGAGCAGCAGCGCCACCCCCGACGCCCCGTCGTTGGCCCCCGGAATGGGTTTGTCGCGGTTGCCGAGCACCGGATCGTTCTCGGCGATCGGGCGCGTGTCCCAATGCGTGACGTAGAGCACGCGTTGCGATTTCTCGGGGGCGATGTGGCCGATGATGTTGCGCATCGGGACGGTGTCACCCTTGGGCGTGACGTGCATGAACCGCTGCTCGGTCACCGAATCACCGAGTTGCTTGAGCTGGGCGACGATCCAGTCGCCGGTCTTCTGCCATCCGGGCGAACCGGGCACGCGCGGGCCAAAGTCCACCTGCGTCTTGACCATGGCGTAGGCAGCGGCGCCATCGAACGCGGTCTTGGGACCGCGGAAGCGGTCGCATGACGAGAGGGCGAGGGTGGCCAGGCACGCCAGGACGAACATTCTTGGCACGGGATGGTCGACGAGGGTCAACGTTGAAGTCCGGGGAACGTAGGCAACATAAGGAGGGGACGGCCGGACCCGCCACGCGGTTCCGGCCCCGGCGCGCGTGAGCTGGCCGGGCCTCCGCAAGCCGTGGCGGCCCATATCTTTGCGAAAATTTTGCAAATGAGGTGTGGTCCTGGATACATTCTCAACCTGTCACGAAACTGACACGCAGGTAATCAACCATTGCTGGTGGGATCTGACCATGATTCGAGTTCAGCGCGCGTTGCTCCTAGCATCCTTCGTGGCCGTCGCCGGCGCCGGCGTTGGCGTCCGGGCCCAGGCCCAGACCATTAGCGGCACGGTCACGTCGGCCGGCCGCCCCGTGGTAGGCGCGACCGTGCGCCTGCTGGAACTGGACCGGGCGGAGCGCACCGGCGCACGCGGTGACTACCGATTTACCGACGTTGCTCGGGGCACGTACCGCATCTTTGTGGGCGTGCCTGGGTACGCCGCGATTTCCGACACCGTGCGGTTGACCGGGGCTGAAGTGACCGCGTCGTTCAATCTCACCCCGACCGCGATCCCGCTCGAGGAGATCGTCGTTTCGGCGTCGCCCACCGCGCGGCCGGCCGACGAGCAGTACCAGTCGGCGGAGTCGAAATCGCGCACCGACTTCGACAACAGCGCGGGAATGAGCTTTGCCGAGAAGATCTCCGACCTGCCCGGGGTGACGGTGCGCGGAAACGGATCCGCGCCGTCGCGCCCGATCCTGCGCGGCCTCGGCGACAATGAGGTGGTGATTCTCGAGAACGGGCTGCGGATGGGCGACATCGCCACGTACGATCCGGCCCACGCCACACCGATCGACGCGTTGAGCATTGCGCAGATCGACGTCGTGCGCGGACCGGCCGCGATCCTGTACGGTCCCAACACCATCGGCGGGCTGGTGAACATGATCACCAATATCGTACCCACGGCGTCGGATCATCCGATGTCGGGCACGGTGGCGATCGAGGGCAACAGTGTGAGCAACGAGTACTCCGGCTATGTCAACAACATATACACCAGCGGCAACTCGGCGTTTCGGGTCTCGGCCGGCGAGCACCATTCGGGCGACATCGGGATCCCGAAGGGCACCTATACCGATCCGGCCAGCGGGGCCCAGTTCGACCTGAGCCGCATTCCGCAGTCTGACGATAAGAGCAGCGAGGGCGGACTGGGCTACTCGTACCAGGGCGACTTTGGCATGGTGGGCATCGGTGCCAACCACTACGAGATGAACTACGGCATTCCCGGCGTGCCGCCGAATGCCGACTGGCTCACCGTACCGCCCACCACGTCACGCATTTCGCAGCAGCGCAACACGGTGGAGTTTCGCAGTCTGTTCAACACCACGGGCTCGTGGTTCCAGCGCGTGAAGCTCGACGCGAGCTACAACGACTACAACCACTCCGAGTTCCCCACGGCGCAGGATTCCACCGGCGTGTCCGATCCGCAGGCCAACCACTTCCACAAGCGGGAATTCAACGCCGTGCTGCAGTTTCAGCAGAAGCAGTACGGCAGGTTGAGCGGCACCCTCGGCCTGTGGTCGGACATCCAGAACCTGACCATCGAGGGCGACCAGCCGCTGGGGCCCAACTCGGTGACCACCGGACTGGCCGGCTATGCATACGAGGAGTATCTGGCGGCGCCCAACACGCGCCTGCAGGCCGGCGTGCGCTTTGACTACAACAAGATCCAGACCAATCCCTACCCGCAGTCCACCGACACAGTATTCCAGACGCTGGATGCATCGCGGCTCTCGAACGCGGTCACGGCCTCGGTGGGCGCCATCCAGCAGTTCACGCCGGAGCTCACGGGCTCGTTCAGCCTGGCGCGTTCGTTCCGCGCCCCCACCGTGCAGGAGTTGTTCGCCAACGGCCTCGACGCCGCCAGCGGGACGTACTCCGTGGGCACGGCGAGCCTGGGCCCGGAGAACGGGCTCGGCCTGGACGCATCGCTCAAGGGCGACTTCGGAAATGCCAAATTCGAGTTCTCGCCGTACGTGAACTTCATCGATCACTACATCTACGGATTCCTGCGCGGCGACACGATCCAGGATTTCCCGGTGCGCCAGTTCACGGCCACGAGCGCGCGCCTGGCCGGGTTCGAGGCGAGCATGGTTGTGCAGCCGGCGCCGTACCTGGCGCTGCGGGCAAGCTCCGACTACGTGAACGCGCAGGACACGCGGAACAACGTGCCACTGCCCTTCATCCCTCCGCTGCGTGGACTGCTGCGCGCCACGTACGACAATGAGACGTATGTGGGGATTGTCGAGGCACGGGGCGCGGCGGCCCAGAACCGGTTGGGGGACGGCGATACGCCGACGGCGGGCTATGCCCTGCTCAACCTCGGCGTCGGCAAGCGCATCGTGGTCGGCGGCACGGTGTCGGAGATCAGCCTGCACTGCGACAACGTGTTCAACACGCTGTATCGTGACAATCTGTCGGTGATCAAGGACTTCGTGCCCCAGCCGGGGCGCGGGTTCCGGCTGAATTACGAGCTGCTCTACTGATCCCGGCGTGCCGCTACCGGAGCGGCCCGCTGGCGAAATGGATCTGCAGGATGGTGGACAGCACGAACTGGTTGAGCCGCGTGTTGAGGTTGTTGTCGTAGGTGATGATGCGTGAGACCTGGAGCGTGAACTGCATGGTCTCGGAGAGATCGGTGTCGGCGTTGAGATTGATGGCCGACTGTCCGTTGTCGACGAGCCGGCTCTTCTGGCTGCCGTCGTCGGCGTAGACGAAGCTCTGCGTGTGGGTCTGCTGCAGCCCGAAACGGGCGCGGACGGCGTTCTTGATGCCCAGCCCCCACGAGGACGGAATGGTGAACGACCGGCCGACGTCGACGTTCACGTCCTCGGCGCGCCCCCTGGCGAAGCTGCCGGGCAGCGAGTCCACGCGCTGCGTGAGTGTGTACCCAGCGGCGGTGCTCAGCCCGCCGAACCCCCACGTGATGCTCCCGCTCACCGGATACGCGTCGACGCGGGCGCGGCTGAGGTCGGGCGCCGTCGTGTTGAGGGCGTTGAGTTGGGATGCCGTGGCGATGGTATGCGCGTATCCGACGGTCGCGTTCACGGCGGTGACCCAGGGTCGCATGGTCGCGCCCGGGGGGCGCCAGTTCCAACGCACGTTGAAGTCGGGGAAGGTGGTCGTAAGCCCCGCCACCTGGGCCTGCGTGCTGTCGAGCCGAAGCACCCAGTTCTGGTTGCTGGTGCGCCGGTAGCGGTTCACCACGGTGACCCCGAACGGGAGGTTGACGGCGGCATTGGCCGTCCACGTGCCGGTGAATCCGGCGCTGGAAGCCGGTGCGCCATGCACGTACCGGTAGCCGCCCACGTTGCCGAGGCCGAGCTGGAGGGCGAGCGGTCCCCCCCTGGGGGCGCCATCGAGCGCGGATATCAGGCTCCTGGAATAGTCCACATCGATGGGGGAGAACAAGCGTGTGATGCGTTTGGTGAGCAGGGTGTCGCCCGAATACGCCGCCACGAGCTGCCCCGGGTCGATGGCGACGCCGAGCCCGAGGGTCTGCGACGCCGTGATGAGGGCCGGCAGCACGGGGTGGCCGGCGCTGTCGGTGGGCAGGAGCAGCGACGTCGAATTGGGGTCACGCAGCATCATGTATTGCGTGCCGAAGTCGAATCGCGGGCGCAGCCAGTCCGAAACGCGAGGCGCGAAATGGACCGAGCCCTGCATGGTCCGCTGGCGTTCCATGCCCACGTCGACTCCGAACAGGCGCTGCCGCTCGGCGCTAGCCAGCACCGCTTGGGGGCTGGTGTCGCCGTACTGGCGCAGGTCGCGCAGGGAGGTCGCGGCCAACTGCGCGGTGAGCGCGTCCGTTGGCTGGAACGCGATTACGCCGCCGTTGCGCCAGAGCCGGTCCGTCGCCAGCGACAGGCTGGCCGAGTCGACGCCGGTGGTGGACGGCGACAGGTAGGAGGACTGGCGGGCATCGTTGTGTGTGATGCCGCTGCTCAGTTGGAATTCGGTGGGCCGCCAGCGGAACGTGCCGCGTTCGAGCGCCGTGATCGGCCCGCCCTGCAGAGGGCCGGGAAGCGCGCCCAGCGCGGCCCGCATCCAGTCGGGAAGCGGGGTGGGGGCGCCCGACTCGCTCACGTCATAGTTGAGACCAAAATCGAGGTTCTGGCTGGCGCCAGTGGAGTAGACGTCGCGCATGTCGCCGGTGTTGAGCGTAGCGGCGGCCGACAGGTGGTTGACGAGCGGAGCGAGCACCGAGCCGGTGATCGGCCTGTCGGCCCGCAGTACCACCGAGTAGGTGGCGACGGCGTCGCGCGGGGTGCGGAGCCCGCCGACGCCGCCGCCCATGAGGTCGCTCCCGACGAGGAATGCCGGCGCCGACGTGGACAGGATTCGGGTCACCGTGAGCGGGGCGGCCAGATTCCAGCGGGCCGGGAGCAGCCTTTCCATGTGCAGTGTGCCCGAGAGTTCGAGCGTACGTTGGTCCTGGAACGACGGCTGGTCGCCGAGCTGACGGAAGTTGGGGTCGCGGCGCATGAAGTCCACGCGCAGATTGCCCAGGTCGCCGGCCTGCAGGGTGGCGCCCATCTGGCTCGCGTAGCCGGTGGCGTTGACGACGTTGGCCAGGCGGATGTCGTCCACCCACAGCTCGAGCGTGTCGCCGGGCAGGACGGCGGTGGGGCCTCCACCCTGGGCCACGCGCACGATTCCGACCGCCATCTCCTGCACGGCGCCGAGATTGGGCGGGGTCACGCCGGGCTGCACCGTGTACACCATGTAGCCGTTCGCGCACGCGGCGTAGCGATGATTCAGCCCCGTGGCGGGCAGCGCCGAGGCGACGATGATCGCCGAGTCGACGCCCGTGCACGCGAGGGAATCGGGCACGCCCAAACGGTGCATATAGGCGTTCTGTAATTGCTGCCGGAGGTTGAAGAACTCCTGGAAGTTCACCTCGACCTCGGGGAGCCAGGCGCTCTGGCCGGCCCCGGCGTTCACCGGCGTGCGGTACATGTAGAAGTTGTCCTGGTCCCGGCCCATCTTGACGTACATCTGCAGTTCGCCCGTGGTGCCCCACCCGTGGTTGCGGCCACGGGCCCAGAGGCGGAGCTGCTGGTATCCCATGAAGTTCTGCTGCCCCGACGGAAACCGGTAATACGCCTCGGCACGTCCGTACACCGGCAGGTTTCCCGCCTGGATGCGGAGCGACTGTTCGTTGATCTGCACGGCGGTGGGGGCGTAGGCCGCGGCGCGCGTATCCGCGGCGTTGGTCACGCCGGGGGGCGACACATAGAACAGACCGTTGACCGAATCGCGATCGGTGGTGCCGATGAGCGACGTGATCACGTATCCGCCCGCGGCCTGATCGCCGGCGATGCCGGTGAGGGTCTGGTCGTTGCGAGCCAGCCACGGGGCGCCGACGAGCTGCAATTGGTCGATGGGAAGCTGGACGAACTGGTTGTCGGGGGTGCCGGCCCCGGAGACCATCGTGATGCGCAGGGCCTGCATGCGGCGGCGCAGGACGGCGTTGAGCGAATCGTTGGGGGCGTTGAACGGCACCTTGACCAGCACCCATTCCTTCCGCACGTCGGTCACCACGCCGCCCACCGTGTCGGGGATCAGCGCCACGTTGCCGATCCGCGTGTAGGTGGTGGGATC
>Ga0307374_10006978_pt1 | contig 17446 bp, 16 predicted proteins | sample OX3MG_FD_202532 | JGI IMG/M metagenome (GOLD analysis project Ga0307374, IMG submission 202532) | Soil microbial communities from Risofladan, Vaasa, Finland - OX-3 | ecosystem: Environmental > Terrestrial > Soil > Coastal area > Acid sulfate soil | place: Finland: Risofladan, Vaasa | collected... | reverse complement strand
AAGGGACGTAGTGGACCCAACGGGACAGGCGACGGTGCGGGACCGATCCTCCGACACCTGGCGCGGTGGGGCTCTCGACCCCCGCTTGCTGCACTACGCGGCCACCACCCGGCGCTTCCTCGTGCTCGCCGTTGTCATCGGTGGGGCGACAGCTTTGCTGGTGGTCGCCCAAGCCTGGTTGATCGCGACCATCGTCGCCGATGCGTTCATCCATCACCGACCGCTGACCTCCCTGCGGACTCCGTTTCTCCTTCTGGCCGCAACCGTGGTCGGCAGGTCGCTCTTGGCCTGGCTGGCCGAGCGAGCTGCGCATCGGGCGGCAGCTTCCGCCAAGTCCGAGTTGCGGCGCGCCGCTGCGGACAAGGTCGCCGCCCTCGGGCCCGCCGGTCTCGAAGGGCGCGACACCGGGGAGGTCAGCGTGCTGATGACGACCGGCATCGACGCACTCGATGGCTATTTCGCGCGGTATCTCCCGCAACTCTTCCTCGCGGTGATCGTGCCGGTCACCATCATCGGCGTGGTGGCCGGGGCCGATTGGGTCAGCGCTGCCCTCATTGCAGTGAGCCTTCCCCTCATCCCGCTGTTCATGGCTCTGGTCGGGAGCACCACGCGGGATCGAACGGCGATCCGCATGCGCTCTCTGCAGCGCCTGGCCGGGCACTTCCTCGACGTCATGGCGGGGCTCCCCACGCTGAAGATCTTCGGACGAGCCAAGGCCCAGGCCCGCTCCATCGCTGCTGTGACCGATCGCTACCGCTCGGCCACCATGGCGACGCTCCGGCTCACCTTCCTTTCGTCCCTGATCCTTGAGCTCCTGGCGACCGTTTCGGTCGCACTCGTCGCGGTCGCCGTCGGGCTGCGCCTCCTGGGAGGGTACATGCCGTTCCAAGACGCCCTCTTCGTGCTCGTCCTGGCTCCGGAGGCCTATCTGCCCCTGCGCGCGCTCGGTGCGAACTACCACGCCAGCGCCGACGGACTCAAGTCCTCGGCGGAGATCTTCGAGCTGCTCGAGGCGACCGGCACCGCACCTGCAGGCGGTACCCGCCACCCGCGGGACGCCAGCATCGTGGTGGCCGGGCTCCACCTCACGTATGCGGGACGCAGCATCCCGGCGCTCGACGACACAAGCATGTCCGTCGAACCTGGCGAGACCGTCGCCCTCACGGGACCGAGCGGGTGCGGCAAGTCCACGCTCCTTTCGGTGATCCTCGGCCTCCGACTGCCCGACAGTGGAACCGTCGCCCTCGGCAGGGTGGAGCTGGCCGAGCTCGATCTGGCCGCCTGGCGGCGGCAGATCGCCTGGGTACCCCAGCGGCCTCACCTGTTCGCGCGCACGGTGGCGGAGAACGTCCGGCTGGGCCGGCCCGAGGCCTCTGACGAGGAGGTGGCTGCCGCCCTGGAGGCGGCGGGACTGACCGACGTCGTGGCACGACTCCCCCTCGGCGCGGAGACACAGCTCGGCGAGGGGGGCGCAGGACTATCGGCCGGCGAGCGCCAGCGGGTGTCCCTGGCCCGTGCCTTCGTCCGCGACGCGCCGTTGCTGCTTCTCGACGAGCCGACCGCGAGCCTCGACGCCGGAACCGAGGCGGACGTGCTGGCTGCGGTACGCCGGCTGGTGATGGGTCGCACGGCTCTGATCGTCGCCCACCGGCCTGCGCTGGTCGCGTTGGCAGACCGCGTCGTGACCCTCCCCTCCCTGGTTGCAACGGTATGACGGGCCGGCCTGCCTCGACGGCGCGCACGTTGGGGATCGCCGCAGTCGCACGCCGGCGCCTCGCCGAGGCATCACTGCTCGGTGGCGCCGCCATCGGGGCATCCATCGCCCTGATGGGCACGTCCGCCTGGCTGATCTCGCGGGCAGCGCAACACCCGTCCGAAGCATCGCTGACGCTCGCCATCGTCGGAGTGCAGTTCTTCGGGCTCTCCCGGGGCTTCTTCCGCTACGGAGAGCGACTGGTCGGCCACGATGCCGCCCTGGGCTTGTTGGCCGATCTCCGCGTGCGCGTCTACGAACGGCTGGAGGCGCTGGCACCAGCCGGGCTCCCCGCGTTCCGACGCGGCGACCTGGTGGCGCGCATGGTGGACGACGTCGACTCATTGCAAGACGTGGTGCTTCGCGTCTTGCAGCCGTTCGCGGTCGCGCTCCTCGTCGGCACCGGCACCGTTGCCGCCATGTGGTGGTTCCTCCCGCAGGCCGGTCTGGTCCTCCTGGTTGCGTTGGCCGTTTCAGCGACGGCGGTGCCATGGCTGACCGGTCGTCTCGCCACTCGAGCCGAGGCGAAGCAGGCGACGGCGCGGGGCGAGCTCACAGCCGGCGTCGTCGATCTGATCGAAGGCGCGCCCGAGCTCGTTGTGATGGGCGGGACCTCCGACCAGCTGACGCGCATTACGGCAGCCGACGGTGAACTTCGCGCAATCGCCCGGCGGGGCGCCGGCACCACGGGGATCGGGCTCGCGTTCACCACAGCGCTGGCCGGGCTGGCCAGCTGGGGCGCCCTGACGTTGGGCGTCCGCGCCGTCGAAGGCGGCTCCCTGAACGGCGCGCTGCTCGCCGTCGTCGCCCTTGTGCCCCTGGCTGCCTTCGAGCTCGTCTCGCCCCTGCCTGCAGCCACCCAGGCCCTGCAGCGCTCGCGGGTCGCCGCAGGGCGCATCTTCGAGGCAATGGACGCCACCCCCGTGGTGACAGATCCCCAGCGGCCGATCGACCTGGGAACGGAGTCCCACACCCTCGAACTGCGCGACGTCTGGGCCTCCTACCCCGGAGCTGGGCGCGCCGCACTGCGCGGGGTTGACCTGGAGCTCACCCCTGGACGACGCATCGCAATCGTCGGCCCGAGTGGCGCGGGCAAGACGACCCTCGCCGACATCATGGTGCGTTTCCTCCCGGCCGACGCCGGTGAAGCGCTTCTCGATGGGGCCCCACTGGAGCGCTACCGGGCGGACGACGTGCGGTTGGTCGTCGGACTGGTCGAGCAGAGCCCGCACCTCTTCGACACGACACTGGCCGAGAACCTCCGCATCGGTCGTCGATCATCCACCGACGGCGAGTTGGAAGACGTCCTCGCCCGGGTCGGACTCGGCCCCTGGCTGGCCGGCCTCCCGGATGGACTCGCCACGCCGGTGGGACCACTCGGTCGTCGCCTATCGGGCGGACAGCGACAACGGGTCGCCGTTGCCCGGGCCCTGCTGGCTGACTTCCCTGTCCTGATCCTCGACGAGCCGAGTGAGCACCTCGACGCTGCGGCCGCCGACGCGCTGACTGCTGATCTGCTTGCCCTCACCGAAGGCCGGTCCACGCTTCTCATCACCCACCGGTTGACGGGACTGGAGGAGGTGGACGAGATCATCGTCCTCGACGCTGGCCGGGTCGTCGAGCGCGGCACCCACGAGGACCTTCTTGCCGCGAGTGGTCGCTACGCCACCCTGTGGTGGGAGGAGCGCATGAGCGACGCATCGCTGCCCGCCCAGGCGTCCCCCCGGCCGGGAGCCGCCGACGAATCGACACGCATGGGCATTGATCGCACCGATCGAAGGAGTGACGAACCGTGAACCTCGACCTCGCCCGCTGGCAGTTCGCGTTGACCAGCATCTATCACTTTTTATTCGTCCCGGTGACCATCGGCCTCGCCTTCCTCGTCGCGCTGCTTCAGACCTCCTGGTACCGCAACGGGGACGAGACCTACCGCCGGCTGGCGCGCTTCTTCGGCGCCCTGCTGCTCATCAACGTGGCGATCGGCGTCGTCACGGGACTCATTCAGGAGTTCGAGTTTGGCATGAACTGGTCGACCTACTCGCGCCTCGTCGGCAATGTGTTCGGCGGTCCGCTGGCCATGGAGGGCCTCGTTGCCTTCTTCTTGGAATCGACCTTCCTCGGGATCTGGATTTTCGGCTGGAACCGGTTGTCGAGGAAGGCGCATCTGGCCACCATTTGGCTGGTGGCGGCGGGAACAATGCTTTCCGCGGCGTTCATCATGGCAGCGAACTCGTGGATGCAGCACCCTGTCGGCTACGCCATCAACCACCAGACGAATCAGCCCCAACTCACCAACATCTGGGCGCTGTTCACGAACCCCGTCTTCATATGGAGCTATATCCATGTCCTGCTGGCGTCCCTGGTCACGGGTGGTGTCCTGATGTTGGCGGTGGCCGCGTGGCACCTGCGGCGACAGCAGCAGGTCGAGGCGTTCAAGCGGGCGGCCGCGATCTCACTGGCTGTCCTGTTACCGGCAGTGATCCTCGCCCTGTTCGTGGGCAGCGAACTCGGAGTGGTGGAGGCCACCTACCAACCGATGAAGATCGCCGCCGCCGAGGCCCAGTGGGGCACCTGTGACAGCCACTGCTCGTTCTCAGCGGGCCAGATCGGCGGCGGCAACAACGACCACACACCCACCCAGATCATTAAGATCCCGAGCCTTCTCTCCATCCTGGCCACCAACAGCCCGAACGGGGAGGTGGTGGGCCTCACCCAGCTCAACGCGGAGTACCAGAAGGAGTACGGGCCGGGAGACTACGTCCCGAACGTCTTCATTCAGTACTGGTCCATGCGCGTCATGGCGTACCTGGCCACTGTGGTCTTCCTCTTCGCCGCCTGGGGTGGCTGGCTGCTCTACCGCAGACGGATGGAGCATGCCAAGTGGTTCCTGCGCATAGCACCGTGGGCGGTGATCCTCCCATTCCTCATCAACACCGCCGGCTGGATGTTGACCGAGAACGGGCGCCAGCCGTGGATCGTCCAGGGCCTGATGAAGACGGCCAACGGGGTCTCACCATCCGTCTCGACCACCGACATCTGGATCTCCATCATCGTCTTCGTGGCGATCTTCGCGGTCCTCGGTGTCATCGATACGTGGCTGATGATCCGCTACAGCCGCCGCAAGTTGGGGCACGACCCACTCGCCAAGATCACGTCACCCGACGGCGAGGGGCCCCCGCCCGCTGACCACGAGTCGTCGGCTGAGGACGAGTTGGTCCTCGTCGGAGCCCCGCCCACTGACCACGAGTCGTCCGATGAGGACGAGTCGGCCCTCATCTATTAGGAGCCCGCTATGACACTTGGAGATCTTTGGTTCATCGTTGACGTTCTCTTCTGGGTCGGGTTCTTCGTCCTCGAGGGCTTCGATTTCGGCGTCGGCATGCTGCACTCGTTCCTGAGCCGCACCGACACCGAACGTCGCGTCATCGTCAACACGATCGGGCCCGTGTGGGACGGGAACGAGGTGTGGCTGATCGTGGCCGGCGCCGTGATCTTCGCCGCCTTCCCGAGCTGGTACGCCACCATGTTCTCGACCTTCTATCTGGCCCTCGTGGTGCTTCTGGTCGCCCTCATGGTGCGGGGCCTGGCGTTCGAGTATCAGCGCAAGTTCGACGACCCGCGTTGGCGTTCGACGTGGCGGTGGGGACTGACCATCGGGAGCGCCTTGATCCCCCTGCTGGCCGGCGTCGCCCTCGGCGACCTGCTCCACGGCCTACCCATCAACAAGGCCCACCAGTTCACCGGGGGTTTCTGGACACTCCTGACCCCGTTCGGGCTGTGGACGGGTGTCACCCTCTTGGTGCTCTCGCTGTTCATGGGCGCGACGTACCTGACGCTCAAGACGACCGGCGAGCTGCACGCCCGCGCACAGCGCGCCGCCGTTGGCATCGGAGTCCTGGCGGTTGTCGTGACCTTGGGCTTCATGACCTGGATGCACGTGGGTCTCAGCACGGGATTCGTGCCCAAGCCCATTGAAGCATTGGCCCTCATGGCTGTGATCGCCGCTGCCTGGCTGTCCTCGGCCAAGGCGGATGGGTGGTCCTTTACCGCCGCTGCCGTGGGTATCGCAGGGACCGTGGGCTCCATCTTCCAGGAGCTTTTCCCCCGGGTGATGATCTCGACCACCAACGCCGCGTACAACCTCACGGTGAGCAACACCGCGAGTCCGCCATACACCCTCAAGGTGATGACGGTGGTCGCCGTGATCTTCTTCCCGTGCGTTCTCGTCTATCAGGCGTGGGGATACCACGTCTTCCGGAAGCGGCTCTCGGTCCCGAGGGTTGGAGGGGATGACGTGGCCAAGGCTCCAACCACGGCCGAGACAAGCTGAGTCTCCCCGAAGAGGTTGCGCTTGTCAGGTGCCGAAGGGTTGTTCCTGCGCGTGCACGTAGATCTTCATGTCGCGCGCAAGGACAGGCACACCGCCTTCCGCAGGCGGCGATGACCGGATGCGTTGCACATGCGCCTGCAGATCCTCGACCGATGTCCACATCTCGAAGAGCCGGACAGCGCCCGGGTCGACGGCATCAGCGCTCATTGTGTATTCCAGGCACCCCTGGTCCTCCCGCGACGCGCGGATCGACTCCAGCCGCCCGTCGAGGAACTCGGCCCGCCGCGCCGGATCGACCGTGAAGGTCCCGGCCACGATCACCACATCGTCGGCCATCGATCAGAGTCCCGGGCTGCTCTGCATGATGCCGCCGTCGGTGAAGATCGTCGTGGCCGTGATGTAGCTGGCCCCTGGTCCGGCCAGGAAGGCCACCACCGAGGCGATCTCCTCGGGCTCGGCCAGCCGACCGAGCGGAATGGAGCTGTTGAGCAAGGCGAGGGCCTTCGGATCGGCCACCGTCTGCGCATTGATCGGGGTGTCCACTGCGCCGGGACCGACGCCGACGACGCAGATGTTGTGCGGCGCCAACTCCACTCCGGCCGTCCTCGTCAGCATCCGCATGCCGCCCTTGGAGAGGCAGTACGGCGTGTTTCCGGGCATGGGCCAGTCCTCGTGCACCGAGGTCATGTTGATGATGCGACCACCCCCGCCCTGCGCGATCATCTGCCTGGCGGCGATCTGGGTCCCGAAGAACGCGCTCTTCAGATTGATGGCCAGGACTTTTTCGTACTGGTCTTCGGTCGTGTCCAAGACGGAGGTCCGTGTTTCGATGCCGGCGTTGTTGACCAGGACATCGAGCCGGCCGAAGCGCGAGACCGCCGTGTCGACCATCCGCTGCAGATCTTCGACTTTGGACACATCCGCCTCGACGGCGACCGCCGTCTCGCCGAGAGCTGACAGCTTCTTTTCCAGCTCCTGAGTGGCCTGCTCGTTGGAGACGTAGTCGATGACCACCTTGGCGCCCTGGGCGGCCAATGCCACCACGACCGCTTGGCCGATGCCGGTGTTGCCCCCGGTCACAACCGCAACCTTGCCCACGAGCTCTCCGGCCATGGGGGCGCCTCCTTCCCGCGCCGCGGCGCGTTCTCGTGCGATGGCTCGTACGCTAGTCAGCCGTGCCTGTCGGCGAGGCATTGTTCCCTCGGCCTCACCTTCTACGAGCCGATGGGACGCGGGGGTCGTAGCATCGACGAGGTGACGGACGCCACCGAGGAAGTACGCCTGGAGACCTTTCCCCCGATCGCCGACTACGGCTTCCTTTCGGACTGCGAGAACAACTGCCTCGTCGCACCGAACGGCTCAGTCGAGTGGCTGTGCCTCCCCCGGCCGGACTCCCCCAGCGTTTTCGCCGCCCTCCTCGACCGCTCCGCGGGGAACTTCCGCTTCGGCCCTCACACCACCCAGGTCCCGCACCAACGGCGTTACATCCCCGGCACCATGGTCCTCGAGACCACCTGGCATACGCCGACGGGATGGCTGATCGTGCACGACCTCCTCGTCGTGCAGCCGGTGACGGACGGAGAGCGACGACCCGACTACCGCCGGGCACCAGGGGAGTCCGCGCCGTGCGGCACACTGCTTCGCCTGGCCACCTGCATTGAGGGACACGTCGAAGTGCAGCTCAACCTGGTTCCGGTGTTCGAATACGGGCGGGCCACCGGAACCTGGGACTACGACGGCGAGGGGTACAACAGCATGACTGGTCGTCCGCCGGCCGGTGACCCAGCGCTCTCGGTTACGTCGAGCCTGCGACTCGGGTCAGCCGGAGCGCGTTGTTATGGCCGCTCGACGTTGCAGAAGGATGAGACAGCCTTTGTCTCGTTGTCGTGGTCCGGGCATCCGACCTCAGACGCCGAGGATGCGCAGCACCAGCTCGAAACCACCGTCTCCTACTGGCGGGAGTGGCTTTCGAGCGGCAACTTCCCAGACCATCCCTGGCGCAGCTACATGGAACGCAGCGCCCTGACGCTCAAGGGGCTCAGCTACGCACCGACCGGAGCGATCATGGCAGCGCCGACGACCTCACTGCCAGAGACTCCCGGCGGGGCGCGCAATTGGGACTACCGCTACACCTGGATCCGCGACAGCTCCTTCATGCTGCGCTCGCTCTACCGCCTCGGGTTCGACTGGGAGGCGCTGGAGTACTTCGCCTTCGTGCTCGAAGCGGTGGCCGGCGGCGACTTCCAGCTGCAGATCATGTACGGCATCGACGGGCGCAAGGACCTGACCGAGCAGACGCTCGACCACCTGACCGGCTGGAGGAATTCACGGCCCGTCAGGGTGGGCAACGGTGCGTGGAACCAGCGCCAGAACGACGTCTGGGGGATGATCCTCGACGCTGTCGACATCCACCTGCGCCAGGTGTCAGGAGAGATCGTCAAGCCGGTCTGGGACGGCATCACGAAGCTCGTCGAATCCGCCATCACCCACGCCGGTGACCCCGACCAGGGCATCTGGGAGATCCGCGGCGATCCTGAGCACTTCACGGCATCCAAGGTCCTCTGCTGGGTCGCCATGGACCGCGGGGCCGACCTGGCCCGGACCCGCAACGACGACGACAGGGCCCAGCAGTGGCGAAAGGCCGCGGACGACCTGAAGGCCGAAATACTCGACAAGGGAGTCGACGACCGGGGCCGGTTCCGCCAGCACTACGGCAACGAGGAGTTGGACGCGTCGCTCTTGCTGATTCCCATTCTCGGGTTCCTGCCCGCGGATGACGAGCGGGTCCGCGCCACCGTGCTCGCCATCGCCGACGACCTCACTGAGGACGGCCTGGTTCTGCGCTACAAGGTGGACTCGACGGACACGGGCTTCGAAGGCAAGGAGGGCACGTTCACCATCTGCTCCTTCTGGCTCGTCACCGCACTGGCCATCATCGGCGAGCACGAACGGGCACGCTCGCTCTGCAAGAAGCTGCTCAACTTTGCCGGACCCCTCCAGCTCTACGCCGAGGAGATCGACGCCGCAACGGGTGAGCATCTGGGCAACTTCCCCCAGGCCTTCACCCATCTGGCACTCATTGACGCAGTCGGTCGGCTCATCGAGGCCGAGCAACACTCCACGCCTTGACGGGAGGACCCGCATGACGACGGCGAGAAGGGCCGCTTCGAATGTGGCACCGTCATTTGGGCGGCCGGGGTCCAGGCCTCACCGCTGGCCGGCATGCTGGCCGCCGCCACCGGAGCCGAGACCGACCGCGCTGGGCGGATCGAGGTGCTGCCCGATCTGACCGTGCCCGGGCACCCCGAGGTCTCGCCATCGGGGACATGGCATCCGTCAACAACCTTCCCGGCGTCTGTGAGGTCGCCATGCAGGGAGGACTCCACGCGGCCAACACCATCAGACGTCGCCTGAAGGGCTGCGGCAGCGTCCCGTTCAAGTACCGCGACCTCGGCACCGCGGCCGCCATCGGCCGGTTCAAGGCGATCGTCAGCGTGAAAGGTAAGCGGCTCAGCGGATTTCCCGGTTTCATCGTCTGGATGTTCGTGCACCTGGCCTTCCTCAACGGGTTTGGCCACCGCTTCACCACACTGTGGCGGTGGGGCCGCGCCATGGTCGGGCGGGCGCGGCCCGAACGTGTGTTCAGCGTCGGGCACGCAGGCGGCGACCTCAGCCTGCCCGACGAGGTCAAGGCGAAGGTCATGCCCAAGCCCTTCCCGGTCCTCGAAGACCAGTTGGGCTGGGCCGACCTGGTGGGCCGGATCGGCGCACGCGAGATCCGAAACGGAGATGCCGCGGCGGCAGAAGGATCCGGGTCCGACTGACCCCCGGCGCGGCATTCGTGGTGGCCAACTACATTCGCCGCATGATCCTCGATCGATTCCTCGTCACCGACCAGGTCGCCGTCGTCACCGCCAGCGGACGCGGCATCGGCGCCGGCACCGCAGTGGCCCTGGCCGAAGCAGGTGCCGATGTGGTCCTGGCAGCCCGCACGGAGGACCAACTGCGTGAGGTGGCCAAGCAGGTCGAGGCCGTCGGGCGTCGCGCCGTCGTCGTGCCCGGCGACCTCACCGACTTCGACCTCATGGCCTCACTGGCCGAGACCGCGTTCAACGAATTCGGCCGGCTCGACATCATCGTCAACAACATGGGCGGCACCATGCCGCGGCCGCTCCTCGACACGTCACCGCGCTTCTTGGAGGAGGCCTTTCGCTTCAACGTCTCGGCCGGACACGCCCTGATCCGTGCCGGCGTGCCGCGCATGCTCGAGGGCGACCATCCCGGCGGGGCCATCGTCAGCATCTCCTCGGTCATGGGACACGTGGCCGGTCGCGGCTACTTGGGGTACGGCACGGTCAAGGGAGCGCTCGAGCAGTACACCCGGCTGGCCTCGCGCGACCTGGCGCCGCGCATCAGGGTCAACGCCATCGGCGTCGGCTCCACCGCCACGTCGGCGTTGGACATCGTGATGTCGAGTGACGAGCTGCGCACCGCCATGGAAGAGGCCACGCCGCTGAAGCGCCTGGGCCACGTCGACGACATCGCGTCGGCGATCCTCTACCTGGTCTCACCCGCCGGCGCCTACGTCACCGGCAAGATCATTGAGGTCGACGGCGGCCTGCAGTCGCCGAACCTCGAGTTCCCCCTTCCCGACCTCTAAGGAGCCAGTCCATGCCGTACCGCGTCGTGCAGTGGAGCACCGGCAACGTGGGTCGCCACGCCCTGGCCGGGATCCACGCGCATCCCGACCTGGAACTGATCGGGGTCTACGTCTCGAACCCCGAAAAGGTGGGTCACGATGCCGGCGAACTGGCCGGGCTCAAGAGCATCTTCGGCGTGGCCGCGACGAGCGACGTCGACGCGTTGCTCGCACTCAAGCCCGACTGCATCGTCCATACCGGCATGGCGGACGACCGCATCTTCGAGGCCCTGCAGGACCTCGAGCGGTTCCTGGCCGCCGGCATCAACGTGGTGTCGTCGAGCCCGGTGATGCTGCAGTACCCGGCGCCGGACGATCCCCTGGCCGCACCCGTCATCGCCGCGGCGGAGAAGGCCGGCGTCTCCATCTTCGTCAACGGGGTCGATCCGGGCTTCGCTAACGACGCCTTGCCGCTGGTCCTCTCGGGCGTCAGCGAGCGCATTGAAGAGGTGCGCTGTTCCGAGGTGCTCAACTACGCCACGTACAACCAGCCTATGGTGCTGTTCGACATCATGGGCTTCGGCGGCTCCATGGACGAGGTGCCCTTCATCCTGACCCCCGGCGTCCTCACCATGGCCTGGGGCTCGGTGGTGCGCCAGATCGCCGCGGGTCTCGGCGTCACCCTGACCGATGTGACCGAATGGCATGAGCGCGAGGCGGCGCCGGAGGACTTCGACGTCGATGCCGGCACCGTCAAGGCCGGGACCACGGCCGCCATGCACTTCGAGGTGCGCGGGATGGTCGGCAACCGCGCCGTCGTCGTGCTCGAACATGTGACGCGGCTGCGGGACGACCTGGGCGCCACCTGGCCGCAGCCGGCAGGACAGGGCTGCTACCGCGTGGAGATCAAGGGCGAGCCGAACTACACCCTTGACCTGCAGCTCATGGGCACCGACGGCGACCACAACACCGCCGGGCTGAAAGCAACCGCCATGCGGCTCGTCAACGCAGTGCCGGCGGTGGTGAGGGCCCCGCCCGGGCTCGTCACTGCGCTCGACCTGCCGCTCATCACCGGCCGGGGTCTCGTCGTCACCTGAGTGACCCCCGTTTCGCCCGCCCTGACGGCCGCGATCACAACACACAGAAAACTGGTTGCACACAATTTACGCAAAGCATTGCGGACGTCCCGTTAAGACAGCGCCCGAGCGTGGCGAAAAGGTGATGTGCCTCCGCATATGACCGTGACACCCACGACAGAGTGTGTGTCCTTGGTTGGGTCGGGACACTCCGATTCACTTTCCCCCATCACCGCCGACGATGCCAGGGTCCCTGGTTGGTTGGCGGTCCACCGTCTCCCAGCGGACGGTATCCGGGCTGGACGCCGCGCAACTGGCGAGCACCCGGCTGTGTGTCTCCCCGCATCCGACCACTCTTTTGTGGCGGGGAACCCAGCCGATACGGTGCGCAGTTCGCCACGCGCGTGCGCCGGCCCGGGTGATCTTCGCGCTTCGCTCGTCGTCTCCGTGAGCTGAGGCGCTACCGAAGCACCTCGACCAAGAGCACCCACGCGTTGAGGGCGGAGACGACGAAGGCGAGGGCCGTCCCCGCAAAAAACCCAATAGAGCCCGCCCCCACCGTCCGCAATGAGGCTGAGCCCGCCGGCAAAGAAGAGGGTGCCGGGGAGAAGCAGCGTGACCATGCGCTCCACTCTCCACGCAATGGTGTCGCCCTCGGTGGTGCGGTTGCGGACTGAGACCCACACGGCTTGGAACATCACGACGCCACCTGCCAGGGCGATCTCGACGCCGAGCGCGACATGACTCTGACGTGGGACCAATCCACAACAGGCCACCACCAGGGCCGAGACCAACACACCAAGGCTCCCGGCCGCCCGCCCCGGCAGGTTCGGAAACTTGAGGATCTGCTCCAGGTTGATGGAGATAGCCACGAACAGCAGGCCCGTGAGTGCTGCCGATGCGCCCATCGCTCCGACGAAGAAGTCATGCCACGCGGCCGGGTCGAGCGACGCCATCACCCCAGTGTTGCAAGCGGCGGCGTCTCCGCTGCGGATCCCGACCAGGTCGTACGCCGGAATGCCAGGTCGCATTGAGGCGTTGTGGATGTCGTGGACAGCACCCGCCGGATTCTGTTGGTCTCCGGGAGCCTGCGCGAGGGGTCGACCAACTCCGCCGTGTTGCGCACCGCCCTGCGGGTCGTGCCGGACGCCGTCGATGCCACGCTGTATACAGGTCTGGCCGCCCTCCCGGCCTTCAACCCGGACCTGGACCACGATCCCCTGCCCGCTGCCGTGGCCGATCTTCGCAACGAAATCAGGGCAGCCGACGGCGTGTTGCTCTCCACCCCCGAATACGCCGGGGGCCTCCCTGGTGCCTTCAAGAACCTGCTCGACTGGACAGTGGGGGACGATCAGCCGGGATCCATGTACGAGAAGCCGGTGGCGTGGCTGAACGTCGCCGCTCGAGGAGCGCCCAACGCCCACGAATCGCTGCGCAAGGTGCTCGGCTACGTCCACGCGACGATCGTCGAGTCCGCGTGCCTGGCCGTCCCGGTGACCAGTGCGATGGTGGACGCTGATGGGCTCGTGACGGACGAGACGGTGATCCAACAGCTCGTTGACGCACTTGGGAAACTCGCCGGCGCCTGCGCTTCTTGAGCGCCGGGAGGCGCGCCAACCTGCGACGCTGGGCGGCGGACGATACGGTTCTCCGAGGCAACAGGTCGGGAGGGGAAGAGCGGATGCCCCGTCGAGGAAGAAGCATCGCTGCGGTCAGCGGGCTGGCGGCGGCAGGCCTGCTGCTCGCCGCCGTGCCGGTGCGGGCCGAGATCGCCCCCTCACCTCGCTGCCCCTCGGGAAGGGCACGGCCACGGTGACCTGGGCCGGGAAGAGCGGCCTCAGTCCGACCCTCAACGCTGTCACTGGCTCGGTCCACGGTCTGCCCATCGCCGCCACCGGCACGGTGCACACGCCGAGCCCCGGCACTCCGCTTTCGTCGACCATTCCCTTCCTCCACATCACGGGAACCTTGGACGGGGTGCCGTTCACGGTCGATGTCGCACTCACGCTCTCCGGCCTCAACTTGCAGTCGAACCAGAGCCAGACGTTCGGTGCGGTGACCGGGTCCTTCCGCGGCCAATCGGTCAACGCGGTGCTCACCAGCAAGCTTGCTTCGTCGACGCTCCAGTTCAAGGGCACGATCGGCGGCGATCACGTCAGCGGCACCATTGGCAACGCCGTGCACCGCGGGACCAGGTCCACCGCCCATGCGACGTTTGCCGTGACGAAATGACCCGCGTCGAGGGGGACCGCTTCGGGCCGATCGACTTCGATCGATTCCACCAGGAGCACCTTCTCGCGCTCCTGGGGCAGCGCGACGCGGTGTTTTCGGACAGCGACGCTGCGGTGGTCCGGCCGTTGGCCTTCCAGCTCTCGGATGGGAGGTCGTACACCTACGTGCCCGACGGCAGGACGTTCGCCGTGCAGCCGGGCACGGCCACAGCGGACACCATCGTCGAGCTGTCTGCCGACGCCTGGACGGCCTTCGCCTGGGAGCTGAAGACCTGCTTCGCGCTCCTCTACGCCGACCAGCTCTCGGTCACGCAGGGCACCTTCGGCCAGGTGGCCCGCTGGGAGCCCCCGCTCCGTGTGGTCCTGAGCGATCAGGAGCTGTTCGACCTCGACATGCCGGCCAGCATCGACGATGAGGACGGCCACGAAATCGACCTGGCGCGGACCTTCACCCTCGAGGATCCTCCCGACGACGTCCGGGACTTCCTGCACCGGACCGGCTTCGTGCACCTCCGCGGTGTGCTCAACGCCGGCGAGATCAGTGCCCTCACCGCTGACGTCGCGCTCGCCGTCGATCGGGCGCGGCCTGACGACAAGAAGTCGTGGTGGACAACCGTCGGCGGGCGCGAGGTCTGCAACCGCGTGAACTATCTCAACGAGGACTCGGAGCGGGTGGCCGCGCTGGGCGCCGATCCCCGTTTCCTCGCCATCGCCGCCCTGGGCGGCCCCGAGCTGCGGGACGCCCATGATCGCCTCGACGGCAATGGGGTCGTCATCAAGGTGCCCGGGTCGTCGGGCGGCCTGGCCGACCTGCCCTGGCACCGCGATTGCGGCATGGGCGGCCACTCGGTCAAGTGCCCCATGCTCAACGTGGGGATTCAGCTCGATGCCGCCACCGCGGACACCGGCCAACTCGAGATGATCCCCGGGTCACATCGTGGCACCTCCCGTTTGCCGGGCGCCCGGGAAGCAGCCCGGCACCGCGTGGTGGCGCTCAACACGGAACCGGGTGACGTCACCGTGCACTTCGGGCACACGCTGCACGCGGCGCCACCCCCGAGAGACCCGCAGGCATCGGGGCGGCGGGCGCTCTATCTCTCCTTCGTGCCGCCGCTGACCTTCGAGATGGTCGGCCCCGGACAGGGCTACAACGACGTGCTCTTCACCAGGAGCGAAGGGCGCGTGCAGCACGTCGACCAGTTCAACTGAGCGGCCGTGACCCGGTTCGGTGCCGCGAGAGAGACGCTACGGTGCCTGTGTCGCCTGTGCACGTGATCGGAGAACACACATGACCTCGAAGTCTGACTTCACCGCTGGGGAATGGAAGCTGGTCCTGGAGGGGCCACCCAGCGCCGGCATGATCGTCGTCACGGCCCAGCGAGGCGGGTCATGGCGCGAGACCATTGCCATGGCCAAGTCCTACGTGGAAGCCCGCCAGCAGCACGGCAACAGCGAGCTGCTCGACGACATTGTGGCGGCGAAGCCGGAACGAGATCACACGCACTACCACTCGCTCGAGGAGCTCAAGACGCACGCGCTGCAGCTTCTGCGTGACGCCGTTGCCCTTCTGGCCACCAAGGCTTCCGTGGAGGAGGTCGGCGACTACCGCCAATTCATCCTCACGCTGTCGCAGCACGTGGCCGCGGCCCACCGCGAACACGGTGTTGAGGTGAGCGAGGCCGAGCAGGCTGCCATCAACGACATCACCGAAGCGCTCGGCATCGCCCGAGCGTAGGAGTCGTCGCCTCCGGCCGCCGCCTACGACGCAGGCCCGGTCAGGTCCATCCGTAGGCGCGTCAGGGTGGAGGAGGCGATGCGCCACTCCCCGCCCACGACTTCGTAGGTCTCGTGATAGTGGCCGTCACCCTCCAGGCGGGTGCCGTCGGGCCACACGATGCCGTCGTGCAGGGCCCAGATGCCGGTCGCCGTGGTCGGTGACGTCAGGGTGATTTCGGGCATGTGGCCGTGGTGCACCGTGACCGCACCGGCCAGTGTCTCCTGCAGGAAGGTGACGAACACATCAGCGCCGGTGACGACACCCCCACCCGAGTCCGTCGTGTCCATGACGACGTCGTCGGTGAACAGCCGGCGCATGGCTACCCAGTCCTTGGTGTCCATTGTCCGAAAGTAGCGAGCCTTCAGCTGCTTGATCGCCTCGACGTCGTCCACGCGCGCGTTCCCTTCTGCAATCAGGAGTAGCGCGCCGCCCGGTTGCCCGGCCCGTGGAAGACACCGGGCACCGCGTCGGGGTTCTCGACACAGCATTCGCACTCGAGCCCGTCAGGGTCGCGGAAGAAGAGGCTGAGCATGGGCCCGAAGTCGGTGACGAAGTCGTCGGCCACGCCGCGGGCCATCAGCCGCCGGCGGATCTCTTCGAAGTCCTCGATCGAGGCGGCCTGCAGGGCCAGGTGGTCCAGCCTGCCCCGGCCGAACATCGGCGTCTGGCGGTCGGCCTCGGTGTTCCCCGCGATCTCGAAGACGTTGAGCTCGGCCCAGTCGCCGATCTTGATGATGGAGAGGCGGGGCCCCTCCCGGTCGGGCAGGGGCTCGGGGCCGTCCCGGACGACCTCGGCGTCGAAGACCTCGCGGTAGAAGTCGTTGAGGCGGGTGGCGTTGTTGGTGATGACAGCGACGTGGTTCAGGCCCTTGAGCAGCATGGTGCGGTTCCCTTCAGGAGCCCGTGGTCAGTCGACGATCTCACTCGTCTGCAGCACGGGCGCGATGTTCGTGTAGTTGGCGACGTCTTCCAGGATGGCAGCCGTGCCCTCGGATGCCATCGCCTGCTGCAGTGCGTCGAGCGACGCGAACTTCAGGTGCACGGCGGCCACGTTGGGGCCATCGACGCCCTTGTCGATCTCGACGCTCTCGGGATTCCAGGTGCGCACGCACAGCGGCACGTGCTTCTCCCGGTAGTAGTCGTGGTCGAACGTCGTGCCTTCGGCTGATGGGTAGAACACAGAAACACGGATCATCGAAGGCTCCTTTGCTCAGTTCTCGCCAGTCTGCCAGGTCAGCGAAAGTCCCGGCTGGCCGGCACCGCCGTCCCCACCACCAGAGCCTCCACCCGCTCGGCGTCGAAGCTGACCGCACCCTGGCCCTTGCGCACGCGCCCGCGGATCAGCAGCACGGGCGAGTGGCGGGCCACGTGCTTCCAGCGGGCCCAGGCGCCGCGGGAGAAGACCACGTTCACATGACCCGTCTCGTCCTCCAGGTTGACGAAGACCGCTCCGCGGGCGGTCTCGGGATGCTGGCGGTGCGTCACCACGCCGGCCACCGACGCCCGTTCGCCGTCGTCGCACGCCTCGAGCTCGACCGCGGTCCGCACGTCCATGGCCTCGAGCCGCTCCCGGGCCAGGTGCATGGCCGTGGGGGCGGGGGGCCCCCCCCCCCCCCCCCCGGCGGCGGCCCCCCCCGCGT
>Ga0307374_10006977_pt1 | contig 17447 bp, 17 predicted proteins | sample OX3MG_FD_202532 | JGI IMG/M metagenome (GOLD analysis project Ga0307374, IMG submission 202532) | Soil microbial communities from Risofladan, Vaasa, Finland - OX-3 | ecosystem: Environmental > Terrestrial > Soil > Coastal area > Acid sulfate soil | place: Finland: Risofladan, Vaasa | collected... | reverse complement strand
CTGATCCGTTTCTACGGGCGGCAGATCTATTGAAATCGTATAGAAACGATGATTGAAGATCGCGTAGAGCGTCTTGTATGCGTACGCGGTTTCAGACAGCTCGACTACCGGAACCCCGCTGATTGTTGTCGTGGTACTGAGGCCGTTCGCAATCTGAAAATCGTGGTCGGCTAGGAATGACGCAGTATCCGGCTCGTTCGTTGGCTGGAAGTTCACAACGATGTGTGGACTAAAACCGCGTTGTGTCGGCGTGGTCGTCGCGTCCCTGGTGAATACCACACTGGTACTTGCCGTATCTCCGTCAGGGAGCGCGCTCGACGGCGCTGGCATTAGCAAGTCTGCTGGATAGTCGAAACTGATTCCAAGCGAGGTATTCGCATAAAGCGCCCAGGTATGATTTGCATTACTCGTCGATGCAGGAAGCGTAGATCGGAACGCAATATATCCGCCGAGGACCACGAGCACAGCGATGAGAACACCGATTCGCATTGTGCTTTTCATATTCTTATAGTGTAGCAACTAACTCCCGCATGGACACGGATGGCAAGTTCGAATCCCCTCGGGGTTCCTAGCTTTCTTAAAATCGCGTAGCGTACTAGTGGCCAGAAATAGAAATAAGGCCTGATGCTGGGTGTCAGCGCGTCACAAATACCGGCGCGAAACCGCCGCCTGGCGTGCGAAAGTTCGTGGTTTGCCCGGCATACAGTCGCGCTGCGATCAATTGGATTTTCCCCGCGTACGCGTACGCCCGCACATCGAACTTAAGATTCTGATCGGTCTCGTCCACTCGCACGATCCGATTGCCTGGCCGCACCAAGGATTGCGCTACATAATCACCGGCGAGAATATCCTTCCAGACGCGATGGGTGAGCTTGTCTCCACGGTACACAGCCTTGCTGCCGTACCCCGAATTTGGCTTGAAGAATAGATCACGACGTTGTGCCCATAGTTCATCTGCCTGTTGCAGGGTGACCGGTACAGTGAGGGAGACGCCTGTCGTCAGGAGAGAACGCACGGACTCCGGTACGCCAAGCGCGGACAGATGTTTATCGTCGCTTAAAGTAACTAGATTTCGCTTGTCAGCGTAGAGCGCATGAGCGCGCGGGTCAGGTGTCAGCACAATAGCATCTGCTTCGTATGCCTGGCACAGTGCGGCATGTTCGTGTTCTTCAAGATAAAAATCGGTAAGACGGTTATATACCAGGTCAATGCGTTCCCCTTCGTACCAGAGCATTCCGTTATTCCACACAAGCTGCCGAGCATCCGCGATTACTGCTTCGACACCAAAATTAGAGAAAAGTCGCTGAAAGAGTTTGAATTCCGGAAAGAGGTACTGGCTTGCTGGAGCGTCATCGACGATGGCGATGCGCCCGAGGGGCGTTGTGCCACGTGCGCGGTGCCACTCTTCGGCAAACATCGAGAAGTACGTATCCTCCAAGTGCTTCTGTTGAGCCTGCGGGGTAAATAGAGGTGCCATCTCGTCGCAGCAAGCCTGCTGCGCACGCGCCAAAACCGCGTTGAGGAGCGGCCCGCCAGCGTTCGTGTTAATCTCGATAAGCCGGGGGCCGTTCGCGCCGAGATGGAAGTCAAACCCCATGAATACCCCTTGAGGACCATGCGCCCGCCGCGCGATATGCGGAGCTCGATCAAGAACTGCGCGCTGATATGCAGGTGACGTCGCAACAAGTCCGACGGCGCTCACGATATCAGCCATGCGCTGTGACTGCTCGGGCGATATAAAAACGCTTGTTGCGGAAAAGAGCTGCGGGCGAGAAAGGACGACATTGCCGTAGAGTCCGGCGAGCAGCGGATCGGCCTCAAGTTGAGCTTGCAACCGATTAGGATCGAGCGTGCGGCAAGCACATCCTTGGTTTATCGTTACCGCGCTCAAGGCTGCGTCTATTGTGGGTTGTTTTTCTTCGAAACATCGGGTCATGGCGAAATAATACAAAAATCGTTTTGGGGAAGTTACCGTACGGGAGCCGTTAGCGTTAAATCTTTAGGGAACGTCCTGTAGAGCATATGAAAGACGCCGTCTTCATATACGACGCTCGGATTGAATACAGCAAAAGCTTCCCACGGGACAGCTTCTCTCGGAATCAAAATCGGCTCCGGATGTTGATTGTTCGGGTATCGTTCAAATCGCACTGGCATACGCCAATCATACCTCGCATCGAGATTCTTAGGTGGTGCTTTGCCGAAGCCTGAGTCTTCGAGTCTACCGATACTAAATACTTCCGGCGGAGAGGGTGGGATTCGAACCCACGAGAGGCTTTCGCCCCTGCCGGTTTTCGAAACCGGTTCATTCGACCACTCTGACACCTCTCCTATGCCAGGAATCCTAGCATTTCGACGCGGAAATGATAAGTTTTGCATACGGCCCTATCGTCTAACGGCTAGGACGGCGCCCTTTCACGGCGCAAATCGGGGTTCGATTCCCCGTGGGGTCGCTATAACCGTCCTGAAAGAAATCCCGGGCTCACGCGTTCTAAAGGATAGAGCGTTCTAACAAAAGGAGATTCAAGATGAAGTTCCTGATGCGCACCATTCTGGTCGCATGCGCGCTGGCGCAGTTCAGTAGCCCCGCTTGGGCCGGTACCGGCTCCCGGTTCGCGGGCTATGAGGTAACTGCGCCGCGCGCCGTTCGGGAGTTCGGCTATCTCGTGCATGAGATGAGCGCGCGCTATGGCATCCCTGTCCGCATCCTCATCGGCATCATGCTGGTCGAGAGCACGGCGAACCCAGACGTGCCGGGCGGCCTCATGCAGACCACGTTCGTGGTCAAGCGAGCGACGGGCATCTGGTGCGACACCCGCGAACCCCGGTGCTCCCTGCACCTCGCGGCCGCCTACCTGCACCGGCTGCGATACTACTATGGATTCGAGCGATGGGAGCGGGTCATCCTCGCTTACAACGCCGGTCCGACGGCGGCGGCACTCGCTCGCGTCCCGGATATCCATCCCTACGTGCAGCGGGTCGAGCTCGCCATGATCGCATACCAGAATGCGATAGATGGCGGGTATTTTTAAAATCTCCACTGCCCCGCCGCCTGGTACCCCAGGCGGCGGTTTTTCATGGCTTCCGCCCCGTATTCCGGTTGCTGTCCGGATTTGTTATACTCGCGGCACGCGCGGTTAGCTCAGTTGGTAGAGCACTTCCTTGACGTGGATGGGGTCAGGGGTTCGAATCCCTTACCGCGCACCAATGCGACCAAAACGGCACACGCACCGCGACGTCAAGCGGCACCTGAAGCGCCCGCACCAGATGCGCCGGCGGCCGCACGATGCGTCCCCTGCCGCCGAGGGCAAGATATATATGTACGGCCGCCATGCGCTCCTCGAGGCGCTCCGGAACGCGCCGCACGTCGTCCGCAAGGTCTTCCTCTCGCCCGAAGTCCGCGACACGGAGCTGCGCGCCCTGCTGGAGCGCAACCAGGTCCCGACCGCTACGCTCTCCCCCGGCCGGGGCAAAGAGCTCGTCGGGCGCGACGCGGCGCACCAGGGCGTCATCGCCGTCATCAACCCGGCCTCGCTCCTCACAACGCTCAATGAGTTCCTGAAGACGCTCGAGCTTCACAAGCAGCCGGCCGTCGCCGTCCTCGGCGAAGTGCAAGACCCGCACAACGTGGGTGCCATCATCCGCTCCGCCGCGGCCTTCGGACTCGCGGGAGTGCTCATCCCCGAGCACCATCAGGCGCCCGTGACGGGCGCCGTCATCAAGACCTCCGCCGGCATGGCCTTCCGCATACCGCTCGTGACCATCGGCAACGTAAACCAGGCGCTCGCGACGCTCAAGCAGAAAGGATTCTGGATCTACGGCCTCGCGATGGGCGGCGCGACGACCCTCGGCGCCGAGACCTTCGGCGGGCCGGCGGCCTTCGTCGTCGGCAACGAAGGAGGCGGCGTCCGCGAGAAGACTCTCGAGGCATGCGACGTCACGCTCCAGATACCGATGCACCCGCGCACGGAATCGCTGAACGCGGCCGTCTCGGCCAGCGTCGTCTTCTACGAGTGGTCGCGGAAGCATCCGGAAGCGCTATGACGCACGACCGACACCTCGTCTCACTCCCCTGGCCGGACTACGAACTCCTCGACTCGGGCGACGGCATGAAGCTCGAGCGCTTCGGAAGTGTCACGGTCGCGCGCCCGGAGACCCAGGCGCTGTGGACGAAGCGCCGGCCCGAGCTCTGGAAGGACGCGCGCGCGTCCTTCGCCTTCCATGACAAGAAGGGCGCGTGGACGACGCACAAGGACGTACCGGAGGAATGGGAGCTCTCGTGGGGCGACACGCGCTTCCTCGCGCGTCTCACCGGATTCAAGCACACAGGCGTCTTTCCCGAGCAAGCACCGAACTGGCTCTGGGCGCGCGAGCGCATCGCGGCGCTCGGCGAGCCGAAAGTGCTCAACCTTTTCGGCTATACGGGCATCGCGTCGGTGGTCGCCGCGCAGGCCGGCGCCTCCGTGACGCATGTCGACGCTTCGAAGCAGTCGCTCGACTGGGCGCACGAGAACGCGCGCCGCTCCGGCGTCCCCGAGACCAGCATCCGCTGGCTCCTCGACGACGCGCTCGCTTTCGCAAAACGCGAAGCGCGGCGCGGCGCCTCCTACGACGGCATTATCCTCGACCCGCCGGCCTTCGGCCGCGGCGCCAAAGGCGAGGTATGGCGCATCGAAGAGGACCTGCCGAAGCTTCTCGAGGTCCTCAAGAAACTCCTCGCCGATACGCCCGGCGCATTCTTCCTCGTGAACGGCTACGCCGCCGGCTACGCGCCGCGCTCCTTCGCGCAGGCGGTCGAGAGCGTCTTCGGAGAGACGAACAGCGAGTGCGGCGAGCTGCATATAAAAGAGTCATCGTCGGAACGCGTCATCCCCTCCGGCATCTACGTGCGTTTCGTGCGGTAACATCTACGCATGCACGACAAGGAGACCGTCATCATCTACCACGGCAAGTGCCCCGACGGCTTCGGCGGCGCCTACGCCGCCTGGAAGAAGTTCGGCGACGATGCCGAGTACGTGCCGGCCGATCACGGCGACCCCCCGCCCGACTGGCTCGCGGGCCGCGACGTCTACCTCGTCGACTTCTGCTACGAGTCGGCCGAGCATATGGAGGAGCTCAAGCGCATGGCGAAGCGACTCGTCGTCCTCGACCACCACGAGAGTTCGAGGGCGTCCGTCGAGAGCGTCCCCGACCACGTCTACGACCCCGAGCGCTCCGGCGCGTCCATCGCCTGGACGTATTTCCATCCCGACACGCCGCTTCCCCGCCTCATGCAGTATCTCGAGGACGGCGACCTTTACCGCTACGCGCTCCTCGAGACGCGCGACGTCTTTTCATACTTATTCGTCCTGCCCTACGAATTCGCGGCATGGAATGCGCTCGCGCAGGACCTCGACGACGACGCGAAGCGCCCGGCCATCCTCGCGAAGGCGGCCGCGTACACCGAATTCTTCGAGGCGCTCGCGAAGCGCTCCGCAGCGCGCGCGAAGAAGGTGCGTTTCGAGGGCTACGAAGTGTACTTCGCGGCGACGCATCCGGACATCACGATGAAGTCCTACGTCGGCCACCTGCTCTACACCGAGCTGCCGCCCTTCTCTCTCGTCGTTACCGCGCATCCGAACGGGTACGGCGTCTCCATCCGCGGCGACGGTTCGGTCGACGTCTCGAAACTGGCGGCGAAATACGGCGGCGGCGGACACAAGGGCTCGGCGGGATTCTTCATCCCCAACGGCGAGGCGATGCCGTGGGTCGAGATCGAGGAGGACTAGCGCGTAAAGAACGCGCCGCGATAGAACGCGAGCTCCGAGATGGACGCCATGACGTCGTCTTTGGCGCGGTGCGCGCTCTCGCCCTTGCGGCGGGCCGCTTCCCCGTAGACCGCGGGCGCCCAGCGGCGCGCGAGCTCTTTAATCGTGGAAACGTCGATACAGCGATAGAACAGATGCGCGTCGACGCGCGGCATCTGCAGCCGCAGGAAGTGCCGGTCGACCCAGATGGAGTTGCCGCAGAGAGGCGCCGACTGCGGCGCGACGCGCTCCTCGAGGAAGGCGAGCACTTCCGCTTCGGCATCCGCGAGCGAGAGCGCGCTCGCCGGCGCGAGTTCGACGAGCCCGTTCTTCTCGTGGAGCGCGCGGGCCGACGCGGGAATATGATCGAAGGCCGACGCATCTGCGTGGATGATGAGGTCGGGCCCCTCCGCGACCACGTTCAGGTCTCGGTCGGTGAGGACGACGGCTATCTCGATGATCTGATTGACGCGCGCGTCAAGCGCGGTCATCTCGAGGTCCATCCAGACGAGGAGGTCGTCCCGCGGCATTACGGGTATACTACCACCATGAAAATCCTCGCCATCGAGACCTCGTGCGACGAGACGGCGGTCGCCGTCGTCGAGGCCGAGGGTCCGGAAACGGACGCGCGGTTCCGCATTCTCGGCAATGCCCTCCTCTCGCAGATCGAGCTACACAAGGCCTACGGCGGCGTCTTCCCGGCGCTCGCTAAGCGCGAGCACGCGAAGAACCTCGTCCCCATCCTCGAGGCCGCGCTCGAGGAAGCGGAGCTCCTGCATGAAGACGCGCAGGCCTTGCCCGAGGAGATGCGGGAGGCCGTCGTCGCGCTGCTTGCGCGCGAGCCGGGGCTCGAGGAACAGTTCCTCGCCTTCGTCGGCGAGTGCGAGCCGCCCGCGATTGACGCCATCGCGGTCACGGCGGGCCCCGGCCTCGAGCCCGCGCTCTGGGTCGGCATCAATTTCGCGAAGGCGCTCGGCCTCGTGTGGGACAAGCCGCTCATCGCCGTGAATCACATGGAAGGACACGTCTTCGCGGGGCTCGCGCGCCGCGACGGCGACGCGCTCATTATCCGGGACGTCGCGCTGCCCGTCCTCGCGCTGCTCATCTCGGGCGGCCACACGGAGCTCGTGCTCATGAAAGAATGGCTCGCGTACGAGCTCATCGGCGCGACGCGCGACGACGCCGTCGGCGAGGCCTTCGACAAGGTCGCGCGCATGCTCGACCTCCCCTACCCCGGCGGCCCGGAAGTATCGCGGCTCGCGGAAGCGGCGCGCGCGAGCGGCGAAGCGAATCCGTTCACGTTGCCGCGCCCGATGCTCGATTCTCCGTCGTGCGATTTCTCGTTCGCGGGACTCAAGACGGCGGTTCTCTACCTCCTCAAAGGCCAGCCGGAGATGACGGACGCGAAGAAGAAGCACGTCGCGCACGAGTTCGAGGACGCCGTCGCGGACGTCCTCCTTAAGAAGGCGTCGCGCGCACTCGACGAGACCGGCGCGCGGACGCTCGTCATCGGCGGCGGCGTCTCGGCGAACGCGCACATCCGCCGCGTCTTCGAGGCGAACGTGAAGCGGCGCGCGGGCGTCATACTACGTATCCCCGCCGCCGACCTCACGACCGATAACGCCGTCATGATAGCGCTCGCCGGCTATTACCGCGCGCTTCGCCAGGACTACGCGGCAGCGATAACCGCCAGCGGCAACCGCTCGCTCGCATAAAAAAGCCCCGGATTCATCCGGGGCCGAACCGCTCGAGCGGAGAATTACAGCTTGCTGCTGTATCGCGCGCGGCACGATGATAGACGACTCCGGTTCGCCGCGCAGGCGCAGGAACGCCATTTTTTTGCTATATTCCTAAGCAATGCCGGAGAAATTCCTGAAGCCCTACGACCCCGCGGCGACCGAGAAGCGGCTCTACGACGCCTGGAAGGAGAGCGGGCTCTTCAGCCCGGATGCGTGCGTCGCGAAGGGCGTCGCGAAGCCGGACGCGCCGGCCTACTCTATCGTGCTCCCGCCGCCGAACGTCACTGGCCGCCTCCACATGGGCCACGCCCTCATGCTCGCCGTGCAGGACATCTTCATCCGCTACAAGCGCATGAGGGGCTTCCGCACGCTCTGGCTCCCCGGCACCGACCATGCCGCCATCGCGACGCAATCGGTCGTCGAGAAGCAGGTGAAGAAGGACGAGGGTAAGAGCCGCCACGACCTCGGCCGCACGGAGCTTCTCGCGCGCATCGAGGCCTTTGCGGAAGAGAGCCACGACACCATCGTCGAGCAGCTCGAAGCGATGGGCGCCTCCCTCGACTGGTCGCGCGAGGCGTTCACGCTCGACGAGACGCGCAGCCGCGCCGTACGCGAGGCGTTCAAGCGGATGTATAACGCCGGCCTCATCTACCGCGGCAACCGCATCGTCAACTGGGACCCGAAAGGCCAGACGACCATCTCCGACGACGAGATCGTGTACGAGGAGCGGCCCGGCACGCTCTACACCTTCCGCTACGCGAAGGACTTCCCTATCCCGGTCGCGACGACGCGCCCCGAGACGAAGGTCGGCGACGTCGCGGTCGCCGTGCATCCGGACGACGCGCGCTATCAGGAGTTCGTTGGTAAGGAATACGACGCGACGTTCTGCGACGTTCCCATCCATATAAGGGTCGTCGCGGACGCGGCCGTCGACCCCGAGTTCGGTACGGGCGCCGTCGGCGTCACGCCGGCTCATAGTTCGACCGACTGGGACATCGCGGAGCGGCACGGCCTATCGCACGAAATCATCGTCATCAACGAGTACGCGAAGATGACGGTCGCGGGCCGCTTGAACGGCATGAAGACGACCGACGCGCGCGCGGCGGTCGTCGAGTGGCTCAAGGATGAAGGCCTCCTCGAGAAAGAAGAAGACCTCATGCAGAACGTCGCCACGGCGGAGCGCACGGGCGGCACAATCGAGCCCTTGCCGAAGCTCCAGTGGTGGATTGACGTGAACAAGGAGGTGCCGGGCCGCGGGAAATCCTTGAAGGCGCTCATGCTCGAGCCGGTGCGTTCGGGGCAGATACGCATCATCCCGGAGCATTTCGAGAAGACGTACTTCCACTGGATCGAGAACCTGCGCGACTGGTGCATCAGTCGGCAGATATGGTACGGGCACCGCATCCCCGTCTGGTACAAGGGCGAGGAGATCCTCGTCGGCATCGAGCCCGCCGAGGCCGGCTGGACGCAGGACGAAGACACGCTCGACACGTGGTTCTCCTCCGGCCTTTGGACCTTCTCTACGCTCGGCTGGCCGGACGAGACCGCCGACCTCCGGACCTACCACCCGACCGACCTCCTCGAGACGGGCTACGACATTCTCTTCTTCTGGGTCGCGCGCATGATACTCATGACCGAGTTCGCGCTCGGCACCATCCCCTTCAAGACCGTGTACCTCCACGGCCTCGTGCGCGACGCGAAAGGGCGGAAGATGAGCAAGTCGCTCGGCAACAATCTCGACCCGCTCGACGTCGCGACGAAGTTCGGCGCGGACGCCGCGCGCATGGCGCTCGTCGTCGGTACAGCGCCCGGTACCGACTCGCGCATCAGCGAAGACAAGGTGAAGGGCTACAAGCATTTCGCGAACAAGCTCTGGAACATCGCGCGTTTCGTGCTCGAGAACACGGACGCCGCGAGCCGGACCGCACCCCTGAACGAACGCGATACGGAGCTGCGCGCCGCCGCCGAGGCGCTCCTCGCCGACGCGACGAAAGACATCGAAGAGTACCGCGCCTACCTGGCCGCGGAGAAGCTCTACCACTATATCTGGCACGAGTTCGCCGACAAGGTCATCGAGGAGTCGAAGTCGATACTTCAGGGCGCGGATGCGAATGCGAAGGCCTCGCGTCAGGCGCTCCTCCTTCACGCGCTCGACGCATGCGTGCGCGCCCTCCACCCCTTCATGCCCTTCGTCACCGAGGAGATATGGCAGTCGCTTCCCACGAAGGACGCCGACTTCCTCATGGTCGCGAAGTGGCCGCAGGCGTAATCTTGAGTAAGAGTGGGTTAGAATAGAGGGGTGACTGTAACGACGCTCGGCTACGCATTCATCGGCGGTCTCTTGCCGCCCCTCATCTGGCTCTATTTCCTCCTCAAGGAGGACGCCCGCTGCCCCGAGCCGCGCGCCCTCATCGCGCTCGCCTTCGTCGCTGGCATGCTCGCCGTGCCCATCGCTCTCCCGCTCGAGGAGTTCGCGCATGCGCACCTCACGGGCAACCGCGCCGTCTTCACGTCCTGGGCCCTCATCGAAGAGACGCTCAAGTACGTGATGGCGGCCGTCTTCATCCTCTGGCGCCGCTCGGTGGATGAGGCGCCGGATTATGTCATCTACATGATCACGGTCGCGCTCGGTTTCTCCGCGGCGGAGAACATGCTCTACCTCTTCGTGCCCTTGTCCGCCGGACAGTTCCTCACGGGCGCCGTGATGGACGACCTGCGTTTCCTCGGCTCCTCGCTCATTCACGTGGTCTCCTCGGCGACGATCGGCTTCGCCCTCGCCTTCTCGGCCGGATACCGCCCGCCCGTGCGCGTCCTCGTCGCCGCGCTCGGACTTATCCTCGCCGTCATGTTGCATACGGCCTATAACCTGCTTATCATCAATACAGGCGCCTCCGCCGCGCTCACCGCGTTCTTCCTCGTCTGGACGCTGGTCGTCATCTTCTTCGCGGCCTTCGAGGTGTTAAAATATTTCCAATACCGAAACCTCCCTACTAACACTTGCTAAGCGCCTTATGAAACTCTCATTCTTCGATCGCCTTTCCGGCAACGTCTCCGATGACACGTTCGATTCGTTCGACGATGAAGTGCCGACGACGACGATACCGGCGCGCGGCGAGTCGCGCTCGCGGGGGGGGAATGAATCGCCCGCGCGCAGCGCGCCGCTCGAGGCGAATCAGACGCCGAGCGAGGGCCAGCTGCCGGTGGATGTCTATCAGACGCCGAGCGAGATCGTCGTGCGCGCCTTCGTCGCGGGCGTCCGGGCGGACGAACTCAATATTTCCATAAGCCGCGAGATGGTAGAGATCGAGGGCATGCGCGCCGAGCGCGAACAGATCTCGGGCCCCGACTATTTCACGCGCGAGCTCTTCTGGGGCTCGTTCACGCGTGCCATCCTCCTCCCTCAGGAAGTCGACGTCGAGGCGTCATCGGCGAGCGCCAAAGACGGCCTCGTCACTATCATCCTCCCGAAGCTCGATAAAGCGCGCCAGACGAAACTGCGTGTGAAGGCCGGCTGAAGGTGGCCTTCTACTTGAGCGTTATCGTCGTCTCGGACGGCGGGAGCGCGACGTCGACGACCCTGAACGGGACGCGCGCGATGAGGAGCCCGCCCACGGTCTCCACGTTCACGCGCCACTCCCCGGGCTCCGTCATGAGCACTGCCGAATAGCCGCGGTAGCCGCCATCGCGCCCGCCCGTGATTGGATACGAGATGGCCGCCTTCGTCACCCACTGCCCCGTCGCGGGATCGCGCCACTGCCAGCGATGCACGATGATCGTCGTGAGGTCAGTCGGCGCGAAGACGGCGCTGTACGCGTAGAGCGACTCGCCCGGCACGACGTGAAGCGTCGGCTCGGCGCCGAGGTACCGGACGGCCCAGGATTGCGACTCGTCGGTCGCGAGATACGCACCTGGTACGCGCCATACGGCGTGATACACGCCCGCGGCGGTCGCGGAGAGCGGCAAGGGCGGCAGGATGTTTGTGAAATAGAACAGGTTGATGACGATGAACACGGCGGCGGCGCCGACGCGGATACGCGTGACGTCGGCGAGGAAGCGGGTCCGCCCCGCAATCCGCAGGAGTACGGTGAAGGCCGCGAATAGCGCGATGGCGACCGCGCCGCTCAAGAGGAACGTATTCGTCCCCATCGTATGCGTGAAGACAGGCACGGCGAAGATGGCGTAAGAGTAGAGCGCGAAGAAGAACAGCACGCTCGAGAAGACGAGGCGGTCGTGGTAGTGGTGCAGGAGCTCGTTGCCGATGACCATTGCGACGATGAGCAGCATGAAAGGCCACGAGACGGGGAGCGCGGCCGCGCGGCCGTAGAAGACGAAGAAGCCGCTCCAGAACCCGCCGAGCGAGAATTGCGTCAGGATGGGCAGGACGGAACGCCAGCGCGGCCGCGGACGGCCGCGCTCGACGCGCGATTCTGTCCAGTGCAGGAGCGGGATGCAGGTGAAGCAGACGACGGTATAGGCGGCGAAGACCGCCTGCGTCTGCCAGAGGTCGACGCGGCCGAAAAGGAGATTATCGGCGACGAAGCCCGCGACCATCGCGAGCGCCGAGAGATGGCGCTCGGAGCGATGCATCCACGCAAAGAGCTTCCGCCACATACGGTGCTTGGAGTCGGGCTCGAACCGACGACCCCTTCCTCTTCAGGGAAGTGCTCTACCAACTGAGCTATCCAAGCGTTTCGGCCAGTGTATCAGTTTTCGCATGCCGGCGGAAGCGCGGCCTCACTTCCCCGTCGTCGAGTTCAGGAATTGACCGATGCTCGAGGGGCTCGGCAGATTCAAGATGCTCCCGGCGCTCGCGGAACCGCCGAGCACGTGATACTTCTCGGCGAACGGCACGACGTACGCGCGGTACGCGTAGTACGCCGCGAGGAGGACGAGGAGCCAGAGGATGATCTTCCAGTACGTCTCGAAAAGCTGGTGGCGGCGGACGGTGCGCAGGAGGCGGTGGTTGTCCCGCGCGAGCGCATGCGTCTCCTCGAGCAGCCGTTTCAGTTCCGGATCCATCGTGCCGCTATTCTATCATTCCGCCGCGGCATCGAGGATACGTTCGAGCGTGCGTGTGAACTCGCGCAGCTCCGCCGGCGACAGGGGCGCGAACATTTCGCCGAGGAGCCGTGTTCCGCGCGCGATAGTCACGCCGAGCGCGCGCTTCCCTTTCGGCGTGAGCGAGAGGAGCGCCGCGCGCCGGTCGCGTGAATCAGGGCGGCGGCGGATGAGGCCGTCCGTCGCGAGGCCCGCGATGAGCGAGCTCGCCGACGGCGCCGTGATAGAGAGATATTCCGCGACATCCGTCACCCGCGCTTCGCGGCGGTCCACGATGAACTTGAGCGTCTCGATGCGCAGCCAGGCCGACGGATCGAGCTTCTTGCCACGCGCGAGCGTCGTACGCACGAGGCCGCGTACCGCGAAGAAACGCGAGACGGCGCGTGCGGTGTCTTTCGAGTGATGCCGGTAGTGTCCCATCATGACTAGCCGCCGGCCATCGCCTCGGCGCGCGCCTCGGGCGGAAGATCCGCGCCCTGGTCGTCATCTCGCAGAAGCACGAGGGCGACGATGCCGCCGATGAGCATCGCGAGCGCCCCGTAGGAGAACACGGAACCGTACGAGAGGACCTGCGCCTTGAGGATGATGAGCTGCGCCCCTTCGGCAAGGACGGTCGCGTTGTGACCGAGGATGTGCGAATTCTGCGCGACCGAGAGCACGTTGGTGTTGATAGAGTTCGAGAGCAACGTGCCGAACACCGCGATGCCGAAGGCGCCGCCGATGTTGCGCATGAGATTCAGGAGACCCGATGACATGCCGACCTCGTGCAGCGGAACAGCCGTCGTCGCGGCGTTCGTCAAGGGCGCCATGCCGAGACCGAGGCCGGCGCCGAAGAGGACGAGCGGCAGGACGAAGTCGGCAGAGGTCATCGCCGGGTCGAGCACACGGAGCAGGTAGAGCCCGAGGGCACCTACAGCCATGCCGAACGAGACGGTATAGCGCGGATGGAACGCGATGGCGAGCCGAGCGCCGAGGGGCGCGAAGATCGGCAACGCGAGCGCCATCGGCACGAAGAGATAGCCCGACTGCGTCGCATCGTAGCCGAGGAAGGTTTGGGTGAAAACCGGCAAGAGGAACATCGCGCCCATCATGCCGCCGAACGATATGAATGACACCGCGAGCACCGAGACGATGGTTGGATTCCTGAGCATCTTGAAGTCGATGATGGGATGCGTATGGCGCGTCTCCCAGGCATAGGTAAAGAGGCCGAAGAGGACGGTTCCGATGTAGCAGAGCCAGCTCGCGGTCGAGAGCCAGCCCCACATCTGGCCCTGGTCGAGGACGAGTACCATCGAGGTGATGGCGCCGGCGAGGAGGATCGAGCCGAACCAGTCGAACGTGCCGCGCTCTTCCGGCAGGTCGTGCGGCAGGAAGAGGAGCGTCATGATGAGGCCGCCGATGCCGATGGGCAGGTTGATGTAAAAGATCATCCGCCACGAGAAGTTGTCGATGAGGTACCCGCCAATCAGGGGGCCGATGACGGCTGAGACGGCGAACGACGACGACCAGATGCCGAGCGCTTGTGCGCGCGCCTTCGTATCGGTGAACGATTTCGCGATGAGCGACATGGCCGTCGGGTAGATGGCGGCACCGACGAAGCCCTGGATGACGCGAAATGTGACGAGCGAGCCGAAATTCCAGGACAAGCCTGTGAACACCGAGACGATGATGAAGCCGACGAAGCTCCATTGATAGATGATGCGGTTGCCGATGAGGTCGCCGAGCTTGCCGAAGACCGGCACGAAGACGGCGTTACTGATGATGTATGCGGTCGCGATCCACGCCGCAGTCGTGACCGAGATGCTGAAATCACCGATGATCTTCGGGACGGCGAGATTTACGACGGTGCGGTCGAGACCGATGAGGAGCGTCCCGAGCATCACCGTGATGAGGACGAGCCAGGGATGTCCGACGCGAGACCGCACCGGCTGCTGTGCGACGGCCTCCATACGCGCCTACTGCGGATAGATCCACATCCGCGCGGACATGCCGTTCTTGAGCTCGGGGTACGCGGTCGTGTCGAAACGCGCCTTCACGTCGAACTGCTGCGTCTGACGCTGGTTGGAGATATTGAAGACGATGCCAGAAGCGTTCGCGGTCGGCGCGATCTCGTCGACGACGCCGTGAAATTGCTCGCTGCCGAAGGCGTCAACGGTGAAGGTGACCGGGTCGCCGACCTGCACCTGCGCGAGGCCCTTGTTCTCGTCGAGCTTGCCGACGACGCGCAGCTGCGACGGGTCGATCATCTCGACCACCGATTCGCCGGGCGAGACCTGCGCGCCGATGGTGTCGTTCACCTGCACGATGAGGCCCGCGACCTTTGTCTTGATGACGTCCGTGCCGACGAGCGCGACGGGCGCGTTCGCCGGGAGCACGTCGCCCGGGTTCGCGTAGACGGCATCAAGGCGGCCGCCGACGGTCGGCGAGAGATCGATGAGAGGCGCGGAGATGGAGGCAGTATCGATATAGACCTGCCGGCTCGCGAGGATGAGGTATGCGGCGACGAGGGCGGCGACGAGGATGAGGATGGCCGCGCCGCCGTAGATGGTAAGGCGGCGGCGCAGTCCCGGCGGGAAGGGCCGCTTCCCGTTCTGTGCTGGCGTGGTCCCGTTCATAGCTGCGGTTTCCATATGATTCAATTGCCGGCGCTCGCGCCGAACGTGAGCACTTCCTCGCCAGCCGTGAGGCCGCTCGTGATTTCCGTCTGGCCGGTCGCGCTCACGATGCCCGTCGTGACCGGCGTCTCGACCGGGCCCGCGGACCCTTTCACGTAGACGAACTGCTGCGCGCTATCCGTGATGACGGCGCTCGTCGGTACCTGCAGGACGCTGTCCTTAGTCGCGGTGATGATGCGCAGATTCCCGGACATCCCCGCCCGCACGCGCGGGTCGTCGTTCGTGAAGGTGACCGTGACGCCATAGGCGGCTACGCCGTTCGTCACCGTCGCTGCCGGGTCGATGGTCGTCACGGTCGCCGGGAATGCGACGCTCGGATACGTATCGAACGTAACGTCGACTGCGGCGCCGAGCTTTACCTTCGCGATGTCCGTCTGCGGGATGCTCGCGTCGGCTTCGTACTTCCCGTCCGCCACCATCGAGACGAGCGGAACGCCGGGCGAGACCGTCTCACCGATGTCGGCGTTCTGCGCCGTGATGGTCCCCGCGACGGGCGCGGCGAGCGCGGTCTCGTTCACGGCGACTTGCGCGCTTGCCACCGCCGCTTGCGCTGCGTCGACGAGCGCCTGCTCGGCATTGAGGTCGTCCTGCGTCGCGCCGGCTTTCGCGAGCGTGAGCGCACCGGCGGCGGCCTTGTTCGCCGTGTCAGCCGCCGTGAGCGCCGCGAGCGCGCTCGCGACGTTCGTCCGCGCCGTATTCACGCTCGCCTCGTAACTCGCGAGAGTCGCGGTCGTGAGCGACCCGCCGGCCGGCGTCTCGGCGAGCGCCGAGGCGAGGTCGTTCAGGAACGTGGCGATCGTCTTCAAGTCCGCTTCGCCGGTCGCGGCGGCCGTTTCGGGCGCGCTCCCGGCCGAAGCGAGACTCGTCTGCCAGGTCGCGAATAGGGGCTCGAGCGCCGCGCGTTCGAGCTGGATGCGGTTCGCGAGCATCGCATCGGGCACCTGGATGATGAGCGTCGGGTTCGTCGTGAGCGGATTGTCGAAAAGCTGGTCCGCGTCCGTGTGCACAGCCGCGTCGGCGCTCACATATGCGCTCTGGATGGCGTTCTCGAGAGCGCTCGCGGCCTGCGTCGCATTCGTCTCGTCGATCGCGAGCTGCTCGGGCCGGGTCCCGGCCTGGAGCGAGGCGAGATTCGCCCGCTGCACTTCGAGGTTTGCCTTCGCAGAAGCGAGTGCAGCCGCCTCGGATGCGCCGTCGAGGGTCACGAGCGTCTGCCCGGCGGCGACGTGGTCGCCCACGTTCACGAGGGTGGCGCTCACCTGCCCCGGTATCTGGAACGAGAGGTCGGTGCTATGCGCCGCCTTCACCACGCCGGACACGTCGACCTCTTCCGTGATGGAGCCGGTCGTCACGGGCGCATAGACGCCGGAGGGGGCGACGGAGGTCGTGACCCATACGTAGAGGAGGACCGCCGCGCCGATGATGAGCGCGCCGCCAATCGCGACGACGGGCCGCGAGACGAACGAGAGCACGGCGATGAATCGGTCACGCATGCGGAATACTTAGGTAATCTAAGTATACCACAGCCCGCCGCCGCTGGGGAGCTAGGCGTCGAGGACGGCGCAGGACTCGCCGTCGCAGAGCATCCCGCCGCAGCGCTCGCACTCCATGGAGAAGACGGAGAAGCGGCCGCTGCCCATGAGCGCGATGGCGAAGGAAACCGCGGCGAGGTAGAACTCGATGCCGAGGCCGCGCCCGAAGCCGACGACGAAGGTGGCGACGAGCATCTCGATGCCGAAGACGACGCCGAAAAAGCGGGTGGCGATGCCGAGGATGAGGGCAAGGCCGCCGATAGTCTCGAGCCAGCCGATGAAGTACGCGACCCAGACTGGGAAGCCCATGTGGCTGAACATGCCGACGGTCTGCATCATATCGTTCACCTTCGCCCACCCATGCAGGAAGAAGATGAGACCGGTCGCGACCCGCAGGACGAGGAGGCCGAGCGCTCGCTCGTAGAAGAAGCGGCTGAGAGCATTAATCGAGTCGGCAATCATGGGATTCGAAGCTAATGGCTAATACCTTGAGTATAGCAGTCGGGCGGCTAGGGGTAATCCGCTCGCCGGCGCTCGCTGCTTCGGTGCCCCCTCCAGGAGTCGAACCTGGATCTGCTCGTTAGGAGTGAGCCGTTCTATCCATTGAACTAAGAGGGCGGTGCCCCGAGGGTAGCACGAAACGCGCGCGGCTCCGCCGCG
>Ga0307374_10006976_pt1 | contig 17449 bp, 21 predicted proteins | sample OX3MG_FD_202532 | JGI IMG/M metagenome (GOLD analysis project Ga0307374, IMG submission 202532) | Soil microbial communities from Risofladan, Vaasa, Finland - OX-3 | ecosystem: Environmental > Terrestrial > Soil > Coastal area > Acid sulfate soil | place: Finland: Risofladan, Vaasa | collected... | reverse complement strand
CGGCGATGTCGGCTCGATGGTCATGGCCAAGCCAGACTGGCGTCCGTGAGCAGCTTCCAGAGCACCAAGCGGGTCATCGACGCCGCCCTCGAGATACCGATCATCCCGGGTTGGACGAATGTCGGTTACCGGATCCGCCGCAACCTGTGGGGCTGGTCCGATCCGGCCCCCGGATCGATGAGCGGGACGTGGGCCCTGGTGACGGGGGGCACCACCGGGATCGGACGGGCCGGCGCCGAGGGGCTGGCCGGGGCCGGGGCCGGGGTGGTCATCACCGGTCGGGACCCGGCGCGGGCCGAAGCGGCGGCCCGGGAGATCGGTCAGGCCACCGGGGCCGAGGTCATCGGCCTGGGGGCGGATCTGTCCCATCTCGACCAGACGGCCGGCCTGGCCAAGGAGCTCATCGGCCGGCTCGATCACCTTGATGTGGTGGTGCACAACGCCGGGGCCATGTTCGCCGAATACAAAGCGCACGAGGGGATCGAGCGCACCCAGGTCCTCCACGTGCTTAGCCCGTTCCTACTCACCCGCCGGCTGAGCCCCCTCATTCCCAACTCGACCCGCTCCCGGGTGGTGTTCATGTCCTCGGGCGGCATGTACTCCCACCGCCTGGACGTGGCCAGGCTCCAGGCCGGCCCATCCGGCTACCGGGGCGCCACCGCCTACTCGAGGGCCAAGCGGGCCCAGGTGGCCCTGGCTCATCGATTTGCCGAGCGGCTGCCAGGCCGGGCGGTGCACGCCATGCACCCGGGCTGGGTGGACACCCCCGCCTTGCACGATTCCCTGCCCCGCTTCGAGCGGACCCTGCGCCCCCTGCTGCGCCGGCCGGAGGAGGGGGCCGATACCCTGATCTGGCTCTGCACGGCGGCGGCGGCGGGCACCACCACCGGCCTGTTCTGGCTGGACCGCCGGCCCCGGCGGGAGGCCATGGTGGTCGGCGCCGGCTCGACGGCCCAGGAAGAGGCACTCTGGGAGTGGTGCGAAGGGGTCACCTCCGCCTACTGATCACTTTCTCATCCAGAACCGGGCCGGAGCGTCAGTCCAACCGGACGCGCCGCGACTCAACCGTGGCCCTCAGTTCGTCCACTTCGGAACGTAGGAGCGCCACCTCCTCCTCCAGGCCCGCCACCCGAGCCACCAGCGGCTCCGCGTCCTCCGCCGGCTCCCGGGCGTCCTCGGCCGGCTCGACCGGCGTCGGGGCGGTTGGGTCTTCGTAGGCCACCGCGGCCGGAACGGCACCGGTTGGGTCGGCTCCTCCGGTCAGCAGCTGGATGAAGCGGGCCTCCTTCTGTCCCGGGGCCCGGGCCAGGCGGGCGACCAGCGCGCTATCGCGATCGGCCAGGGTGTCCAGCACGCCCTCCACCTCCTCCAGGGACTCAAAGGAACAGAGCCGGTCGCTGCGGATGCGCAACTCCCCGATGGTCTGCGGGCCGCGGAGAAGCAGCAGGCAGATGACGGCCCGGCCCCGATCGTCCAAGCCGAGGGCCTCGTCTGTCACCTGGCGGTATTTGGCCGCCCGGTTGGAAGGGCTGTAGACGACGCGGATGAGACCCTTTTCGCGCAGGGTGGCCAGAGCCCGGCTGACTTGGCCGTCGTCGTAGGACACGACCGGGCTGCGGCTGGAGCTCTGGTTGCAGGCGTTGCGCAGGGCGTTGAGAGTGAGGGGGTAGTACTCGGGCGTGGCCGCCTCCTTCTCCAGCAGGCAACCGAGGACGCGGGCCTCTTCGGAACTCAGCAGCTCGGGCACGCTCCGAGACTACGGCCGGCGCCCCTCACCGCCGCCAGCGGGCAAGATTGGCCGGTATGGCTGACGCTCTCCCGCGCCTGCGTTCGGTAGTGCTCGACACGACCGATGCCCGGGCCCTGGCCGAGTTCTACCGGGAGCTCCCAGCAGCTGCACCTCGACTTCTGCATCTTCGTGGCCCCGGAGCCGGTCGCAACTGATCCGGGTTAGCCCGGCTCCGATCGGCCCGGACCGGCCTCAGCCCCGCAGGCGGGCGGGCCCCAGGATCTCCTCGCTCAGCCCGGCCTCCATCAGCGCGTGGGGCAGGCGGCCCTCCAGGACCAGGCCGGCAGCGGCGGCGGCCATGGCCGGAGCGGTCTGGATGCCATAGCCGCCCTGGCCGGCCAGCCACACCAGGCCCTCGATCTCGGGATCGGGTCCCACCACTGGCGTGCGGTCGGCGGCGAAGGTGCGCAGTCCGGCCCAGGGCCGGTGGGCATAGCGGAGCTCGGTACCCATGGCGGCGCCGATCCGGTCCAGGGCCAGGGCCACGTCGATCTCCTCAGGCCGGGCATCCACGGGCTCGGACGGCGTCTCATCTCCCGGGGAACCGAGCAGGCGGCCGCCCTCGGGCTTGAAATAGAACTCCTCGGAGGCGTCGATCACCATGGGCCAGCCCGACGGATCGGCACCGGCCGGGGGGTCGAAGATGAAGGCGGTCCGCCGCCGCGGCTGCAGGCCGAGCGGTCGGGCCCCGAAGGCGGCCGCCACCCGGTCGGCCCAGGCCCCGGCGGCGTCGACCGCCACGGGAGCCGAGATGTCCTGACCGCTCCCATCGGCCACGGTCCAGACTCCTCCCCGGCGGGCCACGCCGCCTTCGCTCAGGCGGAAGCCGGTGAGAAGGGCCCCGCCCCCGGCCCGGAAGGCCCGCAGGTAACCCTGGAGGAGGGCGTCGACATCGATGTCATCGGCGTCCGGCTCCCAGGCGGCCCCGGCCACGTACGCCCCGGACAGGGCCGGGCACAACGCCAGCGCCCGATCCACTCCGATCCGGCTGATGTTGGGCACCAGGCTGTGGCCGGTTTCCGCCTCGGCCTCGACCAGGGACAGCTGATCGGACCGGGCGATGAGAAGGACCCCCCGGGGACTGAGCAGGGCGGCGTCGGAGAAACCCGGAGGCGGGGAGGTGAGGAAGGCCCGGCTGGCGATGGTCAGGCGGCGGACGGGCTCGGATCCATAGTTCTCGCTGAACAGGGCCGCCGAGCGCCCGGTGGAGTGGACGGCCGGCCGGTCTTCGGCCTCGATCACCGCCACCCGGGCCCCGGCCGCCGTCATAGTGGCGGCCGCCGACACTCCGGCCATCCCGGCGCCGACCACGATGACGTCGAAGGCGCCTCCGCTCGAAGACGATAGGGAGGTCACGCCTCCAGGGCGGCACCGGTCATGCGGCCGATGGTAGGGCCGCTCCTACATCCAGGCGGTGACCCGGCGCCGAACTCAACCGTGAGCACAGGCCGGAAGACACCAGGGTCGTACCGGTCATGACCACCACCGCCACCCGGCCGCAGATGGCTGGCGTCGGGATCGGTTTGCGCCTGGGGGCGGGGGCGGCGCTGGGAGCCAGCGCCGCCATCCACATCCATCTCTGGGACACCGGCTACCGCCACATCCCCACCATCGGCCCTCTGTTCCTTTTGCAGTCCGTGACCGGGGTGGTACTGGCCCTGGCTGTCTTCAGCGCGCCCGGCGCATGGTCGGGCCTGGCCGGGCTGGCCGGAGCCGGCTTCCTGATCTCGACCGCGGCCGGCATGGTGCTGTCGGCCGAACTCGGCCTGTTCGGATTCAAGGACAGCTACTCGGCCCCGTGGGCCAAGGCATCACTGGCGGTCGAGGTCATCGGCGCAGTCCTGGGCCTGGCCCTGGCCGCCCGGAGCTTGAGAACCCACTCGTTCAGACCCGCCGGCACCGATGCCGGCGCCAAGGAGGAAGCGAAATGAAACGGTTCGGAAGAATGGCCGTAGCCGCCGGCCTGAGCGGCGCACTGGCCGTAGGGGTGACGGCCTGTGGAGGCGGATCCAGTGCCAAGACGGGCTCCTCGGCGCCGGCGTCAGGGGCAACCGCCGGCGCCGACACCGTCATCATCAAGAACTTCGACTTCATGCCCATGTCTCTGACCGTCAAGGCGGGAGCGATGGTGTCGGTCCACAACGAGGACAGCACCACTCATACCCTCACCGCCTCCAACGGAGCCTTCACCACCGGGGACATCGCTCCCGGGGCCACCAAGACCTTCGCGGCGCCGTCCAAGGCGGGCCGGTACAGCTTCGATTGCCAGATCCACCAGTACATGAGCGGCACCCTGACGGTGACGGGCTGATCAGAAATATCTGCCCCGAGGCCATCCAGCCCCGCGGCAGTTCCGTATAAGAGCTGCCGGGCCCCCCGCGGGTTCGATAAAGGAGAAACCGAACCATGAGCGTTGACGAACACGCTCTCGGGGAGCTGATAGAGCAGTCGGCCGATCTACAGGCCGATGCCATGCACCAGTCGACCGAGGCACTGAAGGAAATGGTTGAGGTCGGTCACGACCGCCGCCGGACCGGGGAACTAGACCCGGAACAGGACATGGCCGCCGCCACCCGGCGGCAGGAGCTGATGAGGAAATCCCTCCTCGGCGCCGGCACCCTGGCCGCAGCCGGCTTCGGTGCGGCCGTCCTCGGACTGTTCGACACCCCGGCCTTTGCCGATTCGGCCACCGACATCCAGATGTTGCAGACAGCGGCCAGCCTCGAGAACCTGGCCGTGGCCACCTATAAGACCGCTCTCACCCTGCCCTTCATCGGAGGTAGCTCGGCCAATGGCGTGGTGAAGGCCTTCGCCACCACCACCATGGCCCAGCACACCCAGCACGGACAGGCCTTCAACGCCGCCGCCCAGCAACTGGGCGGCAAAGCCCAGAACGCAGCCGACCCGAAGTACGCGGCCGTGGTCCAGGCGGCCGTACCCACCATCAAGGGCCCGGCCGACGTGGTCGGCCTGGCCATCAAGTTGGAGACGGTGGCGGCGGAGACCTACGTGGCCAACGCGTCCGCCTACAGCGATCTCAACGCCAGGAAGGTGACGGCCAGCATCATGGGCGTCGAGGCCCAGCATGTCTCGATCCTCCTGGCTGTCCAGGCCCTGCTGGCCGCCAACGCTCCCCAGCTCATCGCCCTGCCGCCGAATCTGTCGGCGCTGCCGGGCGCGGCCGGGAGCATCGGCTTCCCCAACGCCTTCTATCAGACCGACATGGCCAGCCCGGCCACAGAAGGAGCAGTGTCATGAGGATCCTCCGGAAGACCACCGACCAGCTAGCCATCAGTGAGACCGAGCTGCTGGCTCTCACCGCCGACATGGAGGAGCGCCATCGCGAGACTCTTCCGAAGATGCACGCGGCCGTAGCCGAGTACATCGAAGGCGACGGGGCCGCTGAGCGCAGCCGGGTCAGCCGCCGGGGCTTCCTGGCCGGTGGCGGGATCGTGGTGGTGGGCGGCGCTCTGCTGGCCGCCTGCGGCTCCAGCAGCACCAAGTCCGCCACCGCCACCACCATGGCATCGGGCAGCGGATCCAGCGCCCCGGTCGATGTTCAGGCCGGGGCCATGGCCGCCAGCCTGGAGAACCTGGCTGTGTTCGCCTACGGGGCCGGCATCTCGGCTGCCACCGCCGGCAAGCTCGGAACCATTCCCCCGGCGGTGGTGACCTTCGCCACCACGGCCAAGACCCAGCACCAGGATCACGCCGACGCCTGGAACGCCATCGTGACCGGGGCCGGCTACCAGAAGGTGACCACCACCGATCCCGCCCTGACCTCGACCGTCCAGTCCGACTTCGCCCAGGTGAAGGACGCCGGGGGCCTGGCCAAGCTGGCTTTGACCCTGGAGGAAATTGCCGCCGCCACCTACCTCAACGCCATCGGCGTCCTGTCCAGCAAGCAGGCCATCTCCACCGCCGCCACCATCCAGCCGGTGGAGATGCAGCACGCCGCCATCCTCAACTTCGTGCTGGGGACCTATCCGGTGCCCAACGCCTTCGCCATGACCACCGGCGCCCGTCCGGTCACGGACTACAGCGTCAAGAAGGCCTGAGTGGTGACACCCGCGGGTAGCCCCGCCGGCGGGTGTCTCCAACCTGAACCCACCCCACCTACGGGAGACCGCTCCACATGGCTCTGATCACGTCCCTACGTCGTCGGCCGGCCCGCCCGGCCGGTGGTGTGATGTCCCTGGCCGAGCACCTGGGGGAGCTGCGCCGGCGCCTGGTCGTCTCGTCTCTGGCCGTCAGCGCCGGCGGGGTGGTGGCTTTCATCTTCTATGGCAGCCTCCTGGCCTTCTTCCTTCGTCCCTACTGTGGGATGGTCGGGTCCCACCATTGCGATCTGTACGTGACGAGCCCGTTGGACGGCGTTGCCCTGCGTTTCAAGATGGCGGCCTATGGCGGCCTGATGCTGGCCCTGCCCGTGGTGCTGTTGCAGGTCTGGCGCTTCATCACTCCTGGCCTGCAGAAGAACGAGCGCCGTTACGCGGTGCCCTTCGTCCTTGCCTCCATGGTCGTGTTCGCCTTCGGGGCCTTTGTCGCCTGGATCACCTTCCCTCACGCGCTGCGGTGGCTCGGCGGCATCGGGGGTCCCCACCTGCAGGCTCTGTACAACCCCTCCAGCTACCTGAGCCTGATCCTGGCCCTGATGGTGGTATTCGGGATCGCCTTCGAGGTTCCCGTGATTCTGGTGGCCCTGGAGGCGGCCGGTGTCGTGAAGCCGGAATGGCTGGCGGCCCGCCGGCGCTGGGCCATCGTGATCATCACCGCCTTCTCGGCCATCGGTACGCCCAGCTCGGACCCGTTCTCGATGCTGGCTCTGGCCGTCCCGATGTATGTCTTCTATGAGGTTTCCATTCTGATCGGCAAGCTTCTGCGCCGGTAGTCACATCCGTGGCACCAGCGGTGCCGAATGACAACAGAGCGAGGACGCGGCGGCGTCCTCGATACCAATCCAAGAAAAGAAAGCGAGTCCCCAACATGATCGTCGCCAACATCCTCGGACCGGACATGGGCATCATCGCCATTGTTCTCCTTCTCCTCTTCGGCGGGTCCCAGTTGCCGAAGCTGGCCCGCTCTCTCGGTTCCGCCTCCCACGAGTTCCGCAAGGGCACCGAGGAGGGCGGCACTGTGGCCCCGGTCGAAGTCGCTCCCGTCTCCACCAACCACTCCACTTCCGCCATCACCGCCGGCTGAAGCGGTGGACCTGTTCTCCCCCAAGTTCCTGCTCGTGGGCGTGGTCGCCCTGATTGTCCTGGGTCCGGAACGTCTGCCGGCGGCCGCCCGGACCATCGGGGCTCTGCTGGCCGACTACCGCCGGGTCAGCGCCGACCTGCGGTCCCGGGCCTCCGAGGCGGTCGACTCCGCCGGCCTGCGGGAGCCGCTGGAGAACCTGCGCCAGCCGCTCCAGGAGCTGCGCCGGCCCCTGGACGAGTTGCGCCGGCCCATGGAGGAGACCAGGGCGGCGTGGTCATCGGCGTCGGCCGCCGGCGCCGTCGTCCCCGCCGGCCCGGACGACCTGGCTGGCCCGGCCGCGGTCACGCCGGACGCCCGGGTGGTGGTGCCCAGCGCCGGCTGGACGGTCTGGGATGGGTCGACGGTGGACCCGGCTGCGGCCGAGCTACAGGCTGCGGAGGCGGGCTAGGAGTGACCGGGCGGCACTGAGGACCAGATCCCGGTGGCGACGGCCCCGGAGCGCTCAGGAGCTGGCCGGCAGGGTCCGGTCCATGGCCAGCAGCTCGATCAGGGTCGGCAGCTTGTCCATCCAGGCGCCGGTGCCCTTCTCCAGAGCCGCGTCGGGCGGCGGGCCCTTCTTGGACTCCCAGGCGTCGGCGGACAGGGCGATGACATCGGTGTGGGGGCAGCTGGTCTTGATCAGGGCCAGGGCGCTGTCCCCGTCCATGACCGGCATGGTCATATCGAGGATGACGGTGTGGGGCTGAAGGGCGATGGCCAGCTCCACCGCTTCGGCTCCGTCCCCGGCCTCCCCGACCACCTCGAAGGTAGGGGAGTCCTCCAGCAGGATGCGCAACATCCGTCGGAAGGAAGCGTCGTCGTCCGCCAGTAGCACCCGCCACGGGGGTCCGGCCATCGGGTTGGGTTGGTCTGCCACGGTCAGCACCTCGGTGGGCGGATAGCTATGGGTGTCATCGGCACCACCGGCTCCATTCTGTACCCGGCCCCCCCGCCGCCGGCCTGCTTGTCAGAAACTTTGACGGAAAACCGGCGGCCACAGGCGGCGAAGGCCTTGGATCCGCCCAGTCCTGGTCCTTTTGACGGGCCTCGAGTCGTAATGGAACTATCCATGGGGTGACCTCTGCCGATGGGGCGGGAACGCTGGGACGGAACGACGCCCTGCCCCGCCCGTCCGACATCGAGCTCCTCGGACTGAACCTGGACTCCGATTCTCTGAGCGGCCGGTTCGAGTTGATACCCGGGCTGTCCCGTCACGACGGCGCCCTCTACGGCGGCACCGGGGTGGCCGTCTCGGTGGCGGCCATGGAGGCGGCCACCGGCCGGGACTGCCTCTGGGTCACCACCCAGTACGTGTCCACCACCTATCTGGGTTCCATGATCGAGGTGAGCGCTGAGGTACTGGCCTCGGGCCGGGCCATCTCCCAGGTGCAGGTCACCGGCCGTCACCAGGGCCGCGTTCTCTTCGTCTCCCTCGGTTCCACCGCCACGCCGCGCCCCGACGGCCTCGACGGCCAGTACGAGACCATGCCGGCGGTCGAGGGTGTCGAGCATTCCCCGCCCATGCCGTTCGGCCCGGGCCGGTCCGAGGATCCCAATGGCTTCAACGCCTATGTGGAATACCGCCTGGCCGAGGTCAGGGACACCTCGGACTCGGCGCCTCCGATGGCCCTGTGGGCCCGGCTGGCCGGGGGCCGGCCCAGCACCCGGGCCGGCATCGCCTTTCTGGCCGACATGGTCCCGCCCGCCATCGCCCGGGCCGCCGGCGCCATGGGCGGTGGTCCCAGCCTGGACAACAGCCTGCGCTTCGGCCGGGTGCCCGAAGCCACCACCTGGGTGCTGCTCGAACTCCGGGGCCACCTCTCCTACGGCGCCCACGCCCACGGTTCGGTCCGGGCGTGGTCGCCCCAGGGCGACCTGGTGGCGGTGGGGAGCCAGTCGGCCAACATGATGCACACCTTCGATCCGGCCCAGGTGCCCGACGCCATGGCCGCCCTCCTGGGTGGAGCCAGGCCCGCAAAGTGACCCTCCCCGGGGACCAGGCCCCCTCCACTCCGAGCGGGCTGTCCATCGGCCAGAGTGACTTCTGGCGCCGGCCTGTGGCCGATCGGATGACGGACTTTGCCGCCCTGCGGGAGTCGGGTCCTTTCCTGGCCGTGGAGATGGACCGGTCGGAGTGTCCTGACCACAACCAACAGGAGGCCGTCGATGGCTGAGACCGAGTTCAACCTCGGGCGGATCAATGAGCTGGTGGCGGCGGCGGTGCCGGACCATGAGGCCCTGGTATGGGGTGATGTCCGCCTGACCTACGCCCAGCTGGCCGAGCGATCCCGCCGGCTGGCCTCCTATTTGGCCGGGCGGGGACTGGGCTTGAAGCGGGAGCGGGCCGACCTGGCCGGGCACGAATCCGGTCAGGACCACCTGGCGTTGTACCTGTACAACGGCAACGAGTACATGGAGGGCATGCTCGGCGCCTTCAAGGCCCGGGTGGCGCCCTTCAACGTCAACTACCGCTATGTCCGCGAGGAGTTGGAATATCTCCTGCGCGACGCCGGGACCCAAGGCGTCATCTACCACGCCTCCTTCGCCCCCATCCTGGCCGAGGTCCTCGACGCCGTCCCCTCCCTGGATGTCCTCATCCAGGTGGCCGATGACTCCGGCCATCCCCTGCTGGACGGAGCCGTTGACTATGAAGAGGCCCTGGCCGGCGCCGATCCCTCCGGCCCGGACCTCGAGGCCAGTCCCGATGACCTCTACATCCTCTACACCGGGGGCACCACCGGCATGCCGAAGGGGGTGCTGTGGCGTCAGCACGACATCTTCGTGGCCGCCATGGGCGGGCGGGGCATGGGCTCGGCCGAGGTGGTGGCCGGCTACGAGGCTCTGGCCGAACGGGCCCCCAACGGATCCTTCCTGCGCTTTCTGGTCCTGCCCCCTCTCATGCACGGCGCGGCCCAATGGGTTTCCTTCACCGCTCTCAACTCCGGGGGCACGGTGGTCATGCCCCCCGACACCCGGCGCCTGGATGCCGACCAGGTGTGGGACACCGTCAGTGCGGAACGGACCCTGGCCATGAGCGTGGTGGGAGACGCCATGGTGCGCCCACTGGTTGACGCCCTGGAGGCCCGTCCCCGGGAGGTGGCCCCACTGGCTTCCGTCGTCAGCGGGGGCGCTCCCCTCAACCCGAGCCTCAAGGAACGCCTGACCGAACTGGTGCCGACGCTCATCATCGCCGACGCCGTGGGGTCCTCCGAGACCGGGGCCCAGATGAGCCACGTCTCTTCCAAGGGCTCGGTCTCCAGCGGCCGGTTCACCCCCGGTCCGGGCACCAAGGTCCTGGACGAAGCTCTGGAGCAACTGCTCGAGCCGGGCCACGATGGCATCGGCTGGCTGGCCCAGGAGGGCTACGTGCCCCTCGGCTACCTGGGGGACAAGGACAAGACGGCCCGCACCTTCCCCGTGGTCGGAGGAGTCCGCTACGCCGTTCCCGGGGACCGGGCCCGGCTACTGGAGGACGGCCAGATCGAGTTGCTGGGCCGGGACTCGGTCACCATCAACTCCGGGGGCGAGAAGATCTTTGCCGAGGAGGTGGAGCGGGCCATCGGCTCGCATCCGGATGTGGCCGACGTGGTGGTGGTGGGTCGGGCCAGCCCGCGCTGGGGCCAGGAGGTGGTGGCCTTGGTGCGCCCGGCGGCCGGCTCGACCGCCAGCGCCGAGGCGTTGATCGAGCACGCCTCGACCGTGCTGGCCCGCTTCAAGCTGCCCAAGGAAGTGATCTTCCTCGACCACATCGAGCGCTCTCCTTCGGGCAAGGCCGACTACCGCTGGGCGGCGTCCCAGGTGGGCGCGGGCTGATGTCGGAGCTCCTGGCGGCCGGCCCGGGGCGCGCCAACTCCCGCTCGGCCCTGATCGGGGCAGCCCTGGCCGAGTTCACCGAGAAGGGCTACGAATCGGCCACCGTCCAGGGCATCGCGGTACGGGCGGGTGTCACCACCGGGGCGCTGTACGCCCATTTCCACGGCAAACTCGACCTTCTCCTCGCGACCATCGGCGTCCGCCCTATAGGCGATTTTCTCCAGGACTTCTACCAGGCGGCGTCGGGGCGCAGCCCCGGGGAGCTGGCGCTGTCGATGGGCCGGGACATGGCCTTGCCCCAGCCGGCCGAGACCTCCCTGTTGCTGGACGTGATCGTCCTGGCCCGCCGGGACCCCCGCCTGGGCGGGACCATCCGGCGGTTGTTCGGGGCCAAGCTGCGTGAAGTGGTGGAGGCCACCGACACCGGCCGGGAGGCGGGCTGGTTCTCCCCGGCCCTGAGCTCATCGGACCTGGCCCGGCTCATGATGGTGATCGCCTTGGGAAAGATGGTCCTGGCCGCCATCGATGAGGAGGTGCCCTCCGCCGCCCTGTTCACCCGGCTTCTCGACGCCATGCTCTGGTCGGAAACTCCGGCGGACCCGGCCGGCCATCCGGCCCTGGCGCGGGTCAACGAGTGTGCGGCCCGGTCCAAGCGGGCCCGGCTGGAGTTCGAGGCGGTGGTGGCCGAGGCGGTGGGGGAGGGCCACAGCCTGCGCGAGGTCGGCCAGGCGGCCGGCGTCTCCCATGAGCAGATCCGCCGCATCGTGGCCGAGGATCAACGCGCTACGAGCCGCGCCCGTGGATGATCATCCCGCGAATTCGAAGAGCTGGACCTCGATCATCAACGGGAGCAGGTAGCCGACGTAGAAGCTGGTCAGGCGCAGCCCCGGGTGCTCCTCGGTCTTCTTATCGATGATGTCCACCCTGGGGTCGCGGGCCTGGTACTCCTTGGCCTTGGCCAGGAAGGCGTCCAGCTCGGCCTCGGTGGCCACCCCCATGCCGAAGTGGTCGAGCCGGGGGGCGGCCATGGGTTGGTCATCGGCGATGAGGAAGACGAACTGGTCGTAGGTGTAGGCCATCAGCACCAGCTTCTGGCCGTCGACGGTTTCGGTCGGAAGCTCCTGCCAGCCGAAGACCTCGGAGTAGAACGCGACGATGGCCTGGCGGCCGTCGGCGTTCAACAGGTCGGCGGGCACGCTCATGGCCACGTGGTTGAAGCGGGGACGACCGGGCTCAGGCACGGGGCACCACCATCACTTTCGACACCAACTCACCGGCGGCGAGTCGTTCCATCGCGGCTTGGATCCCCGACAGGGCGACGTCCTCCGGCTCGATGAGATCGGCGGTGGGGAGCCGGCCGGTCGCCAGCATCCCGAGAGCATCACCGAAGTCGGACCGCCCGTACTCCATCGTCCCGGTGACGTGGAGCTCGTTGACGATGATCCTCATCGCGTCCAGGCGGGGTTGGACCAGTCCCGTGCCCGAGAGCACCAGGGTCCCGTGCGTGCCCAGCTGAGCCAGCGCCCCGGTCATGGCCTCGGCGCGGCCCGAGCACTCGATGGCGGCATCGAAGGGAGCCTCGACCAGGTCCGTCGGCTTCCCCGGAACCGTCAGCTGGTCGGGGGTGACAACGGTGGCCCCGAGCCGGGCGGCCCGGCTCCAGCCCGGCCGTCCCTCGCAGAGCTGCTCGGCGCCCGAGCGGCACGGGACGGAGGCGGCGGTCATCGCAGGGAGCCCGACCGTACCAGCCGGCCCCGGAGCGAGCCGGCTGGAGACCACGTTGGTGAAGGAGGGTGGCGCGGGGCCGGCCGGGCCATGATGGGGGCAGGCCGAACCGCGGTCGCCCCGGAGCGCCGGGTGAGAAGAGCGGTGGACACTCATGTGCTTCTCCCCTCAGGGCGACCTGGCCGGCGGGGTAGTGGTCACGGCCATCGGCATAGACGCCTGCCGCCAGACGCGGGGCCGCAACTCACTGCTTCTCCTAGCCGGGATACCGCTCCTACTGGGCGCCCACCAGATCGACGAGGCCCTGGTGTGGTGGTCCCTGCAGGGTCACCTGTCCCACGAGGTGGGCCGGGTGGCCATGTGGATCTACCTGGTGGTCGCCATGGTGGTTGTCCCCGTGATCGTGCCGGTGGCGGTTCTCATGCTCGAGCCCCCCGGCCGGCGCCGATGGGCGATTGTGCCCTTCGTGGCTCTCGGGACGGGGGCGGCGGTGGTGCTGCTGGTGACCCTGTGGCACGGCCCGGTCACGGTCCGATTGGCCAGCTACCACCTGGCCTACAGCATCGGGCTACGTCACGGAATCCTGGTGGTGGGGCTTTACATAGTGGCGGCCTGTGGGGCCCTGCTGGCGTCCGGTTACCGCCACGTGGTGATCTTCGGTGTGGCCAACCTGGCGGCGATCGTGGTGCTGGCCCGACTCACCGCCGACGGGTTTGCATCGCTGTGGTGCTTCTACGCCGCCATTACCAGCGGGGCCATAACCCTGCATCTGCGTTACGCCAAGCCGCACCGGGCCCACCCCTACGCCCTGACCTGAGCGGGGAGCTTCGGCCCTATTGAGGTCGAAGGTCAGGTATGGGTCCAATGTCTGCGGAACGTGAGAATGTCACCCTTGTCGCGACCGTGATGATCGTCCATTGTGACGGGATGAGTGTGGCTGAACAGCACCGGTGGAGTCTGTTCGACCGGACCCTGGCGCACTACCCCGGCGTCGGGCGGCGCTCCGCCTACCTGGCCGTGGTGGTGCTGACCACCGTTGTCCTTTACTACCAGCAGTACGTGGCCGGTTCGGTCTCGCCCAGCATCCTGGCCTATTACCAGATCTCCTTTCGTTTCTATCTGGGCGTGGTGGTCCTGGCCAGCGTCACGGGAGCCGTCGCCTCCCTGGTGGCCGGCCTGGCCGATCGCTGGGGTCGGGCCAATCTGGTCGTCTGGGGCCTGCTGGCCGCCAGCCTGACCACCGCCTTCGGGCTGCCGTCGGCCACCACCGGCCACGAGTATGCGGCCCTGGCCGCCGTGGTCGGCTTCGTGGAGGGCATGGTGCTGGTCGCCACCCCGGCGCTGGTTCGGGACTTTTCCCCCCAGGCCGGTCGGGGCACGGCCATGGGCATCTGGTCCTTGGGACCGGTGGTCGGAAGCTTGACCGTCTCGGAAGTGGCTTCCCACACGCTGTCCCATCTGCACGCCTGGCAGGACCAGTTCCACATTGCCGGACTCACCGGGCTGGTCATCTTCGCCATCGCCCTGTTGAGCCTGCGGGAACTCTCCCCCCAGCTTCGCGACCAGCTCATGGTCTCCATCCGCGAGCGGGTACTGGTGGAGGCCAGGGCCCGGGGCATCGACATCGCCGCCGCCCTGCGTCACCCGTGGCGCCAGATGTTCCAGGTGGACGTGGTGGTTCCGGCCCTCGGAGTGAGCCTGTTCCTGCTCATCTACTACGCCGCGGTTGGGTTCTTCGTCATCTACTTCACGTCGGTATTCGGGTTTACCCAAGCCCAGTCCAACGGACTCGGTAACTGGTTCTGGGCCGCCGACGCCGTGACCGTTGTCGTGGTCGGGACCATCTCCGACCGGGTGGGGGTGCGCAAGCCGTTCATCGTGGCCGGCAGCCTGGGGGCCGTGGTGATGACCATCATCTTCGCCGGGCGGGCGACCCAGGTGGGCACCACCTACGGGACCTTCGTGGTGCTGGTCTCAATCCTTTCCGCTTCCCGAGGTTTCGCCTATGCCCCCTGGATGACGGCCTTCACGGAAACCATCGAGCACCGCAACCCCGCCCTGGTGGCTACCGGCCTGGCCGTGTGGGGATGGGTCCTGCGGGTGGTGGTGGCCGTGTCGTTCCTGGTGTTGCCTTACGTGGTCACTTCGGTCACACCGGTGGCCAACTACGGGCCCCGGCTGTTGGCCATCACCTCCCGCTACCCGGCGCAGGTGGCCACCCTGCAAGCCATCGACGCCGTAACTCTGGCTCAGCTCAGGGTCAACCCGAAAGACACGGCCGCGGCCAAGGTGGCTCTGACCGAGATCGGCGCCCACTTCCGCATCGCGCCTGGCGCCGCCCTGGATCGGCTCCTGGCGGCCCGGGCCATGCCCACCTCGGCCCGCCTCTACCTGGCAGCCCACGGCGCCGAGGTGAAGCAGGCCAAGGCAGACGGGCCCCACCAGTGGCAGCGCTGGTGGTGGGTCTGCGTGGCCGGTGAGATCGTCTTCATCCCGACCAACTTCCTGCTGGTGGGACGCTGGCGGCGTTCCTCGGCTCGGCGGGACGCCGCCGATCGGGAGGCACTGGTCGACGCCGAACTGGACCGCCTGAGGCTTGAGCCCGCGGTGATTGCCTGACGCCCTCGGACCGGTCTCCCCCGGAGGCCCGGGCGGGCCGCGTGTCGGCTACGGCCGGCCTTCCCGGCTCTGGGCGCAGCCGATGCATAGCCTCGTACCGGGCAGGGCCTCCAGACGCTCGGGAGCGATGACGCCTCCACAGCCCTGGCAGACCCCGTAGCTCCCCTCCGAAGCCTCTCCAGCATGCCGCGGGCGTCGTAGCCTCTCGGGATGGCTGGGCCGATGGACCCCTTCGCTCTCGTTCGTCCGGTGTGGCCGCTGTCGGACCGGGGTCTCGGCCAGCGCCTGATCGATCTGGCCATGCTTCCTTTCGTGTCGGGGCAGCAGCCCTTCGCCCGCCAGGCCTCCTTCCCCGACTTCGATGACCTGGAGCCCTTCGTGCCCGCCGACGCCGTGGTCGACTGGGAGTACAAGCAGGATGGCGGGGAGCATCACCGGCTGCTGCGTGGGGATGGCTGGCGCGTCCACCTATTGCTGGTCGGGCGCCGGCGGGAGGTCCAGGTGCTGGTCACCGCCGAGTCCCCCGAACTGGCGGAAAAGGTGCTCAGTGAGATCCGCGGCGGCATGCCGGCCCCGCCCGAGACCGGAGACCAGGCCCGGGTGAGCCTGTGGAGCGCCGGAGCCGCCGGCTCCCCGACGCGCCATCGCCGGTGGATGGATGCGCCCCCTTGGGCGACCGTCGCCCGCAACTATCCGGGCGACGTCGGAGTTGCCCTGGCCCGGCTCATGGCCATCGAGCGCGGAGCCGAGCGGGGAGGCCGGCTCCTGTTGTGGTACGGGGAGCCTGGCACAGGCAAGACGACGGCCATCCGGGCCTTGGCCCGCCAGTGGCTCCCGTGGGCCGAGTTCCACTTCGTGCTCGACCCGGAGGAGTTCTTCGGGGGTCCCGACTACCTGTTGCATGTGGTGACCGCCGAGGACCAGTGGTGGGATCGAGTCAACCCCGACCCCACCGAGCGCTGGAAAGTCGTGGTGGTGGAGGACGCCGATGAGCTGATCGGAGCCGATGCCCGCCGATCGGCGGGTCCGGCGCTGGGGCGCCTGCTCAACCTGGCCGACGGGATCCTCGGACACGGCATGCGCGTCCTCCTGTTGCTGACCACCAACGAGCCACCCCGGCGGCTGCACCCGGCGGTCGTGCGACCGGGTCGATGCCTGGCCGATGTCCAGTTCGCAAGCTTCACCCGCGCTGAAGCGGCCGAGTGGTTGGAAGGGATCGCCCCGGCCCCGACCAATGGCTGCACTCTGGCCGAGCTGTATCGCCTCCGCGGTGACCTCGACACCATCGCCACCCCGAGGAGCGCCGACTCGACGTCGTCTTACCTTTGACGGGCTGTTCTCCTCATACACGTAGTACGAGGCCTCGGCCGTACCGGGCGGCCACGACCAACCACCAGGCGACCAGGATGGCCGCCGCGTAGGCCAGAGCTCCCCCTTGGGTCCCGAAGTGCGGTACCAGGTACCGGGACCAGAGCCAGAATGGGATCGGGGCGTTGGGGAAGCGTCCAGTGGCGTGGTGGTAGTGGGCCAGGGCGGCCGCGCTGAGCTCCGTTCCTACGTATTCGACCATGGCGTTGGCCCCTAGGACGCGCAGCGGCAGGCTCGACCCGCGAGCCACCCGACCCAGGGGGCCAGGTTTCCGTGCCGGGTGAGCGACCCGGCCCCGTACCCGGGAACCGACACCCCACTCAGGGCGGCCCAGTACCCGAGGAGAAGGATGCCGGCCCGGGCTGCCTGGTAGCGGGGCTTCAGGTAAAGAACGAGCGGAAACCCGTTGACCAACAGTCCTAGCCCGAAGAGCAGCACGACCCGTCTGGCGATGCGAGGAAGGGCATTGGCCTTGGCCTCACGCCCGTCCAGGTAGCGGGCCATCGAGAACGCCATGGCGACGCCGATGATGAACATGAAGGCCGGGTAGATGGTGTCGGCGAAGGTCCAGCCGTCCCGCTGTGGTCCCAACTCGCCCGATGCCGTAGGGCCGCCACGGCCCCGGCTTCAGCCTCCACCTCCCCGGAGCCCATCGGCCCAGCCTGCCACGGCAGTGACGGGCTCGGCGGCCTCCAGGTCGGCCAGCGCTTCCTCCACCCAGCTGGCTTCCTGCGCCGATATCCCCGACGCCGAGAAGGCCGAGCGTTCGATCAGGGTCCCGGTACGAGACGGCGGCCCCTCGGGGCCGAGGCGGGCCAGATAGTCCTCCAGGGCCTCGCTGGGCCGGCGGCTCGCGCCCCGGGAGGCGCCCCAGGTCTCCAGGCGCTCTTGGCA
>Ga0307374_10006974_pt1 | contig 17455 bp, 17 predicted proteins | sample OX3MG_FD_202532 | JGI IMG/M metagenome (GOLD analysis project Ga0307374, IMG submission 202532) | Soil microbial communities from Risofladan, Vaasa, Finland - OX-3 | ecosystem: Environmental > Terrestrial > Soil > Coastal area > Acid sulfate soil | place: Finland: Risofladan, Vaasa | collected... | reverse complement strand
CCCGCGCCGGCGACGACGAATCGCTCCTGGTCGCCGACCGCGAGGAGCGGCGCGTCGAGCTCAGCCGCGACCGCGTCGGGCAGCCAGGAGACGTCCTCGCCGTGGAGCGCCGCGATCGCGGCGACCGCGCAGGTGTAGCTCGCGGTATGGCACCAGCTCTCCTCTACCGCCGGCGTGCAGACGATCACCTCGTCGCACAGCTCGGCGATCGGCCCGTCGGCCGTGCCGGTCACGAGCCAGCGCGGGCCGCTCCACGCCTCCGCCGCCGCGAGCGTGAGCGGCGTCTCGCCTTCGTGGGAGACGATCACGAGCAGATCCGCCTCGCGGTCGGGCCGGAGCACGAGCTCGAGCGCCTGCACCGCGTCGCCGCCGGTCATCGCCGCGTGGAAGGACGTCCCGCAGCCGGTGAAGAGCAGTCGCGCGCCGTCGGGGAACCGACGGTCGGTCGGCACCCGCGCGAGCCACTCGGGCTGCGCCGCGATCGCGCGTCTCGTCTGCTCGCCGAGCATGAGAGGGAGGTCTATACGATCGAGGAGGGGTGCCGGTCTTCGAACGCAACGTGCTCGACAACGGCCTGCGCGTGCTGACGGCCGACCTCCCGTACGCGCAGTCGGTCTCCGTCCTCATCACGCTCGCGGCCGGCTCGCGGTACGAGACCGCGGAGTCGAGCGGAATCGCGCACTTCTCCGAGCACATGTTCTTCAAGGGGACGGAGCGGCGGCCGAGCGCGCGCGACATCGCCGGCGAGATCGACGCGATCGGCGGCGAGTTCAACGCGTTCACGGGCAAGGAGTCGACGACGTACTACGTCAAGTGCGCCGCGGAGAGCCGCGACGTCGCGCTCGACGTCCTCGTCGACATGCTCCGCCACTCGCGCTTCGACGCGGAGGAGATCGAGCGCGAGAAGGGCGTGATCGTCGAGGAGATGAACATGTACTTCGACACGCCGCGGGACCTGATCGGCGGGGTCTACGAGCAGCTGCTCTACGGGGACCAGCCGCTCGGCCGAGACATCATCGGCACCAAGGAGACGGTCCGCGGCGCGACGCGCGAGACGTTCCTCGACTACCTCGGCCGCTGGTACAAGCCGTCGCGGATGGTGCTCGGTGTCGCCGGGCGGATCGGCGACGGCCTGCTCGAGAAGGCGCAGGAGCTGCTCGGGGATCTCCCCGACGAGCCCACCGGCGAGCCCGAGCCGGTCGCGCCGTACGCGAACGGACGCGTGCGCGTGTTCGAGAAGGCCTCCGACCAGGCGCACGTCTGCCTCGGCGTCCACAGCCTTCCGCTCGACGACCCCGACCGCTATGCCCTCTCCCTGCTTGCGACAGCGCTAGGCGGCGGGATGTCGTCACGGCTCTTCACCGAGGTACGCGAGCGGCGCGGGCTCGCGTACTACGTCCACGGCGTGAACCACAGCTACACGGACGCCGGGACGCTGTACGCGCAGGCGGGCGTCGACATCGCGCGCATCGACGACGCGGTCGCGACGATCGCCGGCGAGCTGCGGAAGATCGCGGCCGAGCCGATTCCCACCGACGAGCTCGAGAAGGCGCGGAGCTTCGCGAAGGGCCGCTTCGTCCTCCAGCTCGAGACGCCGCAGGGGCTGATGATGTTCGGCCTGCGGCGCGAGGTGCTGGAGAAGCGCCTGCCGGACCCGAGCGAGGTGCTCGCGGGGCTCGACGCCGTGACCGGCGAGGACGTCTCGCGCGTCGCGCGGGAACTGATCGCAGACGACCGGTTCCGCCTGGCCGTCATCGGCCCGTTCGACGATCCGGCCCGGTTCGAGACGCTCCTCGACGGCTGACCGATTCACGTCTCCCATCGTGCGGAGGGTCTTGACCCCGGCCGCCTGATAGCGCATCCTAATGCGATCCGCAGGGCGCTCGGCTGGCGCCCTGAAGTTCGGGGCTGGGGTCGGGAGGAACCGATGATGAGATCACGGTCAGGCAACAGCTCGTCCACCCACGACCCGCGGTGGACGGTGATCCTCCCTCGCCGGAGCCGGCCAATGCTCGCCGCTATCGCAGTCCTCGCGCTCGGGGCCACGTCTGCGGGGACGATGGTCGCCGGTGCATCCAACCAGAGGACTGCCGCGACTGACGGCGCGACGTCCTTCGACTTCGGGAGCCTGCGTCTCGGCCAGGAGAGTCCCGTCAAGACGACGAGCTTCCCGCTGGCGACCACCATCGGCGCTCAGCGCAGCCTCATCGAGTCCGTCATCAACAACCCCGCCAACGTGATACCCGACATCGTCTACAACAACGTGGTGATCCTCACCGGCGCCCAGGTCAAGGCCGTGGCGACCGCCGCACTCGACGGCCTTCCGGACTCGACGGTGTTGGCGGTCAAGGTGGCCGCGATCTCAATGGACAGCGGAGCCGACTTCGTCCTTTCCGGTAACTGCGCCGGTGCCGACGGCGCCACCACGCCGACGTGCACCGTTGGCGTCCAGTTTGCTCCCCACCACGGCGGGGCGCTAACTGACGGAGTTTCGGCCGGGCTCACGGTCACGTCGGGCTACAGCGAGATCTTGAACGCCGTCGCCGCGCAGCTCGCCTCCCTGATCGGGCTGCCGACCGTGCTCGTCGACGCCGTGATCGGTCTCGTCTCGGACCAGATACACCCCATCGTGGACGAAGCGATCAACGATTCGATTCCCAAGCCCTTCCTCACCGTGAAGGGGTTCGGCACCGTGACCATCGCCGTGCCGGCGAGTTTGCCCGTTGCCGAAGGGCAGCACGGTGCCCATGTCATCGACGTCCCGGTCACGCTCGACTCGCCTTCGACCCTGGACGTGCACTTCCGCTTCAAGACGGTCGACGGGACTGCCAAGGCCTCCGACCACGACTACAAGGCGGCATCCGGCAAGGGAACCGTGCCTGCAGGGTCCAGCTCGACCGTTGTGCCGGTCTCGATCTACGGCGATACAAAGCTCGCCGCCAACGAGTACTTCCGGGTCAAATTGTCGTCACCGTCGAGCTCGGTGCTCGGGCCGACCGCCACCACCAAGGTGGACATCCTCAACGACGACGTCCCCACGGTGCACGCAGTCGGCTCGACGGTGCCAGAAGGCGCACCGGCGTACTTCTCGCTGGCACTCTCCCAGCCGCTGGACCGCCCCCTGACACTCAAACTCCGGCTGGTGCCGGCCACGGCAAAGGCTGCACGCTATGGCCCGTTGAGCGCATCGACCGTTACCTTCGACGCAGGAGTCACAGGACCGCTCTTCGTATCGTGCCCTACGCTTCTCGATCACCGCAAAGAGCCGGCCGAGGCTTTCAAGCTCGAGGTCGCGGGAGCCAAGCACAAAGTGTCGGCTTACGCCCACATCGACGCCAACGATTCCTAGCTAGAGGGTTGATGTGAAATCGAGCCCGTTCGGGGCCGCAGCCCGTCAGCGGCCGGAGCGCTCGGCGTCGAGCTTCGCCTGAGCGCGCTCGGCGAGCTCGCGGGTGCGCTGCGCGTTCGCCCTCGCGCGCTCGCTCCACGCGGCGATCTCGGCCCGCTCAGTCTCGGTCAGCTTCCTCTTCTTCCTCATCGTCGCCTCCTTCCAGCAGGTGGACGATCGCATCCACGCCAACCACGATGTCGCTGACGTTGACGAGTAGAGCAACGACTTCGTCCCGCGTGATGAGCGGCTCGGCCACATGGGGAGCTTCGTCGAACACGCGTGGACGCGCCATCGTCCGGCGGGAGTACGGGACCGCGCGCCGACCCTCGAGGGCCCGGCGCTTCGAACTAACCGCGGAGTGCGGCGCTTTGTGTGTCAGGTCGGCGGTCCAGTTGGCACCTGTCCCGGATCCGCCCGTTGGAGTGCCTTCGACCCGCGTCGCGTCCGTAGAAGGTGCGTTCATACCACTTCGGTCTGACGGCGCCTAGCCCTCCTCCTGCTTTTCATCTGCCGCGCGCTTCGAGATCTCGTCGACGACCGTTGGATCGGCGAGCGTGGTCGTGTCGCCGAGCGCCCGGTCGTTCGCGACGTCGCGGAGCAGGCGGCGCATGATCTTGCCGCTGCGCGTCTTCGGAAGCTCCGGCGTGAAGACGATGTTCGCCGGCTTCGCGATCGCGCCGATCTTCTGCGCGACGTGGTTGCGCAGCTCCTCGAGCTTCTCGACGGAGCCCTCGGCGCCGCCCTTCAACGTCACGTACGCGACGATCGCCTCGCCCGTCACCGAGTCGGCACGGGAGCAGACCGCCGCCTCGGCGACATCGTGGTGGTCGACGAGCGCCGACTCGACCTCGATCGTCGAGATGCGGTGCCCGGAGACGTTCATGACGTCGTCGATGCGGCCGAGGAGCCAGAAGTCGCCGTCGCGGTCGATGCGGGCGCCGTCTCCGGCGAGGTAGACGTCTTCGTACTTCGCCCAGTACGTCTCCCGGTAGCGCTGGTCGTCGCCGAAGATGCCGCGGAGCATCGCCGGCCACGGCTTCTTCAGGACGAGATACCCGCCGCCGCCGGGGCCGACCTCGTTCCCCTGCTCGTCGTAGACCGCGGCCGCGACGCCCGGGAACGGCCGCGTCGCCGAGCCCGGCTTCAGCGTCGTGACGCCCGGGAGCGGCGTGATGAGGACCATCCCCGTCTCCGTCTGCCACCACGTGTCGACGACCGGTGTGCGATCGCCGCCGATGTGCTCGCGATACCAGATCCACGCCTCGGGATTGATCGGCTCGCCGACCGAGCCGAGCAGGCGGAGCGACGAGAGGTCGTGCTTCTCGGCGTGCTCCGGCCCCCACTTCATGTGCGAGCGGATCGCGGTCGGAGCCGTGTAGAGGATCGTCACGCCGTACCGCTCGACGATCGACCACCAGCGATCCTTGTCCGGGTAGTCCGGCGTCCCCTCGTAGAGGACGGACGTCGCGCCGTTGCAGAGCGGCCCGTAGACGATGTAGCTGTGGCCGGTGATCCAGCCGATGTCGGCGGCGCACCAGTACACGTCCTCGGGCTTCAGGTCGAAGATGTAGTGGTGCGTCGTGGCGACGCCGGTGAGGTAGCCGGCCGTCGTGTGGATGATCCCCTTCGGCTTCGCGGTCGTGCCGCTCGTGTACATGAGGAAGAGCAGGTCCTCGCTGTCCATCGGCTCGCACGGGCACGACTCGGGATCGTCGGAGCAGTCGGCCTCGAGCTCGTGCCACCAGTGGTCGCAGCCTTCCTGCATCGGCACGTCGTTGCCGGTGCGGCGGAGGACGACGCAGCTCGTCGTCACCGGCGCCGCGGCCATCGCCTGGTCGGCGACCTTCTTCAGCGGCACCGTCGAGCCGCGCCGCCACGCCTCGTCCTGCGTGATCAGCACCTCGCACTTCATGTCGTTCATCCGGCCTGAGAGCGAGTCGGCGGAGAAGCCGCCGAAGACGACCGTGTGCGGCGCCCCGAGCCTGGTGCACGCGAGCATCGCGACGGGCAGCTCCGGGACCATGCCCATGTAGATCGCGACGGGCGTCCCCTTCTTCACGCCGAGCTTCTTCAGCGCGTTCGCGAAGCGGACGACGTCGCGCTGGAGATCCGCGTACGTAATCGTGCGCGTCTCGCCCTCGGGCTCGCCCTCCCAGTGATAGGCGACCACGCCCCCGTTCCCGGCCTCGACGTGCCGGTCGACGCAGTTGAAACAGACGTTCAGCTTCCCGCCGAGGTACCACTTGGCGTAGGGAGGCTCCCATTCGTACAGCTCGTCGAAAGGCTCGAACCAGGTGATGCGTTCGCGGCCTTCCCGCGCCCAGAACTCCTCGAACGGGGCGTCGTAGATCTCGGCCTTTGCGTTCGCCTGGGCGGCGAAGTCCTCGGGGGGTGGATAGCGCCGCTCCTCGAGGAACATCGTCTCGATCGCGTGCCCGGTATCTGTCGACATGGGAGCCTCCCTCGCTTTTTTCTGCTCGTCGTACGTGCGTTACCTGGGTCAGCTCATCATCGGTGCGCCGACCGGAAGCACCGTCTTGCCCGCGACGCCGTTCATCACGCCAGCCGCAGAGGTGTACCAGGCGACTGCCGCGGTCACGATCCCCATCCAGCCGCCGAAGTGGAGCCACCAAGCCGTGCCGCCGTGCGACAGGTTGAAGAAGCCGATCACGAGCAGGATCTCCGTGATCTCCAGTGTCAGGAAGACCATGAAGACGGCCTTGTTCACACGAATGCTGCCGATCAGCATGTACGTGTTGAAGATCGCGAACGCAAACAGGAACCACGCGAGCGCGCTCGTCAGGTCACCGCCCGTGTAGCCGGCAAAGAACCTCGACGTGTCGACGCCCAGCATGACGAACAGGCCGAGCCCCATCCAGAAGGCGCCGTAGGTCGAGAACGCGGTAGCACCGAAGACGTTCCGGTTGCGGAATTCCCACATCCCCGCGGCGAACTGAGCGAGGCCACCGTAGAAAATTGCGGGGCCGATCCAGATCAAGTCCGGAATCCATGACGCGTTATGCCCGCTGAGCAGAAACGTCGTCAACGCGAATCCCGCGAGACCGAGCGGTGCGGGGTCGGCAGCCGGCGTGCTCTCGACGATCGTCACGCCCCGATCGGAAGACAGCGTGCTCATCCACCCTCCTCGATTGGCCGACGCGGGGTGAGCGTTCCCTCGGAGCGTCCCCCGACGCCGAAGTGTCCGCGAGACTCTCGCCTACCGGCTATGCGCTCGTCAAGCATCGGCTTACGAACCGAGTGCTGCCGGAAGTCCTACGGCTCGAGGTCGTACGGGTAGTTCGTGAGGTTCTCGGCGCCGCCCTCGGTGACGAGGACGATGTCCTCGAGGCGAACCCCGCCGTACCCGGAACGGTAGAGGCCCGGTTCGAGGGTGACGACGTCGCCGGCAATGAGCTCCTTCTCGGAGATGATCCCGAGCCCCGGCGCCTCGTGCACTTCGAGACCGACGCCGTGACCGAGGCCGTGGAAGAAGCCGTCGACGAGCGCGACGCCGGCTTCCTTCGTCCGCTGGGTCGGCTCCCCCGCCGCCTCGAAGATCTCGCACGTCCCGTCGAAAATTGCCTTCCCTTCAGCGCCCGGCTTGGTCTCGGCGAGGGCGCGGTCGAGCGCCTCCTTGCAGAGCCGGTGCCACTCGCGGACGTCATCGGGCACATCGCCGACGACGAAGGTGCGGGTCATGTCCGTGAACGCGGCGGACGCGTTGTCGCGCGGCCAGATGTCGACGACGACCGGCGTATGGGGCGGGATCGGGCCCGAGCCCATGTCGTGGCCGACGGCTCCCTGCGCGCCCGGCGCGACGATGTAGTCCTCCGCCGTCGTGTCGTGTGCCGTGAAGGTCGCGCTCATCGCCGCCTTGACGCGCTCGACGGTGAGCGGCTCGCCGTCGAGCAGGAGCTGGTCGCCGTTGATCTCCGAGCGGCGCAGCAGGTCGCGGCACGTGTCCATGGCCGCCTCCGCCGCCTTCTGCGCACGGCGCATCCCGGCGATCTGCGCGTCGGTCTTTGCGCGGCGGCGGTCGTCGAAAACGTCTTGGTCGACGGTGAGCTCGAAGCCCTCCGCGCGCAGCCGGTCGGCGAGCCAGACCGGGAAGCCCTCGGGGACGGAGAAGCTCTTCGAGCCGAGACTCGCGACCGCGCGCACGGTGAGCTGCGCGCGCAGCTCGCGGATCGGCAGTCCCTGCCCGATCAGCTCGTCGATCCCGAACTCCTCGGAGATGTGCACCTCGAACAGCCCGAGCGCGCGCAGGCGCCCCGCCTCCATCGAGCTCGAGAAGACGTGGCGCGCGCCGCCGGCCTCCGCGTAGAGGAACGGATCGGGAACGGCGAGCGGCACCGCGTGGCGCATGTCGGCCGAGCGGATCGAGTCGGCGCAGATCAGGAGATCGGGCACGGGCCGATCCTAGTCGGACAGTTCCCATCCGTGCCTCAGGTGGGAACGGAGATACTCACAGGATGGAGGATGTGACCTTCCCCGTCGGTGCGGCGTGCCGCATCGACGCGCGGACTCCCTGGCGGCAGATAGCCGAGATCCCGGTCGGTCTCGACCCCGAAGGGATCGCAATCGACGCGGGCCGGCGGCGCGCCTTCGTCGCGTGCTCGCGCAGCGACTTCGTCTCCGTCGTCGACCTCGATACGCATGAGGTCGTCACGGAGATCGCGACGGGCGCCGAGCCGATCGACATCGGCTTCGACGAGAAGACCGGACGCGTCTTCTCCGCCGACGCGCACGCCGACCAGGTCACGATCATCGGTGCGGAGACGCTCACCGTCGAGACAACGGTGCCGGTCGGCGGCTATCCGTCCGGGCTCACGCACTCTGCCGAGACGCGACGCCTCTACGTCGGGAACTCGCTCGGCTCGACGATGAGCGTCATCGACCTCGACACGCTCGAGACGCTCGCGACCCTCGAGGCGGAGCCCGGAGCCGGCGCGATCGGCGTCGACCCGACCCGCAAGCTCGCCGTCTGCGTCAACTTCGTCGCCGCGTCGGCGAACTTCTTCGACACCGACACGTTCGAGGAGGTCGGCCGCCTTTCGCTCGGGATCGGCACGTGCGCGATCGGCATCGTGCCCGAGCGCGGCGAGGCGTTCATCGTCAACTCGATCGCCGGCACCGTCTCGCGCGTCGACCTCGACGCGCAGGAGGTCGTGGAGGAGATCCGCACCGGCCAGGCTCCCGTGGGCCTCACGGTCGCTCCCGCGCATGACCGCGTCTACGTGACGAACCGCGGCGCCGGCACGCTCACGGTGATTGGAGTGGCGGACGGGACGGAGTGGACGCAGATCCCCGTCGGCAACGGGCCCGGCGGCGTCACCGTCGATCCGCACGACGGTCGCATCCTCGTCGCCAACGCCGGAAGCCAGACGGTTTCGATCGTCGAGGACCTCCTCGCCGGCCGGCCGCCCGTTCCGGTGACCGACGAGCCGAGCCCGTGGATCGGCAAGCGGCTGCCGAGCTTCTCCCTCGAGGACTACTGGACGGGCGAGCGCCGCACGAACGCCGACTGGGCCGAGAAGAAGTACATCCTCAACTTCTTCGCCAGCTGGTGAGGGCCGTGCAACGCGGAGGCGCCGTTCCTCGAGGAACTGCGGATCTCCGAGGCCGCCCGGTCGGGCGTCGAGGTAGTGCTCGTCGATATCTGGGAGGGAACCCCGCCAAGGCCCGAGGTCGACCGCTTCTGCGAGATGTGGGGCATCAAGGGGCCGATCCTCCTCGACCCCGACGAGACGCTCGCGCGAGAGCTCGGTGTGCGCGGCGTGCCGACGAACGTCATCGTCGACTCCGGCGGCACCATCCGTGAATTCGGCGCGTCCCGCCTCGACGAGCTCGAGAGGGCGATCGAATCGCTCCACACGCGGGCGTAGATCACCGCAGCGTCACCCCGAACGAGCGCGTCGGGCCGATCGCGGGCGGCCGGAGGACGACGCGGGCGAGGACGCGGCCGCGCACCGCTCCGCGGTAGGCGAACTGGGCGATGCCGGCGCTGTGCGGCAGGAGGTCGAATCGCCGCGCCCGGAGGGTCGCAAACGATTTCCCGTGACGGCTCAGGACGAGCTCGAGGCCGGGGCCGCCGATCCGCTCGGCGACGTTGCCGCGATTGGCGAGGCGCAACGAGAAGAGCCGTGCCGCCCCGTGGCGGCGCACCGAGAGCGCCCGCGGCACGACGTGGTGGACGATCGTGCCCGCGACGCGCACGAGCACGACGACGCCGACCCGGAGGAGGACGTGCACCTTCTTGTTCGCCGGCGGCTGCGTCGTGAGGAGAACGAGCGCCGGATGGTCGCCGGGCCGCGCCCTCGCAGGCGGCTTCGCGGTCACCCGGAACGACGCGGTCGCGTGCGGAGCCAGACGGAGCCGGTGCGGTCGTGCCCGCAGCCAGCCAGCGGCGCCCCGTGCCGCCTCGATCCGCGGCTTGCCGTGCAGCGTGCGCGCAAAGCCGGCGCGCGTGACCGTGACGACGAGCGGCCGCGCGCCGGGGTTCCGAACCGTGATCGACGCGGTCGACGCCCCCTTCAGCTCGAGTCGCAAGGGGCTGACGCCGAGCGCGGCAGCCGGGACTCTGCCGGCTGCCGCGCTGGGAATCAGAGCCGCCGCGACGATCGCTGCGACGCCGAGCAATTTCACTGGGCGATCACCGTGTACGTGATCGTCGCCGCGTAGTGGCCGGACGGCAGGGACGGCAGAGGAGACACGAAGCCGACGTTCGTCGTCCAGACGTCGCCGTCCGTCGCGCTCACGGCGTTCGTCGTCCCGAGAAGCAGGTCGGGATCGGGAGGAACCGGCACCGCTGCGAGCGCCGCGTTGTCGACCCCGATGCCGAGCGGGAGGTCGTGCGGCGTGAACGCGGTGCGGTCCACCGTCAGCGAGTAGCCGCTCGAGTCGGTGCTCGTGACGGTGACGTGCTCGACGAGCGGAGCGGGGGTCGTCCCCGGCATGACGGAGCCGAAGTTCAGCGTGTCGTGGTCGACCGCGACGGAGATGACGGGCTGAAGGTCGACGCCGACCGTGCCGCCACCCGGGTTTCCGCCGCCGCCGCCGCCGGACGAGCCTGAGCATGCCGCAGCGGCCGCGGACGAGTTGAGCGGGTTCGGTGTGCCCGCGGTGAAGTCGGAGGAGTTGTCGTCGGCGTCGGTGCAGGACGATCCGCCACGCACGAGCGCCGTGGTCGAGGTGAGCGCCGGCGCCGGAGCGCTGCCCTCGTATTGCGTGGCCGAGCCCCAGCCGACGAGGTCTTCCACTCCCGCGCCGGCATTGACGACCTGAACCTTGCCGCCGGAGGTGGCGAGGTTGGACGTCCCTGTGGCGTCGGAAGCGGGAAGCGCCGATCCGTTGGCGCCGCCGGAGGCGAGCCCGACGAGGTAGTGGCCGCCGGCGGGAATGGAACCGTCCAGCGCGGTCGAGGCCCACGTCGTTCCCGTGGCTGAGGCGTACTGGAGCGTCCAGCCCACGACCGAGGCATCGCTGCTGCCGCGGTTGAAGAGCTCGACGTAGTCGTTCGCGTACGGAGCGCCGGAGTTTCCGCCTGCGGCGAAGACCTCCGAGACGACGATGCTGCCGGCGCCGCTGCCGCTCGCGGACGAAGCCGCAGCGAGGACGCCGATGACGGTGAGAAGCACGAGGAGTTTTTTCATGCCTCCGTCGTACCGGCCTGCTTCGCGCGCCGAAAGTGTCCTTTGCGAAGTTGGCGCGAAGGCACTACACGGGCGTCAACGAGCGGACGTCAACTCATGAGACGCACGGCGAACCAGAGGCCCGCTACCCCGCCGAGCACGCTGAGCAGGAGCGACATGCCGCCGAACGCGCTCCCTCCCCACGCCTCCGGGACGAGCCCGCCGACGACCGAGCCGGCGCCGACGCAAAGCCAGATGACGCGCCTGTCCATAGAGGAAACATCGGCTGCGGTGGTCGAGGACTGAAGGCGGCGGGTAGATTCGCACTGTGGATGCGCTCGAGAGAGCACGGGAGGTCGCTGCGGGCTGGGACGAGCGCCTCCGCGCGGGCCTACCGTCGGACGTCGAGATCTACGACGCGCACACGCATCTCGGCAACGACATCGACGGGATGGTCGGCGACTACGACGAGCTCGTCGGCGGGATGGACCGCTACGGCATCGCGCGCGCGAACATGTTCTGCCTCGACGAGCCCGAGCGCGGGCCCGGCTTCCGCTTCGGCAACGACCGGACACTGGAGTTCGCGGCGCGCGCCGGCGGCAGGCTCGTCCCGTTCGTGCGCCTCGCCCTCGAGGAGGGCCCGGTCGAAGAGGCGACACGCTGCCTCGACCTCGGCGCGCGCGGGATCAAGCTCCACCCCCGCGCCCAGAAGTTTCTGCCCCACGACGACCGGCTCGCTCCGATCTTCGCACTCGCTGCGGAGCGTGGCGTCCCGATCCTGATCCACGCCGGTCGCGGTCTGCCGCCGATCGCCGAGGGGCTCGAGCGCCTGGTCGACGCGAATCCCGGCACCCAGCTCATCCTCGCCCACGCGGGAATCGCGGACCTCGCGAACCTCGCCTTCCGCTTCGCCGGCAAGCGCGGCGTCTTCTTCGACACGTCCGTCTGGAGCGCCGTCGACCTTTCCTGCCTGCTCCGCCTCGTACCGCCCGAGCAGATCATCTACGCCTCGGACTATCCATACGGGAACTTCCCGGGCGCGCTACTCCTCGCGCTACGAGTCGCGCGCGCCGCCGGTTACGACGAGCGGCAGATGCGCGAGATGTTCGGCGGAACGGCGGCGCGCATCACAAGCGGCGGTGAACCGCTCGAGCCGTCGCACGTGGCAGGGGCCCCGGTACTCTCGCAGCCGCTCCCGCACGCGCGCATCCACCAGTATCTGTCCACAGCCCGCCCCCTCCTCTTCACCGGCGGCCCCGACGACTTCGAAATCCTCGGCCTCCCTCTGAACGCGACGGAGGAGCCGAACGGTTTCCACCGTGAGGAGCTCGACCAGATCCGGGAGCTGCTCGTCGCCGCGCGTGATCTCTGGCAGGTCTTGCCGGAGGTGGCCGAGACCGACCGGAGCGGCGCACGGCGCACGACCGGCCGGCTCCTTCAGATCGCCGACCTGATCGCGGTGACGAGTGTCTGAGGTCCGGTTGACAGTCAACGGGGAGGAGCACGTCCTCGACGTGGCCGTCGGGACGTCGCTGGCTTCGGTCCTCCGTGACCGGCTCGGCCTGACGGGCACGAAGATCGCGTGCGCGGAGGGCCATTGCGGCGCGTGCACCGTCCAGGTCGACGGCGTGCCGCGCCTCTCGTGCATCACGCTCGCGCACACGGTCGAGGGCGAGGTGACGACGATCGAGGGCCTGCGCGACCATCCGCTCGTCGAGGCGTTCGTCCGCACGGACGCCGTCCAGTGCGGCTTCTGCACGCCGGGCCAGGTCGTCTCCGCCGCCGCCCTCGTCGCGGCTCAACCGCAGCCGACGCGCGAGGAGATCAGACATGCGATGGCCGGGAACATCTGCCGTTGCGGCACGTATCCGAAGATCGAGGAGGCGATTCTCACGTGGCAAGACTGATTCGCACCGAGAAAGAGGTCGAAGGCCGGTTCGAGGAGGTCTGGGTCGTCGTCGAGGAGGATCCGCTCGAGCAGTGGCCCGCCGGGCCGCGTGAGATCGTCGGCCGGCCGGCGACGCGGAAGTCGGGGCCCGAGCGCGTGCGCGGGGAAGTGCGCTTCACCGCCGACCTCAAGCTCCCGGGGATGCTCCAAGCGGTCGTTCTCCGCTCTCCGTACGCGCACGCGCGCGTGAAGCGGATCGACCTCGCGCCCGCGCTCGCGCTGCCGGGCGTGCGTGCGGCGATCGGCCCCGGCGAGGCAGAAGGTCTCGTGGATGAGGCCGGCTACTCGGGCGCGGCGGTCGCAGCCGTCGCCGCCGACACGTTCCGCCAGGCGCGGGCCGCGATCGACGCGATCGAGATCGAGTGGGAGGAGCTCGAGGTCGTCCTCGACGCCGACGAGGCCGTCCGCCGCGAGCAGTTCACCGCCGACCCGCGCCACTACGAGCGCGGCGACGTCGACAAGGCACTCGCAGGGGCGGATGTCGTCGTCGAGGCGACGTTCCGCACGCAGTCCGTCCTCCACAACTCGATGGAGACGCACCAGGCGATCTGCGAGTGGACCGGCGACGTGCTCAACGTCTACATCTCGACGCAGTTCATCTGGGGCGTGCGCGACGCGGTCGCCTCGACGCTCGAGATGCCGCCGGACAAGGTGCGCGTCGTGTGCGAGTTCATGGGCGGCGGCTTCGGCTCGAAGAACGGGCCGGACGAGTACACGTTCGTCGCGGCCGAGCTCGCGAAGCGGACGGGGCGGCCGGTGCGCTGCGCGCTGACGCGGCGGGAGGAGCACACGGCCGCAGGCAACCGCAACGCGACGATCCAGCGGCTCCGCGCCGGGGCCCGCAGCGACGGGACGATCGTCGCGCTCGAGGGCGAGTTCACGAACGCACTCGGCTGGTCGGGCTGGAACGTCTCCACCGAAGGTCCGATGAAGATGCTGTACGACTGCGAGAACGTCCGCACGGTCACGTACGGCGCGAAGATCAACACGCCGCCGATGAAGGCGTTTCGCGCGCCGGGCTTCGTCGAGGGGACGTTCGGTCTCGAGTGCCTCGTCGACGAGCTCGCGGCCAAGCTCGACATGGATCCGCTCGAGCTCCGCCGCCGCAACTACGCGGCGACGAACGAGGGGACGCCGATCTCCTCGAAGGAGCTCGAGGAGTGCTACCGGATGGCCGAGCCGCACTGGGAGCGGCGCCACGAGGTGCGCTCGCGGTCGGATGCCGTGTGGAAGCACGGAGTCGGGATGGCGAGCCAGATCTGGTACGGCGGCGGCGGGCCCCCCTCGTACGCGTGGGTGCGGGTCGGCTCCGACGGCCGCGCGAGCGTGATCACGGCGATGCAGGACATCGGCACCGGGACGCGCACCGCGATGGCGCAGATCGCGGCGGAGGAACTGCGGCTGCCCCTCGACCGCGTGGACGTCGTCCTCGGCGACTCTGCGCGCGGGCCGTACGCGTCCATCTCCGCCGGCTCGTCGACGCTGCCGTCGATGGGGCCCGCAGTGCGCGCCGCGGCCGCCGACGCGCGCGAGCAGATCGAGGACATCGCCGAGCAGCGCGGCATGCCGCGCGACGCGCCCGTGCACGAGGTCGTCGACCTCCTCGAGGACGCGCAGATCCTCGGCAAGGGCGCCCGCGGGCCGAACCCGACCGGCATGAGCGTCCTCACGTTCGGCGTCCACGTCGTCGAGGTCGCTGTCGACGTCGAGACGGGCGAAGTCGTGGTCGAGCGCGTCGCTGCGATCCACGACGTCGGCCGCATCGTCAACCCGCTCGGCGCCTCGAGCCAGGTCGAGGGCGGCGTCATCCAGGGGATCGGGCACACGCTCTCGGAGGACCGGCTCCTCGATCCCGAGACGGGCCGCGTGCTCACGTCGACGCTCGACTCGTACCGGATGCCGACCATCGCCGACGTGCCGGAGATCGTGTGCGAGTTCGTCGACAAGCCGGACACGCACCTGACGAACCTCGGTTCGAAGGGTCTCGGCGAGCCGCCGATCGTCCCCATTGCCGCGGCGATCGCGAACGCGATCCGCGACGCGACGGGCGCAGACGTTCGCGAGCTGCCGATCTCCCGCGAGGAGATGCTGCGCGCGCTCGAGTCCGCCAAGGAAAGGGGACGCCATGGAGCTCCTGCGGCCGTCTAACCTCTCCGAGCTCGACGGCGGAGTCTTCCTCCACGGCGGCACGGAGGTCGTGCCGCTCCTGCAGGACGGGCTGCTGAGCGCCGAGACGCTCGTCGACGTGCGCGGCGTCGTGCCACGGGGCGTCGCCGGCAACGTCATCGGCGCAGGCACGACGCTGGGTGAACTCGAGGTCGAGCCGGGGATCCCCGACGCGCTGCGCGAGGCGTGCCGGCTCGCGGCGTCGCCGCAGCTCCGCAACATGAGCTCGCTCGGCGGGAACCTCCTCCAGGCGACACGGTGCTGGTACTGGCGGCTCGGTTACGACTGCCGCCTCCACGGCGGCGACCGCTGCCACGCGCGTGAGGGCGAGCACCGCGAGCACGCCATCTTCGCGAACGACTTCTGCGCGTCGGCGCATCCGTCCGACGTCGCCGCGGCTCTCGTCGCGCTCGGGGGGCGGCTGCGCACGAACCGGCGCGAGCTAGCGGTGGAGGAGCTGTACCGGCTTCCGGACGAGGGCGACCGCCGCACGACGACGCTCGAGGACGGCGAGTTGATCCTCGAGGTCGAACTGCCCGCGGTCGAGGCGAGCGTCTACCTCAAGGCGATGGACCGGAAGCGCTGGTCGTTCCCGCAGGTCGGCGTCGCGGTCGCGAGCGTCGCCGGCGAGACGCGCATCGCGCTCGCCGGCGTCGCGCCGATCCCGTGGCGGATCGACGGCATCGAGACGCTCGACACCGCGACTCCACTGCCGCGGACGGAGTGGAAGCTCCCGCTCACGCGCGCTCTCGTGAAGCGCGCGCTCACCGCGCTCGGCTGACGGACATGTCCCTTCGAGCCACGTCCGGGCGTCTGACGCCGGGACGTGGCCCGTTCGGGCACGGCCGAGTTCGATTTTCCGCATCGCCAGGCGGTCCCGGTCCTCTCGGGGCATGTCTTGGTGTCTGATACCGAGACATGTCCGTTCACGCCATCGTTCTCGCGGCGGGAGCCTCGTCGCGCTACGGGACGACGCCGCCGAAACAGGCCGCACTCCTGTCCGCCGTGCTCGCCGCCCTCGAGCGAAGCTGCGTCAAGGGGCTCGTCATAGTGAGTGGCGCCCACCCGCTCCCGATCGACAGCGTCCACTGCCCCGACTGGCAGCTCGGCCCAGGAGCCTCGCTTCGCGCGGGGCTCGCGGTGCTGCCCGACGACGCCGAAGCCGCGGTCGTCGTTCTCGCCGACGGACCCGACCTCGACCCGCGCGCCGTCGACCGCGTGATCGAGAACTGGCGCGCCAACGGCGGCGACGTCGTCGCCGCGACCTACGGCGGCGTCCGCCTCCACCCCGTCCTCCTCGCGCGCGCCGCGTGGGCGCGCGTCCCGGACGAAGGAGCGAGATCGCTCCCCGCGCGGCTCGTCCCGTGCGACGACCTGACGCCGCCCGGAGACGTCGACTTCAGATAGCGCGCGCTAGTCCAGCGGGATCCTGAGCGCCGACAGCTTCTGCCGGAGCTCGGGCCGCATCTGCTCCGCAGTCGCCTGGCGGACGTAGACCCGGAGGCTCTCCTCGAAGCGGTAGCGCCGCCGGCACTGCTCGCACTCGTCGAGATGGGACTCCGCCTCGACCCGCTCCGCCTCCGTGAGGACGTGGTCGAGGTACGGCTGCATCATCTCCTCGCAGTGCGCGCAGGGATCGATGAAGCTCGTCATGTTCCAGCCTCCTCCAACGCCGTTTCTGCAAGAGCTCCTTTGAGAATACGCCTGCCGCGGTGGAGCCTGGACATCACGGTTCCGACCGGGATGTCGAGGATCTGGGCCGCATCGGCGTAGCTGAAATCTCCGATGTCGACGAGGACGATCACGTCGCGGAAGTCATGCGGCACGTCGGCAAGGGCGGTGACGATGTCGTCCTGGGATAGGCGCTCGACGACGCGGTCCGCATCGGAGGCGCCGTCCCCGTCGTCGGCGAGCTTGTCGTAGAGGTAGTAGTCGTTCGCCTCGAGCGCCTGCATCTGCGGCGCGCGCTGCTGGCGGCGGCCGCGATCGATGTTGAGATTCGTGAGGATCCGCAGGAGCCAGGCGCGGAGGTTCGTGCCGGGCTGGAACGAGGCCCAGCTGCGGAACGCCCGGACGTACGTCTCCTGCACGAGCTCCTCGGCGTCTTCGCGCGAGTTCGCTATATGCCGGGCGACGCGGTAGACCTGGTCGGCGAGAGCGAGCGCGTCCTCCTCGAACCGAACCCGGTCGCGCGCCTCGGAAGCCAGCCGCTGCGCGTCCTCGTTCTCGCTCATGTCGGCAACGGTAACAGCGGCGTTCATTGGGCCCAGGAACGTCCCGGACGCGGCGCGTATTCCGCTAGTGCACTGTCTCAAGAAC
>Ga0307374_10006973_pt1 | contig 17455 bp, 9 predicted proteins | sample OX3MG_FD_202532 | JGI IMG/M metagenome (GOLD analysis project Ga0307374, IMG submission 202532) | Soil microbial communities from Risofladan, Vaasa, Finland - OX-3 | ecosystem: Environmental > Terrestrial > Soil > Coastal area > Acid sulfate soil | place: Finland: Risofladan, Vaasa | collected... | reverse complement strand
GGTGCCCGGCATAGCCGCGTTGCTGGCGCCAACTATTTTCCGTTTTCACCAAACTGTGATGGCACGCGAAGCAATCGAGCTGCGTGTACTCCGGCCACGCATCCCGCTGCGTCAAACCCTGCAAATATTTCATCTCCGCGCTGAACTGAACCGCCTGGCCCGTTCCCCAGTCGCGCACATCGCGCCATGCGTCTTGCTCGAGCGGTTGCTTCCAGTGACGCGGCATGGTGGCTTGGAACGAATCGAGCTCGAAATATAGATCCGGATGACCCGCGGCGAGCATCTCGTGATCGACATATTTGTTTTTCGTTCCCAGATGGCATTCCAGGCAGCGTTCGGTTCGCAGGACAATATCCCGCGTGTCGTACATTCCCAGCTTCAAGGATTGCTGGTGCGTCCAACCGACAGTCGTGTGCGGGCCGAGCCACGCCGAAGCGGGCCCGTGGCAGCTTTCGCAGCTTACGCCGTCGCTGATATCAAATGTTCGCGCGCGCTCGGACGCGGGCGCGTCAATCGCGTGGCAGGCCAAGCATTTTGGTGCGGTATTCGGCGCGGGTAGCCCCAGAATTTTCGCCATGCGCACGGCGACAGGCCCGCTCAAAACGGAATATGCACGCGAGTGTTTGTCCTGCGTCACCCAGGTGCTGTATTCGTTCTGCCAGACGCGCGTTTGCGTCATCGGACGCACACTTCCGTGACATGCAGGCGCGCTGCAACCGCCCGCGCCGACATATTGAAACGGGGCTGCGGCCAGCGCCGGTGACTTAGCGACTTGAGCTTGCTGCGCGTGCGCTGGCCACGTCAGCGCGCAAAAAATTGCCAGCACGCAGCCAAGCGCGCGCAAGGCGCCGAATTTTCTCGTCTTCACCCGGATCATCGCCACGGTTATTGCCGCGAACATCGCCACGGTTACCGGCCGCGCTGCTTATACCCCGCGTCCGCGCGTCAAGTCAACGCTCACCGCGTTGCGCGTCTGGAAAGTTTTCCAAACGATTACCATTAGACATCGTTGTCGTCGTGGACAGACCATCTTCGGTCTGCTATAAACTGCCGAAGTCCCGGCCACTATCGTCACAATTTCGTTCAGCGGCCGGCAGATCGCAAACTGTCAACTGAGGCTCGCTGGATTGTCCTCGATTCCGTTGATCTACGACGAACTGAAGGCCATCCAGAGCCAGTTCGGCTATCTTCCCGCCGATGAATTGGCTTCGCTGTCGACCCGGTCGAGCATTCCGCTATATCGATTGCACGGAGTAGCCAGTTTCTATCCCCACTTTCGACTTGCGCCGGCGCCAAAGGCCGATGTTCGCGTCTGTTGCGATATGGCCTGCCACCTTCGAGGTGCGGACGATCTTCGCGCGGCGCTTGAACGGCGCTATCAAACCGCTGCGCCCGCGGATTTCTCTCTGCAGGAAGTTTCCTGCCTGGGCCAGTGCGATGGCGCTCCCGCGATTGCCGTGAACGGCCACATTTTCACGCGCATCAATTCTGCCGCCGCGGATCTCCTGATTCGTGACGCGCTTGCGGGTGAACCTTTGCCGGAAAAGGAACATGAACCGGCGAAACAGGAGATCTTGTCTGACCCCTATCGCGGATCTGAACATTACGGCGCGCTTCGAAATTTCGTTTCGTCCCGCGATTGGACGGGCTTCATCGCGCAATTGAAAGCGAGCGGTCTTCGCGGCTTGGGCGGCGCAGGTTTTCCCACGGGCACGAAATGGGAAATCGTGAAAGCCGCGCCTGGCGACGAAAAATTCATCGTTTGCAATGCCGACGAAAGCGAGCCCGGCACGTTTAAGGATCGCTTCATTCTGGAAAATCTTCCCCATCTGGTTGTCGAGGGCATGATTCTTGCCGGCCTTTTCACCGGAGCGCGCAAGGGGATTCTTTACATTCGGCACGAGTATGAGCTGCCGGAGAAAATCGTGGCCGCGGAAATTCAACGCTGTTACCGCGAGGGCATCCTCGGGAGAAATGTTCTGGGCTCCGATTTCACTTTTGATCTCCAACTTTTCACCAGTCCCGGCGGATACATTTGCGGCGAAGAAAGTGCGCTTCTCGAAGCTATCGAAGGCAAACGTGCGGAACCACGCAACAAGCCGCCATTTCCCGGAGTGCAAGGCCTGTGGCAGAAGCCAACGGTGATCAACAACGTCGAAACGTTCTTGAACGTACCGCTCATCCTGGTCCGCGGCGTGGATTGGTACAAATCGCAGGGGCAGGGCGGAGCCGCGGGGCTGAAATTCATCGGCGTCAGCGGTGCGGTAAAGCGTCCCGGCGTTTATGAAGTCGCGATGGGTGCGCCGGCGTCGGATTTAATTTTCCGCTGTGCTGGCGGTCCTCCAGATGGCCGTCAATTGAAATCGTTCGCGCCTTCGGGCCCTTCTTCTGGGTATCTTCCCGCCTCCATGGCCGATGTTCACATGGATTTCAAATCGCTGGCCGACGCGGGCTCCATGCTTGGCTCCGGCGCGCTAGTCGTTTGCGACGATTCTGCCTGCATGCTCGACATGGCGCTCAACTCAACAAAATTTTTTCGCAACGAATCCTGCGGCAAATGCGTTCCGTGCCGTGTCGGTTCGCAAAAGCTGGTGGACATTCTTACCAGTTGGACGCGCGGCGAAGGCACTTCAGCCGATCTTGCGCTCATTGAGGAACTCGGCAACGCCCTGAGGCTCACTTCGATCTGTGGATTGGGCCAGGTCGTTCCCGTTCCCATCGCATCCGCGCTCAAATATTTTTCTGACGAAGTTATGGCCCATTACACGGAACGCCGCTGTCCTGCGGGCGTTTGTCCCGTGAGCCGCGTGAGGCCGTCATGAGCGTCGCGGTGGTCGAGCTGACGATCGACGGCCATAAAGTCTCCGTGCCCGAAGGCACGACGGTATTCGATGCTGCGCGCTTGAACGGTGTTCGCATTCCAACGCTGTGCCATCAGCAGAATGAAACGCCAGTGGGCGTGTGCCGGGTTTGCGTGGTTGATGTGGGCGGGCGCGTCCTGACGGCCTCTTGCGTGCGCCCGGTGGAAAGCGGCATGGTTGTTTCGACGACTTCCGAAAAAGTTCGCAATACGCGTCGCACTCTCGTCGAGCTGCTCATGTCCGATCATCCTTCGCCCTGCGCGCGACAGCAACAATCGGGCGATTGCGAGCTTGAAGTGATGGCGCGTGCCGAAGGCGTCGAGAAACCACGCTTCGCCCGCCGCGCAACTTCCCGCGGACGCGATGACTCCTCCGTCGCCATCGCGGTTGACCACGACGCATGCATTCTCTGCGATCGCTGCATTCGTGGTTGCGACGACATTCGCCACAACGATGTTTTGGGACGCATGGGCAAAGGCTACCGCACGGGAATCGCCTTCGATCAAAATCTGCCCATGGGAAACTCGTCATGCGTTTCTTGCGGCGAGTGCATGATTTCGTGCCCCACCGGTGCGCTCACCAACAAATTTCACGTGGGCACTTCTCTACGCACCGGAGAACCCGCATCGCCCGAAACACTCCACGAATTGCCCGTCTTCGCCGGAGTTTCCGGGACGTTTCTGGAATTAAATCGCGGCGCAATCGTGATGCGCCATTTTCGGCCCGGCGAAATCATTTGCCGCGAAGGCGAATTCGGCTCGACCGCGTTCTACATGCTCGAAGGCCGCGCGCAAGTTTCCATCAACACGCAAATCGGCCACGTGAAGACCGAGGGCGGCGCTCGCGGTTTCTTCAGCAAGCTTTCGAGCCGACTCGCGCGCGGCGCTGAGGATCATCGCGACGAAGAGTCCGCCCGCCGCACGATTCCCATCGACGGCCCGGCGGATCTCCCGCTCGAAAGGCCTGTCGCTGAGCTTGGCCCCGGCGACCTCTTCGGCGAAATGACGTGTATGAGTTTTTATCCGCGCTCCGCCACGGTGCGCGCGGTGACCGACGTCACGGCGCTCGAAATGCTTCGCAATGTGCTCGACATCCTCCAGCGCAACAAGAATTTCCGCGGTCAAATCGAGGAAAACTATCGCCGTCGCGCGCTGGATTCCCATCTGCGAAGCGTTCCCGTGTTTTCAGGCCTTACGACCAGCTTCATCGATCACCTGCGCGACAAAGTGGATCTCGTCCGCTATTCTCCGGGGCAACTTATTTGCCGCCAGGGCGAACCTGCCGATAGTTTTTATCTGGTTCGCATCGGATTCGTGAAAGTCTGGCAAGCGCATCCCGGCGGGGAAATGATTTTCGCGTATCTGGGCCGCGGCGGCTATTTCGGCGAAATCGGCCTGCTCGGCGGGGGACTTCGCACCGCGTCGTGTACTGCGCTCGACCACGTGGAAGTGGTTCGCATCGGGGCGGACGAGTTTCGCCTGATGCTCGAGAAGTTTCCCGAGATTCGGAGCAGTCTCGAAACTGTGGCCGCGGATCGCCAGCGTGAAAATCGCGAACGCCTCGCCTTCGTTGAATCCACGCCGCTCCAGGATTTTCTCGCACAAGGCCTGATGGAGGCGCAGAGCCTGCTGATTCTCGACCTTGAGCGTTGCACGCGCTGCGATGCTTGCGTGCGCGCATGCGCCGACGCGCACGATGGCGTCACGCGCCTGATTCGCGAAGGCCTGCGGTTCGACAAATACCTCGTCGCCACTTCGTGCCGCCAGTGCCGCGATCCGCTGTGCATGGTGGGGTGTCCCGTCGGCTCGATTCGCCGGCGCAATTCGCTGGAAGTGATCATTGAAGATTGGTGCATCGGTTGCGGCCTGTGCGCGAAGAATTGCCCCTACGGCAATATCAACATGCATCCGTTTCCCGTTCAGATTGCCGATGCGGATTCGCCGGGGCGCACCCGCGCGGTTATGAAACAAAAGGCAACATCATGCGATCTGTGCACGGAGCACGCCGAACCGAGCTGCGTCTATGCGTGCCCTCACGACGCCGCGCATCGCGTCGATCCACGCAAATTCTTCGGCGCGCTTCTGGCGCAGTCGAAGCGGGATTGAGATTTCAGAGTGCTACTCGACCGCACACAGCGCAACTGGATGATTGCAGTAGCGATTGTTTTGCTCGTCGCGACCGCCATCTACATTCCTTACGCGCTGAATTCTCCGCAAGGCCCTCGCGGCGGCAGCGCCATCGGCCTCTCCTTCGGCATTGTTGGCTTCGCGCTGATGATCTTCGCGGGACTGCTGGGCGCGCGTAAGAAATTCCCGGTCTGGCGCGTCGGTCGTGCGCAGACATGGATGCGCGGCCACCTTTGGCTGGGACTTGTGAGCCTGCCGATCATTCTCTTTCATGCGGGCTTTCACATGCGCGGCACGCTCACGCTGGTGCTGATGATTTTATTTTTCATCGTCGTTGCCAGCGGCGTGTTTGGCGCGGCGCTCCAAATTTACATTCCGCGCAAAATCACTGTCGAAGTTCCCATGGAAACGATTTATGAGCAGATCGATCACATTCGCTCGCAACTTCGGGAGGAAGCCGATCAGCTCGCCACAGCTGCGTGTGGCTCGCTCGACGGGACTATCGCGATTGGCTCCGCGCCCGGCGGGGACGCTTCGGCTTCCGCCGTCGAGATTGGCGTCGAAGTCAGCGAAGAGGCGCGCGACCAGTTGCGCGAGTTTTATCTTCGCCGCATGCGTCCGTTTGTCGAAGATCCCGCGCGCAGCCGTTCACCGCTCGGTGATTCGCCGCAGGCATCGGGGATTTTCGAGGAGCTGCGCCTCCGTCTGCCTGTTGAATTGCACGATACGCTGAAGGATTTGGAGAGCATTTGCGAAGAAGAGCGCCAACTCACGTGCCAGGCGCGTCTGCACCGCGTTCTGCACGCGTGGTTGCTCGTTCATGTTCCGTTGTCATACGCGCTGCTCGCGCTGGCCGCGGTTCATGCGGTGATGGCGTTGAGATTTTGACGAACAGGAAATCGGGAGCGAAGATTTGGCACGTCGTCCGCGCACCGCAAAAAAACTAGCGCAGCGCATCGAGCTTTCCTACTTCCAGCGGCCGCAACCGCTTCGGCGCTGGCGGTTCATTTTGTCCGTGGCATTTCCGGCGCTCGCGCTGCTGTGGCTTGCCGTGGCAGGACTTTCAAAAAACCGGACGCCGTATAGCATGGGCGCTGTGTCACCTCCACACGCATTGTTCGGACAGAAATGCTCTGCGTGCCACGTGGCGGACACGGTTTCGTTTCGCCATCCGGTCACGGATCAAGCTTGCCTCACGTGCCACGATGGGCCCATTCATCACGCGGATCAGAAATTTACCCCATCGTGTTCTTCGTGCCACGTGGAGCATCAGGGCCGCATTCGCCTCACGGCTGTGCGCGATTCCTCCTGCACGCAATGCCACGCGAATCTGACGACTCGCGCGGGCGCGCCGCATTTTGTTCGCAGCATCGTCTCGTTTGCGCGGCATCCTGAATTTGCGCCGCTGCGCGCAAATTTTGCCGACCCGGGGACGATAAAGTTCAATCACTCGGCCCATCTTGTGACGAGCCTCATTGGTCCCGGAGGCCGCCGCGTTCAACTCGCGTGCAACGATTGCCATCGCCCCGGCGCGCCGCGCGGCTCGTGGCCTTATGGCCAACCGGGCGTGCAAGACGTGACCTTTTCTGGCGGTTCGCGCTATTCTCCGGATGCAGTGCTTGTATTCGGCGCCGCGCATTCCACGACTGCCGCGCAAAAGCGCCTCGAATTCGCCTATATGGCTCCGCCAACCTACGCGAACACTTGTTTTTCGTGCCACGCTCTACAATTCGACGCGCGCTTCGCTGATTCCGTCCCGCACGACAAGCCCGAAATCGTTCACGCCTTCCTGGTGAAAAAGTTCCAGGATTACATCGCTGCGCATCCCGACGCAGTGCGCGAACCATCCGCGGTCCCGCGTTTGCCCGGGCAGCCCGTCGCGCAGAATGTACATGCCGTCACACGCGACGCATGGGTTGCGGAGCAGGTGGCCGCGGCTGAGGATTTGCTTTGGCGCAAGACGTGCTCGGAATGTCACACGCTGGATCTTTCAGGAGGGAACTCGTTGCCGGCGATCGCGCCTTCGCGCATCACGACGCGCTGGCTCCCGCACGCTAACTTCAGTCACGACGCGCATCGTATGGTCACCTGCGTCAGTTGCCACTCGAGCGTCGCATCCAGCCAGCTCACTTCCGACGTAAATCTTCCCAGCGTCCGCGTTTGCCAGGAATGCCACGCTGCACGCGCTTCCGGGGCGCCGGCGGGCTGCTTCGAGTGCCATACCTATCACGATTGGTCGCAGGAGAAGGTTTACCCAGGGAAATTCTCGCTTCCGGATTTGTTGAAGAGTTCGCGCAATTTCGCCGCGCGTCCGCCGGTCGCAGAGTTCATTCACCGCTGAGATTCGGCATGGATGTTTGCCCGATAATTATTTTCCGCTTTTCCTCGTCAGCCAGCCGTCGATCCATTTCTCCGCACTTTGAATGGCGCTCGTCGCTGCGCCGTGTGGGGGCCCGGGTGGCGCGTTCGTGACCGTATACAGCTTTCCGTCGCGCAGATACATGCGCTGCATTTCCTTCAAGTTGAACGGCCGCGCGCCGCGCCTGCCAAACACGGCGATCTGGTTTCCGCTCTCGTCCACAGCGCGATCGCGGTCAATTCCCTTGGAGATCGCGAGCGCCGGTCCAGCCGTGCGATACGTGGCAACAAGCTTCGGCATCGGCCGCGGGCTGAAGCCTTCAAAGCGCGGATCGTCTTCCGGCGCGATCAACTGCACAACGCGAAGCCCGTTTGTGCCGTCCGCGACGTACGCGAAAATGCTTGCCGCTGTCGCGCCGAGCTTCACGTCATTCACATCATTCATCGCTCCGTTTGCGTTGAATATTTGATCCATCACCGGATGCTCCGGCCGTTCGACATTCACGATCGCGAGTCCCTGCTTGCCTGCCGACACATATGCGTACGTTCGCGCGACATACACATTTCGCGCATCCGCAAACCCCACAACCGCCCCGGGCACAACGCGCGGCTTGTCGAGTTGCGTGACGTCGAGAACCTTCAATCCATCCCGGTCCACGACAAACGCATATCGAAACTGAATTGAAATCCCGCGCGGCCCGTTCAATTCCGGCGCGCCGATTTGCGCCACTACGCGGGGCGCGAGCGGATTGTTGAGATCGACGACGACAAGCCCCTTGTCACACAAAATATATGCATACGTCCCCGCTATCGCGATTTGCCGCGCGCCATTCAAAATCCCGCCGGGATTAAACGTCACGGCGCGCTTCAAAAAATTATCTTCGGGATTTCCGTTGAGCAGCGTGGACACGCCCGGCGCTTCGCTTTTCAAATTCGGATTGCCGATGACGATCAGCCCCTCGTACTTGTCCGTAACGTAGAGAAACCCGTACATCAAATTGATCGGTTGCTCCTGGTTTTGCGCGAACTGCGTGCGCGTGGGATCCACCGCCAGCGTCGTTGGCGTCGCCACGTCTGTCGCGTATTTTGTCTTCACGTACAATCGTTGCCCGAGCGGAGACACGGGCGCGGTCACCATGCGCTCGGAGAATCCTTTGTTATCGACATTCGCGATGTCGTAAACGCGGAATCCGCCTTTGCCCATCGCTGCGTACACGTATTCGCCTCGCATCTGCACATCGAGAATCGTTTTTCCCGCGTGGTGGTACGCAGTATCGAGCCGCCGCCCGTCCGCGACGAATTTCTTGTAATCGTCGGGATAGGCAATGCTCTGAAAATCGCTGCCGTAAATCGTGTCCGGGTCGTTGTGCTCGGCAACCGCGACCGCTGAAAATCCCTTGTCGCCCTCGGCGACGTAAACGTACCGCCCTTCGTAATTCAGAAAATTCGTGCCCAGCAGCAGCACTTGCGCCATCCACGCGTTGTTGTCTCCCGAGCTGGAAACGTGGCAATCGGTGCACTGCTTCGTTTCTGTCGCGCGCACCGTATGGGGTACGTACGTGCTGAAAGCTTGTCCGCTGAATCCTGGCGCGGAAACTGTCTGCTGCGTGTAGTAAAGCCAATCGCGATTCACGTTTTGCGAACTCACCAGAATCGCGCAACTTGAACGCGCCGGCGCCACGCGATGCCCCGTGACTGTGCCATCGATCGCCAGCATGTACGCGTCATCGCGCAACACCTGAAAATTGTAGCTCGTCCAATTTCGTGAAAGCGTCCCTTCGTTGTGCAGCATTCGCCGCCGATTGTTTGCCGTCATCTGCAAATGGCAACCAAAACAATTCGGCGTCCACGACGAGTGGCACGCGAAGCACGTCATCGAGCTTCTCGGATGCGCCAGACTCGCGTCGCTCGCCGGCACATCGCCCCACGTCGCGCCGTCCTTTTGCAGCGTCTTTGCCAGCCGCGACTTTTCGCTGTAGTGCGGATTCCCGGGCGTGATGGTGTCCAGCACCTGCGTTACTTCCCACTGCAAATCGCGCCGCATCATCGACCGTTGAAAGAGTTTCCCATCCTGCCAGTAGAATTCACGCGCACCCCACGGCGTCCGCAATGTCGCCAAATTAATTCCACCTGTTGGTGATGCAGGACCAGACGTGACAAGAGTCGCTTTGCCTCGAATTGTGCCGTGGCAATCGGTGCAGTGAATCGCAATCGCGGCGCGCGGCTCGTTGTAAAGTTGCCCCGTTCCGTGTGCGTCCTGCGCGAAATGGCAATCGACGCACTGCATCCCTTTTTGGAGATGCAAATCCTCGAGATGCACTGCCTTTCCAAATTTCTCTGGATCGTTGAACGGAACGACGTGATTATTGGCGTCCAGCAGATTTCCTTCCCGATCGTGCTTCTCGACCCACCGGAAAATCCAGCCGTGGCCGTGGAAATCGTCGAATTGCGTATTTTGAAGCTTTTTATTGAATGCCGCAGTCCCTGTTTGTGCCAGGAATTTCACGCTGGCCCACAAACCGCGCGGTGCCGCCGCCTCCGGATTCCGCAATGCCACATGGTAGCGCTCCTCCGCGGTCGGATTGCGCTGCTTCGCCGGATACATCGTCTTGCCGTCCACTTCGTTGTCCCACCACGTATCGCCGTAAAAAGTGGTCATCATGTTCGTGCCCGGATGCACATGGCACACCATGCATTGGCTCGACGGCATGGAGAGTGTGAATTCATGTTTGATCGGATGTCCCGGTTCGCCGCGCGGAATCGTCGGATCGCCTTCGGCGCTTCCGCCCATGTTGCCGTACTGCGCGTATTGCATCGAATGCACCGTCGAACGATCATTCGCGTAGACCACGTGGCACGCCGAGCATCCGCTCGCGCGATAATCGCCCGGCTGATCGTTTGTTCCGGGCATGTTGAGAGTCGGATCGAGCAGCCGCGTCTTTTGCAAGCCGAGGAACACAGGATCCGTTCGCAATTGCGTTCCGAATCCGCGGAAACTCAACTTGTCATCAGGCTTTCCCGGTTCTTCGAGCCGGTTCGGATTCCCGATCTCGCTTTTCTCCTCGCCACCGCGTTCGAAGACGCGCAGCACGTTCCCCGGCTGCGAAATTTCCCATCGCTCAAGCGGCTGAACAAATGGGAGCACGCCTTTGTTCATGGTTTCTTCGTGTGTCGGCGGAGGGTACGTCGTTACGCGTTGCGGCGTCCCGTTCGCTGCATAGCTCTCCCCGAAATGCTCATCCTTCAGCGGATACGAGCCGTTGTTGTAAAGCGCCGCGCCCCACAAAATTCCGCCCGTCGTCATCATGCTCGTCCGCACGGCATACGTTTCCTGCGCGTGGCATCCATTTTGCCCGCACGTTTTGACGGCGACGCGCAAATCCCCCGGATTCACGAATTGGATGTAGTCCGCATTTTCACGCAGCCAATCCGTATTCGCGCGCACCGGATTGGCCGAACTTTTCCACAGCCACGGCAGCTTCGGCACGGGATGCGCCTTCGCTTTCGCGTTTTCGTATTCCGCAGAACCGGGCTTCGCTCCCGCAGGCACAGTAATCTTTGGGTTTCCTGTGTGGCAGTCAACGCATCCAAGCCGAACGGTGCCGGTTGTGTGCATCGTTGGTTCGTCCACGCCCACGTGACACGAAACGCACCCAGCGCTTTTTCTGTCCGCGTCTGCTTGCGTTTGATTGATCAGCAGATTGTCGTTCCGCACTTCCTGCGCACGCGCGCTCCGCCGCCCGCCGAACAGCGCCAGGATGAGCATCATTGCAGCCGCGATAAAACAAATCGCCGCCGCGCGCCCTCGCCGCGTTGCCCTGACTCGAAATGCTGGCAAGCCGTTCAACTGTGAATTACTCCTAGAATTGAAACTTCAAGTCCGCAAACGCCGAAAACAATGTCCGCTTCGTGTAAATGTCCTGAAAACCGTGTCCCGGCTGAAACACAGAGGCGCCAAACGTGAGCACGATATTTTCTGTCAGCGGCGGACGGTACTTCGCTCCCACGTCGAACTCCTCGCCGATATTGTGGTGAATCGGCGATTGAAACAGCACAAGTTCGAGCGGCTCGGTGCGATCAAAACGCATGAAATTGAAATTCGTCACCGCCGTGAGTTTCGGCGTCAAATCGAAATCCGCTCCCGCGTTGTAAAGCCAAATCCCCGGATTCACGAAATTCGCCTGGCCCTCGGTTTTATTCGAGCGCAAACTTGGCAGCAAACTATCTTGCGGCGTAAGCGCTACGCCTGAACCCGAAAGCTTGATCGCTTCGCGGTTCCAGAAGCTGAACATTCCTCCCGCGAACGCGGGATTATCGACGATCGCGTCAAATCCGCGCGCGCGGCCATCGCGAGGGTTCGCGTCCCCCGAAGCGTAAAAAAACGAGCCGCGAAATCGTGCCCAGTCTCTGTCTTCGGAAAGTTCCAGCGCCGCCATTTGCGCGTTGATCGTCACTTTGCGTCCGGCAATCGGATTGAACGTGTCATATCCCAGCGCTTGATAAAACGCATGGCTCACGTTTACCGGGCCGATGTGCCCGTCGCTCGCCCATCCCAGATACGCCACGCGGATTCCGTGCGTCTCGATTCCCGCGCCTTGATTCACCACATTTCCGATCGGCGCGGGACGCACCAGAAATCCATTCGTATCGGAATGAATCGTTGGGTCGTCTTTGTTGTACGCAACGCTGAACTCCGTGGTGTAGCCCTTCCAAATAAAATCCTGCATGTACAGATTCGCGATCGCAACTTGCTGGTGGCGCCTCTCGAACGTATTCAGCTCGCTGTTCGTGTCCTTCTCGAGCATTTGAAAATAGGCCAGGTTGTACTGCCAGCGGTTCGACTTCAGATCTCCGAACAATCGCAGTCCTGGCTGTTCGTCCGAAAAAAGAAAGCCGCGAAAATCGCTCGTGAATTTCTGAATCCCCGCGCGCACGGAAAGGAAATCGTAATTTGGACTCAAGTCGGCAATTTTGTATTCGACAAACGCTTCCTGGATTCCGGCGTGCGTGTCAAATCGGTTTGTTCCCGCGCTCACGTTGACATTCACGAGCCCCAGTTCCTGCGTGTTCAAATAATTGATATTGAATTCTGGCGTGAACTGAATCCGCCAATCAACTGGTTTGAAGCTCGTGTCGCCGTGAAATAAATCAAACGACAGCCGGAAATTCTGGCTCAGAAAAGATTGCTCGCCTTTCCCGAAAAAAGCTGCCGTGCCCGGACGCGCCTGGCTCACGCCGCTTGGTGCAGGTACCCGCCGTTCATCAAAAAAAGAGTCGCTCGTCCCTGTGAAGTCGAAAAACGTCGCATTCCCATGGATGGGGTAGTCGCCCTTCCATTTGTTGCGATTGAACGGGTCCCACCAGTGCCCCTTCACGTAAGGATATTCTCCGCCGTGCCCGTAGCGCTTCCAATCTGGCATCGTCACGTCCCATCGATCCGGCTCCGGCTGAAACACTTTGCCATACGGAGGCAGCGGTGGCACCGGCGTTACGTTCTGTGCAGCAGGCTGCTGCATTCGATGGTATGAGGGAAGCGGCGCGGGCGTTTGTGCCGGCGCGCTCGGCTGCGTTACCGGTTCCTGTGGCGGACGCTGAATCGTCGGCGGGCTTGTGAGCGCTTCCATGCGCAGTTCCATCGTCACCACTTCCGCTGCGGCCACCGTCAAATCATTTCGCTCGATTGCCCGGAAGCCGGCCTTCGTAATCGTCAGGTCGTATTTTCCCGCCGGCAGGTTTGAGAAGCGGAAAACGCCGTCGCCGGTTGACGTGGTTTGAAATGCCTTTCCGCTCGGCCGCATTCGTAACGCAATCTGAGCACCACCAACGGGTTGACCCGCGGAATCCCGCAAGACCCCGAGCACGGCGGAAAATTGCTGATTTGGCCGCGTCAGCCGCTGATTCTGCCTGCCGCTCTGGGTGCGCGCAACGCTGCCTGGGATAAAACGCGTCGCGGCGCTCGCGTCAGCATGGAACATCGCCGATGCGGCTACTGTAACCATGATTACGCAAGCTCGTCGCATCCGCCGAGAGAAGCAAACCGTCAATTTTAGAAGAAACCTGCGCCAATGCATCGCACTTTCCGCAGCCACAGGACGCGCTACTAGCTATCACAGCCCCAATGGCCCGGCAAGAAGATTCACCCGGATTTCTCCGCGGATGTTGCGGGGAAAGAAATCGCGCCTCGCCCATTCTTTCGATGTGTCTTGAGTCGGGTTTGCGGATGTGATACCAACTTCACACTTCGTCGCGAGGTTTGATGCTTCACGCGTCACAAATGATTTGCTACTTCAAACGGCTGCTCGCGGTATCGTGCACGATTTTCCTTTGTGGCGCTCTTGCGTCGTGCGGTGGAACCAGCTCTTCGAGTTCGCCAGGTCCGCCTCCGCCGCCGGTTGCGGAATTGTCTGCCACGGACGTGCAATCCATCGTCCAGGCCGCCGCAGCGGCAGCGAATGTTCCTTATGTGGTTGCTGTGACGAATCGCGAAGGCGATATTCTCGCCGTATTCCAGAAGCCCGGTTTTTCGCCGGTCAGCACTGGCAATTTCAGCCAATCGGTTGACACCAACGAGCTTGCTGTTTCGCTGGCACGCACTGCCGCGTTTTTCAGCAACGATCAAGCGCCGCTCTCGTCGCGCACAGTTCGCTTCATTAGCGGAATTCATTTTCCTCCCGGCGTCACAGACACAGCCAACGCGCCGCTCTACGGCATTGAAAACACGAATCGCGGCTGCGCTTTGAGCACAAATTTTAATCCCGGCGAATCGTTCCCGCCCGCGCGCTCGATCAACGGCGCAAATCCCGGCCTCGGCGTCGCAACTGGCAAATTCGACGTCAACGATTTGGATCCCGATGCCGTCAACCCGGGCGGCGTGCCGATTTTCAAAAACGGAGTGCTGCTCGGCGGTGTCGGTGTGGCGGGCGCGCAGGCAAGTGTCGCGGAGTTTGCTGCGTTTTCTGCGGCTACGAGCAATGGCTTCGGCCCGTCGCCCGCACCTCCCGGCGTGGTTTTCATCGATGGCATCGCTCTCCCGTTTGTGAATCAGACGACGTTGCCCTCCGGGATGTCCGCGGGATCGGCCACAGGCGGCACATATCTCGTCGGGCCGATTCCCAGCCCGCAGCCAGCGCCGGAGGGGTATCTGGTCGGTCCCAACGCCGGCCCGCTTGGCGGCCTTTCGTCGTCACAGGTCAATCAAATCGTCATGGCTGCAGTCAACACAGCGAATCAGACGCGCGCGATCATTCGTCTGCCCATCGGCTCGCGCGCAAAAATGGTTATCGCAGTCGCTGATCTCGACGGCACGCTCATCGCTCTTTATCGCATGACGGACGCCACCGTTTTCAGCGTCGACGTCGCCGCCACCAAGGCGCGCAACATGGTTTACTTCAACGGCGCCGCGCGCATGCCCGCGGATCTTCCGGGAGTTCCGCTCGGTACAGCGGTGACTAATCGCACCATTAGCTTCGGCGCGCAGCCATTGTTTCCGCCGGGCATTGACGGCACCGCAGCCGGCCCGTTCTTCGCGCTATACACCAACGACGTCGCAAATCCCTGCACGCAAGGCTCGCAACCAGCCGGCCCGAATCATAGCGGCATCGTATTTTTTCCGGGGAGCGAAGGGATTTACGTCAACGGGCAGCTTGTAGGAGGTTTGGGCGTCAGCGGCGATGGCGTCGATCAGGACGATTTCGTAACCAGCGGCGGCGACGCGGGCTTCGAGCCACCCGCATCAATTCGCGCGGACCAAATTGTCATCAACGGCGTCCGCTTGCCTTACTTGAAATTCCCGCGCAATCCCACCAACTAGCGCGCGCAACGGCCGCCTCGGGTCAGTGCTTCGCTACTTCGTCTTCATCAGCGTTATCAGCGCGATCGAATCGGAATGGCCTTTATCGCGTTCCCACGAGTCGAATGAGCCGCCAATCGCCGGATTTTTTCCTTCGACTCGGCGAATCATTGCCTGCACTTTGTCGATTCCGTCGGCATGCGTGGTCACGAATGCGTAGTCCAGTGTGTTCGTATCGCCTTCGTGCACCAGTTGCGTATCGAGCTGATAGCCGGCGAGCGTTCCGTCCTCGACCAGTTTGTCCAGTTCAGGGGCCATGTACGTTTTGAAATTCTGGCTCCAATCTTCCACGTGGCCGGGCTTGATTGCGAAAGAGCCCACCCACAAATACGCGTGCTGATAGGTTCCGGCCTTATAGCGATGAATCGTGGAACGCAGAAACTCATCGTTGTGCCGCGCATTCGCCAGAACGGGACTTGCCATGTCCGCTTCTTTTATTGCATCGAGCGCACGCAAAATCCCGGCGACGCTCGTCGCCTGCATCCAGTCCTCATGCGTCGGCCCATTTTCGGTGTGCACCACTGGGTCGGCGGAGCCGTAGCCGGTCAGCGTGCCGTCGTCGACCAGCTTATCGAGAGTCGCCGTCATGCTCTGGGCGAATTGGTCCATGCCACCCCATTGTGGCCGCGGCACATTCCATTCAGCGACATATGTGTACAAAATGGGTTCCGATTTTTCCTGCGCCGACGCGCTCGTCCAATTTGCAAAAAATCCGATGGCAAACACGCTTGCACAGATCAGGAGTTTTCTCATCGCCTTCTCCTTAATAACCGAAAGTGTCTTGCCTGCTTGACGCGATCGAGTCACGAACTACAGTTTTTTCCATCAGCCCTCGCGCAGTTTATGTCCCGCCAAATTTCCGAGCCCGTCGTACGCGGCATATTTGTACGTTTCCGAAAGCGTTGGGTAATTGAACACCAATTCGATAAACGTGTCGAGCGTGCCGCCCATCTCCATCACAACCGAGCCGATGTGTATCAGCTCCGTCGCGTTTTCGCCGATCATGTGCACGCCCAGGATGCGCTTGTCGTCGCGCCGGAAAATCAGCTTCAACATCCCTGCCGTATCGCCCGCGATCATTCCGCGCGCGTTATTCGCGTAGTTCGCCCGCCCCACAGCGTACGAAATCTTTTTCTCCTGGCACGATTCCTCGGTCTCCCCTGCGGCGGAAATTTCGGGGATCGTATAAATCCCCATGGGCATCATCGACGCCAATTTCTGCTTGTACTGAAATCCAAACGCATGGCACACGGCCAGCCGTCCTTGCTCCATCGACGTGGACGCCAGCGCCGGAAAACCGATCACATCGCCCGCCGCGTAGACACGCGCCGCGCTCGTTTCATAGTTTTCGTTCACCACAATCAATCCGCGCGAATTCACTTCGACGCTTGCCTTCTCCAGATTCATTCCGTCAATGTTTCCGCGCCTTCCAGCGGCGAAGAGGGCCGTTTCCGCGTCGAGCGATTTTCCGGAACTGAGCGTCATCTGAATTCCGCCGCCCGCGCGTTCAACCTTCGCCATGCGCTCGCCAAAATAGAATTGAACGTTCAAGCTGTTGAGTTTCGTTTGCAGCCGCTCGGCGATTTCCTTGTCGAGGAAGGGAAGCAGCCGGTCGCGACCGTCAACCAGCGCAACCTTCACACCCAGCGCGGCGAAAATCGAAGCATACTCGCAGCCGATCACGCCTCCGCCAACCACAATCAGGCTCTCCGGGATGCGGTCCATCGTCAAAATCGAATCTGAATCGAATATGAACTTGTCGTCATAGGGAATTTCCGCCGTCCGGTGCGGGCGCGATCCTGTCGCAATCAAAATCGCGGACGCGGAGAGCGTGCGTGACAAGCCTTTTGCTGTGACGATCACTGTGTGTGCATCGACAAACGCCGCGGCGCCGCGTACGAATTCGATTCCATGTGACGCAAGGTTGCGCTCGATTTTCTTCCGTTCCTCCGCCACAACTTCGTCTTTATGGTGCATGAAGTCTTTAACCGTCAGCCCTGCGCGTAGCGAATAGTCGATGCCATAAATTCCGCGCTGCCGCAGTCCGGAAAAATAAAGCGCGGATTCACGCAGCGTTTTGCTCGGCACAGTTCCAGTGTTGATGCACGCGCCGCCAACCACTTGCTCGCGCTCGATCAGCGCGACGCGCTTTCCAAAATACGCGGCCTGCGCCGCGCCCTTTTCTCCAGCAGGTCCGGAACCAATCACCACCAAATCGAATTGCTCTGCCGTTAGCGTCATCGCATTTCCTGAATGCAGCG
>Ga0307374_10006969_pt1 | contig 17458 bp, 16 predicted proteins | sample OX3MG_FD_202532 | JGI IMG/M metagenome (GOLD analysis project Ga0307374, IMG submission 202532) | Soil microbial communities from Risofladan, Vaasa, Finland - OX-3 | ecosystem: Environmental > Terrestrial > Soil > Coastal area > Acid sulfate soil | place: Finland: Risofladan, Vaasa | collected... | reverse complement strand
CCATGCCCTGGCCTTCCTCAGCCTCCTCACGCTTGCGAGCGATAAACTCAGTTGCGCGAAGGTACAGGGTGCTCAGCATATCCATTCCGTTGTTCACCTCCTTTCGGGTTGTATTTTCGGGCCGCGGCTTGGTGCCCCGGAACCGACTTCCGTGAGTGTGTACCCCCGGCTGCAGTGACGGAATGGCCTGCGTGCTAAGGATTGGTAACGAAGAATCGGACACGCCGGCGGACGCTGCTGGGACAACGAGAACCGGTGGTGATTCAATGACAACCGCGATACGGCGGCGTCGCTCTGAATTGCGCTGACCTAGAGTTGGGGCATGGCCCAGGCCGTCGCGATTCCAGCACGCCGTGGCGATCTGGAACGTCGCGTGGAAGAGATCCGATTCCTCGTCTTCGGCCGGGCGCTCCCGGCCGTGTTGTTCGCGCTGCTCGGATATCGCGTGTTCATGAATCTGCTTTCACAGATTCACGATCTCCCGAAGCACGATCATCTGGGCGGCATCCTCGCTGGACCACTCACCACCGGTGTGTACCTCGCGTTCTGCCTCATCCCGGTTGGGATCTATCTCGTTCGTCCGCGGCCGAAAGCGCGCGACGGGCGCATGATCGCGCGCGCCGCGGGCCTGGTCGGGACGACGATGCTGCTCGTGGTCGGGGCATTCCCGCTGCCGGTCATCCTCAACCCACCGGTGCTCATCCGTGACGCCGCCGTCCCCTTGACGCTCGGGGCGTTCAGTCTCGGCGTCTACGGCTTGCTGTACCTGCGCCGGAGCCTGAGCATCATCCCCGAGGCGCGGCGCCTCGTGACCAGCGGCCCGTATCGCTTCGTGCGGCATCCGCTCTACGCCGCCGAGATCCTCGCCGCCGCTTCCCTCGTGCTGGCCCGGCCTGGACTGTGGGCCACGCTGACGCTCGCCCCGTTCATTGTCGTGCAGATGCTGCGGGCTCGCTTCGAGGAGGGTCTGCTGACGCGGTCCTTCCCCGAGTACACGTGGTACGCGGCGCACACGGCGCGTCTCATTCCCTTTGTCTGGTAGGTGATTGTGGCTCGCAACACGACGACCGATGCTAAGGTGGATGGAGTGATGAACCCGGAGGCAGGACACCCGTGCACGCAGGGGGAATGCACCTCGCAGGAGGGCATTCCGTGCGCGTACGTTGACCGTCGCGGCCGTGAATGCCGCACTGCATGGTGCCCGGAACACCGGGTCACCATCGAGGACCGCGTGTATTGCCGCCGGCACGCCGGCGTGGTGAGCTCGCTCCCAAGTCTTGACGACTCCCTGGCGGTTTCGCTTCCTGACCTCGACAACCGTGCTCCCTCGCTGGTCGGCTGGGTGTCGCGTCAGATCGACGGCGACGTCTGGCGGCTGCTGCTCAAGGAGCTCGTCTCCGGCAGCGGCGCCAAGCTGGTCGCCGACCCCGTCACGCTCATCTTCGTCGGCATCGGCCGGCAGCGAGCATGGGAGCGCAGCTGGCGGCTCGACAGTCACATCGGTATTGCCCATCGCGTCAGCATCGTGGTGGAAGAGGCCGACGACACGATGATTACCGTCAAGGTCGGCGGCAACGCTGTCGAGCAGGTCGTCCCGCCGTGGATCCTGCACCGAGTGCGCGGCGAGACCGTCGCCGCTGACGAGGACCGGAAGGAACGCGAGGAGTTCTACCAGCGGGTGCTCGACTCGATCGAGCGCGGGCTCGGGCACGAGCGCGACCTCTCGCACTACGTCGCAGAGGGTCGCCTCAGCGTTCCTCAGGGTGGAGCAGGAGCCTAAGCGTGACTCGGGGTCGCATCCTTATCGTCGACGACGATCCGCGACTGCTCCACATCGTCGCGATGTACCTCGGCATTGAGGGCTATGAAGTCTCCACCGCGGAGAACGGCGAGGACGGACTCGCCAAGGTCGAGGAGCGCGCGCCCGACCTGGTGATCCTCGACATCATGATGCCCGGCATGGACGGCATCGAGACGTGCAAGCGCATTCGGGACAACGTTCCCACCGCGGAGACCCCCATCGTGATGTTCAGCGCACTCTCCAGCGACGACGACATCGAGCGGGCTCGTCTCGCAGGCGCCAATCACCTGATCACGAAGCCCTTCAACCTCGTGGGGCTCGGCTCGGTCGTCAAGACGTTCTTCCCGGCAGACGTCGGCAGCGCTCGCTAGCCGCGACGCGCCCGGCGTCAGACCGGCGGGGTGATCACCTGCGTGTTCTGGGAGAGATGTGCGGTGAGATTTGGCGGCAGCGCCGGCCCGAACAGGGTGCGCACCTGCGGCTCGAGGCGAACCGCCTGACCGCTCAGGGTGGCGGCATTGATGTCCTGCGACATCGTGGCGTGCGTGGGGGAGGGCGTGCCGCTGGCGGCGATCGCGACGAGGAACAGGATCAGCACTTCCGCCACGCCGACGACAGCGCCGACGAGCACACCCCCGATGCGATCGAACGCGGCGACGACGATCTTCTGCAGGCGGTCGTTCATGAGCGCCCCGAGCACTTCGATGACGATGACGACAAAGGCGAAGATCGCGACGAACGACCAGGCATTGGCATCGAGGTTGTGCGAGTGCACGAGCGCCGCAACGGCATTGCCCAGGTTGGTCGCCGCGAACACGCCGAGGAAGACACCGAGCGCGGTGAAGAGACGGCGAATCAGACCGTGACTCCAACCGAGATATGCGTTGACAGCCACGGCGACGACCAGCAGCGCGTCTGCGAATACCTGGCCCGGCGTGCTGTCGATAGATGCGACTATCGCGGCCACCTCATGACCGTACCATGGCCTCGGACTGCTGGAGGAGGGGTTTTCGTTACAGAATTGCGCTGTGCAACCGTTCCTTCGCACGTCTCACAGCGACGTCTCGGCGCGCAAGACATACGACCTGCTCGACGAGCCGACCGGCCCTGACTACGCCGGCCTCCTCGAATGCGCGCTCGTCCAGTGCACGACGGCAGTGCTCACCCTGCGCCCCGGCGAGATGGACGCCGAAGGTCAGGCAACCATCGAAAGCCTTGCCCGCTTCCAGCAGGCCAAGAGCACGACGGCCGCGGGCAGCCTGGTGCGGTACGCCCTGAGCCGTGAGAGCGTCACGGTGCTGCAGGAGGCGACCGGTGGGCTCTACGGCTGGCAACACCCGGGCCTGCCGGACAACCTCTGCCTCTACCGAGGCGACGGCAGCCCCTGGTTGGTATCGAGTGCCGAGGCGCACATCGGGTATCTCGAGGTCTCACCGTTCGAGAAGCTCCTGATCGGCCGCACAGCTCCCGGGCTTGTTGCGGTCCTCGCGCATCAGAGCGCGCGCGACGCCATCCTCGCGTACATGGAGCGGCGGTTCGAGACCAATGTGGCGTCGCTCACCGAACAGCTGACCGACTACGCGCGCATCGTCATCGGCGACGGGCGTGAAGGCCTCGTCGATGCCCTCGAGGACTGGATGCGCTCGGGCGAGGAGGCGAGGGTCTCAGCGTCGCTCGAGGTTGCCCGCGCACTGCAGCTCGTCGAGCTCCGAGAGACGGTCGCGGGGCTGCTCAGCGCCGCGACCGGTGACGACGCCGCCGTTCCCGAGGTGTACCGATCGGTGCCCGCACTCCGCTCGCGTTGGCGCATTGCGCACCGGCGCCAGCTCGAGCGAGTGCTCCGCCAGCTCTCCTGAGGCTGCGGTCAGCCGCCGGATCCGAACTGGTGGGCGACCTCGATCACCGCGGGACCGAGCAGCACGATGAACAGCGTGGGGAAGATGCAGCCGACCATCGGAAAGAGCATCTTCAGCGGGGCCTTCTGGCCCTGCTCCTCTGCGCGCTGACGGCGCTTGCGGCGGATCTCTTCCGACTGGATGCGCAGGACGTTGGCCACGCCGACGCCCAGCTGCTCCGACTGGATGATCGCCTGGATGAAGTTGCTCAGCTCCTCGACCTTGCAGCGACGTCCGACGTCATCGAGAGCCTCGAGGCGCGGGCGACCGAGTCGGACCTCGTTGAGCATGATCGACAGCTCACGGGAGAAGGCGTTGTTGTACTTTTCCACGACGCGGGTCAGCGCGGAGTCGAAGCTGAGCCCGGCCTCAACAGAGATCGTGAGCAGATCGAGTGCACTCGGCAGCGCGAGCAGGATCTCCTTCTGACGCTTCTTGATCCGACGTGCGACCACCATCTGGGGACCGAGGTACCCGAGGATGAGTCCGCCGGCGGGCACCACCACGAGGAGTGGCATCGTGAGCGCGCCGAAGAGCGCGAGTGCCATGCCGATGGCGGTGAACATCAGCATGCAGAGCAGGCGAAGCGCGAGGAATCCTGCCGCGCTCAGCCCCCACGGACGTCCCGCGAGATTCAGCTTCTCCTGGAGCGCGTCGTTGCTCCCCGCTCCCGCGTTGCGATTGAGTCGATGGCCCACCTTGTCGAGGAACGGTCGGAAGACGCGATCAAAGAGCGGGAGCGACATCTCCACTTCGGCAAGTGTCGCGGGAGCGCGACCGGCCTCAGCGAACTGCGCGAGGCGGGCCTCGAGCAGGTCGGTTTGACGCGGCGAGACGGCCATGGCGAGGCCGACAAAGATGAGCAGGATGCCGGCTGCGACGGCGACGGCCAGTCCGATTGCGAGCGGGCTCATATCAGACCTCGATCTTCACGATCTTCTGGATCGCGACCGCGCCGATGGCGATGGAGAAGATGGCCACGCCGAGCATGATGTGCCCGAGCGGATCCGTGATCATCGGATCGAAGTAGGACGGAGAGATGAGCGCCAGAAAGCCGGCGAGCGCGATCGGCAGGATCGTGATGATCCAACCCGATGCACGTGCCTGCGCCGTGAGTGTGCGGATCTCGCCCTGGATGCGCACGCGCTCACGGATGGTGAACGCGATGGTGTCGAGAATCTCCGCGAGGTTACCGCCGACCACGCGCTGAATCTGCACTGCGGTGACCATGAGGTCGAAGTCCTCGGACTTGTTGCGCTGCACCATGTGATTGAGCGCCTCGTCGACGTTGATGCCGAGCGCGATCTCACGAGTGGCGCGTGCGAACTCGTCGGAGATCGGCGGGTTGGCGTTCTTCGCCACCGATGCCAGTGCCTGCGCGAAGGAGTGTCCCGCCTTCAACGCGTTGCTCAGCAGCATGAGCGTGTCGCCGAGCTGGTTGTTGAACGCGCGTGTGCGCTTCTTCTGACGGAACTTCAGATAGAACCCACTGAATATGTAGACGGCGATCGGGCACGGGACGAAGGCGATGGGAGCCTGGAAGCGCAGCGCGACGAGCGCGCCGACGCCGATACCCAGGCCGACCACCATGAGCAGCCACTCAGACGACTTCAGCTTGAGGTCTGCCTTCTGGAGGTCGTCCGCAAGCTTGCCGGAGTGTGATGTGCGTGAGAGAACGGGGTTCAGGCCATTGGTGACCGCACCAAGCAGATCCCGAAGTGCGTTGCCCGTCTTCACGCGCGGCGGAGCGGTGACGATCACCGTTTCGCCGCCGTACTGGTTGAGGCGACGCGCCATCTCCCCAGCCTGGCTTTGACCACGGCTGAGGAGGAAGGCGAAGATCGAGAGGACTGCCGACGCGGCCAAGGCCGCTGCGACGACGGCGGCTGGCGTCATTGCTATCAGTGTCCGAACAAGGAGTCCAGGGTGCCCGGCGTCACAGTGGCGTCCGAGACGCCTGGCAGGCCCGGGGCTCCGGAGCTCTCATAGTTCGGCTTGTAGCTCGTACCGTCGGCTGCCAGCTTGCCCCACTCGGACTCGGGACGGAGGACGTACCGAAGCACGAACTCGTGGTTACCGATGTTGGAGGTGAGGGCGGTGAGCAGCTCAGCCTGGCTGCGAGGCACCTCGACGAGCATCATCGCTGCGCTTGCGCTCGCGCTACCGGTCGCGGACGCCACGCCGACGCGCAGCACGATGACGTCCTGGAAGGAGTAGCGAACGCCACCCTGGCCGATTCCCGTGTCGACGAGGATGTCAACGTGGTCACCGGGGAGGATGTAGTAGCCGGCGCCGACGAGGTCGCCGCTGAGGTTGGCAGCTACGCCGGGGGTGAACCCGGTGGGTGCTACGGACGTGGTGGGAACTGCGACCGCGACGTAGCCCTTGGTGATCTGCGTTTCAACCGAAAGCGCGGTTGAACCCGTGCCGCTCGACGTGATCGAGAGCGCGGGAGTCGAGAAGAACGCGGGCACGAGCGGGGTGTTGTCGGCGAGCGCGACCGTGGTGGTCTTGCCGACAACAGCGACAGGATCGACATATGCGTCACCTGGCTTCGCCGACGCGGGAACCTGCGTCACGACAACCATCGCAGGGGTGAGTGTCGTGCCGGCGGGAATGCTGGCGTTGGAGACAACGACGCTGACCTGGTTTGCTGGTGCATTGGAGCGCACCAGGAGCAGCACGGCCACCGCCGCCGCCGCAGCCAGCACGATTCCAAGAAGCAGGAACACTCGGCTGTTCGGTTTGTTCGCCTGGATGGCCACCTGTTCTCCTCGGTTTATCAGTTGGTGTCGGTCACGCCGTTGCGGCTACGCTCATCAGCCAGCGCGCTGCTGTACCGAATGACGGCCGCAATCGAGTGTGGAGCGTATCTCCCCTGCTGTTCATCGCCTTTCGGTAACAAACGCATCGCACAGCGGACGAGCTTGTATACGCGGCGAGCGAATGAACGGCGTTCGTTTCGGCGCTATTCGTCGAAGCGACCATTTGCCTGCGCACGCATCAACATCGCAAGAATGTCGTCGCGGTACGGCGCGATGGTCACGATCTTCCGGTAGAGCTTCAATGCACCCTTGTCGTCGTTGCGCAGCCGGCGCAGGCGAGTCACGCGCTCGAGATACGACACGGCGAGGTCGATGTCGTGGTCGTCGATGCAGATGTCCGCAAGGCGCAGCAGCGGCGTCTCATGCACGGGATCCGCGCGCGACGCGGCGAGGTAGCAGCTCAGCGCAGCGTTGCCCTTGCCGAGTGCGCGACAGCGGTCGCCGGCATCGAGCGCCAGCTCGGCGAGCGCGCGGCCGCCGACGTCGTTCGCGAGACGCTGCAGGAGCGCGGCGGCCTCGTCGCAGCGTCTGCGACGGAGCCGGTCGTTGATCTCGAGGCGGGCTTCCACGACCTCGGGATCAGTTTCGAATCGATCGTCCTCCGCCGAATGATCCGCGGTTGCGTCCTGAGACTGGTCGGCATCATCGTCGCGAAGCCTCCAGCCGCGGGCCGCGGCGCCGTTCGGGGCTTCCTGGGCTACGTGTGATGGGGCGGCATCCGCAACGGGCGCTGGCTCAGCGATCGCCTCCGCCTCCCCGGCGGGTTCGAGTTCAACCGGGGTGGTATCTGCTGGGCCGGCATCCAACGGACTCGCCGCATCCGCGGTGGGTGCCTCGGAGGTGGCGGCGGCCGGCGCACCGCGCTGGACGACCGTGAAGTCCGCGAGGTCGCTCAGATGGAAGCCGTCTTTCGGCGCAACGAAGACCTCTTCACCCTCTGGAGCAATGGTGTCCGCTTCGGTCTCGGCGGCCTCGGTCTGCGCATGTCCGTTGGCCTCGACCTCAGGTTTGGGCGCCTTGGCACCGGTGCGCCGGAACAGGGTGAAGGCCGGGCGCGTCGAGCGCTCGGCCGCCGGCTCCGCTGCCGCCTCAGGTTCGGATGCTGCCTCGATCGCGGCATCTGCCTCGGGCACGTCGTCGGTCAGCGGTTCGTCGTCCTCGGGGCTGAGCTGCGCGTCGAGCTCGGCGAGCCCAGCTTCGATGGTGTCGGCAATCGATGCGCGCTCGAGCTCGGCGCGATCCGGCTCGGCGTGTTCCGGCTCGGCGTGCTCCGGTTCCTGCACCGGTCGCGCGATCGTGTCGAGAGCGTGCGCCGGGTCGCCCTTGACGGTGACGATGCCGTTGCTGCTCAGCGCCGCGACTTCCTCGGCCCCGATGAGCGTGGTGTCGGACGGCACGTGGCCGTTCGAACCGTCACGTCGCTGGGGCGGTTCCGGAAGCGCGTCAAGGGAGAGCAGGTACTCGTAGACGGCTCGCTGGAGCCGGCGCGTGAGGAAGTACAACTCCTCGGCCGGCAGCGAATCGGCTGCCGCTGACGTGACGTCGGTGACCACCCGGAGGAGCGATTGCTCGTCCAGGCGTTCGTCCACGACGGCAGCATCGAGACCGTTCTCGAGGAATTCCGGAAGCGTTTGGAGGCCGGGCGCCAGGGCGGAGGCAGCATCGAGCCAACCCTGGCGCAGGATCTCCACGTTGGTTGTGGTCATGGTCATGCGCTGCGGCCAATTGTGGTCGGCCTCGACGCCTGTCTCTGGCACCATGGCGCAACGAATCTGTGACCGCTCGTCATACAGGGGAGACAGTTCCGGGTGAAAGCCATCGTTGTTGACGGTCTGCGCAAGTCGTACGGCGCCGTCGAAGCCGTCCGTGGCGTGAGCTTCAACGTGGAGGAAGGGGAGGTCTTCGGACTGCTGGGTCCCAACGGCGCGGGGAAGACCACGATCATCGAGATCCTCGAGGGATACCGGCATCGCGACGCGGGCACCGTCACCGTCCTCGGCGTCGATCCACGGGTCGGCGGGAGGAAGCTTCGGGAGCGTGTCGGGCTCGTCCTCCAGGAGGCCGCCGTACCGCCCATGCTCTCGGTCAGGGAACTGGTCGAGCTCTATCGCGGCTTCTACCCGGCACCGCGACCGGCAGACGAGATCATCGAGCTGGTCGGACTCACCGAGAAAGCCGGTGAGCGTGTTCGCAAGCTGTCAGGCGGGCAGCAACGCCGCCTTGACGTGGCGCTTGGCCTCGTCGGTGACCCCGAGTTGGTCTTTCTCGACGAGCCGACCACCGGATTCGACCCGTCGGCGCGCCGGGCTGCCTGGGAGGTGGTGCGCAACATGCGCACGCTCGGCAAGACGATCGTCCTGACGACGCATTACATGGACGAGGCGCAGTATCTTGCGGACCGCATCTGCGTGATCGCAGCCGGCAAGGTGGTCGCTGAGGGCACGCCCGAGACGCTGCGAGCGCAGACCGAGCGGCGCACCCACATCCGTTTCGATCTGCCTGCCGGCGTCGAAGCGGCAAAGATCCCTCTGCCACTGACGATGCGCAACGGCACGGCGGTGATTGAGACGAACACACCGACGCAAAGCCTGCGCGACCTCACCACCTGGGCTGTGGCGCAGGGCATCGAGCTCCCCAACCTGGAGGTGACCCGCCCATCGCTCGAGGATGTCTACCTGGAGCTGACGAGTCACGATGTGATCCAACCGGGCGACCGTGCTGGAGTGACGTCGTGAATAACGGCACGCTCGCGCTGCACCAAGTCGAGTTCGAGCAGAAGTCGTTCTGGCGCAACCCCGCCGCCGCGTTCTTCGCCTTCCTGTTCCCGATCATCTTCCTGGTGGTGTTCGCGACTCTGTTCAAGGATTCGCGCGCGCAGGTCGGTCCCGTCACGGTGAGCTACAACGACTATTACATCCCTGCGCTCGTTGCGTTCGGCGTGATGGGCGCATGCTTCACGAACATCGCGATGAGCATCTCGCTGCGTCGCGACAACGGCATTCTGAAGCGCCTGCGCGGCACACCGCTGCCACCCTGGGCGTTCATCGCGGGTGTCGTCGGCTCATCGATCATCGTCAGCATCGTGCTCACGCTGCTCACCACAGTATTCGGCATCGCCGTGTACGGAATCAATACACCGCAACACATTCTCGCCGCAGCGGTGAGCGTGGCCGTTGGGGCGCTCGTGTTCTGCGCGCTCGGGCTCGCGATGACCATCGTCATCCCCAACGCCGACGCCGGGCCCGCCATCGTCAACGGTGTCTTCCTGCCGATCGTGTTCATCTCAGGGACGTTCTTTCCCGTTCCGGACACGTCCGTTCTTGCGAAGATCGCCGAAGTCTTTCCGGTGCGCCACTTCATCAACGCGATGTTCACGGCGTTCGACCCAGCGCGTCAGTCGTCAAGCGGTTTCAACGGTATGGACCTGCTGATCATGGCGGCGTGGGGACTCGGTGCTGTCGTTGTCTGCGTGTTGCGTTTTCGCTGGGAACCGAACAAGGGCTGAACGTCACCCGCTGCATCGTCAGGCGCGGTTCGGGCCGACCTCGTTGGACGTCTGCAGGTTGGCAAGCAGGAGCGCATCGTCGAGCCGTGTGCCCCCGTAGCGACCGCGCGTGATGAGGATGTTCAGGATGTTGTTGACCCGCCACTCGAGCGTGATCTCGACCGCGGAAAGCCCACCGGTCGTCGTCTTCACCACGCTGATGGCGTGCGCCTCGTCGCCGAGCGGGCCGGTCGACGTCGGCGTCGCGCCGCTCAGCGCATCGAGCTGACGGATGCCGGTGCTGTACGCGGTCGTGGCGCCCGCAACACTCGCAAACTGCATCGCGGTCGCCACCACGTCGAGGGGGCCGTTCGCCGTCGAAAAGTTCGCAGCCCGTTGGTATTCAACCGTTGCGGCGGATTGGAGACCGTCCGTGCGGAGCGCCACGGCCACGGCTGCGTCGCCCTTCGCCAGCGTGGCTGCGCTGACGTGCGTTGCCGGGCTCGAGACGGTGAAGTCCGGCGCGACGAGCTGGTCGATGGTGATCAGGTAGGTGGTCGGATTGCCGGTTGCGAGCGCTGCGCCGCCGCCGCCGCACCCGGAGAGCGCGAGCACGAATGCGAGCACGGCAGGCCCCAACCCGCCCCGTCGGCGCACTGATCGCTACTCGTGTCGCAGCGCGCTGAGCACTGAGGTTCGCACCGCTCGGCGAGCTGGACCGATGGTGGCGACCACCGCACCGAGCACCACGACGGCGATCATGACCGCGACCGTCTCGAGGGGGACGCCGAATTGGGGAGCGAACTCTGGCGTCGTGGTGGCACGGAGCATCGGCAGGGCCATGATGCAGCCTGCCCCGATGCCGATGAGGGTCGCGGCAGCAGCGAGGAGCCCCGCCTCAGTGAGCACGCGGCGCATCGCCTGCCGGCTCCCGAGGCCGACGGCTCGGAGCAGCGCGAGCTCACGGGTGCCCTGACGGACGTTGACGACCAATGTGTTGATCACAGCGAGCATGGCGATGAGCACTGCGATCACCGCAACTGCGAGCACCAGCCCGATCGAGTGCCCGAGCGCCTCGCGCGCGTCGGCCGCGATGACCGAGACCGGCACCGCATACATGCCGTAGCTCGCGACCGTTGCCTCGACGGTCGCCGCCGCTCCGGTGGTGAGGACGAGGTCGTCAAAGCCCGCGGCGGCAGCGCCGAAGTAGGTGCGCGCCAGGTCGTCCGCCATGACGAGACTCTCGCTCCCGTCGCCGGCGGGGAAGGAGTGACTGATGACGCCGGCGATCGTGAAATACACGATCCCCTGCACGGTCTGGACCGGCAACTGTGTCCCGACGGTCCAGCCGGTGGCCGCCGCCAGACCCGCGGGCTCGAGGAAGCTCGGTCCGTCTTCCAGCTGGGCGAGCGCCTGCGTGCGGTTCGAAGAGACAACGTCGAAGCCGCCGTATGCAGCGAACGCTCCCGGGTCGACGGCCGCAACGCCCTCCGATGCGCCGGCGACGGTCTCCGAGAGCAGCCGTAGGGGCGTCGCATGGCTGACACTCGGGCTGCCGGCGATCGCCGCGGCAACGGCGTCTCCCTGGGTGACCGGGCTGCTGACGAGCATGTTGCCGACGAACAGGTTCGAGATCCAACTGTCGCTGGCGCTCAGCGCGCCTGCGCTCAGCGCGCTCACTCCGACGGCGGTGGCCACGCTCACAGCGAGTCCGGCGGCGGTGATCGCTGTCCGGTTCCGCGCGCCGGCCAGGTGGGCCGCGCCAGGCATCGCGCCTGCCACGAAGGGGGAGAGCGCGCGGGCTATCAGGCGGATGAGGAGCGGCGCGACAACCGGGAGCGACATGACGATGCCGAGGAGGAACGCAACGACCCCGAAGGCGACGATGCCGCTGTCGGCGCTGATGAAACAGAGCGCTGCGACGACCAGGAGCGCGGGCGCTGCTGCCGTGACCATCACGCTCGTTCTCTGGCTCGTGGTGATGGGATGGGCGCGAAGTGCTGTGAGGATCGGCAGCCGCGCGGCCGCGAACGCAGGCAGCAGACCCCCGATCAACGCTGACCCAAGCCCGGCGATGACCGCCGCCACGATCTGGAGCGCGCTCGGCACGAGGGCGTGTCCCGCGAGGTCACTCGGCCCGATGCTCGCGTCGAAGGCGGCTCCGAGGAGGACGCCGCCCAGGATGCCGATCGGGACGCCGGCGATGGCGACCACGCCCACCTCGGCGGCGAAGAGGCGGAACACCTGACGCGAGGACGCTCCCGCCGCGCGCAGCAGTCCGATCTCGCGGCGGCGCTCGAATGCCGCCAGGGCGGCACTGTTGGCGGTGACGCCGGCGCCGACGATGAGGCTCAGGACGGTGACCAGCAGGAGCAGGGGCTCGAGGTCCTGGAGCGGCGCTGACGCTCCGGCACGGGGGTCGTACGTGGTGACGCTCGCGCCGAACTGCTTGTGGATCTCGGCTGAGACGGCCGCTACGGACGCTCCCGGGCCGAAGCGCAGGGCCACCAGTGGCGTCCGCAGCCCTGACCCGAAGGCGCTCGTGATCGCCGCGTCGTCGATGAAGACGGTGTTGTGGGTGAACGACGGCCCGCCGCTGGTGCCTGCGGTGAAGCCGACCACGGTGAATGTGTCGGGGCCGGTGGCAGTGATCATCTGCATCCGCTGACCGATCCGGATCGGAGTGCCGACGCCACCCGTCAGCACGGTGCCGAGGCCCTGGTCCATCGCGACCTCGGAGGTGTCCCCTGGCAGCGGAAGCCGGCCGGCGACCACCGTCACCGTGCGCAGCGCCGCGCTCGAGTTCTGGAGCCCGACGAGGGTCACCGCATTGCCGGCGAGGCTGCCACCCGCCGGTCCGGCGGCGACCTGCTTCTCGTGGAGCGGCACAGCCTGCAGGACACCCGGGAGATCACCCAGCGTCGTGATCTGCTGGGTCGTGAGGCCTGAGCCGGCATCCACCCGGACGTCGAGCGACGAGGCGCCGGCTCGCTGCGCCTGCGCCTCGCCGGCCTGGACGGTGAGCGCCTGGATCGCAATCTGCACCGCGAGCACGACGGCGATGCCGAGTGCGACCGCGATCGCGGTGAGCGCGCTTCGCAGCGGCCGTGCGCGCACCGCGCGCAGCGCCAGCAGCCAGATCTCGCTCACAGGCCGAGCTTGGCGAGCCTCGCGACGAGGACTCCGGGATCGGGCATCGCGTCGGGGACCTGGCCGGTATGGCTCAGCGCGACCTCATCGACGACTGCGCCGTCGCGCATGATCAATACGCGGTCGGCGTAGGCGGCGACACGAGCGTCGTGGGTGACGAGGACCGCCGTCTGGTGCTCCTGACGGCAGAGCCGGGTCAGCAGCGCCATCACCTCGTGTCCGCTGTTCCAGTCGAGGTTACCCGTCGGCTCGTCGGCGAGGAGCAGTGATGGCGACGCAGCGAGGGCGCGCGCCACTGCGACACGCTGCTGCTCACCACCGGAGATCTCCTCGGGCCCGTGGCCCTGGAGGCCGTGAAGGTTGAGTTGCTCCATGAGCGCACTCACCCGGTCGCCGATCGCTTGCCGGGAGAGCTTCTGGCGGTGCTTCGCCGGCGCCTCGTTGCGGAGCCGCAGCGGCAGCGCCACGTTCTCGGCCGCCGTCAACGTCGGGAGGAGGTTGAAGAACTGGAACACGAAGCCGATGTGGTCGCGGCGGAACGCCGAGCGCTCCTCGTCGTCCAGAGCGTACATATCGATGCCCTGGACCTCGACTGTCCCATGATCAGGCGGCTCGAGGCCACCGAGGATGTGCAGCAGCGTGCTCTTGCCGCAGCCACTCGGGCCCATGATGGCGATGAACTCGCCCGCGTTCACGGTCAGTGAGACCCCGCGGATCGCCTCGCGCGGCGGCCGGCTGACCCGGAAGGCCTTCTGGAGCGCCGAGGTGACGACGATGCTGCCGGTGATATCGCCGGAGAGCGGATCGACAGTGCCGAGCTGAGTCAGGGTGATGGCCCTCTTGTGCTGGAGAGTGGACTAGAGCGTCAGAAAAGCTTCAAGGACGGATTCGATGCTGTTGGGCAGGAGGCCCTCGTACTGCGCGATCGGTGGGGCGGGCAGATCCTGAGGGAGGCTGCCTGCGGGGACGACAAACGGCGTCGCTGTCGGGATCGGTGTGGCGGCCGGCACTGCTGTAGCCACCGGCCCGACGCCCGGAGCCCCCGGGCCGGGAGAGTTTCTGCCACCGGATCCGGGCTTCGGTGTCCTGTGCGGGGGCGGAGGAGCAACGCCAACCTGCGCGAACTCCTCGCTGAACATCCAGACGTTCTGCTGGCCGGGAGAGACACCGGTCCAGGTCGTGCCCGAGGCGCTCTCGTCGGAGCCGACGCCCATCTCCGTGTAGTTGGGGTTGAGGATGTTGGAACGGTGGTCGGCACTGTTCATGAACGCGCCGTTGATGTAGTCGGCGGCGGCGGTTGGGCTGCCCTCGTTGGAGACCCATCCGATGTTCTCGCCGGCGGACTTGTAGTGAACGCCGAACGCCTGCATCATCGAGAACACCAGCTGCCCGCATCCGAGGATGGGATGCGCAAAGTAGTTGCGCTGGATCATGTCATCGGAACGACCGTTGACCCCGATGCCGTTGCAGTTGTAGCGCGCGTTTTCGCCGATCGATGCGAGCGTTCCGCTCCGGAGGAGCGAGTGCACGCCATTGCTCGTGCGGTCGCTGTTGGTCAGTGAGAAGAGCGTCGAGTCCGCGCCACCGTTGGCGCTGGCCGTGTTCGTGGTCCCGGCGAGGTGGAGGGCCGCGAGGCCGCACGCCGCGAGCACCCCGGCTGTCAGGAGCGCTGGACGGACGGCCGAGGCCAGGCGTGCGCCAGGGCGCGACCCGACGCTGAAGACCGTCTCCACGCGCACCGCCTGAGCAGTTCGCTGGAGCTCGTCCCACGCCGATGGCACCAGCCGACCTTCCATGCGACAGTCCTTCACTCGAATGTGGCCGATCGGTTCCGGCCCACGCACTATCTACTCCCCTCAGAGCCCCTGGGACGGTGCTTCGACAGGATCGTTGCACCGTTTGCCGCGCATCCCAGGGATGCTTGGTTACAGCCTCCGGGCAGGTATCCGAACGCAATCACACGAGGTGGACTGGGCTCTCATGTCGCTTCTCGACCGAGTTCAGCGTAAGGCAGAGGGAACGCCCGCGCCTACCCTTTCCCCCGCTCCGGCGGCGCCGGCATCGTCCCCCGCGCCGGACCGCGCGCCGGACGTGGAGAACGATCGCTACGCTCCGACGGGCTGGCAGACGCGTCAGAGCGGCGGACCGCCGGCCCCGGCGCCACAACCGCCCGCTCCCGCGCCGATCCCGATCCGGCCGCCGCAGCCCCCCGCGCGACCCGCGGAGAGCGAGCGACCGGTGCCGGCCGCCGAGACTCCACGCGCGCCATCGCTGCTCAACCGTACCGGCGGCGGGATGAACCGCCCCGGGATGACCAAGATTGGCGCCCACGCGAACACGCACGTCGCGCTCCGGGGCAAGGTTCACCAGCGCCTCGTCGAGGAACTGGCGCAGGACACCAACTCGGTCCCGCCTGAGGTCGTTCGCCAGCGCATCTCGGAGATCCTCAACGACGTCATCACCGAGCAGAACATGACGATGAGCCGGCCGGACCGGATGCGGCTTGTCGAGATCCTCGCCAACGACGTCCTCGGTCTGGGTCCGCTCGAGGAACTCCTCGCGAACGAGGAGGTGACCGAAATCATGATCAACAGCTACAAGCAGATCTACGTCGAACAGCACGGCAAGCTGACGCTCAGCCCCGTCGCGTTCGAGAGTGATCAGCAGCTGATGCAGGTGATCGACCGCATCGTCACCAGCATCGGGCGGCGCGTTGATGAGTCGTCGCCGATGGTGGATGCGCGGCTCAAGGACGGATCCCGTGTCAACGTGATCATTCCCCCGCTCGCGCTGCGCGGGCCGACCATGACCATCAGGAAGTTCGCCAAGGAAGCGCTGACCATCGAGGATCTGATCAAGTACGGATCGATCACCGACGACATGGTCAAGTTCCTGCGCGCCTGCGTTCGCGGCAAGCTGAATGTCGTCGTCAGCGGCGGTACCGGCTCCGGAAAGACGACGACGCTCAACATCCTGAGCAGTTTCATCCCCGAGGACGAGCGCATCGTCACCATCGAGGATGCGGCGGAGCTGCAGCTCCGGCAGGATCATGTGGTCACGCTCGAAACGCGGCCCGCAAACGTTGAGGGTCGTGGCCGCGTCACGATCCGCGACCTGGTCATCAACTCGTTACGCATGCGGCCGGACCGCATCGTGGTCGGAGAGTGCCGTGGTGGTGAGGCCCTGGACATGCTCCAGGCGATGAACACCGGCCATGACGGCTCTCTGACCACCCTCCACGCAAATAACGCGCACGATTGCATCAGCCGTCTGGAGACCCTGGTGCTCATGGCCGGCGCCGAGCTGCCGTCGCGCGCGATCCGAGAGCAGATCGGCTCCGCGGTGAACGTCGTGGTGCAGCAGTCGCGTCTGCGCGACGGGACGCGCAAGGTGGTGAGCATCACCGAGGTGCTCGGCTGCAACAACAATGAAGTGCAGTTGCAGGACATCTTCAATTACAAGCAGGTCGGCGTCGACGAGGACGGCAAGGTTGTTGGCTCGTACATGCCGACCGGCGTGCTGCCCACATTCCTCGAGCACCTGACGACCTCCGGAGAGGAGCTCTCAGAGGAGATCTTCCAGCCCATCCATGTGATGGACGGAGTCGGGTCCGCGTAAAGCGCAATCCCGACGGCGTTCCTCCAGTCCGGAGGCGCAGTACGGCGGCGTGGAGTGGCGCTACGTCAACGGGGAGCCGGGCTACGGCGTCGTGGAGGTCCGGGAGTACGTGTAGACCGTGCCGTTGCCGTCGTCCTCGGTGAGTGACGTCGCGCTGCAGGTGTACGACAGCACGCCGAACGTCGCGAGGGGAAGTGGCTGCGCAGCATTCCCGTTGACCGATATCGTCGCGTGTGCGGCGGAGAGATCGATGGGCTCGATCGTCTCGTAGCCGTTGATGAACACGACCGGCGAGCGCAGCTCACCACGAGTCCGGACGACGACACGATATCCTTGACTCGAGCCGGAAAACGGCGTGCCGCCAAGGTATTCAAGGGCGGTGCCGTTGCTGAAGAGGTGCTCGACGCGGCCGGCGCCGCCGGTTGTCGATACGTCGACGATCGCGCCCTTCTTGGTCTTGAAGGCTACGGCGAATGTTCCTTTGACGACCGTCCAGGTGCCGACGACACAAGCGTCGCCAATCGCCGGTCCCGGGACCGGTGTGGCGGTCGGCGCCGCTGTGGGCGCCGCTGTCTTCGGCGCTGACGCGACGTTCGCGACCGCGGGTGTTGCCGGCGCGCCACACGATGCGAGCAATGGCAGCGCGATCAGCGCCGTGCATGGGATGAACGCACGCACCATGTTC